>ERZ857998.325-NODE-325-length-71032-cov-5.755428_pt1 | contig 71032 bp, 63 predicted proteins | sample MGYA00519954_ERZ857998 | MGnify/ENA primary metagenome ERZ857998 (study PRJEB31778, sample SAMEA3449424) | human gut metagenome | biome: human gut; feature: human-associated habitat; material: faeces | place: United Kingdom | collected 2010/2012 ...
GATACCGCCACAAGCTTCTTCCCAGGCAACAGCCAACTCGGTAGTCGGAGTAGTAGCCAGATCGATATCTACCACGTCAAAGCCCATTCCCGTAAGCGTACCGAGAACGACTTGTTTAACCATCGGACCGGAGATACGTGCATCACGACCTACCACGATCTTGTTTGTTGTCACCTTCGTGTTTTTCTTAATGAATGTAGCATAAGCAGCCACAAACTTAACAATAGCCAACGGATTGAGCCCGTCTTCCGGGTTCCCGCCTATTGTCCCACGGATACCAGAAATAGATTTAATCAGTGTCATTTAGTTAGATTTATTTTATAAAAGTATACTTCACTTTCTCAAAAAACACAGGTGTCCCTGAGCTTTGAAAATCACTGCTCATCAGTTTAAACGGAACGATCAGTTTGACAACCGCGCTGTCTCCCACGTAAGGAAGTCCGGCACCTAAACCTTCACAAATAAACATATCCCATGTATAAGAGTAATCAGGATTCAAAGAAGTATAATAACCATATCTGAACTCTACCGGATGTGTACCGTTTGAATTAGGACCGAGCAGGTCGACGGTACCGGTTCCCATGCTACTGTTTTCCATAAACATCCGGGCGATGAAACGAGAACGGATCGCCGTTTGCCCCAGCACCGCACGTTCACTGTTTCCTTTATTGACGATATTCAGATAAACACCATTATCCAACTCAACAAATTCATTTTCCTTAAAAATACTGTCAGTCGGAAATTCTTCCAGAAAAACCAATCCGCTATCCGCACGCAAACGATCAATAGCTTTCTCCTGGGCCTTCAACATATCAGTGTATGACTTTGTCTTGTCACACGACACCACCATTATGGCGGTGCACATAATCAACAGGATATAAAAACCTCTCTTCATCTGTTACCTATTTATTGTAAATGAATGGCAAATGTATACAATCTCCGCCACATCTCAGTCATGTTTATCTAAATCTTCTGTTTTATTAGGATTAAATTCCTCCAGGCCTTTTTCAAATACGGCAACAGCATCGGCCAATGAGCCATAAAATTCTCCACCCGAAGCATTTTTATGTCCGCCGCCATTGAAATAGCGGCTTGCAAACTGGTTGCAGGGGAAATCACCGACAGACCGAAGCGAAATCTTCACATAATCCTTATCTTCGCGAATAAAGACACTGAAAGCCACATTTTCGATGCTCAACGGCAGATTGACAAATCCCTCCGTATCACCTGTCACATAATGGAAACGGTTCATCTCTTCCAGCGAAAGCGTGATCAGAGCGGCATGTTGCTCCGGATAAACTTTCATTTTTTCATACAGAACGTATCCCATCATCCGTAAACGGCTTTCCGAATATACCTGGTTCACTTTCCGGTAGATCAAATCCTTATCGATACCTTTCTTGATCAGTTCGCTTATGATCGTATAAATTTCCGGCTTATTCGAATTGTAGGTAAACGAACCAGTATCCGTCATCATACCCGTATAAATACAAGCGGCACAATCTTTATTGATCAGGTCGAACATCCCCATACGGCAGATGAAACGGAAAACCATTTCGCTCGTAGACGACATTTCAGGATATGACATCGTAACCCGGCAAAAATCAGCCGGATTCAGATGATGGTCGATCATCACTCTACGTCCCTCTGCCGCCACAACAGCCGGAGCCAATTTTTCGATACGCTTGGGTTCGTTGAAATCGAGGCAGAATAAGACATCCGCATCCCGGATCAGCTGTTCGGCAAAATCAGGATATTTCTCATGAATGACGATTTCTTTATGTCCCGGCATCCATTTATAGAACTGGGGAAAATCGTTAGGGACCACTACCGTCACGTTATCTTTTCCATAGGCTGTCAGAAAATGGTACAGTCCCAATGCGGAACCTATAGCATCCCCGTCAGGGGTAACATGTGTCACTATTACAAAACTTTCGCCTTTCTCGACGTACTTCTTGGCTTTCTGAATTTTCTCTTCGTGAATGATTTTCGTAATCATATATTCTCTTATTTTCAATGACAAAGGTACTACTTTTTTTAGATTCCACACAGCTTTAAATCCTCAATCACCCGGACAAGAAGTATAATTAACAACAAAAACAGAATGACGAGCAAATAACGCGAACGTCCGGTATGACCATACAACAGGATAGACAAAAGCATTCCATACGCCACCAGCATCGCAGGAAAATCGAACCGGAAGGAGAAAACCGCCCCCGGTACCCGGCTAAAAGCATCGACAACCCAAAGCAGGCCGTGTGCCAACCATTCCACCCCAACCTGCAACCAGCCATACCCAGGAATCCATTCAGGCAAAAACATATAGACCAAACTTGCCGGTATCAACAAAGTTGCTAGAAACGTAAGCGGCAAGTTCGTCAACAAAAAGACAGTCGAAAACTGCCCGAAATAATACAGACATAAAAAAGTCGTGCCCGCCTGTGCCGACAGAGTAACCGTGACCCACCCCCACGGTGTCCTCAAAAACGGATTATGCACTTTTATCAACGCTTGCAACCGAGGTTGGAAATAAAGGATGGACAGCACGGCCAGATAACTCAGCTGGAAACCTATGTCGAATAAGTACAAGGGTTCATAAACCAACATGCAAAAAGCGGAAGCCGCCAATATATTATAACGCTCCGCCCTCCTATCCAACATTCTGCCCGTCAGATACATTGTAAGCATCAACGCTGCCCTCACAGAAGAGGCCACCAAGCCCGTTATCGCAGCAAATCCCCACAATAGCACAAGCAGCGAGATGTAGCGAATCCACCGGCAACATCCATTCCTGGGGAGAAAAGAAAAAAGAAAAGATAAAAAGCCACAGACGATTGCCACATGAAAGCCGCTTACGGCCAGGATATGTGCTACCCCCGTAGCCGAAAAACGATTCCGCACCTCCCGGCTCATAGCTTGCCGGTAACCGACAGTAATAGTGGCCAGTACAGATTTTTCTTCATCGGTCAGATTTAGTTTTGCGATCGGCTCCAATAATCGTTGCTGTTCTTCCCGCGCCCAACGGGAAAGAAGGGAAGCCGGATGTTCCGACAAGGCCTCAAACTGCGAATAAGCAGTCTTTTGTATCGAAAGGAAAAGCAACAGAGACAAGAAAACCACTCCCCACAACCAACGGGTTTCATAACAAAAATGCTCCTGCCCTCTCAAGACAAGACCGGCTGTGGTAAGGATAATAACAGGGAGCAATAGTAATACCCAGAAATAAGTACAACACGAAAAAACAGTCTGTAGCATAATCCCCGCAATCCAGACAAGCAGCGGACGGGCAAAGGGACGGATCTGTAATTCTTTTATCATAATGTAAGGTTTTGAAATGGTTGGTTTAAGGTTTGATCGGTATTGCACAAAGGACGTCATTCCGTAGGGGCAGAGCTCTGCTCTGGCCATTGCATCCAATAAAGGTACGATTTCTGATTGGGCGGAGTAGAACCCCGCCCCTACGAGTCGACATTATAATTCTTTCAATTCTCGGATCGTCTTCAACGGATCAGGGGAACGGAAAACAAAACTACCGGCAACCAGCACGTCCGCCCCCACCTCAAGCAAAGGTTTCGCCGTCTGCATATTGACACCGCCATCAACTTCGATCAAGGTATTCAACCCTTTTGCCAAGATCATATCTTTCAGACGAGCTGTTTTATCTATCGAATGTTCAATAAACTTTTGCCCTCCATAACCCGGATTTACCGACATGAGCAATACCATATCCAAATCCTGCAAGATATCTTCCAACAAGGAAATCGACGTATGCGGATTCAATGTAACAGCCGCCTTCATTCCCGCCTCTTTGATCGCCGCCACCGTACGGTGCAGATGTGTACAAGCCTCATAATGCACATTCATCATATAAGCGCCCGTAGCCGCCACTTCCAGAATGAACTTTTGCGGTTCCACGATCATCAGATGTACATCCATCGGTTTCTTGCAGATTGGCTTCAACGCTTCCAGAACCGGAAAACCAAACGATATGTTAGGAACGAACACACCGTCCATTATGTCCAGATGCAACCAATCAGCATCACTCTCGTTGATCATTTCCACTTCCCGCTGCAGGTTCAGAAAATCAGCAGCTAACAGAGAAGGTGCTATTTTATGTTTCATACTCTTTTTGCTTTTCTGCAAGACGACGTCAGTTCATTACTAAACCACAGAGTTCCGTGCGTAAAGCGGGTTCTGAATGATAAACCCTCGCAAATTGGGTAAGGAAATCAAGTGTTTGCCGACGCGGCATTGTTTTCCTTTCTTTTCGGTTTCTGTTTGTTTTATTTTCTATTTCATTCATACATTGAGTAGAAAGTCTCTTCATAGGCAACTCGTTTTTTATCTTGTTTGATAATAAAACGGGCAAGCTATCTCCTTATTGTATGACAAGAAAATAAATTTTCAACTTTTATTATCAAGCCATCGACAGCTCGATACTGTTTTCTTCCGCCATACGACGCATATTCAAGATCGCATAACGCATACGTCCCAAAGCCGTATTGATGCTTACACCTGTAATATCGGCAATTTCTTTAAAACTGAGATCTTGATAGTAACGCATTTCCAATACTTCGCGTTGGCTGTCGGGAAGGTGCTTCACCAACTTTTTCACATCAGACAATACCTGACGGCGTACGATGTTATCTTCGATCGTGCCATCGCAAAGTTTGATATTATTGAATAGATCCACTTCCACTTCATCATTTGAAACCGTATTTTCACTGCGTTCCTGACGGAAGTTATCGATAATCAGGTTATGAGCAATGCGGGTAATCCATGCTTTAAACTTACCGTTTTCGGTATAACGGCCTTGTTTAATGGTCATAATCACCTTGACAAAAGTCTCCTGAAAGATATCTTCTGTGAGATCTTTGTTATGGACTATAAAGTAAATGTAGGAGTGTATGCTACTTTTGTAACGATTCAACAATACATCGAAAGCAGCATTATTACCTTCTGCATAAAGAACGACCAGCTCTTCGTCAGTCATCATTCTTAAAGTCTTCATTACTTCTATATTTTTAGTTTTTTCTTGAGTAATGTTTATGCTATAGGCAACGATATTTAAAATTGTTAGACAATAATATTATTTATATTTACAAAGGCAAAAGAACAAAAAGTATTTTAAATAGGCAAACATTTCCTTTATTTTTACATAAAAAACCCCCTGACCGTACGTTTTATGTACGAACAGGGGGCTTTTAAGAACAAACTATGATTTTTAGAACTTATAGCCTAATGTAAGAGCAACCTTTGTCGTGTTTGTCTTCAATGTTGCGGGAATGGATTCTACCAGAACATTTCCATCACTAATAAGATGCGGGAAAGGATAAACATCTTCTTTTTGCATCCGGTACACACAAGCCAAATCCACGTAGAAATTAGGAGTGAAACGATACCCTAATCCCACCGTATAATAATTAATACTATGATCTACCGTGTAGCCCGTACGAGTTCCTGCCGGATAGACTTCAACAATACGCCCTGTTTCACTATATTTCATGTGTTCTTGAACCGGACTATTTTGCCAGGCCCCTCCCACGCGGATCGCAAATTGAGGCGTAACCTTGTATTCTGCTCCGACTTTCAGCATTCCACTGGAACGAAAATCATCCTTTATAAGGTCATTATCAGCATCCTGGTCATATCCCTCCCGATCCTGTAAGCGCATCGATTTATAATTCGTCAATTCATAATCAACACTGATAAGAGCGTTCTGTCCCAAGATAGCTGCCGCACTAAATATCCACTTGTCCGGTGTACGAAGACGGTATTCCGTGTAAAAATCAGTTGGTGTAGTAGCCTGTCTTGTCATATCCGGGTTACCCGGATCTATCGGGTTCGGTTCACCTAAATAATAATCAAAAACATAAGCTCCTGCTTCGGCACTATAATAATTGGTCATTTTGTACCAAGTAGGCGAATTATAAGCAACTCCCAACCGCAAAAAATCAGTAGGACGCGCTATCACTCCCAAATTAAAGGAATAACCTGTTCCGTCAAGTGATGAATAATTATCCCAAAAAAGTTCATTCACAAACTTAGCGTTTTGCGCTTCCGCATTCAGATATCCGAAATTTTCATCATAAAGGACAGACGAGCGATAATCAACATCTGTCACCGACACCGTTGCACCGATAAAGAAACGATCAGAGATATTCGTTGCCAAAGAAAAATCATACTTGTCAATAGCCCCCTTTTCCGACACTGACATATTAGCCGATTGTACATCCAAAAGATTCCAATTGCCCTTTTCATCAAAATATCCCATCGTAGAGAAGAAGTCGCCAGACACAGCTTTATTATTCACATCAATCAAACCGGCATTATAAGCCAATGTCGGCAGCCACGATTGACTCAAATAAGGATTATAGGAATCTGTTGACCATAAGTCATTTCCGGTCACATCTTCCAAATTTGCCGCACCAGCCAAATAATCGGATATCGAACGCCCCCCAGCTCCTCGTCCCATCCTGTACTGACGATTGAAGTTTTTCACCCGATTATAGGCAAAGCCAACGTTCCATCCAACTACACCTTCATCATTTCCAGTAGGGAAATAGCCGACATAAGCTATATTGTCAAAATTAAATCGGGTCTTTTTATCATCCATTTCAATGCTCAACCAATCTGTTTTTGTTTTGATAGAAGATAAACTCACTGTCGTTACGATCTCTGAACTTCTATATATAGCTAAACCTGCAGGATTAGTTCTCATGGCTGAGATATCACCACCTAATGCTCCAAAAGCCCCTCCCATAGACAAATAACGAGCAGTTCCGTTCAAATCATATTGTGAGAACTTATAAGCATCCATTTCACCTTGTGCAAACATAGAACCACTACCTAAAAGTAATGCTGATGCACATAAACAAATCACCTTCTTCATTGTCTCTCTTATTTCTAAATATCTTAATAAAGCAAGGACACGACTTGCGTGTCCTTAATATATGACTCTCTCAAAAATTATTTCTATCTGCTGCGTCCACCACCACTGGAACGGCTTCCTCCGCCACCATAGCTACCACCTGATGAACGGGAGCCTCCTGACGAAGATGTTCCAAATGAACTCCGGCTACCGCTACTACTTCTTGAAGGAGAAAAAGAGCTACTACTGCGTTGAGAATTTCCACTATAATTATTATAAGAACGGGAAGAACTACTACTTCTTGCCGGTGCCGTATATTGGCGATTCGAAGAACGAGAAGCACCCGAACTAACTGCACTTTCACGAGATATCCGCGTGCGTCCTCCTGTTACTGCAGAAGAACGTGTCGAAGAAGACGTACGTGCAGAAGTCCCTACACTTGTTCGATTTCTTACACCTGTACTCGTACGTCCATTTACTCCCGTACTTGTACGACTTCGTGCAGCGCTACTACTTCTCAAAGATGTTGCACTCCTGCTTCCTGCAGATGTTCTACTTCCAACCGAAGTACGTGATCTCCCACTTGCATAAGAAGATCTCTGTCCGGCAGATGTACGTGATCCTATATAATTATGTCTATACGGTGAAACATAATGATGGTGATGATGTCCCCAGTAGCCACCACCCCAATAACCGGGTCCCCAATAACTCGGACCCCAACCCCAAGACGGGCCCCAGTAGCCGGCATAGAAACCACCCCAACCCCAGCCGAAACCGAAGGACGGACCGTAGCCCCAATAGCGGGCCGGGCTGTAAATCCAGGGATCATACCAACCGCCGTACCAGCCACCATACCATCCGCTGTACCACGGATCATAGTAACCGCCCCAGCCATTGCCGATGTTCACATTGACACTTACGTTGGTACTGCCGTTGGAATAATCCGTATCGTAGCCATAAGCATAATATCCGTCACTCAGATACAGATCGACTTGGTCTGCTCCGGCAATCGTAATCTTGCTCGGCGAATGGTAACGGATGATACGCTCGGTATATTCCGTATCCGAACGACGTTCCTTTTTAGAATCGGAAGCGACAGTTTTTTCATTATCCATATCGTCGTTATATTCGGCCAAGATTTCACCGTCTGAATCTTCATCATACGGCTCCTCCACGTCAACCGAAGTATAGCGACGGTTATATTCATCTACATCTCGTTCTTCATCAGACACAGCACTTTTTCTTTTGCTGGTACTGTATGTAGACGTCATCGTAGTACGTTCAGCATCCTCTTTAGGCTGTATGACCTTCTCTTCTGTTTTTTCTTTTTTATCTTTTTTGCTGGAAGAGAAATACACATCATCAAAGAACTCCTCCTGGGCTGCGGCACTGAAGCCTACCAGAAGCATCACCATCAAAGATGTTAATTTCATGGGTTTCATATTCGTTTCTCCTCTACTTTATAATATTTCTACTCTTTAGACTAAATACAAGGGGGTAGGTTTAATACCCCTTCTGTCTCACTAATAAAAACCATCCATTTTATTCACAAATATAGCTGTTTCCAAATAGTTTCCAAGCATTTATATATACTTTAACCATCCGGACAGCTTCATCGTCCAATAATCTCCATTATAGATAAGATGCTTTGGAAAAAAGAAACGCTGCACAACATACAGAAATGACCGTGTATCAAAAATGTCAAGACCACCCCATGTAAATAGGATTATATAAGACATGCATTTTGAAACTACATTTGCGGGTAATATATTTTTTCACCTTTCTACCCACCAGGCAAAATACAGACTCTACTTACTAAATGATAAACGTGTAAAAAAACAAATGTTATTTCACAGAGGCGCGTATCCGGCTAAGCGACTGCGGGGTAATTTGCAGGAATGAAGCAATATGCTTCAACGGGACCCGTTGGAAAAGGTCCGGGCGCGTACGCAGCAAGGTCTCGTATTGCTCACGGGCATCACTCCAACTGTCATTGATAAAGTAATTCTCATATTCACGGAGATAATAATCCGACAGCTTACGCATCCAGTTCGCCAGATCAAGCGTCTGTTCACAAAGCTCTTCAAGACGCCGCGCCGGAATACGCAGCAAAACGGTATCTTCCACCATTTCCAGATTATAAGCTGCGGTTTCACGGTAAGACATATTCACGATTTCGCCCGATGACACGAACCATAAGGTGACGTCGCGCATATCCCGCTCTACGAACGAACGAGCCAATCCTTCTTTGACAAACCAGACATACGGATCACGATCTCCTTCATACACCGGAAAACTGCCTTTCGGAGCAAACACTTCCTCCATCCTTTCCGTCAATTTGAGTACCGATTCATCCGACAACGGATAGAGAAGACGCTGCTGCGCGATGAATTTATCCATATCTTTCATGTCATTACCTTTTCAATCAAATACAAAGATATTCAATTTTCGGTTCCGCTTATATAACGCGACAACATATCTCGCATCCGCCCGATCGCTTTCTGTAACTGTACATCGACCGTATTGACGCTTATGCCCAAGTCTTTCGCTACCTCGGCATAAGACTGCTTTTCTTCACGTACACGGATAAATATTTCACGACATCGCTCCGGCAGGCGATCGAGGGCCTTGACATAGTGGGCGAAAAGTTCCTCACTGACCAAGATGTCTTCCGGCGATTCACCGGAGATGGACACACCGTCAAAAGCATCCGCCGTCATGTCTTTCCGGCGTTGTTCCTTTTCGAGATAGTTCAGAGAGGCATTTTTTATCGTGATAAAGAAATAATCTTCCAAATTGGCTATATGGTGCAAAGACTCGCGACGTTCCCATATTTTCAGGAATACATCGAGGACGACCTCCTGTGCCCACTCTTCCGTATGCAGATAGTAGTAGGCTATACGAAAGAAACGGTCGAAGCAAAGATTATAAAAGCTACGCAGAGCAGTCTGGGAATTCTCCTCTTCGATCCGCCTTAAATATTTCCTTATCTCCTGCTCTGTCATCGTCTCATCTTAGTATAACCTGCGCAAAAATAGTCAAATTTTCAAACTATGTCCATCATAATAAAAAAATCCAGGGACGAAGCATAGGGTATTTGCCGGCTGAACCATCTTAGTAATACAAGCACGAGTATTTACTTATTAAACTATATGAGATATGAAAGCGATGCATAAACAACTATGGGGATACTTGCTCATTACACTGTCGCTGGCGGGATTCACGCCTTTACAGGCACAAACGGATTCGGCTGACGAAGGGGGTTACATCACGGTCAGTGGTATCGTAAAAGACAAAAAGAGCAAAAAGAGCCTGGAATATGTCAATATTTCTATTCCGGGCAGTACGACCGGCACGGTCACGAACGCCGACGGTGAGTTTTCTTTCAAGGTAAAGGATTCCATCCATGCCAAAGAAGTGGAGATTTCGCACCTCGGATATTTCAACAGTAAAATAGAACTCAACGGCAAGGATGTGGAAGAACAGACCGTGTGGCTGACCCCCTACACGAATATGCTCGACGAAGTTATCATCCATGCCCGCGATCCTCGTTACTTGGTGGAAGAAGCAATCAAAAAGATTCCGGCCAACTACAGTTCGAAGCATAGCCTCCTAACCGGATTCTATCGTGAAACGGCCCAGAAAGGGCGCCGGTATATCAACATCTCGGAAGCGGTGATCGATATCTACAAGACTCCTTATGACGAGGGAGTAGACCGCGATCGCGTACAGATATTCAAAGGGCGCAAGCTGCTCAGCCAGAAAGCAAGCGACACATTGGCCGTCAAACTGCTGGGAGGCCCGAACCTATCCGTCTATGTGGACGTGGTGAAGAATCCGGATGTACTGCTCGACCTGGAAAGCCTGCCTTACTATAAATTCCGGATGGAAGAATCGACAACGATCAACGACCGGCCACAATACGTTATCAATTTCGAGCCGCAAGCCATATTACCGTATGCGCTTTATTATGGAAAACTATACATCGACAAGGAACGGCTCTCTTTCACGCGGGCCGAATTCTTTCTCGACATGAACGACCGCAACAAGGCCACGCAGGCGATCCTCCGGAAAAAGCCGTTCGGGTTACGGTTCAAACCGGTCGAAGTCTCGTTCCTGGTCAACTATAAGGAACGCAATGGGCTGACTTATCTGAGTTACATCCGTAACGGCGTCCGCTTCAAATGCGACTGGAAACGCAAATTGTTCTCAACCAATTACACCATCCTTTCGGAGATGGTCGTAACGGATGGCAAGGAAAGCGGCATAAACACTATTCCCTACAAGATGGCATTCAGATCCAACCAGTCCTTATCGGACAAGGTTTCCAATTTTGCCGATGAAGGTTTCTGGGGTTCCTACAATATCATCGAGCCGACAGAATCATTGGAACACGCTGTCAACAAACTGAAGAAGCAACATAGGTAATGTGCCAATTTGCCAATGAGCAGATTAATGTATAAATTAGCAACATTTCTCAATTGGCACATTGAATAATTATTAAACATGAAAGACCTGCTTACACTTACAAAGATCAAAAATGGAGACGTCAAGGCTTTTGAACAAGTATTCCGTCTGTATTATATGCCTCTTTGTATGTTTGCAGCCAGCATAACCGGGAGAATGGATATTGCGGAAGAGATCGTACAAGAATTATTCTATGTGTTTTGGAAGGAAAGGGAACGGTTACAATTGTTTCATACGATAAAAAGCTATTTGTATGGGGCCGTTCGTAACCAATCCCTCCAGTATTGGGAACACCAGGATGTACGCAACCGTTATCGGGATGCCATCCTCTCCCACCCGGATAAAGACGACACACCGGACGACCCACAGGAGCAGATCGAATACAAGGAACTGGAAGCTCTGATAAACCGGACACTCGAAAAGCTTCCCGAACGTCGTCTCCGCATATTCCGGATGCATCGTTTCGAAGGAAAGAAATATGCGGAAATCGCTTCCAGCCTCTCCCTTTCAGTCAAAACAGTCGAGGCCGAAATGACGAAAGCACTCCGAACACTACGAGACGAATTAGATATTTACATGAAATATGATTGAAACAGAAAGAAATAAAAGAAAAACAGACCGGGCCTGGAATACGTTGTACCAACGCCTGGATGAAGAAGGTTTGCTTTCGGGCAGACCGGCTTCGCCATTCAGAAGCCCTGCATGGAAAAGAGGAGTAGCCGCTGCTGCCGTCGCCCTTCTTTGCCTGCTTGTCTCTGTCACCTACCTGAACAGGTCCGGGCAGGATACCGATCCGAACCTGCTCACCCGTCAGAACAGTGAGACGGCAACGACATTGGTAACCACCCTTGAGGATGGTTCCGTGGTCTATCTGGCAGGAAATACTTCATTGAAGTTTCCCGAACACTTCTCTTCCGACCGACGGGAAGTGAGCTTGCAGGGGAATGCCTTGTTCGAGGTAGCCGGTAACCGTAAGCAGCCGTTCGTGATTGAAACCGAAGACACACGTATCGAAGTGTTAGGGACGGCCTTCAATGTGAAAAGTAACGATAGCTCTCCTTTCGAACTGTCTGTACAGCGAGGAGAAGTAAAAGTGACGTTGAAGAAGGACGGACAGGACATCCATGTAAAAGCCGGGGAAACCGTCACGCTTCTCTCCCGGAGACTGCAATTGAGCATGACACCCGATCCGGCACTATTCGACCGCTATACCAAACGAATCAGGTTCAAAGACGAAAAATTAGGCAATATCCTGCGGGTGATCAATCTGCAAAATCCGGATATCCGGTTGGAAACGACACCGGAGCTATGGAACCGGACGCTTACCGTCACCTTCTCCAATGATACACCCGAAGCGATGGCTGAACTGATCTGCCTTGCCCTCGATTTGAAGAAAACACGACAGGACAACATGATCCTTTTATTCAATTGACAATTAAATGTTATTTATATAGTGAAGCTAATGATTCAGATTTTTCGCCTTCTCTGTCTGTGCTTTTGGATGCTTTTGCTTCCGACAGGCCTGTTATGCGCAGGGGAAGGCGATGATGTTCTGGCCCGCATGATTCACTTATCCAAAGAAAAAAATACCGTCTACCGCCTGCTTGACAAAGTATCGGAACAAACCGGCTTTCTCTTTATCTATGACAGCAAGCTGATCGATAATGAAAAAACGGTACGCATCCCGAAAGGAGACTACACCATCCGGCAGGCAATTTACCTGATCACAAGAAACAAAGAACTGAGCTTGCGTGTGATAAGCGATCACATCCTGATCTCCGGGCCGCAACCTGCCAGGCAAACAGCCATTCCCGAAACCATTCCTCCGAAAGAGGCAGACAACCATTTTATTGTCAAAGGAATCCTACAAGACCAACAGACGAATGAACCGATCGAGGCGGGCACTATAGGAGTCCTTGCTACTTCAATCGGCAGCATCACCAATGCAAACGGGGAGTTCCGGCTCACGCTGCCCGACTCGCTTCGCCGGTCTACGCTCTACTTCTCCCACTTAGGCTACGAACCCCGCAAGATAGAGGCCTCTCTTCTCGCCGGACAACACACGGTGATCACGCTCGATGCCAAAATAATCCCGATCCAAGAAGTCGTAGTGCGCATCGTCAACCCACTCCGCCTGCTTCGAGACATGAAAGAAAACATCCGGAAAAACTACCCGCAATCACCCGCTTACCTGACTACTTTCTACCGGGAAGGAATCGAACGAAAAAATAAATTCGTAGGATTGACGGAAGCTGTATTCAAAATTTACAAATCGGCCTACAAGCCCAATCCGGCACCGGACCAGGTCAAACTGCTCAAAATGCGCCGGATCATCAGCCAGCAGGAAAAAGACACGATCATCGCCCGGATGAAGTCGGGAATCAACGCCAGCCTGAGTCTGGACTTGATAAAGGAATTGCCTGACTTTCTTCTAACAGATGAAAAGATAGAGTCTTATATGTATGCATCTTCCGATATCGCCGTGATCGACGACCGGTTAGTCCATGTGATCTATTTCGAACAAAAAGGAAACATCAACTCCGCCCTTTACCGGGGAGAACTGTATATCGACACGGAAAACAACGCATTGCTCCGCGCCCACTTCGAAATCAATCCCAAATATATCAAACAGGCTACCGAGATGCTGGTGGAGAAAAAGAGTCGCAACCTAAAGATCACTCCCCAAAAAGTGATCTATACCGTAACATACAAACCTTACAACGGCCAATATTACATCAACCATGTCCGAGGCGACCTCTTTTTCAGGATAAAGAAAAGGAAACAACTGTTCGGAACTTTTCCGCTGCATACCTGGTTCGAGATGGTTACCTGCAAAATAGACACAAACCAAGTAAGCCGCTTTACCCGTAGTGAAGCGTTACCTACACGGACAATTTTTGCAGAAACCCGATTTGCTTACGATGAAAAGTTCTGGGGCAACTTCAATATGATCCCACCAGAAGAAAAACTCAATGAAGCGATCGGAAAAATATCGTCAAAAATAGAAGAGACAGAAGAATAACCTCCTAAAATCATAAAGAGGACCTTTTCTCAAAGGTCCTCTTTATAGGTTTTAATAGGTATTAGTCTTTAAGGCAAAAAGATTGTTTAGGTTATCTGCTTGCAAATATGAGGCATTTTAAATTACTGAACAAATAAAAAAAGATATTATAAAACACATTTTTAAGATTATCGAAACTTATTTGCAGCTTCTTCTATTTTTTAACAATATAGAACTGCTACCGAAATGCCGATTCTGAGACGTCAAAATCACTTCATATCTTTGATTATGAAGCAAATTAACACATAACATTTTTATTTTTTGCCCAAAAAGTTCATTTTTACGATAGATCCTCCCCAGACCTTTGTTTTAAATACATACAAACAGTTGCAGATATTTTTAATATTTCAATACATTAAGTTCTGTTTCTATACACAATTTTTCAGTAAATTTGCCCCCGTACCGAGGTGACATTAGGTGCAGACATAACATTCTAAAATAGTTTTATCGTATGTATACCGTTATCAAACGTATGGAGATTTCGGCAGCTCACAGTTTGCTGCTTTCCTATCCGAGCAAATGCGAATATCTGCATGGTCACAACTGGATTATCACAGTGCATTGCCGTTCCAAAGAATTAAACGCAGATGGTATGGTAATCGATTTCAGCCATATCAAGCGGGTTGTGAAAGATCAACTCGATCACCGGAACCTCAACAAGGTACTCCCTTTTAATCCCACAGCCGAGAATATCGCCCGGTGGATATGCGACCAGCTACCCACTTGCTACAAAGTAGAAGTTCAGGAATCAGAAGGAAACACAGCGATCTATGAAAAAGATTAATGAAATATTCTACAGTCTTCAAGGAGAAGGCTTCCATACGGGCACACCTGCCGTTTTCGTCCGCTTCTCCGGATGCAACCTGAAATGCAGTTTTTGCGATACCCGGCATGAAGAAGGGATCTTGATGTCTGATGAAGAAATTTTACGGGCTATTTCAGCCTTTCCCTCAAATGTCGTTATCTTGACAGGAGGCGAACCTTCGCTCTGGATCGACCAAGCTTTTATCGATCTGCTACACCGAGCAGGGAAATACATTTGCATCGAGACTAACGGGACAAAACCGTTGCCGAAAGGCATCGACTGGGTGACCTGTTCCCCGAAAGGCACTCCCTTGCAACTCACACACATAGATGAGGTCAAAGTAGTTTATACGGGACAAGACCTAACGGAATATACCGGATTGGAAGCGACTTGGCATTTTCTCCAACCTTGTTCCTGCCGAAATACAAAAGAGGTGGTAGAGTATATCCTCCACCACCCCCAATGGCGTCTCAGCTTACAAACGCACAAGCTCATTAATATCAGGTGAAAGATGAAAGCTATGAGAGCGTGAATTGAACTTTCATCTTTCAACTATACCTGGCTTCCATCCCGCGAACCTCATCATCCACCCGTCCATTATCATAGACCAGTTGCCCGTTGACGAATGTTTTCCAGACGGCATGATGGAATATATAGCCTTCAAAGGGAGACCAGCCGCATTTATACAATATATTTTCTTTTGCCACCGTCCAAGTTTCTTTCGGATCAATCAGGACAAGATCGGCATAATAACCCGGACGAATATAGCCGCGGCGATCTATGCGGAAAAGTTCTGCCGGCATGTGTGCCATCTTTTCCACAACCTTCTCGTAGGTGAAACGACCTTCCATTGCTAACTCCAACATGACAATGAGCGAGTGCTGAATCAGCGGTCCTCCGGAAGCAGCTTTCAGGCAACTTCCCTCCTTTTCGGAAAGGAGATGCGGGGCATGGTCGGTCGCCACAATATCGATCGTGTTGTTATTAACGGCTTCACGCAGTGCCGTACGGTCTGCCAGCGTCTTAATCGACGGGTTCCATTTGATACGATTTCCGAACTGTTCATAATCGCCATCGTGGAACCAAAGATGATGCACACATACTTCACCTGTGATCTTCTTTTCACTAAGCGGAAGCTTATTGCTCAACAAAGAAAGTTCTTTTGCTGTCGAAAGATGCAGAATATGCAGACGGGAACCAAGACGAGTAGCCAGTTCGACTGCCTCGGACGAGGAAGCATAGCAGGCTTCCTCGCTACGGATCTTACTATGGAAGGAGATATCCAGGTCGTCACCGCGCAAGCCCGTATAATGAGCGATGTTCCGTTTGATGACTTCCTCCTTTTCAGCATGGATAGCGATAAGCATTCCGGCTTCGCCAAAAATACGTTCCAGGCTATCCTTCTTATCGACCAGCATGTTACCAGTGGAAGAACCGAGAAAGAGTTTCAGGCCCGGCACACGGCTACGATCCAGTTTACGGATTTCATCCATATTGTCGTTCGTCCCGCCGAAGAAGAAGGAATAGTTAGCAACCGACGTTTCAGCTCCCCGTTGCAATTTCCATTCCAGATCGGCAAGAGTTGTCGTCTGAGGCTTCGTATTCGGCATATCCATGAAGGTAGTCACCCCACCGGCTACGGCGGCACGACTTTCGCTGGCAATATCGCCTTTATGCGTCAATCCCGGTTCACGGAAATGTACCTGATCGTCGATAGCGCCCGGAAGCAGGTATTTACCTGTAGCATCTATCACGGTCGCATCACCGGACTCAGCCGGAATTGTCCCTTCATATACTGCGGAAATTTTATCACCCTCGATCAGTACCGAACCGGTGAAGGTACGGCCTTCATTGATGACAGTGGCGTTTTTTATCAGTGTTCTATTCATATCTCTTTTATTTTAATCATGACAAAGGTACGAAATTCTCCAGTTTTAATCTTCCCAAAGAAGACAGGATATGAAAGTCCGATCCGGCAGAAATGCTTTTTCCCGGTTCATGGCAGGGGGGGAAGACGATTTTCACATCCTTCCTATTCATTTTGAGAGACAGGGAATGTTGCTTGTGTGTCGGATCGGCAGCTTCGATCAACCAATTTCCATTATGCAGACGGAACATATAAATACCCGGAGTCTGTAAATCGACCTGCAAGTCTTTTTGCAGGTTTACTACCTGCGACTCATACGCCGTCACATAAAAACAGTTGCCGACAGCAACAGCCTGGATGGATGTGTCATTCCGGATCACCCGGATATCCTGTACTGCAAAAGCTGCGGTTTTTTCGGCGGTAGAAGCAGGAAGGACCAAATATTGGTAATCGGCGTTATCCTCTCTTCCATGATCAATATAGAGACCAACAATCTCTCCTTCTACCGTTTTAGGAGCATATGATCCCATAAAATCACACCAGCGCCCGGATCGCTTTTCCGAAATGGCCACACAGGCGGAAGGTTGTAACAGAATATACCCTGTGTTATCATGGAAGAAACGTTGTTCCTTCGGAGAAGAAACATACTTTCCCTGTACCGGCAACCAATTACCATCGGCATATCGGAGCAAATCGCCCCGTTTCACCCGCTGGTCTACAGATGTCGTAACCGCCAAAATGCTGTCCGAACGGATCCCGGCACCTAAGCAAAGGACATAATCTCGGGTAAAGATCCAGGACTTGTGCGCCTGCAAACCATCCCGATCCAAGACCATTGCCGTCATTCCGGTTTCACCATCCGTCACACCTCCGACAAAGGCAGCCTTATTCCTCACATGCGCCCCATAATTGAAAAAGGCAGGAACGGGAGCCTCGCTCTCATAAGCGGTAATGCCTGGAATCTTCCGCCAGTCCCAGAAAGGAAAAATATTCAGATACTCGTCACCACGACAGTACGTATAAAGAGCACCGTCGCCCATATAAAAGCCTTTCAAATTATCTTCGTTCACCAACTCCGTGCCGATCACCCGGTCAGAGGCCATCTTGACCGAAGCCATCCAGGTGGAGGAACGATGAACGGTCTGATCAGAATCCCAGAAATGTTTATGCCCGATGAAAGCGCTACCTTTTCTTTTGGGAGCATAGTTATCTTTCAGGAACTCATTCATCTGCCGGATATCTTCGGCGGAATTGCCACGCATCAGGGCATTTGTGGCAAAAGCCAAACTGAACGCCTTGTGTATCTGCCCGCTATGAAACAATTGCCGGTCCAGTGCATTGACATCCATATACCCTTTCCAGACAATCCAACGATAGCCGTTCAGAAGGAAAGAATTCAAAATTCCTTGTTGCTCCTTGTTCAGAGCAAAAACGGTTCCCGCAAACAGGCCGGAATAGGAACTCATCTCCGTCAGGAAAGCCAACCCGTAGTTTCCAAATTGTTGCTGCGGTCCGTGCTGATGAAAGCTCCAGTCGCTTTTAATCCCTTCCTGCATACCAGTCGTAATCTCGGATACAATAGTATCACGGGCAGCCTTTACCAATTCGAAATCATCCTGCAACAGTCCTCGCATCAACACATTCCCGGCAAGCCAGACTTTATTCTGTCCTGTCATGCCGAACCTGGCATTTTCCATCACCTCAACGGCGGCTTCCTTTTCCTCCGGGTTCAATTGTTCTTTCATCAGGAGGAAAGCTGGCCCCAATGTCTTGGGAACACCGATCTGGTTATACCACCAGTTCTTACAGACCGGTTTCTCCCGGAACCAGTAGCCCAATGCCAGGTGAATGACCGATTCGAGCTTCGGTCCCCAATGACAATCGCCCTCTTCAGCCCTGTACAGCTTGGCTAGTTCCAACACCCGGTCGGCATGTTCCTTGACAGACCAGCCCGATCGTTTCTGATCGTTATAGTTAATATCCGGCCAGGAACCGTCTTCCCGGATCGTTTCCATGTATCCCGTTATCTTCTCCACGTTGAAAGGATAACGCTGGTGAAGTTCCACAACGACCTGATCAGATATTTCCGTTTCAGGCTGTATGCCGGACAAGAGTTCCACCAATGAGACCGTCCGGTCGTCATTCGATACAAAAGACTGGATATAGTTTTGTTGAAGCCGTTCCAATTCCTGCTGTGGTGTCTGTGCAAACAATGGAACCGACACAAAAGAGAGTAGAAGAAAAGAGACTTTATTTCGTAAATTCATGGTATATATTATAGATTATTCATACAACTAGTCCGCAGCCCAATTCAAGCTCCTACCGACCGCTTTATGCCATTCGGCAAGCAAGACCTCAGCCATTTCTTCATGCATTTCGGCACTAAAAATATTATCCAAAGACCACTGTTCTTTAAGTTCGTCCACATCTTTCCAGTAGCCGATTGCCAATCCTGCCAGATAGGCGGCTCCCAAAGCCGTTGTTTCAAGGACACGAGGACGAACCACTGGACAACGGCAGATATCCGCCTGGAATTGCATCAGGAAGTTATTAGCAATTGCTCCACCATCCACACGGATCTCTTTTGGCCTGGCATGTATATCGTTTTCCATAGCCATCAAGACATCGTAGACCTGATAGCAAATACCTTCCAAGGCGGCACGGGTCAGATGGGCTGCACTTGTTCCGCGCGTGATTCCGATGATGGCACCACGGGCATACTGGTCCCAGTAAGGAGCTCCCAACCCGGTCAGTGCCGGAACAAAATAGACACCTCCGTTATCCGGCACGGAATTAGCCAGCTGCTCCGTGATAGCGGCACTCTGTATCAAACCTAACTCGTCACGCAACCATTGAACGACCGCACCACCAACAAAAACACTTCCTTCCAACGCATACGTCACTTTCCCGTCCAGTTTCCAGGCAATAGTCGTCAACAAATTATTTTGAGATAAAACAGGCTTGCTTCCAGTATTCAGAATCATAAAGCATCCTGTTCCGTAAGTCGTTTTAATCATACCGATATCCGTACACAATTGTCCGAACAGGGCGGCTTGCTGATCACCGGCCATTCCCGAAACCGGGATACCGGTCTTAAATATCGGGGTGGAAGTCTCGCAATACACTTCGCTACTACTTTTCACTTCCGGCATCATGGATGCCGGAATTTGGAAAAGCTCAAGCAGCTCCTTATCCCATTCCTGCGTATGGATATTGAACAACATCGTACGGGAAGCATTCGTGATATCCGTAATAAATTCGGTTCCGCGGGTCAGTTTCCAGACCAACCAGGAATCGACCGTACCGAAACAAAGCTCCCCACGCTCGGCACGTTCCCGGACACCCTTCACATGATCAAGAATCCAACGTATCTTCGTAGCAGAAAAATAAGCATCAATCACCAATCCGGTCTTCTGCTGGATCAGAGAGGCATACCCCTTTGTTTTCAATTCTTCGCAATAGTCTGCCGTACGTCTGTCCTGCCAAACAATGGCGTTATAGACAGGGAAGCCGGTCTCCCGGTCCCATATTATCGTCGTTTCACGCTGGTTGGCAATGCCGATACAGGCAATATGCATATCCGTCACATCCGCTTTAGCCATAGCCTCCTTGATGGCAGACGATTGTGTGTACCAAATCTCGTTCGCGTCATGTTCCACCCAGCCAGGCTTAGGAAAATACTGCTGGAATGTTTTCTGCGCTAATGTGATGATATTGCCCTGATGGCTGAAAAGGATGGCTCTCGAAGAGGTCGTGCCCTGGTCGATAGCCAGCACATATTTATTTCTGAAATTCATATCTTTCGTCTCATTAGATTATTCATTAATACAATGGGAAGCTACCCAGTTAAAGTCTTTCAACCGGACGGTCTGCCATGTTTTATCCTTTCCCCGTTCCATATCCCATGTCATGAAAAGTTAACACATACAAATCTAACAAATAAATTCCGATTATGGTTCCACCGTCATGAAAAAGAAACACACGGATATAATAAAAAAATGCATGGCCATAAAATGAAAATTCCATAACCACGCATTTTTTATTGCGCTTAAAAGCAAGCCTGTTTCTTATTCAAACATCTTATCAATGCCACCCACATCTGCCGGTGTCTGTTTTCGTTCCTCTTCGGTGGTCATTTTACAAGGATTCTGATACTGTTCGGGAATGTCGAAATCCTCTTCCTGCGAATAGCCTAACGTTTTGTCGGCATAAACTTTCTGCATGTAAAGTCCATAGATTGGCAGAGCCATACTGGCTCCCTGTCCTTCCGACATCCGGTCGAAATGGATAGAACGATCTTCACCACCGACCCAGACACCGGATACCAAGCTCGGCGTAAAACCCATAAACCAACCGTCGGAGTTATTCTGCGTCGTACCGGTCTTTCCTCCCATCGGCGCTTTGATGCCATAACGGGCACGAATACGACCACCTGTACCACCGTCTATCACATTTTTCAACATGTGGAGCATCTTATAAGAAGCATCTTCCGTCAATACTTCACTCATCTGCGAATTGAAATTCGCAATCGTATTGCCGTAAGGATCCTCTATTCGGGTCACATACAAAGGTTCGACTCGTATGCCTTTGTTGGCAAAAGTCGTATAACCGCTTACCATCTCACCAACCGAGACATCTGGAGTCCCCAAACAAATCGAAACTACTGGATCCATTTCGTTCTTTAATCCGAACGAATGCAGCAGACGAACAAACGTATAGGGAGACAATTGGCTCATCAACCAAGCCGTCACCCAGTTGTCGGAATTCTGCAATCCCCACTGTACAGAAACCATCTCACCGATCCGTTTCTTATTCGAGTTACGGGGTTCCCAAAGCCGTCCGTTCTCATCGGTCAGGCGTTGTTGCACGTGCAACATCTCGTCACACGGACTGATACCTTCGATCATTGCAAGGGAATAGAGGTAAGGTTTAATCGTAGAACCGATCTGGCGACGGCCTCCATTCACCATATCATACTGGAAATCATTATAATCAATACCACCCACATAGGCTTTCACATGACCGGTGCGCGGATCCATCGACATGAAGCCGGTACGCAGGAAACTCTTATGATAGCGGATCGAATCCAACGGAGACATCGTCGTGTCTATAGCACCTCCCCAACTGAACACACGCATCTCGACCGGTTCGTTAAAGGCAGCCTTTATCTCTTTCTCACTCGCTCCCGCTTTCTTCATGGCACGGTAACGATCTGTCTGGTGCATAGCATGCATAAAGATCGTATCAACCTCGCCTTGACGTAAATCACGGGAGAACGGAGCATAACTTTTTCCTCTCTTCTCTTTAAAAAATGCAGGTTGAAGATAACCTCCGATATGCTCACGGACGGCATCCTCAGCATATTTCTGCATACGGGAATCAATGGTCGTATATATTTTTAAACCATCCGTATACAAATTATAGAATTCTCCATCAGCCTTTTTGTTCTTGTTACACCAACCGTATGCAGGATTCGTTTCCCAGGCAACCGAGTCTTCCTTGAACTGCTGCATCTGCCATCCCCGATAGTTTTTGCGCTCAGGTTTCTTCGCCGTCAAAAATAAGCGCAGATATTCGCGGAAATAAGGAGCCAACCCTTCCTTGTGATCCATACGGCTAAAATGAAGTGTGAGCGGCAAAGCCTTCAGCGAGTCACATTCCGCCTGCGTTATATAGCCGGCTTTCTGCATTTGTTCCAAAACCGTGTTACGCCGTCCGCGTGTCCGCTCGTTATGGCGCCTGGGATTAAAATAAGAGGGATTCTTACACATTCCGACAAGTGTCGCCGCTTCCTCGATCTTCAACGTCTTGGGCGTCTTTCCGAAATAAACACGGGCAGCAGACTGGATTCCCACGGCATTATAAAGAAAGTCAAACTTATTCAGGTACATATTAATGATCTCTTCCTTCGTATAATAACGTTCAAGCTGGACGGCAATCACCCACTCGATCGGTTTCTGGAACAAACGTTCCATCACATTGTCAACACTTGGAGAAAACAATTGCTTTGCCAATTGTTGCGTAATGGTACTACCACCACCACCACTTTTCTGCATCAAAATACCTCTCTTGACAACTGCACGAAACAGTCCCTGCACATCGATACCGCTATGTTCGGCAAAACGGACATCTTCCGTTGCGATCAACGCCTTCACCAAATCGGGAGATAGATCGTTATAATTGACCATGATACGGTTATCCTGGCTATGCGCATAGATACCGAGTGTTTTCCCATCAGCAGACACGACCTGTGAAGCATATTTATCAATCGGGTTTTCAAGCTGTTCGACCGGTGGCATATAGCCTATCGAGCCTTTGGCTATTGCTGAAAACAATAAAACTACAGCACCTACCGCTATGGCAAACAGCAGCCAGAATGAAATTACAATACCTTTTGTTACCTTTGAAGCCACTTTTCTCTATCTTTCTTGTTTTGGGCACAAAGGTAATAATTTATTAAGACACTCCCTCACCACAGCATCAAGCAATTTATGTTAAACCAAATACTTCGCCAACAAATAGCCGCCACCTAACAACCAGATATACAATACTGCCGCCAAGATGAAAGGTTTCGCTCCGGCTTTCTTAAACTTCTCGATACTGGTTTCCGTACCCAATGCCGTCATGGCCATCGTCAACATAAATGTATCTATATTATTGATCCCGTCCACAACTGTATGAGGCAACAGATCAAAAGAATTAAAACCAATCACAACCAGAAAACCGAAAGCAAACCACGGGATTGTGATCTTACCCCGTTTTGCTGTAACGGCTGCTGTTTCCTTTACGCTATCAGATACGGCTTTCACGGCAGTACGCGCCAAAGCAAAACTCATCATCACCAAGACGGGAGCCAGCATCATAACGCGAATCATTTTCACGATAATAGCCGTATCCGAAATTTCTTTTCCCATAGCATTACCTGCACCTACGACATGTGCCACCTCGTGCAAAGTCGATCCGGTATAAAGCCCCATTTGTTCAGGCGTCAGATCCAACATACCTGCACGATATATGGCCGGATAGATAAACATTGACAAGGTTCCGAAAATAACGACCGTCGAAACAGCCACCGCTGTTTTATGCGGCTCGCTTTTCACGACCGGCTCAACCCCCAGTACGGCAGCAGCTCCACAGATCGCGCTACCGGTGGATGTCAGCAAAGCGAGATCTCTATCCATCTTCAGTAAACGCCCGACAAACAGGCCTATAAAGATGGTAGCCGCCACTATAATCACATCGATCAGTATGGCCGGAAGCCCGATCTCGACCACGCTTTGAAATGTCAGCCTGAAACCATACAACACGATACCGGCACGCAGTACCTGCTTCGTACAAAACAAAATACCGGGTACCCATGTCGCAGGCAGATGGTTGCGCAAACTGTTCGCATATACCATACCCAACAGAATACCGACGATCAGAGGGCTGAAAGATAGATTTTTGACAAAGGGAAACTCCGCAATATAAAAAGCAGAACAAGAGAAAAGGGCGATCAACAGAATGCCATGAAGTACGTTACTCCTTTTTTCGCTAAACATATTCAATCAAGTTTAAAATCCATTACTTTTTAAAACCGCAACAAAAGTAAGGCTTTTTTCCACTACCTTTTCCTAATATGTTTTTATAGGGTATAACATCTGGTTATCGCCAATTTTGGCAGGCATATCGGATAAAACTTTCTTCCACTCCCCCATTCTGTCCTTGCGGCTCGGCAAAAGTAAACATCCGTTCGGCACAGAATCCTTCCACTTCAATCACCTTCAGTCTACCGGACATTAATTCGCGGGTTACAGCACGAATAGAAACAATCCCCAACGCCTCAGAGTTTTCCAAAAACAGTTTTATACTTTCCGTACTCCCCATTTGCAACAATACATTCAGTTGCGAAAGCTTTATCTGATGTTCCGCCAGGGCAGCTTCCACCACATCAAGCGTACCCGAACCATTTTCACGCAAGACAAGAGGCAGTGTACGAAGCTGTTCGAGCGAAATCTCGTCATAAGCAGCCAGTGAGCAGCCCGTATGTGCCACGACGACCAGTTCGTCTTTCATAAAAGGCGTATAGTGAAGCGTACTCTGATGTACCGTCCCTTCGACCAAGCCGAGAGTAATCTTTCCTTCCCGCAACGCCTGTTCAACATCACGGCTGTTCCCGTTCAGCAAAGAGACTTTTATCTCCGGAAACTTCTTAATAAAAGAGGCGAGAATAGGCGGCAGTACATATTGGGATATCGTCGTACTTGCCCCCAACCGCAGTTCCCCTGCAAAATTATCTGTCAACAGGTTCATCTCAAAATCCATCTGCCGGTATGCAGCCAACAGCTGTTTTGTATGCGACAGCAACAATTCGCCTGCATGCGTCAGTCCGATACGACTTCCCACACGGTCAAACAGCGGCGTTTTATATTGTACCTCTAATTCATGGATATGCTTGCTGATGGCCGGTTGACTGATAAACAACTCTTTTGAAGCCTTCGTGAAACTCAAATTCGTGGCTACACTGTGAAATACTTTTAGACGAAAATCCATAACATAATATATTACTTTTTACTTTACCAAACCCATTAGCGCATCATACCTGTCAAACTTACAACCTCGGAGAAGCTCTGGTTCAGGAGATAATCTGCTTTTAAGATCATCTACTACACATTCATTTATATTATTTAAGTTTAGGGTTCCATACTGCTCAATTAGACAAATGTTTCATGACGATTGCAAATATACAAAATTGTTACCTCAAACATAATAGTAATAGATTGACTTTTACACACCGAAACGGCGTTTTTCGTGACATACATGCAAACGGTCTGCTTAAAAGATGAAAAAACGACTGTTTGTCAACCTTTTTACCGGAATTCCCAACATTCCGTCAAAGCTAAACTCCCGGAGAATCGAATATACTGGAAAACAAGAAGAGGAGTAAGGGAATACAAAAAAATCCAAGGGTATTTTCAAAGATTCCGGTATCCCGTTTCCATGGCGACCGTCTCACGGTGATGAAGACGGACTCCATCGCTCCGGGATGCCGACTTCCTCCTATTACAAAGACAGTCGTCATGATAACGAAGACCGTCTTCGCAAAAAAAACTGCGTACCTCACGGAAATAGACTTTTCCTAGCGACCTTTTAAACAGAAAACAGACATCTGAAAACCGTTTATTTAAACTCAGATTTTGGCATTTAAGATCATTTTTGACAATAAGAGGTCTCGCCATGCAATCCTAACCTTACTTTATCTATCTTTACAACGAACCACTCCTCAAATGGCAAAATGTAATGAGCTCTATAACGGATTATTCAAAAAAGACAATAGATCACCTCCGTCATACCCAGCTTTTTCATACTTTTGTGTAATATTAATTCTTGACAGAAGCATATATCAGATAGAGATGAAAAGGAAAAAGAAAATACTGACGATCATCGTTCTGGCTGTTACAATCTTGATATTCATACTCCCAGCTATCGGGTTCAGCATTCTGAACTGGGGAGTATTGCCGCCAGAGAAACTGACGCCACTGGTTATCGAGCAGGCAAATAAGTTCATCGATGCACATTTGGATTGCGAACGGGTGGAACTGACCTATTTCGAAACCTATCCTTATTTAGGCGTGAAGCTGACGAACGGCCACCTGATCTCGCACGCAGCCGAAGATTCGACCGCCCATGAAGAGGAACTGGCGATTCCTTCTGATTCGCTGCTTGCTTTCTGTCGGGCAACCCTGTCTTTGCAACCACTCGATTACCTTTTTGGTGGTAAGATCACCATCAAAGACTTTTCCATCGAGAACCTACGTTTTTATGGATTCGTCAATAAAAACGGACGTGCGAACTGGGATATTTACGAAAGTGAGACGGATTCGACAGAGGCCGATGCAGGCAAAAAGCTCCTGCCGCCTATCGACCTGCAAAAGGTACGCATCTACGGAGGACATTTCACGTATGACGACCGCCAGGCTGACCTTTTTACCGAAATGCAGGGCTTCTTCGTACGCCTTGACGGTTCATTGGCAGGAGGAGCCAATACACTCGATTTGGAAATGGGCTGTTCATCCCTTTTATTCAGTAACCCAACTTATACATTAAAAAACGACTTGTCACTTCGTCTCAAAAGCAGGTTAGTGCTCGCCGAACACTACAACTCGATTACCTTAAAAGATGCGGAATTGAAGGTGAACAATCTGCCTTTCACCGCCGATGGTGCCATACGCCACTTTCCAGAAAACCGGCACACCTGTATCGATATGGATATGGGATTGAAAATCTCGGATATGAACGATCTACTGAAATTCATTCCCGATGCCTATTTCCAGAATCGCGATAAAATACAGGCGGAAGGTTCAATCCTTATAGAAGGAAGTATTCACGGTTTCTTAGGGGACAGTATCGTACCAAATGCGAACCTGTGTTGCAAAATAGAAAACGGTTCCTATCATATAAAGGATATCGAACAAGGTATCGACACACTGGAAATGGACCTGGACATCCATCTGAACGGACCTTTTCCGGATTCTTCTTTCATCTCGCTCGAACAACTCACGATGAAAGGGCTCAACACTTCATTGGATATGCAGGCCAAAGTAACCAACCTGTTCAAAAATCCGGCCGTCCGGGCCGGAATGAAAGGAAAAGTGGACTTCACCCGGTTGGGACAGGAATTCCTTAATCCGGACACGCTGTTAGTGGAAGGTGTAATGGATGCAGACCTATCGACCACTTTTACCGTGAATGACCTTGTCGAAAGCCGGTTCGGGAAGATACACAGTTCAGGAAAACTCAATATTGACAAACTGAAAGCGTTCAGCCAGTCACTCGGCATGGATATTTTCATTTCCGATGCCTATCTGACAATCGACACGACACACCAAAAAAGTCTTTACATCGAATCACAAAACCTGATGCGGATGACGATGGGAATAGACAGCCTGAATATCAAATATAAAGATGAAATCAGCACGAACATAAGCAAATTGGAAATGCTTGCTCAAACATCGCCTGTTATTGATACAACAGCCGTCATACCGATGACCGGGCGATTGGCCTTCAGCCATCTGAGAACCCGAACGGCCGATTCCGTCTGGATCGTGGCCGGACGTTCCGAACTGAAAGGTGGTATCAAACCGTCCACTTCCGACAAACTAACCCCGACTGCAGCCGCTGTCATTTCGATCGACACGCTGAAATACATCAGTATGCCTTTACGGACAGGACTCTCCTTGACAGAAAGCTCGTTTACGATCGAGGCCCTTCCCTATCGTGATGCACGACGCCTACAGATGGCAAACCGGCAACGCCGCACACTGACCGACGAACAACGTGTACGTCTGACAGAAAAGAGAAAGAAGATGGCCGGGAAAACTACCATCGGCGACAGTAGCAAAACAGAAGGTCAATTCCTCCGCAAATGGGAAGCACGGGGCAGCATCTCTTTCAAACAAATGCACGGTTTCAGCCGCATGTTCCCACTCCCGATATGGATGGAGCCGACGACGATGAGGTTCAACACAAACGACATCACACTGACAGATGCCCACCTGCATCTCGGCAAAAGCAATTTCACCCTTAACGGCGAGATCAGCCAGATCCGGCAGGCGATGCTCCGCGGAGGAAAGTTGAAAGGAAATTTCAATCTAAATTCGGATTATATCGATTGCAACCAGTTGATGCAGGCAGTCAACAACGGTATGCAATATGGGGAAAAACCGGACCGGCTAACGCTCAGTGATGAAAATATCGCACAACTTAATACCGAATCGCTGCAGGATAGTATCGCACAAACAGAAACCGACACGACCAGCCAATTATTTGTTCTTCCAGCCTTTCTCGACATGGCTCTCCATACGAATGCAAAACATATCGATTTCAAGGATCTGGAATTAGAGAACGTGGTCGGTGAGATTGTCCTGCGCGATCAGAGTATCAACTTGAGCAAGCTCAATATACAATCCAATATGGGGAATGGGAACCTGACAATGGTCTACCGGGCTAAGAACGGACAGGAGGCAACCGCCGGTTTAGACCTCGATATGGAAGATGTGAAGGTGGAGAAGTTGATCGCCCTCTTCCCTTCCATCGACACATTAGTCCCGATGCTCCGTTCGTTCGAAGGTGTTTTGGATTGTCAGGTCACGGCTACTTGCAAGATGGATTCGACCATGTCTCTCATTATGCCGTCCATTAACTCGTCTTGCTATCTGCACGGGGACAATATGGTTCTGCTTGATGGAGAAACATTTACCGAAATATCGAAGACTCTGATGTTCAAAAACAAAAAGCGGAATATGATAGACAGTATCTCAGTGGACCTTGCCATCAAAGACAATAAGATCGAGGTCTTCCCATTCTTGGTGGAAATGGACCGCTACAAAGCGGCTGTCGGTGGAACGCATAATCTGGATATGACATTCAATTACCATCTATCGGTCCTCAAATCACCTGTTCCATTCAAGCTGGGAATCGACATCACCGGTAACCTGGATGATTTCAAGTATAAGATCACGAAATGTAAATACAAGGATATATTCAAACCGGCCAAACAGGCGGAACTGGACAGCACACGCAAGAATATCCGGAAAGATATCCGCGACGCAGTACGCAAACAGATCGAGGAAGCTGCGCCGGAATTAGGAAAAGACTTAGCTTTGGTAAAGACAACGGAGAAAAGGGAACCTTAACGGTTCCCATACATCCGCTCGTAATATTTCATATAATCTCCCCCCGTGATCTCTTCCACCCATTTCTGGTTGTCCAGATACCAGCGGATCGTTTTGACAATACCGGTTTCGAAAGAGATTTCGGGAGCCCAGCCCAATTCGTTTGTGATCTTTGTCGGATCAATGGCATAGCGCTGGTCATGGCCCAAACGGTCTTTTACAAAAGTAATCAGGTTGTCGTTGATCCAATCAATGGAAATCTGCCCATCCACACCGGTCTCTTTTTTCTTCAGAATCCGGCGGTATTCGGGTTGTTCCGTCATCAATCGGCGAATGGTACTGATTGTCAACTTCACGATCTCGATATTCTGCTTCTCGTTATGGCCTCCTACGTTATAGACTTCCCCTGCCCGTCCCTTATGGATCACCAAGTCGATAGCCTTGCAGTGGTCTTCCACATACAGCCAGTCACGTACATTTGTCCCGTCACCATAAACAGGAAGCGATTTACCTTCGAGAATGTTTTTAATAATCAGAGGTATCAGCTTTTCCGGGAAATGGTACGGACCATAATTGTTGGAACAACGGGTGATGCTGACCGGCATCTTATAAGTTTCGGAGTAAGCTTGTACAAACAGGTCGGCACTCGTCTTGGATGCACTGTACGGACTACGTGGGTCCAACGGAGTCGTTTCATGGAAATAGCCTTCGGCCCCCAGGCTACCATACACCTCATCGGTAGACACTTGGTGGAAACGGACACCCTCACGCCATTCAGGATAACCGGTAGCCGCTTTGCCCGTCACCCAAGCTTTACGGGCAGAATCGAGCAGGTTTTGCGTACCTAATATATTCGTGACCAAGAAAAGCTGCGGATTCTCAATACTGCGGTCTACGTGGCTTTCCGCCGCAAAATTAACGACATAATCGAACTGGTATTTGGCAAAGAGTCCGTCCGTCAACGCACGATCACAGATATCACCTTTTACAAACTCGCAACGTTCCCCGTCAATGTCCTCGGCAATCGTTCCGAGATTACCGGCGTAGGTCAACAGATCCAGAACTACGATCTTTATTTCAGGATATTTCGCCAACATGTATTTAATGAAGTTCGCACCAATAAAACCAGCGGCTCCAGTAACCAAATAAGTCTTCATGTTTATGATTTTAGATTTATAATTTAAAATTCAATTCGGCATCTCGTAACAAGGGAGCATTCCTGTCTTTATCTGACAAGTTGAGGACAGACGGATCCGCGATTTTCCAATCCACACCGACCTCAGGATCATCAAAACGTAATCCACGTTCATGGTCAGGCATATAAGGATTATCGACCTTATAAGTAAAAACAGCTTCCTCGCTCATGACATGGAAACCGTGGGCGAATCCTTGCGGAATAAAAAACTGACGTTTATTCTCATCAGACAACTCGACAGCTACATATCTTCCGAACGTCGGAGAACCTTTGCGCAAATCGACAGCTACATCCAAAACACATCCTTTTATCACACGTACCAACTTGGACTGTGAGTAAGGAGCCAGTTGGTAATGCAATCCTCGTAACACACCTTTTGACGAACAAGACTCATTATCCTGCACAAATTCCACTTTGCCGATATGTTCCTCAAACTCCGCTTTCTTCCAAGCCTCCATAAAGTAACCACGCGCATCTTTAAAAACTTTCGGTTCAATGATCCACACACCGGAAATTTCAGTTTCAATATATGTCATTATCTTATTGTTTATGCTAACAGATGACAAAGTAACTTCTTTTTCTGAACTTCTCCAAACCTCCCCGAAAACAAAAAGAGAGAAAAAGATTTGCATATTCCAAATATATTATCTTTCTTTGCACTCGCAAAACCGGAATGTTTACAAAAACATATTGGTTCCTTGGATGAGTGGCTTAGTCAGCGGTCTGCAAAACCGTGTACGGCGGTTCGAATCCGCCAGGAACCTCGAAAGACTTATTGTGTCTTTTACAATAATAAATATACGAAATATTCGTATGGTGCCTTGGATGAGTGGCTTAGTCAGTGGTCTGCAAAACCATGTACGGCAGTTCGAATCTGCCAGGCACCTCTCTAAAACCAAAATTGGTACTACATTGGTACTACAATTGAAAAATAGACTCTATTACTTCATTGGTGATAGAGTCTATTTTTGTTTCTCTTCTTCGCAATATCAATAAAAAGATACTCTCTCATTCTCACGAACAAAAGCTCCTGCAATGTTAACTTTTATATTATAGGGTATTTTGTATACAATTTACATAGGTTGACAGGTTGACGGTTGACTACATGCTATTAATATGTTAATCAGTTATTTATACCCAAATATTCGTCAACCTCTATATTTCTCATCCAAATAATTGCACAGGTTACGGGGTTACGGTTACGGCGACACCATACGCATTATAAATCAATAAATTAAGCAAATTTATACCGTAACCTCAACATTCGTTCCCGGCATTCCATCAAAGGACAGGCTCAAAGACCGTGCCGGGTGTGGCTGGAGCTACTGAAAGCCTATTTAAACGCACATAGCGTCACCATTAGTATAAGTTCCTTGCAATCGAAATAAGACCGCTCTCACGATATTTACCTGAGGTTATCAGGTTATAGGTTATCAGATAGCAAATCTATTGAATTTCAAGCCATATACCCCTTTTAAGGTGATAACCTCTAATATCGATCTGCTTATGTCCTGTATCTCGCCTCCGGCTATGCTGGTGCCGGTTCAGCGTGCGTTCGTCCCTTGCTGCAATCTCGCTTTGCAATGTCCGGTCGCTCCGGTCCACAAGGGTTGATGTTCTTGATAAGATTATCATAAACATCTGATCAGTTGCAATTTTTATCCCATACCCGCCGGCGATATTACCGACAGGACATCCAAACATGACACGTTGGGTACGAAGCCCCAACATGCGGGTCTATGTTATTTATGTAGCAATATTATCTTCTTCCGTCAATTTGTTGCCGGCTATGAACAGTATCACAAGCCCGATTATGTTACCTAAGAAATATTCGCTTTCCGATCCTGCCAGAAGAAACCCGACCATCAACAGGAATATCAAGGATAATGCTTTCATGATGCTATTATTTTAGTCTCGTTATCTAATCCGACATATTGGTTGTCATTTCTAATGCCTGTAAGTCCGAACGGGGTTTTATGTTCAAGCCAGCACTGCTCATTTAATTCATTGGCTAATTCCACAATATGTAAAAGTGAATCTATTGTAAGTCTGTTTCTCTCAAGATCGAACTCTTCTGTTTTGAGTATATCCCGAATTAAACCCAGCAAGCAGTAAGGTAAACAAAATATGCCTGCATCATCTAAAATATTTTTGCTAAACTCTGCTAATACCCCTACTTGATCTGCTGTAAGACCTTCGAACTTTGTTGCTAAATCTTTAAATTCCATGATTTTGTAATATTATTTTGTTTGTGGTAGAGGGTATCGGTTTGACCGATACCCCTACCGGGTTAATTATCCGATCTTGATTAAATTGAATTTCTTAAACGATCTGAACTCCTGTTTTTCTGTATCGAAATAGATAAACATGTTATCGTTAGGTTTGCGCCCGGTCTCTTTGACAATCGTGTTTATAACCTCATCTCTCAAAGTTCCGAAAGCCTGACGAATTTCACCGTTTACTTTCTGATAGAAGAACTGTACTGTCTTTTGCTTCATTTGCGCTTTCAATTTCAGAAGTAACCAGGCTCTTTTTAGGCTCTCTGAGAAACTTTCTCCCGTTACCCGGTAAATTCTCCAAGCGTCCGACATTACTTGTCTCATTTGGCTTTTAAATAGTGTTGTCATGATCGTATAGTGTTTATGTGTTAGTAATCCTTGTTTACGCTATGTACATCCAATAATCACGAATGTATATTTCTGCCTCGGCTTTATAATCCACATTATAAACTTTGCAGGCTTCCTCTTCCGCCATGGCGGCTAACGCTGTCAACTCGTTGTTCATGTAATCCTCGTTTGTCATAGCTGTATATCTTATGTTATCTGTTACTTTGATGGCACAAATGTATAATTATAATTATTCATATACAACAAATAGAATATAAATAATTATTCTATTAACATTATTTAGAATAGTCATAATTATACAAAGATCTGTAATATGTATATTTGTAGAAATTCTAAAAAGGATTCTCATGAATAGGATAAAAGAAATATTAAAAGAAAAAGGATTAACACAGCAAGGATTAGCAGATATGCTTGGTGTTACGAGAATATCAATTGTGAAGACATTAGCGGGCAATCCATCGCAAGAAACCCTTGAAAGGATAGCAACAGCATTGAATGTCCCTATGTGGCAGTTGTTTGTTTCCTCCGAAGAAGTGCGCCCAAAAAGCGATGCTTTAACTCTCACATGCCCCCATTGCGGTAAGGATATCAATATTAAAGTAGAATGAATATGAATACGAAAGAAATAGACAGATTAAGCCTTGTAAAAGCTCACGCTTTATTTGATACCGGCGATATAGACCGTATCGAGGTGGGGACGGTGAAGGGCTTATGTGACATACACCGGTATCTTTTCGACGGCTTGTATGACTTTGCCGGAAAAGTGCGTAAACTTAACATATCAAAGGGGAATTTCCGCTTTGCCAACTGTTTATACCTTGATGCCATATTGCCAGTGATAGAGAAGATGCCGGAAACGACATTTGACGAGATCATAGCGAAATACGTGGAAATGAACGTGGCGCACCCGTTTATGGAAGGTAACGGACGATCTACCCGCATTTGGCTTGATATGATCCTAAAAAAACGTCTTTCCGTTGTTATTGATTGGCAGAGCGTCGATAAGGTTCTGTATTTACAAGCGATGGAAAGAAGCCCAATAAACGACCTGGAATTACGTACCTTATTGCGTCAGGCATTGACAGACCGTGTAAATGACCGGGAAGTGATATTCAAAGGTATCAATCAGTCGTACTATTATGAAGGGTATGAACCTGAATAGAACAATATGGTAGGTAAGTACCATTCTACCGTACCGCACTTAAAAAAATGTATGGTAGGTAGGTACTACCCCTTTAGGGGTACCTTACCTACCATACCATTTTTGTCACCGTGGTTCAATTACCAATGTCCGGTATAAAATTTGGTTCAGTTTTGCTTTCTACAACTTTTGCACACCATTAATGATAATTTTATCAAAAACCCCGTTACCGGATCAGGACAGTAACGGGATTTTAATAAAACGGCTTTATAAACACCAATGAATAACCTAAACACTATACCATGAAAAACGTCATTGCAAATATAGGTAATTTATGGATAACATTGATAGAAGGAATAAATAAAGCCCGGATTTACACATTTTCTTGCCCGTAGGAGAATTAAGCACACCTCTCTTATTTCTTTATCGTTTTCAAAAATAAAATCCCTTAAATCGCCTGTATTAAGTTCGTAGTATTGCGCCCGTGAGATTGTCTTGCGAAACACTTGCCGTAATCTTGCCGTATTTAGCCAATAAAAAACCACCGGAAGCATCGCCACCGGTGGCCGTCTCGGTTTTTGGTCCTTGTAGAGTTGTCTGGGTTATGCAAAGATAATAGATTTTATTTATTAGTGCAATAGATTTATTCTATTATTGAATCCTTATTGCCTTTCCGCTCTTTCCTTGTGTAATTACACTTGATAAAGCGTTTTGTATTACGGTTGAGCTCTTCTGTATCTCAATGGCCGCATCCGCATTTGCTTTCGTGTTGGCGGCAATGGCGTTAAGCTGTTGTAATTGAGCTTGTGCCGTAATGCTCATCGTAGGTAACAAATTGCCTGCTATGTTTTCTAATAAACTACGCTTTACACTCACATCGTGTCGGACAGCGTTCAAATAACTGCCTAAAACATTCGCCTGATCCTCTGTTATCCCCTTAACGCTTTGAGATAACCCGTTTTGCTTTTCGTTGTCAGGGGTAAAAATATCATAGCCCTTGTCTTTGGCGTATTTTTGTCTATCTTTCAACCAATTGTCGTATTCATCTTGATTTGCCATAATTTTATCAGTAGCAGCATCTACAATTGCAGCAGCCTTTTCCCATTTTTCCTCAGCACTTAATTCAGTATCTTTCATTACGTCCTGAACGTCTTTTTGAGCTTCTTCTAATGCCGGTGCGATAAAAATAGAATATGCCATTTGTGTAGCCAGTTTTTCCAGCATGTTAGAGACAGACTTAACAAAAGAGTATGCGGCATCGGTCCCGTTCTTAAAGGCATCAACCAGGACATCCGATAAGGTATTTCCAAATTCACCGAATATATTTGTCAAATAGTCATTCAAGGATTTTAAAGCGTCTTCCGCTTTTTGGGACAAATCAATCATATTTTGCAAGGCGTTTCTATCCTCTTCTGACATTTCACGAGTGTTTAAAATAGTCTCGGCAAGCTCCCGGTTAAAGTTCCCCGCTTTATCAATAAGATCCGGGTAAACGTCAAGAATAGAGGAATAGATATCTTTCCCTTTACCTAATATTCCAAGACCGAATAAGCCACCTTTTTCATGTCCCGTTTTTATCTGGATATTTGCAAGACCGGCTAATGAGTTATAATAGTCACGCTGTTCTTTTGCCAACAAGTCGAATAGCCCCCCTAATAGATATCCACCTTCATATTTACCTTCATCTTTTATTGCTTCATTGAGGCTTTCTATAGATTTTCTAAAAGTCTCAGCCGCCTTTACAGCCTTGCCGTATGTGTCCGTGCCAAAGATAGTATTTGCCTTTTCATATAATAGATTCTGTTCCAAAAGCAATAAATTATATTCTCTTTGCTGGGCTATAGTATCATTCATGATCTTTTTTAATGCCTGCTTATGTTGCTCATTTGCAGCCCTGACAGATGAAACTATCTGCCCGATGCCAGAAACTACGGATGTTACCCCTCCCAAAATATTGCCGGACAATGCTTGCCCTACACCGGTTCCTATTTTTACTACGGACCCGACGAGCTGTGTTATATTCTGGACATATTCTCCGACCTCATCTCCAAATATATTTCCCAAGTCCTGCCCAAACTCTTTTAGTGCAGGCATAATCGACTGTAAGGCGTTTCCAATATCGGCGATACCTTCACCTATATTAGCCTTCCCGCCTAACTTTATTTTATTTAAACCTTCCTCGATATCGGAAAATAATTTGTCAAAGCTATTTTCGTCCCTCTTCTTCGTTAATTTGTCTACGGCATCCTGAAGGGCTTTAAGGGCTTCTGGAGATTCTTTTATTCTTCTCAAAGTGTCGGCCGGGATATTGAGTATTGATCCGATATTATCAGAATCCGTAGTTTTGAGATAATCCCGTAACTGTTTCGCCTGGTCGAGTAATGTTTTTATCTGTGATCTTGTCATTTCTGACGTATCACCAAACAACCGGACAAAGAAAGGATTATCTTTTTGCAAGCTCTTTGCCTCCTCGTCATTAATCTCCTTAATTGCCTCTTTTAGCTTGCGCTTCGCTTCATTGATTGCCTTATCTATAGTTTCTCTGTTCTCATCCGTCCGGCTCTTGTTCAGCGTGGCAATATCATCATTAAATTGTTTCTCGATAACCTCTCTTCTGGTCGCAAAGTCTTGATATTTACTCAATAGATTATCAAGTAGCTTTTGTTGCCCGTTCTCATATTCTGCGTCTGCTGCTTGCGCTTGATTAACAACTAAATCCTGATATTTTTTAGGAAGCGTATGAAAGTCGACAACCTGGGATGTAAAATCGCTATCCTTCTTTCCCGGATTGCTTTTACGCCAGGCTTTCAACTCTTCTTCCTGAACGAGCCTAATATATTCGTCAGTCTGGGCCTTAACCTCGTCCATTCTCTTTTTAAAGTTCAGTTTAAGTTGGGCGAGTTGTTTGGCTGAACCTTCCTCCATTACATTTATGCGTGCCTGTTCTATATTTCTGGCTGATTTCAATGTTGCATCTTCAAGCGCCTTATCTGCCTTTAAATACGCTTTTTTGTTTTTATATGTTTCTTGTGCATCCTTGCTTGCGATTTTTTGATTCTTTTTTGAAATTTCCACCTTATTAAAGGCTATGTATTCATCCCTTAATTTTTCAAGAGCGGACCCTCCAATATTGGCAGCATCAGCAGCCGCAATCAAAGCTCCTTTAGCCTCATTGACTTTTTTGTTATATTCGTCCTGGTCAATAGCGAACATTGCCAATTGCCGGTCTAAATCAGCCAACGTTTTATTAAATGTAGCTACTTCCGGTATATCTTTGAATAGTATATCTAATTGGCCCTTATCTACGGATTTGTTGAATATGGATGCATATTTATTGCTCCATTTTTTCGCATCATCTAATATTGATTGTTGTTCTTTTTGAGCGGAATTGCGATCATTTATAAGATTTCGGATATAATTACCATAGTTACGGCTAAAGTCATACGCTTTATTTTGTAAGTCTTGTTCACTGACGGCACCCAATTCCTTCATTAAAGCGTTTAACTTTGACTGAACATTCATCTCTTTCTCTTTAGCCTTGGCCAAAGATTCAGAGGCTTTAGCCCGCTGTTCCTCTATCAATCTCAAGGAAGCTGCGTTTTTGATACTTTCGGCCAATAAACTATACGCCTCACTGGCTTTCCCGGCTAAAATAGCCTCCTCGGACAACTTGCCCAAATAATCCGGGTACATCTGTTGTAGCTTTTCTACTGCCTCACGCCTCGCATCAATAGATAATGCCGCATTTTGAGTAGTATTGTATAACAATTCGAGCTTTGATATCTCTTTCGATACACTTTCAGAGGCATCCTTTTGTAGATCATTGAATTTCTTTTGGGATTCTGCCAAATACACCGCTGCATCTCCTCCTTTTATAAGGGCGTTTATCCATTCACCAATTTCACGGGAATAAGCGACAAGAACCGTAATACCCACGATTAAGGCAGTTTGCCAACTTAATAATGAGCTTAAAACCTGCTTCCATACCGGTGTGGCTGCCTGGCCGGACTGACGAAGTAACGCAACCTCTTGACGTACTCTTGATATCTCATCCGCCAGCATTGGCAAGTTGTTGCTAAGTGAGATGATACCCGTAGAAAAAGACATTGCAAAGTTCGGAAGCTCCCTTGCAACCTGGGCAAGTTGAACTTGTAGGCCGTTGTATCTCGTCCCCATCGCTTTAGCCAATGTTGAATTATTCGCCATTTGGGCGTTTACTTTGGCCAATGCTTCATCTGCGTTATTAATCTGCTGCAACAGTCCTTTGCCGATCGACGAATTACGATCAACATCGGATAACGATCGGTAAGTATCACGTAATTTGTTTAATTCGGCTTCCATCATCTTTATAGAACCTGTAGCTGTCATTGTCGTATTGGAATATTCTTTATAGACTTTCTGCTGGTTCAATAAAGCTCTTGTTGCCTGGTCAATAGCCGAACTTTGTTTTTTGGCCAAAACCTCAATACGGCCCAAAGCCCCCGTATCAATGGTAAGTGCTCTCTGTCCTGTTATAGATTGCATTGCCTTATTTAGAGAGACGGATGGATCAAGGCTTATATCTGCCGCCTTTAATGCGGTCTGTATGTTCCTTACCATTTTATCGGTATCCGTGACGATCTCGACGTTTACCTCTTTAAGATTTTTCAACTCGGACAAGTCAGGGGTAATCTTCACGTCAACGCCTAACGCTTTTAACCGTTTCTCGACATTCTTGCGAATCTCTGCGATATCTTTATCTGTTTTATCTTTTATCCCAAGTTCGAACCATAATTTACCTAAATTACTCATATCATTTTCCTATTATTCGTTAATAAATAAAGCCGATCATAACAATCTCAATCGTTATAATCGGCCTTCTATGAAGCTCTATTATCTTATCTGTTCCGGGAACCAAAAGCACTAATCAGAAGCATTGTTTAGTGCTTAATCGTGTTCCCGGTTTATGGCAATATCACTATGCTTATTGTAACCTATACAATGTTCTTAATGTATTTATTACAATATCTTTATTCACCCCTTTCCTTTTCCACCTTTTTTTTTATTTTCCAAATACAATCCGCATTTGTAGCAAGTCAACGGCAAATAATAATGAACGGTATTATCCTCTGTCTCATCTACAGGGTCTTTTTTCATCTGTTGCAGGTCTGCCAACCGCAAAAGTAACTCCGATTTTAGTTTCGGATCTTTGGCTTGGTCTGCAAGAAGGTTTAATTCTCGTACAACGTCATCTTTATCTCTGTTGACATTTGCACCCTGTTCAGGCATTGAGGATTTTTTTTCTACCTTGTCAGCGATGATAACCCGCTTTTCTTCCACGTATGCCTTGACGTCCGGGTCTCTCAACCACCGTAAAGCCAGCCGATGCAAATTTTCTTGTGATCCCTGATACCCACCGTTCCGGCTCATAACATACGCAATATCAATGTTTTGCGGATCAAAAATGACTGCATCGAGACAGAATTTTTCTTTTTCCGTTAATTTTTCTCCTATTTTCGGTATTCTAGCCATATTTTTAAATGTTAAATTACTACGTTTTGTATCATTTGAGATACGATATAAATACAATAAACACTACCTATACTACATACAATATACTCATATTCAATATATTATCAATATAACAGTACGAAATATACGATATATCATACATGCGTATATTAATTATTGTGTCTCTTTTTCACCGCACCACCGAAAAAAGGTTCGTTAGGGTGCTCCTTCTTCCAATCCGATATAAAATCCAATCCCTTGTCACTTCCAAGAAACGCCTCGAACGAATCCGCCTCTCCTATGGCCCGTACCACATCGTCGGCGTTTACCGTAATCTCTCCGGTTCTTTTATCCTTCATGAAGTGAACCGGTTGACCCTCGAAGTGACTTACATAGATAATCTCCCCGGGTGTTTCCTTCTCTATTCTCAAATCATCCATAATATTCAAATTTTACGGTGGGGGGGGTGTTAATTTGTTCACCCCCTTGCCTGTTATTAATCCTCATCCGCCATTTCCTTGATCATCCTTAGCGCTTCTGGGTCCATTTTCCCCATAGAGCGCCCTAACTGTTTTTTGAACCAGTCTTTAAAGTTCGGTCTAGTGAGGATCTGGATGTGTCCGCCATGATTAACCACTACCGGTGCTCCAGGAATAGTAGGCGGTATTTGAATACCTTCATACGGGTCTCTCCAGTCCTTAAAGTGCGTGTACATGTGTTCCGTCTCCCATGTTTCCAGGCATTTCAACGATTCTACGACTTTGCAAAGCATCTCGAAATATTCTACATCTTCACTAGTGAAATGCCTTGTCGCTTGCTGTTCTGCTCCCTTTTCAACCTCTTGCCAATCGTATTGCAATGATCCGTCTTTACCCTCCAAGATCGGATATTTGGGTTTAGAAAGGAATGAGGCTACCGTATTACGGTCATTGGCCGTTCTTTTAAACACATTGGCAAAAGAAACCCCTATTCGCTTGCGTTCTTCCTGTGGAAGAAATCCCAATCCCCCAATAAATTCATCTTCAGCCTTGACTAGCCATTTCTTAAATGATTCATCGGAACTCATAATCTTTTTAAGCGTTGGCAGATCACACGGAATACCCTCTGCCTTCAATCTTTCCAATGCGTCGTTAACGCTCTCAACCTGTTCCTTAAAATCTGCGACAATTTTCTCCTTCAGGGTGTTGTCGATGACATAACTTTCTAATTTTTCCATGATTACAATGTTTTTGTAGGGGTTAATAATCCTGATTCTTTTTTTTGGTTGAAGAACTTATCAAGGGCGTTTTTTGCTTCTCCTTGCCTCAGTTCGTCCTCCGCACGTTTGTTTGCACGTTCTAACATCTCGTCCCTCAAAACTTGCTTTGCTGTTTCTTCTGACATGTTGTTAATCTCTTCATAACTGAAATCTCGCATAATTAGTTAATTTTTAAATTATTAATACTCTGAATCTATATTAAACCGCTTTAGCTTGAAATCGTATCTTATTAATAAATCGTTTCCGCTTTTCTGCCGTGGAAAAGAAGAACGTTGTCCGGCTATCAACCTTCAGCCTGAACATCTTCGACACGTCCGGGGATTCATACCGGAACGATTTATTATCCTGCTGGTTGATAAGATCGATCTTTTCCATTATGGATTACCTCTCTTAAAAAATCGTCGTAACACTTAATGACAGCATAATGACCGCCAGCAGCTTTTATCCTGGCCTCAACCGCTTTCTGTACGTCAGATTGGCGATCCCTGCCTATCTTGATCTCAAAATTGTACACCCGGCCTTCATGCGTCACTTGTACATCGGCAATGCCGGCCGTCGTTCCTGACTTTCGCCAACGGCCCAATCGTGAATCATATTGTCCCTGACTATTCTGGCGTTGATAGAAAGCATTATTTATCCTTGACCATACCTCTATGCATTTTGCCAATCCGTTAGCCGTATCGTCCCGGAAATGCGGTTTTACTCGGCATTGCGTGGGAATGGTACTATTACGGTATTTCCATTCAAAATAATAGGCTTCCAGTCGTTTCACGCTGTCCGGTTTTATGTACCGGGGTTTGGCCGGCTTTTTTGATCGCTGTATTGTTGGTATGATTGATATTTCCATAAACTATTCATTTTTAAAGGTTATTCCATAGTCACGACAAACACGAAAGAAAGTGCCAATACCTATACGACTGCATGTTTTCTTCACGTTATCAAATTTACGATCGGTCTCCGCCTTGCTATACTTGGGGTTCTGTTGGCTGCAAATGTGATAGAAAGCCCTTCCGGATTCTCCCAGGGAAGCAAGGGCACAACCCACCTCAAACCATGTGAGATAATCTCCGGTAATATCGATGCCGTGCCTCTGAATAAGATCGCAACATTTAGCTACTTTATCCAGCTCGCCACCCGCACCATAATCAATCGGGGTATAAACGGCTACGGGCTCTTTATAAAAGCCTGCGTATACTTCTGCGTTGAGGTTAATGTATGATTCCGGATCATAAGACACGCAACGCATCCGGCATACATCACCGCACGCCTTGTCGATCACAAGACCAAACCTTTGAAAGTCTCTCTTTAAGGCTTCGAATTGCTGTTTGTGGTAATATGGGTAAAGTATCGGTATGATAACGAAATAACCGCTACCGCCAACAGATAGACCGCAATAGGCCACGTATCGAAGATATGATAACTGATGTTTCACCTCATCCCAGTTGCTAACCTCTAGGTTGTCCTGCCGGTCTAAATCCACGCAGATAAGCCCCGAATGCTGTTTAAGGTTCTCCGCTTTCCGTGATGGCTCGAATATGCCGGATATGCAAGCCATCGGCAAACGCTTCTTAATGGTGTTACGCTCGTCCTTGTTTGTGAGCGCACGCAAGCGTTTGATCTCATCGATATGTTTCGTATCGTTCAGGAAAGCCCCTATTGTTGAAATAGATCCTTTCGTGTCGGTCACTCCGTTATACACGGATATCCTGCTATCTAAAAATGTCTTTGCCATATTGTTTAATTTTTAATAGTCGTTTTTTGTAGTTGACCAGTTGACGGTTGACTGCATATTTTAACTTTGATTGTCAATTATTTACGGTAATATTTTAGTCAACCTGTAATATTTACATTAAAAAATATCAGAAATATAGAGGTTGACTAATTTTTGTCCGTATCTGACTCTGTATCTGATATTTCACTATCAGTCAACCGACAACCTGTCAACTTGGGATATTTTTTTAAGCATTTAGATACATATTGCTTAGTAATGCCCAGCGCATCCGCTACCGCTCGTTGGCTAACCGGGTTCGTACAATGATAAACATTAGCTATCATTTCCTCTTTTCCCATGGGGGTAACCTCGTGCCTGTTTCCTCTTCCTTCCAATAAGATTTTATAGACTTTCAGTGCGCACCGTTCAAAATAATCCATGCATCTAACACTGTATTCCATTTCTCCCGGGGTAATATCTACGGAAGTCGGATCGTTACCTAATATGTGGGAAATACCTGACCAGCGTATTACGTGGATCTGAAACTTTGAGTAAACGGAACTAAGGTAATCGTCTGCGTTCGCTTTTTTTACCTGAAGGCTATTGTAATAGTCAATGTATACTCTCTTTGCTTCCCCTCTCAAATATAGCTTACCACCTGTAACCGAAAAATCATACATTATAAGGTTGTAAATGAAATCTTTCCAGTCGTTTATGACACTTTGAGGTATGGAAACATCGTTATACATTTCGGGTATTCCGGATTCAGGACAACAAAATAACCAGCGTTGATTAAAACCGTTGTTCATCATATTGTCGTTCCCGAATGTATCAACCAAAACAGACGGTTGAATAGAACCTATGATAGACATGAACGGGTCTTTGATAAGCAAGGGTTCATCACTTTTACGATTCACCACGATCATGTCACTGTCGAACATGGAAAGCATCTGGCTAAGTTCCCCGCTTTTGGCGTACCGGCAAAAATCGTCAATCATCCCCTTCAGTTCGTCTCGATACAGCAGAATCCCGTTTGGATTAACGGATAATACCTGGTTCCTGCTTTCTGGGGTGCTATCGCTGATTATGTACTGTTTAAATACAGGTCTGTCGCCCTTGTCATCGCCCGCCTGCTTGTATGCCCTCAATTCCTCTCGGTAAACGCCGTAATTATAGGTGTCACGGTCTTTTAACGGCTGTAAAAAGAACTTTACAGGCGCAGACTTGTTACTGCCCGAAGGGGCAACCACACAGGCCCAAATACATGGGTAATTTCGATACTTCCCGTCTTCAATGACGACTCTCTTGCCCAGAGTCACGCCTACGGTCGCAAACATTGCAGTTAGGGCGATATCAACAGGGCATTGCAAAGAACTTGATACCCTGTTTAATATATTGACCGCATTGTGGGATAGTCCATCAACAGGTAATGTATTCCCGGCCTCATCTATCATTTCTTTAATTTTTATCTCAATCATATTTTACGCCCTCCCATTTGCTCCAAAAGGACAATTGCTTGTTCCTTGGAAATAATTCCGGATCTGTTGTTAGAAATTCTACGTTATCATGCTTAGTTACAGGGCATACACCCTTATGGTGAACTTTAACCTTGCCATCATTGGCCAGCATGCCTACATAATAGCATACGCTGTTGATTCTTATGCCCGTTAACGCCTCTACTTGCGCCCTTGTACGAGGAACGGTAAATAAACATTGGAAGACCCTTTGCTTATCTCGTGTATAATCTATATCTTTGCCCTCGCAAGAAAGGGAATTGGCGGGCGCTATGTCTGCCTTTTCTCTTATATTCATAGTTCAGCCCTCCTATTTAGAATGTTTATACCGGTAAACTTTAGAGTCTCTCACCGCATTGTCTATTGAACCGGCATCAAACAAAACTCTACCGTTTACCCTCTTTGGAACAATATCTCCCCGCTTAACCATATTGTGGATCGTTGGCAAAGAGACATGAAGAATGTCTGCCACCTCTTTGCGAGTGTAAAACCTTGGAATGGCCTCTACCTTTCTTTCTTGCAGTCTCTCAACCACCAAATCCGCTACTTCGTTTATAAGCGGACGAAATAATTCTGAAAGTGAATCTAATTTTCCCATATTTTTACCTTTTTGCACAAAAGAAAAGAGAGCCTACAATATGACAGTTTTTCACTATCACATCATAGGCTCTCTTTGAAGCTCTCTTGTATGTTATACCGCAAAGATAGATATTATTTATTAAAATACAAATTTCAATAGAAAAAATTTATCATAAATAAAAAGAGGTAAAAAATAGTATCTCGGATATTTTTAGGGGAAAAAAAATTTTTAGATGGAGTAACCGCCCATTGTTTACACTTTTTAACAGGGGGGGGGGTACCCCTTTCAAATCCCCCCGTCTATTTCAAGCCAGTTTCACACCACACCACGCAATTATAAAATAGAGGTTATCACTTTTATAAATGTAACACATTGTACAATAGGCATTTATATCAAGTATAACCTATAACCTGATAACCTCTGTGTTTATTTTAGAGATAAACATAGAGGTTGACCGATTTAGACCCATAACATATTGTAATACAGAAAATAATGATAAGGTCAACCTGGGTATTTATTTTATAACTCTTAATTTGGTGAAGTAACTCTCCTTTGCAGCCAGCATAGCTTTTTCAGATTCGTCTAACTTTAGATAAGTCTTTAACTGTTGCTCGCTTGCGTGTCCAGTGATAGCCATTATACTACTCAGGGATGCGCCAGCCCTATACATATTAGTAGCAAACGATCGGCGGGCTGTATGGCTTTTAATAAGGTCGCAGAATCTTTTCTTTGCAGTATATTCCATAGCTCCTCGTTGTTCCTCCAATTCTACAATCTCTGTCCATCCTAAAGCCTCACCAATTTCTTTGATATGGTCGTTTATCTTTTGATCATAAACCTTTGGAAGTTCACCCTCATATTTATTCAGGATTGCATCTACCCGGTAATCCAAAGGGATATAAACAATATTTCCGGTTTTCTCCTGCTTTAGTTTAATATAGCGGTTCCCGTCGGTAAGGGTAACGATCATCTTGGCGTTAATACGCTTGTAATCACTTATGCGCTGTCCGGTCAAACAGCCTACAACAAATACATCTCTAACCTTTTCCCATGCTGGGCGATCGGATAGATCATACTCGTAAAGCTCATTAATCCGTTCATCTGTCAGATAAACATTGTCAACATCCCTATAGATAACCTCAAATCCAGAACGGATATTCCCTGCATCCAACAACTTCAACTGTTCGGCTGCGTAACAAATCGTCTTACATATCTTTATCATCCTTGCAACCGTATTAGGTGAGTAACGCTTATCGGTCAAAAATAGGCGGAAATCGTTATAGAACTCTATCGTTAAGTCGGCAAAGTGTATTATCCTCAACCTCTCTTTTTGATACGCCGCTAACTGTGAACGGAACCCCTTATAGCTTTTTATTGTTCCTGGTGATATATTTGTGGTTCCTCCTCTCCTCTTGCGCTTGCCGGTTTCGCATTCCCCTATAAACCGGTCCACGAAATTAATGAAAGTAGATACATCCTCTTTTATCCTTCTTAATTCCGCTTCTTGCCGTTCCTTTTCTGCCTTGATCTGTTCAGCGAAAACTATTTCATGTATCCGTTCTTTTACGAGATCTGAAGTTAATGTTATGCCTTCACTAATAAAAGAATCGATCATGCACATGATAGCATCTAATTTTATAAACAGATCCTTGCCTTTTCCACTTCTGAAAGCAGTTAACGCTCTTGCACTCGTTAAAGACTTGTTCCACTCCCTTACATCAACTTCCAGCCCTGTAGATACCCTGATATTTATTTTGGGTAGTTTATTCTGGATGCGTACAAACAAAGTAGCATATCCCTCGTTTTTGTCCGTTCTTAAAATAAAACTTGCGGCCATATCTTATCTGTTTTGTAGTACCACAAATATAGAAGTTCTTTTTAAATTGGTACTAAATTGGTACTACAAAGTTTTATTTCGTTTAATCTTATTTTATTTTATAAATAAAACAATCATTGATTATCAACAATATAGATAAAATAAAATTAAAAGAAATGTATAATTTGAGGTTCGCCAGGAACCTCAAAAAATCCTCTTAGCAAGTTTTTGTTAAGGGGATTTTTTATTTTTGTCCCGTAATCGGGTATTAAAAGAATAAGATTATGCATTACAAAATCACGACGCTCGTGGAGAATGCCGTCTACGGGCGGAGCTTACAAGCGGAACACGGGCTTTCATTGCTTATTGAAAACAACAGGTATAAAATATTATTCGATACGGGACAATCGGATCTGTTTATCCGCAATGCGACACTTTCGGATATCGATATTGCGGAAGTGGATTTCCTTATCCTGTCACATGGACATAGCGATCATACAGGAGGATTAAGGCATTTCCTTGCCGTCAATAAAAAAGCTCCGATAATCTGTAAGCAAGAAGCCCTTTACCGGAAATTTAAAGATAAACGGGAGAACGGAGTCATCGACTCCAACCTGCTGGATTTATCCCGCTTCCGCTTTATCACCAAGCAGATAGAGCTTGTTCCAGGACTATTCCTGTTTCCGGACCTTCCGGTCATAAATCCGGAAGATACTCATTTCGAACGATTCTTTACTCAAACACCAGAAGGAGTTATTCCCGATATTTTTAATGACGAACTGGCGATCGTACTGATAGCCGAAAACACTTATTCCGTATTGAGTGCCTGTTCCCACCGGGGAATTACCAATATCCTCCGGACTATCGGCAACTGTTTCCACGGATATACATTCAAACTACTAACCGGAGGTTTCCATATCCACAACGCCCAAGACGGGAAATTCGGTATCATAGCAGACTACCTGAAAAACAATCTGCCGGAACAGATCGGGATTTGTCATTGTACGGGTATAGACAAATACGCGTTGTTCCGGCAGACATTCGGGGTCCGTGTGTTTTACAACTACACGGGAAATACATTTTATTTATAAATCTTGGCAGCCCAACCACCGCCGGGAGCCATCTTCACCTTTACCTTGCGATCGGCAGGAACCAGTATGACTTCCTTTTTATAATCACAGGCGGCACGATCGGCATTGATGCCATCTTTAAACAATTCCAGTTTATAATTGCCATCACCCAAGAAAGACAGGTCAAGTTCCACTTCGCGGGCATCCCAATTCGTCAAAGCGCCCACATACCAATCATTACCGTGAAGGCGGGCAATAGCAACAAATTCGCCCACTTTACCATCCAGAGCGACCGTCTTTTCCCATACGGTCGGGATATTGGCGATAAATTCCGTACATTCGGGTTCCCGGTTATAGTTGGAAGGATTATCACACAACATGTTCAGCGGAGATTCGAAGATCACATAAGTAGCCAGCTGATGGCAACGCGTTCCCTGACTCATCGGTTCGGTATAGATCGGAGCATAATTTTTACGGATCGCATTGCGCATGGCGCCCTGTGTATAATCCATCGGACCGGCAATCATACGGACAAAAGGAATCGTCACGTCGTAAAGCGGCATATCGTAGGTACTGGCTGCCCATTTCATATTTTCCAAACCATGAACGCCTTCGTAGTTGATCACGTTCGGATAAGTACGTTGCAAACCTGTCGGTTTACAGATACCATGATAATCGACCATCATCTTATATTTCGCACAAGTTTCGGCTCCTCTGTAGAGGAAGTTGACGATCTCCTGGTCGTCGCGATCCATAAAGTCTACCTTGAATCCTTTCACACCCATATTGGAATAATGCTTCACCACCTTTTCCATATCCCGGTCGAATGCATGGTAGCCAGCCCAGAGGATGATTCCGACATTCTTGGATTTGCCATAATTCACCAGTTCCGGAATATCGATTTCTGGAATAACCTGCATCAGGTCCGCAGCCATATTGACAGACCAACCTTCATCGAGAATCACATATTCGATGCCATGTTCGGCAGCGAAGTCGATATAATATTTATAGGTTTCAGTGTTGATACCGGCACGGAAATCCACATCGTAAATGTTCCAGTCATTCCACCAGTCCCAGGCAACCTTGCCCGGTTTCACCCAGGAAACATCCTGCAGGCGGCAGGGAGAAGCCAGACGATACACCATATCGCAATCGGCCAGCTGCTTGTCATTCTCAGAGACGATAAACATACGCCACGGGAAAGCACGCGTGCCGCTTGTCTTGGCTATATAATCTTCGCGTTCTTCCACTAACATCTGCAAATTATTGTGACCGCCTTGCTTTTTCACTTTCGGATAAGAGGCGAATACCGGTTTCAACACCGGCTTGTCGGTCGAGTTATTCAGGAACATACCGGGATAATCTTCCAGGTCAGCCTCGGTGATACAGAGTTTCTTGCCACCGTCCAGTTCCACCAGAAGCGGAAGGATCATCAGGCGCTTGCTGTTCAGCTTCGTGATCGGTTCATGTACATACGGCTGCTCGAAAGAGTTCATGAACTGTTCCTCAAATGTAGCCTTTTTGCTGTTCACGTAAGGCGCAAAAGCCATATGGTCGGAAGAGAAAGTATAATCAGCTTCTTCATCCACGACGATGATATCATTCTTCATCTTCGTCGTGAAACGATAGGCCAGACCGTCATTATACATACGGAAAACAAGACCGTAGTTACCCCGGAACGAGAGTGTCATTTCATTATAGATATCCTGTACTTCCGTCTTTTTATAGAAAGGAGAAGGGATCACTTTATCGACTGCGGCTTTCAGTACTTTCGATACTTTGGGGCCGGCCCCTAAGACAACTCCATTTTGCAACGTCATGGAGATGGGAGATGCGGCAAGAACTTCAGTCCCGTCGTGTGTAAATGAGAAACGAATATCGTCACCTACCGTAACGACTGCTTGCAGTTTTTTGTCCGGCGATTGCAACTGATAGCTTTTCTGTGCCGTCAGTGACATGCTCCCCATCAGGAAGAGCACAATAAGAGCTTTTAATTTCATGGTTTTCAAATTTAATTCACTGGCGGCAAATATACAGGATTAATCAGGAAATGCTTTTGCAAAATTGTCTTATCTTTGTTGATATTGTATCATAATATGGTTATTAAAGAGATAATGTACATGAAAAAGCTTATTTGTTTACTGTTTTGCTGTCTGCTTTTCCTCCCAGCCACCGCCCAATGGAAATGGCACAATCCGATGGAAGCAGGTTTTCCGGTTATCCAAAATCAAGGATTCACAAAAGAGATCGGAAATTCTTACACACGCCTGCCCGAACGTGCAAAAGGCATGGTGAGCGAACCGTTGTGGAACCTGTCACGCCATTCGGCGGGACTCGCCATTCATTTCTACAGTGACGCTCCGCAGATCAAAGTCCGCTATGCCGTTACCGGCAGCCTGAACATGCCGCATATGCCTTCAACCGGAGTGTCGGGAGTCGACCTCTACAGCATTAACAGCGACGGGGAATGGCATTTCTGTTTCGGCAATTATTCTTTCAAGGACACGATCACCTATACATATAACAATATAGGCAAAGACCGCTACCACAAACAAGGTTTCGAATACCGGCTTTATCTGCCTTTATACAACGGAGTGAAATGGTTGGAGATCGGTATACCCGAAGATGCGAAGCTGGAATTCATCCCGGTTTCTCCCGAAAAGCCGATTGTCCTGTACGGAACTTCGATTGCACAAGGGGCCTGTGCCTCCCGTCCGGCAATGGCGTGGGGAACGATCTTGCAACGTTCGCTGGATTATCCGCTCATAAACCTCGGCTTTTCCGGCAACGGCAAGTTGGCAAAAGAAGTTTTGCAATTTATCAATGAAACGGATGCCCGGCTGTATATACTGGATTGCATGCCGAACCTGTCTAATCAGAAAGAAGAGGAGGTGACCGCTCTGGCGATCGCCGCCGTCAAGCAACTCCGCGGAAAGCATTCAGCTCCTATTTTATTGATCGAACACGGAGGCTATAGTAACATGTATACGGATTCGACCCAATATAAAGCAGTCGTCCGGGTTAACCGTGCTTCTCGTAAGGCATACGAGCTGATTCAGTCAGAAGGCATCAAAGATGTGTATTATTTGTCCCGCGAAGAATTGAACATACCGGCCGACGGTTGGGTGGACTATGTGCACCCGTCCGATCTCGGCATGCAGCAACAGGCGGCAGCCGTAGAAAGAAAGGTCCGGGAAATCCTGCATATTCCTTCGGGCAACCTGACAACAACCATTCCCGTCACCCAGCGCCGGGAACCGCACATGTATGAATGGCACGCCCGTCACCGCGCTTTCCTGGAGCAGGTACGCAACCATCCGCCTAAAGCTGTAATCTTAGGTAATTCGATCACCCACTATTGGGGTGGCGAACCGGAACACCGTAACAAAAATGGACGGGAGACCTGGGAAAAAGTCATGCGTCCTGCCGGTTTCCAGAACTTGGGCTGCGGATGGGACCGTATCGAAAACGTGCTTTGGCGTATATACCATGGCGAACTGGATGGCTATAAGGCCGGAAAAGTCGTCTTGATGATCGGCACGAACAATTGCGGCCTGAACAGTGACAAAGAGATCGTCGAAGGTCTCCGCTTCCTCCTTTCCGCCATCCGTCAGCGACAACCGGAAGCCTCCGTCAAAGTGATCGGCATCCTTCCCCGCCGCAATCAGGAACAATGGGTAAGGAACATCAACTTCGATATTAAGGAGATGGTGGAAACGGAAGGTTACGAATTTGCTAATCCGGGAACAGCCCTACTGCTGCAAGACGGCAAAATAAACGAAAGCCTGTTTATCGGTGACGGTCTCCATCCGAACGACAAAGGATATGAATTGATTGCCGGAGAGATCGCATCCTCCAACAAAAGTTTTTGAAAAATAATCCTTCATTCCTTTATCTGTATACTGGAATATTTCGCATTCAGGTTATTACGGATGAAGGAAATGACATAATTCATTTTTCTGCCAGCAACTTTTAAGACTAAACAACCCAAGTCTTAACACAAAACAAACTGCATCTTTTTCTTCCGCCAAATGTCGAACAAGTGTCTGACATTTGTAAAACGCTTGTTAGACTATTGAGAAACAAGCGTTTTACAACTGTGGGACAAGAACGATCATATTACTTACGAAATAAAAGACTATGAGACAAGGCGGTAGAAACGTGTAATCCGTCGTAGGCCAGATGGACATGAGGCGGCAACTCCTTCTCTACCTCCGCATGCAGACCAATGCGATGACTCATGTGGATCAGATAGGTTTCCTTCGGTTTTATCCTTTCGATATTAGCAAGGGCTTCTTCCAGCGATTCATGCGTAGGGTGGGCTCCTCGGCGGAGAGCTGTCAGAATCAGCACATCCAGGCCTTCCAGTTTGGCATACTCTTCTTCCGGAAGATATTTTACATCTGTCAAGTAAGCCATATTACCGATACGATAGCCGAAAATCGGCAGTTTCCCGTGCATCACCCGGATCGGCGTAACCGGGATTCCGGCAACCACAAAAGGCTCGTTTCCGACCCGGTGAAGTTCCAGGTTCGGAACTCCGGGATATTTATGGGCACGGAACACATAAGGGATACGTGTCTCGATAGCTTCCGCCACATTATCTTCCGCATATACATCCACTCCCTTTTCACGGCAAAAAGGGCGTAGGTCGTCCAATCCGCCGACATGATCGTAATGTTCATGTGAAATCAGGACCGCATCCAAACGATACGTCTTGTTGCGGATCACCTGCCAACGGAAATCCGGACCACAATCCAACAAAATCCGCTTACCATCCGTCTCCACCAGCACGGACGTACGCAGACGCCAATCCCGTTTATCCGAACTGGTACACACCTCACACTGACAACCTATTTCGGGAACTCCGGTAGAAGTCCCCGTCCCTAAAAACGTTATTTCCATTTATCCTACATATTTTACCTCAGGCATAATCTCGATACCGAACCGGTCATGAACAGCCGTACGAATACTTTCGGCAACCAGTGCGATCTCGTGTCCTTTGGCTTCACCCAAATTGACCAATACCAATGCCTGCTTTTCATATACGCCGACCGCACCATGCGACTTGCCTTTAAAACCGCACTGCTCGATCAACCAGCCTGCAGGGACCTTCACCTTCCCCTCTCCTGCCGGATAGGACGGCATGTCCGGATATTGCCTCTTTAACTTTTCGTAATGGGCAACCGGAATAACCGGGTTCATAAAGAAACTTCCGGCATTTCCCAACTCATCGGGATCAGGCAATTTTTGATGACGGATCGAGATCACGGCATCCCGCACAGCTTGTAGCGTTATCTCTGGATATTTAGCCAGTTCCTCTTTCAAATTGCCGTAATTGACAGAAAACCGAGGCTTTTTGCTCAAACGTATATTTACATAAGTAACAATGTGCGGGTCGTTATGCTCATTCTTGAAGAAGCTGTCCCGATAACTATAAAGACATTCTTCATTTGTAAACATACGTTTCTCGAACGAAAGCTGGTTATATGTCTCCACCGTCTCGACCACATCCTTGATTTCCGTACCGTATGCCCCGATATTCTGGACAGCGGCTGCTCCGACTTCGCCCGGAATGCCGGACAGGTTTTCTATCCCTCCCCAACCTTTGGAGACGGCATAAGCGACTACGTCGTCCCACTTCTCGGCAGCCCCGATGCGAAGCAATACCGAATCGTCCGTCTCTTCCGCAACAGAGATACCTTTTATCTGCGAATGCAAGATAACCCCGTTAAAATCATTTATAAACAACAGATTACTGCCACTTCCGATATGCAACGACAAACATTCCTGAAAATATTCGTCCCGGAAGATCCGCCCCAGTTCTTCTTCATTCGTATATTCCATAAACCAACGGGCCTTCACCGGAAGGTGAAAAGTATTATGTTTCTCCAGCGAGTAATTCTCTTCTATTCTCATTTCGCGTATGTTTTATTTTGCAGGACAAAAGTAACGATAAATATCAAATCAATCAGCAGGTATATAAAAAAGCCTTTCAAATATAGCGGCCAAAGGTTATTTAACATTTTTTGTTTCGCAAATCGTAACAAATGCATATACGTGTTGTTAAATAAGAAATGAACGCTGATTTCTTTATATGCAAAAAGAGATACAACATATCAATGAAAAGCGTACATTTGCCTTGAATATCATTAATTAAATAAAAACATTCATGAACAAAGCAGAATTGATTGAGGCCTTGGCCCAGAGATCGGGATTACAGAAACAAAAAGCGAAGAAACTATTGGAGGCTTATGTAGACATCGTAACAGAAGCTATGTCCCACAACGAGGAGATCGTATTGATCGGTTTCGGAACATTGATACCACGTCCTCAGACAGAGCGTTTAGCTCGTAATCCCAAGACAGGAACACCGGTTATGATTCCAGCCAGAACGACTGTAAAATTCAAACCGGGTAAATATTTGCTGGATGCAATTAACAAACCCGAAGAAAAGAAGTAAGACTTTTTACCTGACAAAGGGAGGCAATCTGAAAAAGGTTGCCTTCTTTTTTGCGACCTGTCCAAATTATGAGTAATTTCGGCGCCGGAAAAATGACAATTCAATCATGAAAATAGTTAATCTTGGAGAATCAAACTCGGTGTTAAACCGGTTTGTCGCAGAACTGCGCGACGTCAATATACAAAAAGACAGTATGCGCTTCCGTCGTAACATCGAGCGGATCGGTGAAATCATGGCTTACGAGATCAGTAAGGATTTCACTTACAGCAAAAAAGGTATTCAATCTCCTCTCGGGATAGCACCAATGAACACTCCCGACGATTCAGTCGTCATCAGTACGATCCTGCGTGCCGGCCTCCCCTACCATCAGGGTTTCCTCAGTTACCTAGACAATGCGGAAAATGCATTTGTTTCCGCTTACAGGAAATACAAGGACCGTCTGAACTTCGATATTCATATCGAATACATCGCATCTCCCCGATTAACAGACAAGACATTGATTATAACGGATCCGATGCTGGCAACCGGCAGTTCTATGGAACTGGCCTACGAAGCATTGCGCACCAAAGGCCACCCTACACATATCCATGTCGCTTCCATCATTGCCAGCAAGCAGGCAATCGAATATCTCCAGCGTAAAATGCCGGACGACATCACGACTATATGGGTCGCGGCTGTCGATGACGAACTAGATGATCATTCTTACATCGTTCCGGGACTGGGAGACGCCGGTGATTTGTCCTATGGTGAAAAAGAATAAGATATGAATCTAACGGGGTAAAGTAAACCAGAAACGGGACCCCTTCCCTATCTCGGACTCTACCCCGATTTTACCGCCAACCTGTTCTATTATGCTCTTACAGATCGAGAGCCCCAAACCTGTCCCCTGCTTGAAACTGTTTCCTTTATAGAAACGGTCGAACACATGTCGCTGCACTTCCGGCGACATACCGTCACCGGTATCCGTCACAGAAAACTCAATCTCATCCCGGCGTATCTCGTAACCAAGCAGGATCGTTCCTTTGCTGGTGTGTTTGATGGCATTATTAATAAAGTTGGATATGATCTGTGTCAGCCTCACCTTATCACAACGCATGATATAGGAAGGCAAGTCCGGAACCACACAGAGCGCGACTTCAGCCGGTACTTTGATACGCATCGAAACGACCAGTTCTTTACATAGCTCCCGCAAGTCGACCTCGACAAGTTTCAATTCGATTATACCGGATTCTATCTTCGCCAGATCCAGCACATCGGAGATCAACTGTAACAACAGTTCATTGTTTTTTTGGATAATCTCGACAAACTGCTTCTTTTCCTCCGGATCGTCCGTATCGACCAACAACGTGGAAAAACCGACAATGGCATTCAGCGGAGTCCGGATCTCATGGCTCATATTGGCAAGGAATGCAGATTTCAAACGGTCGAGTTCTTCGGCTTTCTCACGCAGCTTCTGCGTTTCCTTCAGTTCGGTTATATCATAATTCACACAGATCATTTCAAGTCTGTCCAGATTAGTCGACTGGGTGTTCCGCATTATATTCACACGAGTCCATCGCCATTCATCACCGTTCTGAATCCTCAGTTCTTTTCGGATACTTGAAGCAGTTCCCCGCCTAACGTTCTCAAAGAAATCGACCATTACTTTCCGGTCTTCCGGATGAACATGATTGTAGACACCGATCACCTCTGACAAAGGGGTCCCTTCCGCTTCTCCTAAATTCTGATACCATTGGTCGATAGCATACCCCTCATTGCTTTGAAGGTCGAATTTGGCATAGCCTACTTTGGCAAAACGACTGACCAGGCTGAAGAAGTGTTCAAACTCTTCGATGCGGTTATAGGCAACTGTCTTATCCGTATTATCAAGGTTGATCAACATATAATTGATCAGATCTCCATTCGTATCATAGAGCATGCTGACCTTTGTGAGAATATCGAGGGCTCCTTTTTTGCCCGTCGGATAATAATCTTCGTCTTTGATTTTATTAAACGAGTAATCCAACCGGAAAGAAACCGGTTCTCTCCGGCTCAACTTCTCTTTTATTTCTTCAGGAATGATCGGGTTCTCAAAAATATTAATCCCCAACGCGGCCTCCTTCGAAGGAAGTCCGAAGATCTCCACGTCCATATTGTTCATATCCACCAGATAGCCATTCTTATCATAAAGCTCAATACCGACCGGGATATTCGTATAGATATTCCGAAGCAGCTTTTCGCTATGATCCAGTGCTTCGTTTATCCGGGCCATCTTCGTTATTATGCTGATGATATTGGTAATGGAAGAGAGCCATTGATAGTCTTCGAGGCTCCACATACGGTTATTGTCGACGATATCGATTCCCAGATAGCCCCAAGAAACCCCTTTGATGATCAACGGAATCATAATCAGGGAGCGTGCACCCCTCTTCTTCAGATAACGTTTTTCTTCCGCTGCCTCCAAAGGCAATTCATCCAAATTATTGATCAGGATCGGATAAAGCTTTTGTATCTTTCTGGTAGACCAGCGTAAGGTCGAAAGCGGAATATTCTGCAAAGTGTCACGGACAGGAGCAATGCCTTTGCTACAGACTTCATAGGTACAGCTCAAAGTATCCCCATCTCCGTACTCCATGATATACGCACGTCCTTTCGTATAGATTGAAAACAGAATTTCCGTAAGCGCCAAATGGATCGACTTATGTAGATCATTCGTCTGGATAAAAGAATGTAACGCCCTGGAAAGGCTGCCCAAATGCCTAAGCAGGCTGTCAATCTGACTATTCTCAACCAGTTTGTTTGCATCTCCTTCACTAAAAGGTATTAATTGCAAAATTCCGAAAGCCTTTATTTTACCATTGGACTCCACACCGTGCTTGTAAATCTTAGTACGGACAAATCTATATCCATAACAAGTTTTTATCGGAAAAGCCTGTTCATAAATTCCGATCTCTCTGAAGAAAGCAAACTCATTGGCAATCCGACTGCGATAGTCTTCACGAATCAAGGAATAGAAGTCAGTTATAGATAATTGTGGTCCTTTCAGTTCTAGCAGACCAATCAAGAAATCCGAGCAGATATAACATCCCGCTTCAAAATCCGTCTCCCACCATCCAACCTGGGCACAATCTAATAATGTTTGATACTGAACAGTTTCCATGAATACTTTTTTTGTCATCCACCCGTTTATTACTATCACACAAAAGTCACCATAATAAACCAAAACAACAAATTTTGCCTTATATAAAAAAGTTGCAGCATAAGCCAATACAAGCCTATACTGCAACTTAACCTTATATACAAAAGTATTATTTCAACTCTTTAATGCGAATATTACGAAACTTGACAGGAGAGCCATGACCTAAGAAACCGATATGTCCTTTCTTATTAAACAGGCCCGGATGTTCCTTATGATCGGCAGTACCGTTCTTTGTCGCTTCGCGGATATTGCCTTCCATGATTACCACACCGTTGACCGTTACCTTGATGTTATCCCCATTAGCTACAATTTCTTCATAATTCCATTCACCCGCAGGTTTAAACGCACTATGATGTTCCGCCTTAGCCGGGATAATTCCATAAACGGAACCGTGATGCTGCAAAGGAGTAATATCCTTATAAATCGGATGTTCGCAATCCAGAATCTGGATTTCCATACCAACATAAGCGGCATCCCCTTCCATCGGGGTACGGATACCGACACCGTTATTAGCACCCGGCGTCAACTGAAATTCGAAACGGTACACGAAGTTGCCATACTCGTCTTTCGTATACAGGTTTCCACCATAGCTCTTGCTCGGTATCATGGAAATGCAACCATCTTCCAAGGTATAATCAACCGTGTTACCTGTCCATTCATGCATATTCGTACCGTCAAACAGAACCTTAAAACCTTCCTTCTCTTCTTCGGCTGAAAGTTTGAACGGTTCCTTGCGTTCGAGTTCTTTTACATAAATATTCCGGTAATAAACCTTGCTGCCATGAGCCTGCAATTCAATCTGCTCGACTGGGAAGATCGGGAGCTTGCGATCCCAATAGTTTTCCAGAATCACATCATCCACCACTTTCTCTCCGTTCAGTACGACTGTCACACGGTCACCGACCATCTTGATGTAGAAGCTGTTCCATTCACCCAGCTTATTATCGGCCACTTTCGTCGGCTTGCTCTCGTTCACCTGGTTGTTATATAATCCACCGGAACCGACTTGCGCTCCTACGTTTACACGCGAAGTATCCCATATCTGTACCTGAGGCGTACCACGCAAGTAAATACCGGCATCCGCTTCAGGACCGGCCGGATCAAGCATCCAGTCCACATACATTTCAAAATCACCGTATTGTTTTTCCGTGCACAGATTGTCACCCTTGCCATTGAATATCAGCATACCATCTTCCACACTCCAGCCTTTACGCATGACCTCATCGGCTTTCGCCTGCTCTTTGGCCAACTGTCCCGGTTTCATCTTCGCACGGGCAATCGGATTCTGTACCAAACCTTTCCAACCGGTCAAATCCTTGCCATTGAACAAAGAAACGAATCCTTCGCCTTGCGGCATCTCTGCCAGATGTTTCTTGATCGCTTCTTTTTGATAGCCGGCATCCGGATTGTCAAGCACCTCCATTACCTTATTCAACAAAGCACGGACATTTGCCCCCACATACTCCTTATTACCCAAAGCAATATTCATGACTGCATTGGCGGCAGCCTGCTGTACAGGTTTCTGATCCAAAAATTCACCGGCATACAGCATGCCCAAGAATGTTCCGGTATTTTCAATCTGTTGTAAAATCGCGATCTTCTGTGCATCCGTTTTGGCAATTTCCATTGCCTTACGCAAGCTTAACAAACGGTTTTCACCTGTAAATGCCGGATTGGAAACCAGTTTCACATAAGTAGTGAGAGCCGGATCAAAATAGTTGGACGACGGGCTTTCCTTGCAGATCATGTATAATTCGTCCGCCACTTCAATACCCTTCCAGTTCAGCAGAGCTTCGAAAGCAGCATCCCGTTTGGCTCCCGTACTGGAACGGAAACCCTTCACGATCGTAGCCAAAGCATCCGGCTGACCGGTAGAAGACAATACCAAATAATACAGATAGTCATTATTACCAGCCTGTAACATACGGCGTTTCACCGTTTCGACCCGGTCGGCAACCGGAAGAGAGGACAATGCCGAAATAACAGCCCGCTGCATGGGAGGAACAGCCAATGCGTCAGCCGTTTCCAGCATACCGCACATATTGGTTATATCACGTTCTCCCACTACATCCTTCAAAGCCACATAAGCCGCGGCTTTCACTTCTGGAGAGCCTATCTGTATCTGATCAAGTACGGTATTGATATTGGCAGTAGCTTTGCGCATGGCCAACAACTCAAGTCCAGCTATTTTTCCCGCATTAGCAGCAGAAGAGACGGCCTTTGCCACTGCCCCGTCGATATCTCCGGGGAAGGCAGCCAAAGCATCCTGTCCCAACAGGACGACTTGCTTGTCATCGCTCTTCAGCAATTCGGCCAACGAAGGGATATAGGACTTATCGCCTATCTTCACCAATGTCCAGGTTGCAGCCTGCTTCACGTCGAAGTTAACATCACCGAGCTGCTCCAACAGGATTTGCTTGGCAGGAAGATCGAAACGAATTTCCAGATTCTGGATAATGTCATGTTTGACAGGTTTCTTGGCCTCGCGTCCGATCCAGTTCAAGATATCTATTTTTAGTTCCGGTTTGGCTTTCGGAACCATTTTCATAAGTTCTATATACAACTCCTTATCTGCAAAACCGGAAGCATAACTCAAAGCCGCATTCCGGTAGTTCTTGCTCGGATCTTTCATGGCAGCAATAACCATCTTGGATACTTTGGCCGGTTCCTCGGCTGCTAAAAGTATTTGCAAGGCAGCTTCCCGTGTCTGCTCCTGTCCGGCTTTAGCCGCTGCTTTCTGCAATTTCTTTGCAGCTTTCATCACCGCATCACGATCACTCTGGACCAATCGCTTCAACAAAGCGATATAAGCTTCGTTGGCACCGGTCACTTCCATCGTGTAACCGGCATTCTCGGCCGCTTTTGCTAACACTGGCAATGAATTAGAACTTCCGACACAACTCAAGGCATACAATACCTCTTTCTGCATATTCGGATCAGACGCTCCCTGCAATACCAACAAAACAGGTTCAGCCCCATCCACCCGGGCATCGGCAATCGCACGGATCACATCCTTTTGTGTTTTAGAAGAACCGGTACGGCTCTTCAAAGCAGCAACCAATGCCTGACCTGCTTTTTGACTACCATTAGAAGCCAGCGCACGAGCGGCGGGACCGCTCAACGACTCATCGTTCAGATAAGAAGCCAGTACATCTATACATTCGTCTTTCCCCAACATCTGAAGTTGGCGGATAATAAACGCTTTTGTTTCACGCTCGTTCACCATTTCTAAAGCCTTCAGATATGCCTTTGCAGTCACTAACCGGGCATTCTCCTCTCCTTTCGCCATGACATAATGCGTAAGACCGCTCAAAGCGTAGTCGACATTTGCGTTACTGCCTTTGCCCGGAGCATTTATCATGTTTACCAGCATCAGAACACCTTCTTCGCCGGTAGAACTCAAATCACCAATCAATTTATTGTACGCCGCTTGTTTCGCCGCAGGCATCTGAGCCAACACATCGGCTGCGGTCGTTTTGGCCGTACGGTTGGCCGGAGTCTGCGCCATCAGCATGCTTCCGCAAAGCAACAGGGCAGCTATTGAAATATATGCTTTTCTCATATTATTATCTATTTATGTAATTGTCAATTGTTAATTATCAATTGTCAATTCGTTATATATTCCAAGGTGCTCTCATCGGCTGGTCCAGCAAACGATTTGCAGCCTCGTCATCAATAAATTCAAGTTTTACAGGATCGAAATTCAGCGTCCGGTTCAAACGCAGAGCCACTGCTCCCATATTGACAATAGTAGCCGAACGGAAACCATTCTTTTCGTTCAGTGCGAAAGGCTGGCGTGTCTTCACACATTCGATAAAGTCCGTAACCTGAGGTTCGGGTTCGGGGAAATCGGCAAGTTTCTTCTCCCAATCGGGAATATCGCATACAAAATTTTTATAAACATTACCCTTCGGTCCGGCAATATACGGCGTATTCGGATCACCGAAATCACCACCCCAAAGGACAATCTGACAACCATCGTCATACGTGTAGGTAATGGAACGCCAAGTACCGACAGCATCCGGATGCTGCTGCGGGGCATCAACCTCCACTTTAATAGGGCTGGTATCGTCTTTACCTAGTATATATTGTACGGGGTCGATGTAGTGTTGCCCCATGTCTCCGAGCCCTCCACCGTCATAATCCCAGTATCCGCGGAAAGTCTGGTGTACGCGATGCGGGTTATAAGGCTTGTAAGGAGCCGGGCCGAGCCACATGTCGTAGTCCAACTCTGCCGGAACCGGTTGCGGTTCGAGATATTCTTTTCCTACCCAGAAAAACTTCCAGTTGAAACCGGTATGCGCACTGATCGTCACCTTCAACGGCCATCCCAACAATCCGCTTTGTACCAGTTTCTTCAACGGCTTGACAGGAGTGCCCAGTCCATAGAACTGGTCTGTAAAACGGAACCATGTATTCAGGCGGAACATACGTCCGTATTGCTGTACGGCCTCCATCACACGCTTTCCTTCACCGATCGTACGCGTCATCGGCTTTTCACACCAGATGTCTTTCCCGGCTTTAGCGGCCTCGACAGACATGATACCATGCCAATGAGGTGGAGTAGCGATGTGCACAATATCGACATTCGGGTCCAAAATCAAATCGCGAAAATCATGATAAGCGGCTATTTTTTCCTTCACCAGTTTCTTTCCCAATTCAAGGTGATTTTTATCAACGTCACAAACGGCAACCAAACGTGTACCGGCATAATTGACATGGCCTCTTCCCATCCCTCCGGTACCAATAATACCTTTAGTTAATTGATCACTCGGAGCGATATACCCATTTCCCAATACGTGACGCGGCACAATCGAAAAAAGCGCAACCCCTCCAAGAGTTTTCAGAAAACCTCTTCTGCTTGTTCTCATAGTAAATTATAATTTATATAGATTAGCAATCTATTATTTAAAAATATGAATAATATCTGACAAATATACTAATTATCTAATAATCCTTGCAGATATTCACGTGTTTTTATCACATAATCATGTCTTGCACCATTCAATTCACATTCAATAGTCAATGCTCCTTGAAATCCTTGCTTCTTCAGTTCTGCGATGACAGCCGGAAAATTCACCTCTCCAGTAGGAATGGGTACTTCAGCTCCCAATTCATACGGATTGTTCGGGTCCGGATATCTACCGTCTTTAGCATGGAATTCCTTGATAAGGCTGCCGAACTGCTTCACGGCATCCAGAGAATTCGCTTTTCCGTACATCAATAAATTAGCTAGGTCGCAATTGATAAACACATTACCTGTAGCGATGTCTTTAATGGCACGGATCAAAGTCGTCGGCGTTTCCTGTCCGGTCTCAAAATAGATCATCACACCGCGCTGCTTGGCATAATTCGCCAAATCCTGCATGACCTTGATAAAATCTTTATATTGTTCGGAAGAGGGATCTTCCGGTATAAAACCGAAATGAGAGTGCATAGCGGGAATTTCCGCCATTGCACAGAAATCAATCATTTCATGATATACTTTAATTTTTTCTGCCCGTTCTTCTTTTGGCACCAGACCAATCGTAGCCGGCCCCTGGCGAAAATTCCAAACACAATGGCTTCCGGGCACACCGACAACCGTTGTTACCTTTATATTATGTTTCTTGGAGGCCGCCTTTACTTTTTCAGCAAAATCTTTTGTAAACTTGTTTTTCTGATAATTAAGTTCACAAGAACCAAATCCCTGATCATGCAGATCCTTAAAGCTTTTATCTACATCGCCCAAGTCATATTGGATAACCCCAATCGTTATCTTATCCTGAGCCATCATTTCGGAGCACACAAACAGCAATGCAAAAATCAATAAAGAGAATTTAGTTTTCATCATCTGATATAGATTAAGTTATAAATAAAGAAAATTAAAAAGAGGGACAACCAAAGGGTTGTAAGTCTTTTTGGCCTCCCTCTTCATTTATGAAAAAACAAAAGTAATAATTTATTCTATTGTCGGATTAAAAGTTCCGCCCCAGTTATTGTTTTGTTCGAGATTCGGATTTTGGTCGATGTTACTTTTCTGAATTGGGAAAAAATAAAAAGACTCTTCAATCACGAACTCACGTTCAGCTGCTTCCGTATAAGGTACTTGACGAATCACATAACGAAAATCACCGGTAGTCAACTCATTATTATTAATTTTGGCTCTAGCAGTGTTCAGATCCATATCCGTACCATCCGGGTTGATAGCAATCGCTTCAAGTCCATGTTTAGTCCAGCCAGCCAATTTCATCATATTACGCGTACGACGCAAGTCCCAAAAACGATGCCCTTCAAAACACAATTCGATATTACGTTCATCCAAAATAGCCTGACGAATCTCTTCACGATTACCGACTTTCAATCCATAAAGTCCATCGTTCCCAGCCTCGATTCCGGCACGTTTACGAATCTGCTTTAACATTTCAACAGCAGTTTCCGAATGTCCGGTTTCATTAGCTGCTTCGGCATAGATAAACATCACCTCAGCAAAACGCATCAGGATATAATCAATATCATACGTCATCACTTTATCCTGAGTCAATGTTAAATCTGCTGCTTTGTAAATATAAAAACCTGAGAAAATATCATTGTTCACGGCATTCGTATGTGCATTCGGATTTACACCATATTGATCATCAGGGCTACTGATTCCCAATGCATTATATTGCCTATAATTCGCAGACTTTCCAGCCACTGGATATTCCCGACCATTATATAAACAGACATTATTGAAACGCGGATCACGATTCTGCCAGAAAGATTTCAGTAAAGCCTGTTCGTCTCCAACATAATATTTACTACTCGGATCATCATACTGTTTTCCATCCAACATAGGAAAGCTTTTTACAAACTCCCAAGTCGGGTTACTATAAGATTTGTCACGGCTGACAGAAGCAGGACGGGTCGTGTACTCCCATGCTGAAGTCTTATTCGGATTCGAATTCACTACCGGAAAAACAACCTCCGGTCCTTGTTCCTGTATCCAAATATCTGAATAATTCGGAGTTAAAGCAATACCTTTAGCCACACAAAAATCATAAGCTTCTTTTGCTGCCACATGAGCTTCCTCCCAATAAACATTGCCATATGGATTGTTCGGATTGAACTGCGGAGATGCTTTCAACAACAAAGTTTTTGCTTTCCATGCTTTGGCAAAACACTGGTCGATACGTCCGTAATCAGCTGAACTTCCAGCAATCTTCTCCGGCAATAATGTGATGGCATAATCCAAATCTTCAACCATAAACTGGAAACACTCCGGAGTAGAGTTACGTTTTACACATAAATCATCCATATCCTTGTCTTGAGGAACCTTTATATAAGGAACACCGCCATGATGCAAAACCATCCAATAATACATATAGGCACGCATGAAATAAGCCTGGCCCAACAAGCCATTAGCCGTTTTACTATCCAATGCACCTTCTTCCAAACGTTTGATAGCCTCGTTAATATGGCGAATCGTCGTATAATCCCACTTTTTATAAGCGCTACCTGTTTCTGTAATAGTACCCAAATACCATGGTATACCTGTCACTTGTTCTGAGTTATTGTCTGCACCAGCACTCCAGTTTCCAAAGCACTCCGAATAAAGATTGTTCACATACGCCGTAGCCAAGTTAACGTCATCCCAAACCATCGACTCATCGTAACTATTCAAGTTGTCAATATCTAATGTATCACAACCGGTTGCCATTCCTCCCAATACGAAAGCTGCACTTATTATGGCATATTTGATTTTATTCATTTTCATATTCTTTCTGATTTAAAATTAGAATGAGAAATTAAGACCAAAAGAAAATGTTCTCATCAACGGATAGGAATCATAATATTCTTGTTCCGGATCCAAAAATTCCGTTACATCCGAAATACAGAACAAGTTTGTTGCATTGGCAAATACTTGTGCGTGCGTAAGTCCCAACGGACGAAGAATCGCTTTCGGCAAATCATAGCCGATATTCAAATTCTTCAAACGCAAGTATGCCCCATTACGCATCCAGTAACTTGTATTTCCTGCACCTGATTCATACCAACCATTCCCTACAATGCGTGGATAAACACCATTCGGATTCAAATCTGGATCATAGACTTTATCACTTGTCCAAATTGGGAAATAAGGACGAACAGCACCACCATGCTGATAGAAACCACCATCAACTCCACCGACAAAACGATCATATTTGCCAACACCCTGAAAATGCACGTCTACCGTGATACCTTTCCACTTAATATTACCACCAAAACCATAATTAATACGCGGTGTTCCATTTTCACTCAACAAGTTATACGCATCATTTCCATCAATACGTCCATCAGGACCTTCCGTATAACCATCTCCACGAGTATCTTTATACAAAATACCACCCAAATATGGATCACGACCATACTGTTTAAATCCCTTCGCTTTCAAGGCTTCAACTTCAGCTGGATCGGTCAACAAATGATCAGCAATCAAACCGGTCAAAATACCGTCAGCTTTTCCTACCGGTGACAATGCATGTAACGCTCCACCTTCCTGATAAGTAGCTGAAACATCCAAGACATCCCACTTGTCGCGAGCAAAACCTAAATTCACGTATGCAGAATAATCGATCTCACCATTAGCAGCCTTATCCATCCAAGTCAGAGCGATTTCACCTCCTCGCCAAGAACGTTCAGCGTAGTTTTCTGGAGCTAATGTTTGCCCATATGTATTAGGGATCGTCACGGTGCGTGCTCCCAAAATATCGGTTTCTTTACGATAGAATGCATCGACCGTACCAGATAATCGATTATTGAAGAAACCGAAATCCAAACCACCATTAACAGTCTTAGATGTAGCCCATGTTAAAGCCAAGTTCGGCGTAGCACCAGGCGTAATCGTATTAGCTAAATTGTTACCAAACACATAATTTCCCCCCTTATTATATTTCTGTAGATAAGAGAATGCTGCTATTTCTTCATCATTCACATCCAAGTCATTACCTGTTGTTCCATACGATGCACGCAGCTTTAAATTACTCAACCAATCGGTCGTATTTTCCATAAAAGATTCTTCACTTAAACGCCATGCAGCCGATACAGAAGGGAAAAAACCCCAACGATGCCCATCGGGGAACAATGTGTTACCATCATAACGGAAAGAGAACTCGGCTATATATTTTTGATCGAATGTATAATTAAAACGACCAATCCATGAAAGACGTCCACCGGTATATTCTTCAGCGTCACCCCAACGACGTTCGGCATCGCTCGAATAATTAAACATCTGGTCTAAGTTGGAAAGTGGTTGTTCCCCTTTAGCCTGTATCCATTCCCCTCCGTTAGAAGCCTGTTCGAATACAACCATCGCGTTAACATCATGTTTACCAAATGTATTGGCATAGTTCACAAACCAATTGAACTGCTCGGTCCACAATTGTTTAGCACGATAATCCAAGTTTTCATAATTTTGAGAGAAGTTGAACGTATTGAACTCATTCAAATTTAAAGGAGCCGGCAAGAAACGATTTCCTTCAGGATCTGCCTGCTGAAATTTGTAATTCTTCTGGAAAGTCATGAAACGTTTCCGATTGTAGTCATGTCCAATATAGCTCCCCATGATCTTCGTACTCAAGCCTTTCGTAATGAAATCCAAGTTAAAATCGAACGAAACGATCCCATTCATATTGCGCCGACGAGTTTTCAGATAACGGTTACCGACAACCTGATCTACAGGATTCCACCCTTGCCATGAACCATAATCCTGATAAATCGGATAATCTGTAATTGTAGCAGAAGGTGTCCCGTCCAAATTAGAGTAGAACGGCGTTGTCTTCATTGCATTGAATGTACAACGGTATAAATCATACACAGCCTGATCGTCGTCATCCGAGAATGGCCAATAGAAACGCTTGTCATTAGACTGATTTGCATCCAAATTGACATTCATCTTGATGTATTTGCTCAATTCTACCGTTAAATTCGAGCGCAAAGAAAATTTCTTATTTTCCAACGATACATAAGAGCCTTCTTCTGCCAAGAAAGACCCCATTACATAATATTGCACTTTCTCGCTTCCGCCTGTCACACTCAAAGAATGTTTTGTGTTCCAAGGATTCTGCCAAATATAATCGTTTACATTATAATTGATGTTGTTGTCACGGAAGTAAGCATATTCCGCCTCACCGTTCGGCTCTTTCGTGCCTTGAAAACGGGCTACAGCATTTTGGTAATCCAAATCATCAATAGCCGTCCATCTATCCGCAAACAGTTCTTGGGTAGGTTTGCTAAAAGCATAGGATCCCTGATAATTAAACACAGGTTTCTGATTCTTAACACCTCCTTTTGTCGTGACCAACACAACCCCATTACCAGCTGCCGATCCATAAATAGAAGCGGACGCGGCATCTTTCAGGAAGCTCATCTGATCTATTTCATACGGTTCCAAATTATCAAAAGCCTCTTTATCACGGATAACACCATCGATAACGAACAACGGATCGCCGAATCCACCACGCATACGGATCTCAGAAGAAGCTCCCATCAGACCAGAATTACCGGTAATGGTTGCTCCAGGAGCACGTCCAGCCAATGAATTGGACAAGTTAGTATTAGGAATCACCGACAGTTCTTCCGACTTCACATTCGAAATGGATCCTGTCATATTTACTTTTTTCTGCACACCGTACCCAACCACAACAACCTCGTCCAATTTCTGAGTATCTTCATGCAAGGTGATCTGGTATGTATTTTTATCTTTCGTCACTAAAATTTCCTGATCCAAATATCCGATATAAGAGATAAGCAAAGTAGCTCCATCCGGAATCTCTTCCAATGTAAATTCTCCGTCAATATTCGTTATCGTACCGACTCCAGCCCCACCTTTCAGGACAATATTCGCACCAATGACCGGCAAACCGGTATCGTCGACAATAACACCTGATATTTTTTTCTTCTGCTGTTGGAGTGCTGTCACAACAGGTTCGGAATGAACACTCCTTTGAGAATTATCATCCTTCAGAAATACACGATTATTTACTATTTTATAAGAGATCCCTGTATTCTTAAATACCTCTTTCAGAACATTTTCTATATGTTCATTTTTAAGATTAACAGAGACTTTGGAGATTTTCTTATTTAATAAAGTCTCATCATAAGAAAATTCATACCCAGTTTGTTCACTAATACTTCGTATGACGGTACCGACTGTCGTTTGATTCAAGGCCAGTTCCAGATTCACATACAAAGAATGCGCATCGCTTGTCGCCATAGCGGGCGATGTAGCTGACAAAAACATTGCTAATGTAGCAATTGATGCATTTTTAATCATACATGTGATTCAATAATGTTAGTACTAAGTTTTTAAGTTTATAGTTTTCTTTTGTTGTGTGTGTTACTTTTCTAATCTGTCATTTCATCATAGGCATTCATTTTTTATTATTCATATATAAAGATTTCTTTCCCCTCTATCCGATATTGGATGGGAGCTAAATATTTCAAGAGTTTCAAGATGTCAGGCAAGCTTTCATCTTCATTGATCACACATCGGAACTTACGCTGGGCAAGCTTCGTTGATTCTAAATTTATGTTTACATTAAATTTTACGGAGAGTTGGTTAACTATTTCCCTCAACGTGACATTTTCGAAGACAAACTGGTTCAGTCGCCACGCCGTACATACATTCACATCCACAACCTCTGTGGCATATTCGTTCTTATTGTTGTCATATGTCACCTTTTCTCCCGGTGACATATCTAAAATGGGGTTCCACTGCTTATCGAGTAAAGCAACTTTACCTCTTGCTAAAACGGTTTCTACGTTTTGGTGTTTCTCGTCTGTTTTTACATTGAAAGCGGTTCCAAGAACCTTAATATTCACATAATTGGTCGAAACATATAGTGGGTACTGAGCATTCTTTGCAACGTCAAAGAATGCTTCTCCTTGCAAGGAGAAGCATTCTTTGCAACGTCAAAGAATGCTTCTCCTTGCAAGGAGACCGTCCGGTTGACGGCACTGAATGACTGCGGTATTTTCAATGCGGAATTTCCCCTTAACCAAACTACCGAACCATCATCCAGCGTTACTTTTTTTACGCCTTCACTATCTCCTAAAGCGATAGTCATATAAGTTTCCGGCTTAAAATAATTCCATCCGACAGCTGAAAACGAAACAAGCAGCAAGATAACAGCTGCATATTTCAACAAAGACCGGGCAATCCGGTAACGCCTTGCCCGGTTAATCCGGACATTTACCTTTTCCAAAGCCATATCTATCCGCTCGTTATCCGCATACTTTGCTGTATTCCACGAAAGACGCAAACGTAACACTTCAGAAAAAACAGTTTCATTCTCAGCCGACAAATCACGCCACCTCATCACTTCCTCCATTTCTTCCGAGGAAAGGCTGCCAATCAAATATTTTGCTAAAAGTGCGTAATTAAACTCCATTTCTACCTTGTTATATTAGGCAAAACGACCAACAACGAAAAACTACTGAGCAAAAATGATTTTTTTTTCGTTTATATTAATTTATCAAGCGTATGTGCCATGCGAAAGAAAAACGGCACAAAGCATATAATAATCATTTCTGGACATATGTCCCTTTAAAAACCGGAGCGCCAAATACAAATGACTCTCCACCGTGCGTTGCGGCATCTGGGTCTGCTCTGCAACTTCTTTAGCCGTCAGCCCTTTTATATAAGTAAGGATGAAAACTTCACGACGCTGCGCTGGCAGGTGCTCCAGTAATTCATACAAATGGCGATAAAAATCCTTAACGGAAAGCTCCTCTATAACAGAATCATCACCTTTCAATAGATTTTGATAATCTTCCAAATACTTCTCGTAAGTATGAGAATGGTATTTTTCAATCGAGAGGTTTTTCTTGAAATAGTCCAGACAACGAGTATAAGCGGATTGAAAAAGATAAGAATGGAAACCATCACTGACATATAGCTTTTCACGGTTTTCCCAAACATACAGAAAAACATCCTGAACAATATCCTCCGCTGCTTTTTGCTCAACCATAGAAGCAGTATAAGCCATTATCCGGGGATAATAGTAACGGAAAACACCATTAAAGGCTTCTCTATTCCCTTTCTTCAGTTCATACAATAAAGAAATATCGAACATACTACCAGCGATTTAAGACCATTCAATTAACATCCCACCCGCAAAAATAATAATATTTTTACAAACTTTGCTTATTTACAGACATTCTCCTTTAATAAAATGCAAGACAATGGTATTTTTTATACTTTTGTAGATAATACTTTAAATTCTTATCAATTTGATGGATTAATTTGAAAGACAAACGCTTATGGA
>ERZ857998.326-NODE-326-length-70994-cov-7.034776_pt1 | contig 70994 bp, 37 predicted proteins | sample MGYA00519954_ERZ857998 | MGnify/ENA primary metagenome ERZ857998 (study PRJEB31778, sample SAMEA3449424) | human gut metagenome | biome: human gut; feature: human-associated habitat; material: faeces | place: United Kingdom | collected 2010/2012 ...
GCCCGTCGGGTCGGTCTTCGCGGCGCGCCTCACCGTGTTCGGCGTTAGAGCATTTTGCGCTTGGAATTATCGATTAACGGCGAAGTAAATTCGCCTTGCAATAATTTTGCTGTGCGGATTTTTACGGAAAATCCACACAGCGCGTTGAGATATTTTTAATATCAAAACGCGCTAGCGGCGGATCGGGAGTGAGAACGTCATGAAACTGGACCCGCGCGCCTGTTCCCAGCTGTTGCGCGCCAGCAATCCTATCCGGCTGTTCGGCAAGGTCAACAAGGTGGTTGGCCTGGTGGCCGAGGGCGGCGGACTGCGCGCCCCCCTGGGCGCGGTCTGCCATATGCTCCCTGACGGGGAAAGCGAGGGCATCGCCGCCGAAGTGGTGGGCTTCCGTGACGGCAATCTGTTGTTCATGCCCTACGGGGACATGCGCGGCATCCGGCCGGGCAGCCTCATCCGCAATACCAGCTTGCCGCCGGTTTTTCCCGTGGGGCCGGAGCTGCTGGGCCGGGCTTTTGACGCCTTCGGCACGCCCCTGGACGCCGGACCGCCCGTGAGCGCGGAAATCTACACCTCGCCCCTGCCTGCCGGGGATCGGGGCCAGGCCGACTTTCAGCGCCAGCTGGAAATCCAGGCCCCTTTCACGCCGGAATGGGCCATAAAGGCCAGAGCCCAGTGGCATCCCGAGCTGACCCCCATTTACGCCGACCCGCCCAGCCCGTTGCAGCGTCCGCGCATTACGGACATCCTGGACGTGGGCGTGCGCTCCATCAACAGCCTGCTGACCCTGGGCAAGGGACAGCGCGTGGGCATTATGGCCGGTTCCGGCGTGGGCAAATCCACGCTCATGGGCATGATGGCCCGCTATACCAGGGCCGACGTCAACGTCATCGCCCTGATCGGCGAGCGCGGCCGCGAAGTGGTGGAATTCATGGAACGGGACCTGGGCCCCGAGGGCATGGCCCGCTCGGTGCTGGTCATCGCCACCTCGGACCAGTCCCCACTGGTGCGTATGCGCGCGGCCTACGCGGCCACGGCCGTGGCCGAATATTTCCGCGACAAGGGCATGGACGTGCTCTTGATGATGGATTCCGTGACCCGTTTTGCCATGGCCGCGCGCGAAGTGGGCCTGGCCGTGGGCGAGCCGCCCACCACCAAGGGCTACACCCCCTCGGTCTTCGCCCAGCTGCCCAAACTGCTGGAACGCGCCGGGCGCTCGGCCAAAGGCACCATCACCGGCATTTACACCGTCCTGGTGGACGGCGACGACTTCAACGAACCCATTGCCGACTCGGTGCGTTCCATTCTGGACGGGCATATCGTGCTCACCCGTGATCTGGCGGACCAGGGGCATTTTCCGGCCATCGACGTGCTGCGCTCCATCAGCCGTCTGCGTTCGGACATCTGCCAGAGGGAAGATGTGCTGGCCGGGCGGGTGATCACCCGGCGCATGAGCACCTTCCGCCGGGTGGAGGACATGGTCAATATCGGGGCCTATGCCAGGGGCAGCAATGCGGAAATAGACGAAGCCATTGCCGCCATGCCGGACATCAACGCCTTTCTCTGCCAGGATGTGGGCGACCCGCAGTTTCTGGAGCAGTGCATGGCGCAGATGCGGGCCCTGGCCGAGGTGGGTCGGCCCGAGGCACCCGCGCCGTTGCCCGGAGGCGCCCGGGTGGCGCCCCTGCCGCAGGGCTAGGGGATGTCGCCATGAGTGTCTTTTCGATTATCTCTGCATTGAATTCGCCTTTTATTCCGGTCAAGTACCAGAAGAGTACACTCTCCTCATAAAAGGCTCTTTCTCCTTGATATAACACGAAAATCCATCTCATGACGACACCCCCTGAGCAGCCCCGGCGGCCCGCCTTGGGGGCATGCCGCGTCCGTGCGGCAAGCCCTGACGGCCTTCGCACAGGTGTGCCCTCTCTCTTCGTCGGGACCTCTCTTGAAGCGGTCCGGAGATTGTGCTAGAAAAAACAATCCCCGCAATCCGGCGGAGCAACGCGGCGCGGCTTGGCGCGCGGCATGCGCATCCACCCTCACGGGGCGGCAGAACCGCCGACGGAGTCGCCATGTCCCTTTCCCGTCTGTTGGGTTTTCTCACGCGCTCCACAAAAAAAGCCTCCGGCGGGGTTGCGTCCGACGTCGGCGAAGCCGAGCGTTTTTTCGCCCTGCGCCATCACTCCTTCAAGCTCTTTCTCACCGCCTGGAATAAGTTTCAGGAAACCATGACCGAAGTGGAGTATACGCTTTGTTGCGATCACCCCTTCGGTCTGTACCGCGTCCGCGCGCTCTGCACCAGGGTCGCCACCCAGGTCTTTCAGTGCATCCAGCAATTGGAACGCCTGGATCCCACCCCTGGCCCGGCGCTCTATGCACGTTTCGCGGAGCTGCAAAAGACCGTGGCCGCCGAAGTCTATGAGCCGGAATCCTGTCTGCTGGGGCCGCTGGTGCTGCCGCTGGGCCACGGGAATCTGGACGACGCCGGAGAGGAAGCCTTGGTGGACCCGGCCACGGCCCGTCTGGAGAGCCTGCGCGGGCGTTTTCCGCAAGCCGTGCCCCTCGGCTTTGTGGTCACGGCGGCGGGCTGTCAGCATTTTTTCCAGAGCGGCGACCTGCAAAGCGAGATCAATCGCCGGATTCAGGCGGCGGGCGGTTTTGGTCCGGAGCATCTGTCCAAGCTGTCCGAAAGTTTGGGCAGTCTGGTGGAAAACACATTGTTGCCCGAAGATCTGGCCGAAGCCGTACTGGCCGAGGTGCGCGCTCTACGCGACCGATGTCAACGGCCCATGCGTCTTTTGCTGCGGGGCCGCCTCTGGCCGCGCCCGGTTCCTGAAGGTGAAAACGAGAGCGACGATCCGGGCGCGGCGGAAAACGTCACGGATCCCGGCCTGTTGCTCTGGGGGCCCTCCGTGCCGCTGGACGCGCCGGACAAGGAAATTCTGAATGCCCTGCACGTCACCCTGGCCCGCAAGCAGCGGGCGCAGGCCCTGATCTACCGGCGGGCGCGCGGCCTTACCGAGGCCGGGGCGGGCGTCTGCGTGACCTGCCTGGCCGTGGAGGAGGGCGCCTGGGGCGGGCTGGCCCACACGGGCAATCCCCTGCAGCCGCATGGCGTCAATGTGCATGTCTATGCCTGCGACGGCCTGCCGCAGGACATGGAATATTCCGCCCTGCCCGTGGACCTGCTGCGCGTGAGCCGCAGCGCGCCGCACGAGGTGCGCGGCCGCGAACCGCACGACCCGGAGCATCCGGTTCTGGATGACGCCACGGCCCTGCGGGTCACGGAACTGGCCCTGGCTCTGGAGGACGTCGAAGGCCGCCCGCTTTCGTTGACCTGGGTCTGCGCCCCCGGCGCCCCGGTGCGGCTTTTGCTGGTACGGCCCATGATGTTGGCGTCGCAGGCGGATACGTCGGTCCTGCCCGTTCCGGACGAGGCCGCGTTGCCGTCGCCCCTGCTGGCGGGCGGCATGACGGCCAACCCCGGCCGGGTCTGCGGGCCCGTGGTGCCGGTCCGGACCTGGGAGGACGCGCGCCGCTTCCCGCAAGGCGGCATTCTGGTGCTGCCCGACGACAGATATCTCTGGGCTTCGCTCATTGACCGGGCCGCCGGTCTGGTAGCCGAGCGCGGCCTGCTGGGCTCCCGCCTGGGCTCTTTGGCCCGCGAATTCGGCAAACCGGCCCTTTTCGGATTGAACGGGGCTCTGGAAATCCTGCCCAAGGGGCGGAAAGTCACTCTCTGCGCGGATCTGGGCCGCGTGTACGACGGCCGGCGGGACGAACTGCTGGCCGGAGCCCCGAAACCGCGCGACTTCATGCCGGGCAGCCCGGTGTTTCGCATTCTCCAGCACGCGGCCGCCCATATTCTGCCCCTGACCATCGATGTGGACAGCGTGGACTTCAAAGCCGCCAACTGCGCCACCTACCACGACATCGCCCGCTACTGCCATGAAAAGGCGGTCAGCGCCATGTTCGCCCTGGGCGCGGAAAAAAAGTACGCGCCCCAGCGGGTCAAGCAGCTGCGGGATACGGTGCTCAAGCAATTCTGGGTGGTCAATCTCAGCGACGGCTTTGCCGCCACCCCTGCCGGGCCGGTCATTGATGTGGAGCGGATCGCCTCGCGGCCCATGCTCTCCCTCTGGCGCGGCATGAACGCCTATCCCTGGCAGGGGCCGCCGCCCGTGGACGGCAAGGGCTTTTTGTCCGTGCTGTTCGAGGCCACGGCCAATCCGCATCTGGACCCGGCGGCCCAGACCGCGTATTTTTCTGAAAAGAACTATTTCATGATTTCGCGTGATTATTGCAGCCTGCATTCGCGCTTCGGCTTTCATTTCGTCTCGGTGGAAGCGCGCCTGGGCGAGCGCAGCAAGGAAAATTATCTGCTGTTCCAGTTGCGCGGCGGGGCGGCGAACATTGAACGGCGCATCCTGCGGGTGCGTTTCGTGGCTGATCTGCTCTGGGAATTCGGCTTCGCGCCCGTGCTGCGCAACGACGCCGTCAGCGCGCGCCTGGAAGGCATGGACCCTGACGAAGGCGAACATCTGCTGGCTGTGGCCGGGTATATGACCATTCATACCCGCCAGTTGGACATGATCATGCAGGATACGGCCCAGGTGGCGGCCCGGCGCGAGGAAATGCTCGCCCATTGCCGGGATTTGTTCACGGGCCGGACGCTGCCCGCAACCGACGCTCAGGAGGCGCCCCCATGCCGTTGACGTCGCCCGCCCCTCTGCGGGGCTACAGAGCCATCTACCGCCGCCTGCTGCTGACCCTGCTCCTGCTGGCGCTTACGCCGCTGGCGGCTTTGGGTGTGTTCTGCCTGGACCGCATCAACAATATCTACGACGAGAAAATCAGCGCGGGCCTGGAGGCCGTGACCAGCAGCAAGCACCGCGCCCTGGACACCTTCATTGTGGAGCGGGTGGCCCAGATCAAAACCCTGGCCTTCACTCACCCCTATGCCGAATTGAGCGATCCCGCCCGGCTGAGCGAGATTTTCAGCGTCATGCAGAACAACAGCCGCTCCTTTGTGGATCTGGGCATTATCGGCATGGACGGCCGCCATGTGGCCTATGTGGGCCCCTATGATCTGAACGACGCCAATTACGCCGAGACACCCTGGTTTCACGAGGTGCTGCGCAAAGGTGTCTATGTCAGCGACGTGTTCATGGGCTACCGGCACGTGCCGCATTTCATCATCGCGGTGCTCCGGCACGAAGGCGGACGCAGCTACATCATGCGCGCCACCATCGACATGGAAGCCATCGACGCCCTGTTGCGCCGGGTCTATTCCGGCCAGCACAGCGACGCCTTCCTGGTCAGCGAACAGGGCGTGCTCCAGACCGATTCCCTGTATCACGGCAAGATCATGGGCAAGTTCAAGCTGCCTTCGCTCAAGGCCGCGCACAACGGCATGCTGACCATGCCCCTGGACGCGCCCGCGGGCAAGGAGGGCGGCCAGAACCTGCTGGCGGCCATGATGCGTCTGGATTCCATGCCCTGGGTGCTGGTGGTGGTGGACGATGTGGGCGAGAGCCTGCAACCCCTGCGCCAGCTTCAGGTGCTGATCCTGCTCTTCGTGCTGCTGGGCAGCGCGGTGGTCAGTGTGGGCGCGGTGGTCTGCACCCGGCATCTGGTGGCCTCTCTGGCCGCTTCGGACCAGAAGCAGGCCCATATTGACGCCCGGATGCTGCAATCCAGCAAGATGGCGGCCCTGGGCAAGATGGCCGCCGGTGTGGCCCATGAGGTCAACAATCCCCTGATGTTGATTCAGGAGAACGCGGGCTGGATCCGGGATCTGCTGGAAGACGAAAAACCGGAGAGCATGAAAAACTATCAGGAGGTCCTGGAAAGCACGGAAAAGATCGAGCAGCACGTCAAGCGCGCCAAGGGCATTACCCAGCGCATGCTGGGCTTCGGCCGCCGCATGAACCCCAGCCGGACGGAAATACTGCTCAATTCTCTGGCTGACCAGGCCGTGGAAATGCTCAAAACAGAGGCCGCCAGCCGTAATATCGTCATCAAAAAGGAATTCGATCCGCAACTGCCCGTGATTCTGTCGGACCCGGCCCAGTTGGAGCAGGTCTTCATCAATATCATTGACAACGCCATTGACGCCATCGGCAAGGACGGCAGCCTGCGCATCCGCACCGAAGCCTGCGAGCAGGGCGCGCGCATTCTTTTTACGGACAGCGGGCCCGGCATGGACGAGGAAACCCTGAAACGCATTTTCGACCCCTTCTTCACCACCAAGAAGGTGGGAGAGGGTACGGGCCTGGGGCTGGCCATCTGCTTTACTATTCTGGAAAAGCTGGGCGGCAGGATTGAGGTTCAAAGCCAACCGGGCCAGGGCACCACATTTTGCATTACGTTGCCGCTTGAACCGGCTGAAAGCCCACAGGAAGAGGATGTTGAGGAGTAGCAGCCAACATCAGAGGTTGTCGTCATGAGTGCCCTTTCGGTTATTTCCACGTTGAATTCGCCTTTTATTCCGGTCGAGTACCAGAAGAGTACACTTCCTTTATAAAAGGCTCTTTCTCCTTGATATAACACGAAAATCCATCTCATGGCTTGAAATTTCCGTTGCGGTAGCGGACGGCAGAGTCGGAAGTCAGATGAACGTTTTGAGCCAGGAGCGCCTATGCGTGTATTGTTCGTGGACGATGAAGTGGAATTCCTGCAATTGATGGAAAAGCGCCTTTCCCGGCGCGGCATGGAAGTGAGCACCGCCCCGGACGGGCAGAGCGCCCTGGATATGCTGGATGCCGTCCTGGCGGAAGGCGGGGAAATGTTCAAAGTGGTGGTCATGGATGTGCGCATGCCCGGTATGGACGGCCTGGAAACCCTGCGGCATATGAAGGCCAAGGCCCCCGAACTGCCGGTGATCCTGCTCACCGGGCACGCCTGTATGGGCGTGGCCGTGCAGGGCATGGATCTGGGCGCGTACGACTATATGCTCAAGCCCGTGTCCATCAGCGAATTGATCATCAAAATGGAGGAAGCGGCCCGTTCCGCTGCCTGATATGACCATGTTGAAGCACCTGCGCCGCTGGCTGGGCCGCGGGGAACCGCCCGCGCCTGATTCGGCCGCACTGGCTCGCGAGGAGGAATTCAAAGCCCGCCTGCGTGAGCGTTGCGCGCGTTTCCGGCGTTTGCTTTCAGCCAACAAAAGCGCCCTGGAAGCCATGAGCGATGTGGAAGAGCGCCTCGGCGGCGTCAAAGCCTTCGGCATGGACTATGTGCGCGCCGTGAGCACCCGCGCGGTGACCGCCGTGTTCCAAATGGTGCGCGAGCTGAACGCTCTGTCCGACAACGGCTACGCCCCCCTGCAGGAGGCTTTTGACCGTATCCGAGGGAACATGGAACGCCTGCTGGCCCAGCCGGAGCATCTCGCGCAAGGGCCGCTGATCCTGCCCCTGGCCGAGGTGCGGCTGGCCGATCTGCCCAGGGTGGGCGGTAAAATGGCCAATCTGGGCGAGCTGGCCGCCAATGTGGGCCTGGCTGTGCCCGACGGCTTTGCGGTGACGGTGGCAGCCTACTATCGTTTCATGGCGCACAATGGCCTGCAGAGCGAGCTGGAGCGCCGTATCCAGGCCACGGACATGCGCAGCCTGGACGAAGTGTTCAGCCTGTCCGCGGCCCTGCAGCAATGCGTGCTGGCGGCGCCTCTGCCTCCGGACCTGGAAGCGGCCATTACCGAAGCCGTGGCGGCCATGAAAGCGCGGGCCGGGGACGACCTGCTTCTGGCGCTGCGCAGCAGCGCCGTGGGCGAGGATGCCTTGGGCGTGACCTTTGCCGGGCAGTATCGTTCGGAACTCAACGTGCCGCCCGAAGAGGCCTGCGAAGTCTGGAAGGAAATCGTGGCCAGCAAATATGCGGTCACGGCCATGAGTTACCGCTATCAGCGCGGCATTCCGGATGACGCGGCTCCCATGTCCGTGGGCGTGCTGGCCATGGTTCGGGCCGCGGCGGGCGGCGTGGCCTACAGCCGTGATCCGGTGGCCGCCTCCCAGGGGCGGGAGAGGGTCGTGCTCAACGCCGTGTCCGGTCTGCCCCAGGCCGTGGTGGACGGGGCGGTCACGCCTGATGTTTTTGCATTCAGCCGTGAAAATCCGCCGCATCTGCTGGAAAAGCATCCGGCGGATGCGGAAGTCGCCCCCAGCCTCACCGACGCCCAGGCCGCCAAACTGGCCCGCGTGGCATTGGCCTTGGAAGAATATTACAATGAACCTCAGGATGTGGAATGGGCCCTGGAAGCCGGGGATGGACGCATTGTGGTTTTGCAGAGCCGGCCTTTGCACGAAGCCTACAGGGGGCACGAAGCCTACGGTGAGCGCGAGGCCGAGAGGGGGTGGAATCCGGGAGCTCAGGCGGCGGAACTGCCGCCGGGACTGACCGTGCTGGCGGGCGGCGGCGTGCCGGTGAGCCCCGGCGTGGGCATGGGACCGGCCTTTGTGGCCCGCAAGGAAGCGGACATGCTCTCGTTTCCCGAAGGCGGCGTGCTGGTGGTGGAGCGGGCCTATCCCCGCTGGGCCACGCTGTTGGCGCGGGCCTCCGGTTTGGTCAGCGAAACCGGAGGCATGGCCGGGCATCTGGCCTCCGTGGCCCGTGAATACCGTCTGCCCGCCATTTTCAGCCTGCCGGACGCCTGCGGCCTCCTGGAAAAAGCCGGTGACGTGACCCTGGATGCGGACCGCAATGTGGTTCTGGCCGGACGTCAGGCCCAGTTGATCCCGTCCGTGAGCGCGCCGCCCAACCTCATGGCGGGCAGCCCCGTGTATCTGCGCCTGGAGGCGCTGGCCCGGCTCATGACTCCCTTGCATCTGCTGGACCCGGACGCGCCGGAATTCGCGCCGCAACATTGCCGGAGCCTGCACGATATCACCCGGTTCTGCCATGAAAAGGCGGTGCGGCTGATGTTCGACGACGATGCGGGCGTCGGCCGGCGCATGGGCAAGCAGCTCAAGGCCGGTGTCAAATTGCAGTACTGGGTGGTGGACATGGGCGGCGGTTTCACCCGGCAGGTCAGCGGCCCGGTGGTGGATTTGTCCGAAATCGCCAGTGGGCCCATGCTGGCCCTTTGGGAAGGCATGGTGGCCGTGCCTTGGGCCGGGCCGCCCGTCAGCGGGGCCGCGGGCTTTATGAGCGTGGTTTTTGAAAGCGCCATGAATCCGGAACTGGAAAGCACCGCGCCCACCACCATGGCGGAACGCAACTTCTTTATCATCGGCGAGCATTACATGATTCTGCAGGCGCGCTACGGCTATCATTTCTGCACCGTGGAATGCCTGGCCGGAGAAGACAGCCATGAAAATTTCGTAAACTTCCAGTTCAAGGGCGGCGCGGCGGACCGCGAGCGCCGCCGCCTGCGCGCCCGGATGCTGGCGGGGCTGCTGGAAGGGCACGGCTTCCGCGCGGACGTCAAGGATGATTCGCTTTTTGCCGTGGCCGAAGGCTTCGGCGCTACGGAGACTCTGAAGAAAACACGTCTGTTGGGCTATCTGCTGATTCACAGCCGCCAGGTGGACATGATCATGCTGGAAAGCGCCAGGGCCGAGGCACTCAGGGAAAAGCTGGCCGGGGATATGGCCGCCTTGGCCGAAACGCCCCTGAACGCCGGGAAAAAACGGACGCATTGACAGCGCCCGGCCCCTGCCATATTACTATGACCGTTGACGCATCACGGGCAGTTAGCTCAGCTGGTGGAGCACCGCCCTTACAAGGCGGGGGCCACAGGTTCAAGTCCTGTACTGCCTACCATAAATAAATCAGGAGCTTGGGAGTAAAACCACAAGCTCCTGTTGTTTGGTGATGAGACGGCACAAGCCCCTGGCAATCATGATTGCCAGGGGCTTTTCTATATCTTTAGCTGACGCTTATGCTGGTACGCTTGTTTTCTGTACCAGGTTAAAATCCGCCAGTTGGGAGCAGACCGTATCGAGCAGATTGAGCGGGCGGGCGAGGTTTTCGCCTATCGGGCGCAGCTCAAAGCCGGATATCCCGTTCGGCGTAGCCTAGGCCTAATGGTGCGTGTTCGGCATTTTCGGGGCGCTTGTCATTGGCTTCCTGGCCTTCCACCAGAAAATCTCCCGCCGTAAACGTATTGGCATAATCCTGCTGACCATAGGCATTGTCTGTATGTCTCTCGCCTGACAGGTCTGCCGGAGGTTCAGCGTAGCCGGAAGGCAAAAGGCAGTTGGACCAGCGTATTCACAGGCTGCCCCTTGAGTTTGCCCGGGACGAAGCGCATGCTGCGCGCGGCGTCGAGGGCGGCTTCCTCAAAGTAGCCGCCGGGGGTCGCCTTGACCACAACACAGTTGCGGGGCTTGCCCGCGGTATCCACGACCAGTTGCACGGTTACAGTGCCCTGCACGTTCATGCGGCGAGCCTTGGTGGGATATTCTGGCGCCACCCGGCGGGTGATGCTGGGCCGCTGGTCCAGCGCGTCGTTGTCATATGCGCTGAGTCCTCCCACATTGCGGGGGACGGGTCCGGCAGGCGCGGAGGAGACTGCGGGCCTGGGCGGCGGCGTGGGGGCGGGTTTCGCCTTGGGCGCTGCTTTTTCACGCTTTTTGGGGCTGATTTTTTTCACGTCCGGTTTGGGAAGCGGCTTTGGGACTTCCTGTACCGCTTCTTTGGGTTGCGGTTGCGGCTCTTCCGGGGGCTGCGGAGGCGGTGCGGGCGGTTCGGGAGCTGCCTGCGCGGGTGCCGGTTGGCTGGGGGTTGGGGCCAGTTCAGCCAGAGCCACGCGATAGACTCTTTCCGTACTGGTGGTAACATCCCGCGCCAGCAGCAAAAAGCCGCCCAGCAGCAGGGCGTGCATGCCCAGCGAGAAGGCCAGGGCTGTGCCGCGGGTTGCGGTCCACATGGCTAATTCCCTCCCCTGGCTGTCGGCGTAACCGGCATTGCGGGAGTCGCCGGGGGCTCTTCGACCGGCGTTGATGTGGTGATCAGTCCCACATCGGCGATGCCCGCTCCGCGGATGCGGTCCATGACCTGCATCACCATGCCGTAGGGTACGTCCTTGTCAGCGCGCACGAAAAGCTGCCGGTCCTGTCCCTTGACCTGGACGGCCAGCACATCGGGCAGATCGGCCAGGCCCGTTTCGTATTCGTCCAGGAACAGCGCTCCGTCGGCTTTGATCGTCAGAATGAGGTGATCGTCTTCGGTGGGCAGTACCTCGGAGGACTCCACCTTGGGCAGCGCCACGTCCAGGCCTTCGGTCATCATGGGAGCCGTGACCATGAAGATGATGAGCAGAACCAACATGACGTCCACAAAGGGAGTCACGTTGATGTCGGCCACGAAATCGTCGTCAGAAGAGGCGCCCATGCCTAGTCCTTTCCTGCGAAGCTGATGCCGTCGCCGTGTTCGGCGGCTTCGTGCTGCAGGCGGTTGAGCAATTGCCCGGCGTAGTTGATGCATACGCCCTCAATGCCGGTCAGCTTGGCCCGGAACATATTATAGCCGCATACCGCGGGAATGGCCACGAACAGGCCGACCGCCGTGGCGATGAGGGCTTCCGCGATGCCCGGAGCGACCGTTGCCAGTGATACGCTCTTCATTTTGGCAATGGCGGTAAAAGAATGCATAATGCCCCATACCGTGCCGAAGAGACCGATAAAAGGAGCGGTGTTGGCCGCAGTGGCCAGCAGGGCCAGGGACGACTTGAGTTTCGCAATTTCCTCGGCAATGCCGAAATGCAGGGCGCGGCGAACGTTGTCGTTGAGCAGGCGTTCCGTGTCTCCGGTGCGGGTGATGCGATTGTATTCGCGCACCGCGCGCCGGGTAATGCCGTAGAGAGGAGAGCGCTCGTCGGCTGCGACTATGGGCAGCGCCCGTTTCAGCTCGCCGGCCTTGTCGAAGGCTGACAGGCCTTCATGCGCACGACGCTGCGCGGCGCGCAGCGTCAGCCATTTGCCGCACATGTATGTCCAGCTGGCGATGGACATGACCAGCAGCAGTACCAAGACGAATTTGGAAATAAGAGTCGCTTGCAGTACTGCGTGAATCAAGGAATCCATTCTGTCATTCCCCCTCTATATGAAATTGAAATTTAAATCTCTTTTCATAAAAGGACAAGCCGTTTCACCCGACACGCAGCCTCATGACCGGCATGGCGTCTGCGAAGGTGCTATGCCGGTCTGCCCGCAACGGCCGTAAAATCCGGCGAGAGCGGTTTGTCTGCACGGAGTTTCATTTCGCGGCCAGCCAGAAAGTGTGCCTGACCCTTCGCGCGAGAAGAAAACTCACGATAAAAAGACTTATGGTCAGAGACAGCCACCAGCCCCGTATGCCCAGCAGATCGGGAGAGAGTCCAAGACCCCAGGGGAGTGGCATGCCTGACAGCACATAGCCGACCGGTATGCAGAAAAGCCAATAGACGATTGCTGTGATTACAAAGGGAGCTGTGGTATCGCCCACTCCGCGCAATACGCCGTTGAGGCAGACCTGCATGGAGTCGGCCAGTTGGAAGAAGGCGCCGAAGCGCAGGGCCGAAGCCGCCAGAAGGGCTACCGCCGTGTCTTTTGAGAACATGTATGCGAGACTGGGGGCGCCTGCCAGCATAAGAACAGTAAAAACCAGTCCGATGATGACGCTCAGGGCCATGATGCCCTTGATGGCGTCGCGTGATTCCGCGACGTGCTTTTCTCCCCACAAATTGCCCACCCTTATTGAGGCGGCCATGGAAAGTGCTGCGGGGGTGGCGAAAAACAACATCATGCAGCTGAAGGCCACCTGGTGGGCCGCAACGGCTGTAACTGTTGTTGTGCTGATAAAAATGGTGATGACGGAGGCAACGAGATATTCGGATGTTATACCGAAAGCAACGGGCAGCCCCAGCTTGAAAAATTGTTTTATGGTCTGAAAGCGCGGCCACTGGATGTGGCGCATAAATCGTCTTGCGGCGAAGTGCTTTGAAAAGCTGATATAAAAGGCGAGCATAAGCAACAGAAGGCCCATGGATATGGCCGAAGAGAGGCCGCAGCCCTGAACGCCCAGGGCCGGTGCTCCAAGGTTGCCGAACATAAGGGCGTAATTGAGAATGGTTTTGCAGCCCACAATGATGACGGCCATGACCGTGACGGGAAAGACGACATTCTGTCCTTCACAGAAAAAGCGCAGGCTGACGGCCATGCCGCCCAGCGGAAGCCCCCAGGCCACGGACCATATGTACGCGCGGGAGGTCTGCATGAGTTGGGCGTCCGCGCCGAACCAAGCGGCGTACTGCGAAAGCGGGATGATGATGCACGAGGCCGCGAGCCCCAGAACGCCGCCCATCCAGAGTCCCTGGTGGCCCAGAACCACCGCGCCGTCCCGGTCTCCCGCGCCGTGACTTTGTGCCACGAGGATCAACACGCTGATGAGTATGCCGATCACGAACATATAGACGGGCATCCAGATGGCCACGCCGACAGCCACGCCGCCAAGCTCGACTGTTCCCAAGCGCGCGGCCATGGCCGTATCAATGATGCCGTTGGCGATCTGGGCGTACTGGGAGATCAGCAACGGTCCGAATATTTTGAAAATATGCGGAGCTTCCTGACGCAGGGCTCTGAAATAGGGCATCATGTTCTCCAAAAAAACGGGTTGAATGGCTATTCCCAGACAATCTGAACAAGTTTATCCGTCCCGGCTTCTTAAAACTGCTCCATTCGGCAGAAAATATGTACAAAAGCGTCACGGGTTCCCGGCCGTCCGGCTACCATGCCGGTGGGATATAGCCTGCGGCGGCCGCCACGGCGTATACGGCGCTGCCCAGAAACAGCAGAAGAATAATGGTCTGTACCGGGCGGCAGGCATACCAGCCGCACTGCCACGGCAGGCGCTCGGGGTTGGCCTTGCGCGCGCGGTTCAGCATGAATATGGGCAAGGTGGCTATAAACACGCCCCCGAAGGTTCCGGCAAAGTAAAGCGCGTCCACAAAGTTCGCGGCATTGGAATAGGCTATGAAGAAAGGAGGAATGCAGACCAGGGTGAGCACAAAAAGACGCTTTGCCGGGATGGTGTCCCTTCCGATCATAAAGTGGTCAAAAATATTGCTTACAAGGCTGCCGCTCAGGCCCCAGTATGAGGTCAGCATGGCCAGCAGCGCGAAAACATTGGCCGTGTAGTACGCCCATACGCCAAGCGTGGTTCCCCAGGTGATGGTCGCCACCTGGCTCAGATTTTCCATGCCGTCCAGGCTGATGACGGCGGCGGGCACCGCGGCCAGCAGGATGAAGCTGCCCGCGATTCCCGCGATGATGGCGGGAGCGAGCCTGCGGGGCGTGTCCTTGTTACCGCGGGCGATTTCAGGAACCATGTACTGGGCTGAAAAACAGAAAACCGCAATGTTGAAAACCGGCAGCATATTCGGCCATTGCGCCTGCCACAGGTTTTGCAGGGTGGATTTTTCATGGGTGATGGTCGCCGCAATGAGAGTGGCGATGAGCAGCACCATGGAGCCGCTAATCAATGTTATGCCTTTGCCCACAGCCTTCAGGCCCGTGTACAGTATGATGACGGCGGGGATGAAGAACAGCAGGCTGCCGATGGGCCTGGTGACGCCCATTGAGCCGAAGAAACTGTTCATGATTTCTCCACTGCCTGCTATGTAGGCCGTCAGCGCGCCGTAGCTGTTGGCCGCCACGCCCGCGAAAAGCAGCCATGCGCCCGCCCTGCCCAGATGGTGCTCCGCAAGTCCGCTGAGCTGGTGGTTGCCCTTGGTGCGCAGGCATATTTCCGCGACATACAGCATGGAAATGCATGTAAAAATACCGGCGACGGCAAGCCAGAGCAGCAGGGGCAGGTAACCGGCCTTGCGCGAGGCATAGGCCAGTCCCAGTATGCCTGCGCCGATATTGGTGCCGACGATGATTCCTATGCTTTCCGCAAGAGTGAGTTTGTGCAGGGAGAGGCCGGAGTCACGGACAGGGATGTTTTTGCTGTCCAAAGCAGAACCTACATATGGCCGCACGTGGGTTTCCAAGGGAAAGCCTCCTATATTGCGGGCACGTTTTCATGCGCGCGGGCATGCAGATATTCGAGCGTTTGCCCGCACAGCCATCCGGCGACCGTCAGCCATATGAAGGCCAGCCCGTATTCATATCCGGGAACCAGCGCCAGAAGCAGGCCCGGATCTTGGACGCCGAAGAGTTTGAGGTATTCAGCCGCGGCGTCCGCGAGCCCCCAGAGGGCCGCCGCGTAGCAGGCGGCTCTGAGGCCTCCTGTAAATCTGTTGAGAAAGGCGTGGCACAGGGCCAGAGCTATGCACGGCGGATAGATGAATTGCAGTATTGGCGTAGCCCAGGTGAATATGGCTTCAAATCCGGCGCAACTGACGATGAATGCCGTCAGAAAGCAGAGCAGGGAGGCAGTTTTGTAGGATATTTTCCCGCCTGAAGCCTCTTCGATAAAGGAAGCTGTTCCGGCAAGAAGTCCTATGGCTGTGCTCAGGCATGCCATGAAAAGGCAAAAATTGAAGACTATGCCTCCCGCCACTCCGAGTTGCACCAGAGCAAGCGTGGCTGAGAGTTTGGCATAGCTCAGATCGGGAAAGACGCTGCTGGCCGTGCTGCCTCTGTACATCTCGCCGAATTGCGCGCAGGCCATGATCAGAAAGCCCAGCAGACCCGCCACGGCCAGAGCGCGGTTGACGGACCGCGTATCGTTGCCCAGACGCATTTGCAGATCATAGATGATAAAGCCCGAAAACATGATGGCGCAGATAAGGTCCATGGTCTGGTAACCGTTGATGAATCCGTAACCCAGCGGGTGAAGCGCATAGTTTTTCCCGGCGGTCTCGCCGACAGGCATGTATATGGAGACCGCTATGATAATGATTTCCATAAGCAGAAAGACGGGAACAAGTATTTTCCCGACCCGGTTAACAATGGCGCCCTTCTGATAGAAGAACCACAGCGTCACAAGGTAAAAGGCAAGCATGAACAATATGGACAGCAGAAAGGCGCGACCCCCGGCCTCTATGGGAAAAAGCCTGCTGACGGCGTCCCAGGATGCCGCGCTCATGCGGGGCACGGCAAAGAGCGGCCCGAGAGCCAATACAGTGATGCCGCCGTAGATCAGGCAGAATTTGCGGCCGACGTTTCGCGTCAGGCCGTAAAACGTGGCCTTGCCCTTGCTGACGGCCAGATATCCCAGCCATGGCAGAAAAATGCCCGAAAGGAAAAAGCCCATGAAGGCCACGGGGTAGCTCAGGCCGGAATCCCGCCCCCAGGTTGTGGGCCAGAGCATGGAAGCCGCCCCAAAATGCAGGGAAAAGATGGTCGCCGAGACCAGAAGGAGAGCGCGGAAAGACAATTTGGCGCGTGGTATTTTGCCCATGCTACCTCCGCCATACGGGGCAGGGAGTGAATGTTGCTGCTGGTGTTATTTGAAATATCGCCTTATTGTGAAAAAGATCAGGCCTGCCCGGCGTCGAACACGCGTCGCAGCACGGCCATGTCGCGGCTGTCGATGTCGTCGGTGGAAGCGTGCGTGCCGGGCGAAGACGGGGCGGAGGGGATTCTCCCCGTTTCATCAATGCGTCGGCACAGGGCGTTGACGGTCTTTGTCTCAAACACGTCCTTCATGCTGAAGGTGATGCCCTCTTCCTGTGCCAGGCGTATCATATGCAGCACATGCACGGAGTTGCCGCCAAGTTCGATAAAGGACGTGTCACGATCCATCGGGTGCATGCGCAATATTTTTTCCCAGATGGAGGCAATGACATCTTCCATCCGGCGCGCCCCGGCGCGGCTTTCCCCGCCCTGCGGCTGGGATATTCCGGCATGTTCGACGGGTTCGGCCGGGGGGTGGACAGCGGGCGTTTCTTCCGGGGAGATCCAGATGCGCCTTTTCCGCATGGGAAGCCGCGGCAGGGGGCAGCGGCGCGCTTCAGCGCGGATGCCCCGCCAATCTATGTCCGCCCCGTTGAGCCACAATTCTTCCGCTATCGATGCCGGGACCTGATGCCCGCCGTCTTCGGCAAAGGGAGAGAAGGCGATAATGTCCGGGCCGACATGCTGCCGCAAAAGGGAAGACAGCACACTGCCCGGACCGACTTCCAGCGCCATGCGCGGGGTGGCGAAGGCCGTCTCGAGGCATGCGTCGAATCGCACGCAGGAACGGATGTGGCGCACCCAATACTGGGGCGACGCCATTTCATCTCCCGCCCAGCGGCCGGTGACGTTGCTGATGACCGGAATGGACGGGGCGTTCATGGGGATGGAAGCGGCAACAGTCTCAAAAACTTCGAGAATGCCGTCCATGGCGGAGGAATGGAAGGCATGGGACGTGCGCAGGAAAATACCGGCCCCGCCTGCGCATTCCAGCGCCTCCCGCGCCTGCTCCAGAATATTCTCCGGCCCGGAAAGCACGCAATTGGACCGGCTGTTGACGACGACTGTTTCCATTCGGTCCAGAAGGGGGCCAAGGGCCAGGCTCAACTTTTCGCGCGGCAGCAGGGCCGCGAGCATTCTTCCTTCGGGGGCCTGCTGCATCAGGGATCCGCGTTTTGTAACCAGCCGGGCTGCGTCCACCGGCGTGAACACTCCGGCGAAGCAGGCGGCGGCAATTTCGCCCAAACTGTGTCCCAGCAGGCATGCAGGCCGGACTCCCGCTTCCTCGAGCAGGGTGGCCAGGGAAAGCTCAAGGGCGAAAAGAACCGGCTGCATCATGTCGGTCCGCGTGATGCGCTCAAAAGAACCCGGCTCGTCATCCCAGCTCTCGCGCAGCAGATTGAGAATGTCCGGACCCCCCGCCGCAAGAATATGCCTGCGGTTTTCGGCCAGCAGTTCACGAAAGCGCGGGTTTTGCCGGTAAAGACTCCGCAGCATGTGGGGCGACTGCGAACCCTGGCCCGGGAAAAGGAAGCAGATTTCTTTTTTGCCGTCCGCGCTTTTTACGGGAAAGCGATCATGATTGCCGAGCGCGGCGAGAACGTCCTGTGGGGCCTGGCCTGTGACAATGCGTCGTAAACGCCCGTGCCGACGCCCGGTGGAGAGGGTAAAGGCGAGGTCCCGCAGTGGGGGAGGGCTTGGCTCTTCACGCTGAAGGCAGATGGAAAGGGCCTGCTCAAGCCTCTCCATTTCCCGCTCCGTGTCCGCCGACAGGAAGAGAGGCTGGGGCTCGGGCGGGGAGGATACCGGGGTGGACGTTTTTTGCCGTGCGCCCTGCAGGATCATGTGCACATTGGTGCCGCCGAATCCGAATGAGCTGACTCCGCCGATACGGTTTTGCGGGTCGTCGTCAAGAGGACGCGGCTCCGCGTTGACCTCGAACGGGGCGATGCCGTCGCCGAAGCGGGGATTGATGCGGGTGAAGTTGGCGGTGCCGGGAAATACGCCGTGGTGCAGACTGAGCGCGGCCTTGATGAATCCGGCCAGGCCGGAAGTGGCGTCAAGGTGCCCCACGTTGCCCTTGACAGAACCCAGATATACAGCGCTCTTTTTCTCATGACCGGCATAGGCCGCGCGCAGGGCCGCCACTTCTATCGGATCCCCCAGAGGTGTGGCTGTGCCGTGCCCCTCCACAAAAGCCATGTCGGACGGGCATACCCCGGCCATGAGCATGGCCTCCTGTATGACGGCGGCCTGGGCGGCCAGGTTGGGAGCCGTGAAGCTGACTTTTTCCCGCCCGTCGTTATTGATGGCGCTGCCGCGTATGACGGCCCAGATTCCGTCTCCGGCTTCCACGGCGTCTTCCAGCCTCTTCAGCACAACCGCCGCGACGCCGCTGCCGAAGATCGTTCCGGCGGCGTTTGCGTCATAAGGTCGGCAGCGGCCGTCCGGCGAGCGCATGCCGCCGGGTATGTACATATAGCCAAGTTCGGCGGGCAGGGGAATTGTCGCCGCGCCGGCGAGGGCTCTGTCGCACTCGCCGGAAACAAGCGCCTGGCAAGCCATATGCAGGGCGGCCATCGACGATGAGCAGGCGGTCTGGACGCTGACGGCTGGGCCGCGCAGCCCCAGTCTGTAGGCTATGCGGGTGGCGAGATAGTCCTTGTCGTTTCCGAGCAGCACCTCAAAGGGATCGAGCGTTCCCGTCAGCATGTGGCTGTACAGGTTGCCCAGCATGTATGAGCTTATGTTGACGCTGGCATAGACGCCGGTTCGCGTTTTTTCGGCGTCGGGCCGCGTGTCGCCGGAATTTTCCAGCGCGCGCCAGGCCGTCTCCAGCAGCAGGCGGTGCTGCGGGTCCATAATTTCGGCTTCAGCCGTGGAAAGGCCGAAAAAGTCCGGGTCAAAGAACTCCACATCCTCAAGGCGGCAGCACATGCGTACATATCCGGGAAGCCGCCAGACGTTTTTATGCGGACCCGCGTTGAGCGCCTGTTCACTGACAGGGCTCATGGCCTGCCGACCGGCCAGAAGATTTTCCCAGAATTCCTCAAGCGAGGCCGCGCCCGGAAAACGGCAGGCCATGCCCACCACGGCCAGAAAATCATTTTGTGTTTTGTTGCAGTCCATCAGTAATGCTCCCGCCGGAAAGAAGCCGCTCTCGCGGCGATTCTGCGCGCCCGCATGCCGGAAGGCGGCTGCTCCTGCGCGGGCGCGCATGCCTGAGGCCTTCCGCCTACCTCACGCCCGCGCAACAGGGCCGCCTGACTTTCAATCGTGGGGTGTCGGAACAACTCGGTGAGGGGGAACTCCGTGTGGAATTCTTTCTGGATGCTTTCGTGAAGCTGGACGAGTAAAAGAGAATTGCCGCCGGCTTCAAAAAAGTTTTTTTCCGTGCAGATGTTCTGAAGGCCGATGGCTTCCCGCCACAACCTTTCAAGAGTCCTTTTGACGCTGTCCCCGATTGTCGGCATACCGGACGGACGTTCCATATTTTCCGTCTCCAGAGATTTCAGAAGAGTTTGCCTGTCGATTTTTCCCGAGGGCGTCCGGGGCCACTGGGCGACCACCCTTATATTGTCCGGCACCATTACGGTTGGAAGCCTTTCGAGCAAAAAACCGCGTAACTCCTGCGCATAGCGGTCCTGTTGTTCTTCCGGAACATGATTCTCCATGGTAATGAAACCGGCCAGACGCTGATGCCCGAATCTGTCACTCCAAATCCCGACAACGGCCTCCTGCACGCCCACGTATGCCTGCATAGCATCCCTGACCGCATCGGCCTCGATGCGAACGCCGCGTATTTTTATCTGCTGATCCCTGCGTCCCAGATAGTGGAGGTTACCGTTCTCATCTATCCGGCCCAGATCACCGATGCGGAACCAGCGGCGTTGGCCGTCCTCGCCGTCAAGGCGCAGGAAGGCTCTGTTATGGTCAGGCGTCCTGTAACCCCGCGCCAGGCTCGGCCCGGCGATATGAATGACGCCCGTGCTTCCGGCCGCGACCGGCAGGGAGAAATCGTCCATAAGAGCCACGCTGGTCCCGTCAATGGGGACGCCGAGCGGCACGTCCTTCATGGCGGCGACATCTTCCGCATTGTCCCCGGATATGCAGAAATACGTGGCGTCCATGACTTCGGTGGAGCCGTAGAGATTTACGATGAGAATGCCGGGGATGGCCCTGACGACAGAAACCGCCAGCTCCGGGGCAAGGGGTTCGCCGCTGCTCAGAATGGTTTTCAGACCGGGCAGCCTGCCCGCGATTCCTCCCGGGACCCGCGTCATGGCTGAGAGCAGGGAGGGGACAAGGACGATCTGCGTTACCCCGTGGCGTTCCATTTCCTCCACCATGGCGGGCACATTCCGGGCCGGGGCGCGGTCTGTGATCAGAAGCGGCGTTCCGGCCAGCAGCGCGCCGAAAACTTCCCACAAAAAATCCACAAAAAGCGGAGACGTCTTGAGGTAGGCCAGGTCGCCGTCCTGCCAGGGCAGGCGACGCCACATCCATTCCCACCGATGGGCCATGGCTCCGTGCGTAAGTTCTATCCCCTTGGGAACGCCCGTACTGCCGGAGGTGTGGAGAATGCATGCCAGGTCTTCGGCGGAGGTCGTGCACGCGGGCGGAGGCGGAGGGAGTTGGGCGGCGTAATCCAACCGGAGGGGAGCGGGCAGCAGGCGGACGGCCCCATCGGGCAATCCGCTCCGGCACAGGACTTCCAGATGCTCGGGGGCGGCAACAAGAATGGATGCGCCGGAAGATAAAAGAATATCTCTGTTGCGGGTGGACGGATGGTCGGGGTCGAGAGGAACCCAGGCCGCACCCGTGCGCCATACGGCGAGCATGACGACAATCAGATCCAGGGACGAGGCTGGCATCAGGGCCACGATTTTTCCGGGACCAAGGCCCTGTCCGCTCAGAAGGCGTGCCGCGCCGTCAACCATGGCCGCAAGCCGGGCATAGGTGATATCCTGTTTCGGCGCATCCGCATGCCTGGGTGGACGGATTTTCAGGGCCACGGATTCGAAGCGGGTGTGGACGCAGCCCATAAATCTGCTCCAGACATCCCGAAATGCATGGGGCTTTTCAGGTCCGGAAATGACGGATTCATGACCGCTGAAGGGAAAAGAAAAAATTTCGGGGTCACGCAGCAGCACGCGCAAGGGGGGAGCGGGATCGGATGCCAGCTTTTCCGCCATGACGGACAAGGCCCGGCAGGCGGCCTTTGCGGTCTGAAAGGAAAAAATATCCGTGGCATAGGTCAGGTAGAGGGTATGTCCTTTCGTCCCGGGCTCGACAAGCAGCTCCATATCCAGGTGGGTCGAGTTTGAGGGAACAAAGATGGAGCGCAGTTCAAGACCTGCGGGCAGATTGCGCGGCATAGGCGCGTTCTGGTAGGTGAGGGCCGCCTGGTATACAGGGTTGCGGCTTATGTCGAGGTTCTGTCCCAGGCCATCGGCGATAAACTGGAAGGGCAACCCGGCGTGCTCAAGGGAGAGCAGCACGCTTTGCCGGATGTTCCGGAGGTGGGAGATAAAGTTCGCGTCGGAGTTAATATCCGTCCTGACCACAAGATTGTTCAGAAAAAATCCTACCATCCGCTCTGTCAGCGGATGTTCCCTGCCGGATATGGAACTGCCGACGGCAAAGGAGGACTGTCCGGACATGCGGCCCAAGATAAGGGCGTATATTGCCAGCCAGGCCATGAAGGGGGTGGCTCCATGCCGGTGGGCCAGTGCGTCGATGGCGGAACTGACTTTGTGCGGTACGGAAAAGGAAAGGGTATGCCCCTTGAAGCTCTGCACGTCGGGCCGGGGGAAATCTGGGCGCACTTCCAGGCTGGGCAGATCGTCCAGGTGCTTTTTCCACCAATCTCTTTCCTGCCGGGCATGCGGCCCGTCCATGCCGGCCCGCTGCCATTGGGCGAAGCGCGCATAGCTTGGCGGTTTCGGCAGGTCCGGGACGTTTCCCGTGCATATGCCTTCGTAGACGGCGAAAAGTTCATCAAGAAAGACAGCCAGCGACCAGCCGTCAAAAATAATATGATGAAACGTATAAAGCAGTGTATGGCTGGTATCCTCAAGTTGATAGAGCGTGCCGCGCGCCAGGGGGCCGGAAGCCAGGGAAAAACCGGTCGCAGCTTCTTTTTTCATGGCTTCCCGAAGCGTTTTTTGCCGCTGTGCGCGGTCGGAGGCACGTATGTCGACCATGCGCAGGGCGCATTGTTCCGCATCAATATGCTTCAGTTCCGGCGTGCCGTCCGGCGTGGCGGGGAAGACACTTGTGAGGCATTCATGCCTGGCAATGACCGCAAGCCATGCCTGACGGAAAGCCCTATGATTCAAGCTTCCTGTAATTTCAAGGCCGAATGGGATATTGTAGAAAGGATTTTCCGGGGAGAGACGATCCATGAACCAGAGGCGCTCTTGAGCAAGGGAAAGCCCGTTTGCGCCTTCATTCTCCGGGATCATTTCCCACGGCGGCGCATCATGCGGTTCGGCCGGACCTTTTTCAGCGGCGGCCTGCTTTTGAGGGTAGATGGAAGCCGCGAGGGCAGCCAGTTCCTCAAGGGACAGAGCCCGCAGATTTTTCCCGGATATGGTCACGTTGAACCTCCATGGCGGGAAGGAAAGCGTCGTTGACAGGAACCCGCCGGATTTCCCCGGCGGGTTCCCAATGCGGTTAGAAGCGGTAGGCCAGCTCCACGCCGAAGGTCTGCGGAGGCGCCATGACGCCTATGGACGTTGTGGATGCATAGGACTGAAGGTAACGCGTACCGAAAATATTTTTTCCGTACAGATAGATGTCGAAGTTGTCCCCTTCATATCCGAGACGCGCGTTGAAGACGGTTACGGGATCACGGTAATAGTCATTGGCGTCATCCCAGTAGAGCTTGTCGGCATAGATGGCTTCCATGCGGGCGAAGACTCCTGAGGAATGCCTGTACTGCAACCCGGCGGTGCCGGAAAAGGTCGGCGTGTAGGGGATGCGCTTGCCGTCGTAGGAGACGTCCTTGCCGGTCGTGGTATCCATGGTGCTGTAGTCGTCATACTGCGCATAGGTATAGCCGCCGCTCAGATCGAATTCGAGGCCTTCGAGTATCCTCCAGGTAAGGTCCAGTTCTGCGCCGTAGCTGGAAGCCCTGCCGGCGTTTCTCGCCACATACGCGGCAAGGGTGGGGTTGTATTCCATGATCTGGAGATTTTCGAAGGTCGAGTAAAACAAGCTCAGATTTGCTAGGAATTTGTTGTCAAACCAGCCGGTTTTGGCGCCGATTTCATAGTTCCAGGCGGTCTGGGAATCGTAGGTGAGCTCGGTCGGCGTGGAAGCACCGTAGTTGAAGCCGCCGGGCACGGCACTGCGGCTCACGCCCGCGTAGATCATGTCGCTGGGGTTTATCTGCCAGGTGAGCGCAAAACGGGGCAGCAGCTCGCTCCAGCTCTTGTCCGGGCTGGTCTCCATGGGTTTGGAACCGAAAAGCGCCTGCATGTCGCTGTTGGGTTCATATTTGATGGTGGCGGACTTGTAGGCGTTATACCAGCGCAGTCCGGCGATGGCATGGATCGATTCCGTAAGAGGAATGTCAATCTGACCGAAGGGTGCTATTTCCTGGGTGGTCTGCTTGAAGGGCTGATTCAGTGATATGTTGTCGAAACCATACATGGGCATGTAATTGGCGTAGATGTTTTTGATGTCCAGGTCGGTATAACTTCCGTACAGCCCGAGCAGCCACTGCACCTTACTGTCTTCGGGGGAATTGAGCCGGAATTCCTGCGTGACTTCTTTGCGCACGATGTTGCGGCCGGAGGTGTCCGCCATGGGCATCACCGGGTTGAGATATGCCTGGAAGTCTATGGTTTCAGTGCGATAGGTCGTTACGGAGTTGAAGGTCATGAAATCCATGTCCACCGAGGCGGTCAGGGCCAGATTCAGGGTGTCGCTGTCGGAGTAGTCCTTGTTGGTGGAAAAGGAGTCCAGAGTCGGTTCGTCTCCCTTGATGTAGGCGGGCCGTTCGCGCGAGCGGGTGTAGTCGCCGTGCAGGGAAATATCAACCTGCTTTGTAGGCGTGAGGCGAAGCGTTCCCTTGAACCTGTCTTTCTGGCTGGTATTGCTTCTGTCGCGGCCCGAGACGTCCATGTAGCCTTCCGACTGATCATGCATGGCGGACAGGGAGATATAGAACAGGTCTTCTTTCAGAGGGCCGCTCACGGTTCCGCCGAGGGCGTAGCCCTCATACGATTCGGCGCGGGTAAAGACCTTCCCCCTGATAGTATTGTCCGGTTTTTTGGAGATGACGTTGATAATACCGCCGAAGGAATTTTTGCCGTACATGACGCTCTGCGGGCCTCGCAGCACTTCGACCCGTTCGATGTCCAGAAGAGAGGCGTCCATGTTCATAAAAGTGTCCGCGGGAACGCCGTCCACATAGATCACCAGTGGGTTGGTTTCCGTGGGGATGACCGTGGGCGCGCCGCGAAAGGACATATAGTTCATGCCGCCCATGCCCCGGTTGACGGAGAGGTTGGGTACGCGCCGCAACACGTCGTCAATCTTGGTGACGCCCTTGTCGTCAAGCTGTTGTGAATCCAGCACGGTCAAGGTCATGGGCGTCTTCTGTACCTCGGTTTTTCTTTTATCCACCGTCACGATAACCGGCGGCAGTCCGTACGGCGTGGCATTATTGGTTTTTGCCTCATCCGTGCCCGAGCTTTGCCGGGGTTCTTTGGCGTCGTCTTCCTCCGCCATGGCGACGACTGGCGCAACGCACAGGCATGCGGTGATCATGAGGTACAGGCAGTAGTTGCCAAGTTTGCTCTTGGCTGGCGACATGGGTTCCTCCTTAGAAATAAAAATGAATTTCTTTTTCAATTGGACGACGTGCGTCCACCCCCAATACGTGTGTTTGGGCCCGGAACTGCCCAAACACACGTCAACCTGTTCAAGGATATGGATAGCAATACAAAAAAGCACCCCCGGAAATGTAAAAAAATTATCCTATTGCGCTCCGGGATTGGGAAGCCATCCCTCCCTGAGCATAACGCTGTGGTATTTTTTAAAAAGTTCAAAGGAAAACGGAGGAATTTTCGGTGCGGCCATGCCGAGGGTGTTGCTCATGTCGATGCGCAGAGGCTTTATGCTGTCGCCGCCGTCCTGCCTGACCATGGAAAGCAGTATTCGCAGATTGTCGTCATTGCTGCCTTCCGCCTCCCGATTGAGATGCCGTACCCAGTCCGAGGAGGGCACAAGTGAAACGTTGTAGCCCAGGCGGTTCAGGTAGTCTGTCCAGCAGCCCCATGGTTCCGGTCTCGGATTGCAGATATGAAAGGCGCGGCCGTAGCTTCCCGCGCGGGTCGCTATGCTTGGAACGACAGAGGCCGCCACATTAACGGGAACAATGTCCACAAGGCGACGGCTTTCAGGCACAAGACCCATCTGGCAGCAGACCCGCAGGAGCCGCCAGTAAATTTCCGTCGTATCGCAATGATGGCTGACAGTGTCGCCGCCGACGGTGTTGAACCTGTAAATGGCTACCGGCAGCCCCCGGTTCCCGGCCCTGCGCACCATGGCATCCATAACCCATCTGCTGAGGATATAGCCGCTTGAAAGTCCCTTGTTGGATGTGAAATCATCGTCTTCCCGGATGATGCTGTTCTCTTCACGCGCACTGTGGTCGGCAATGGACAGACTGCTGATAAAATGCAGTGGCTTGCACCGGCCCGCGCAGCAGAACGCAATGACCTCTTTTGTGCCCGCCGCGTTGATCCGGCGCAGGTTGCGATAGCTTTGCGCCAGATTCACCTTGAGGCCGCTGTGCACAACAAGATCGATGTTGTCGGCCAGGCGCGCCCACTCTGCCTCGCCCAGTCCGAAACGCTCCTCGCCCAGCCGCCCGGGAACCATGCGCAGATGGCGCGCGTAGTCGCTGTGCCAGCAATGGGATTCGCGCATGCGCTGTTGCAGGCACTCCAGCGGACCGGCATTGCCGGTGGAGCCTTCCGGCTCTTCCAGGCAAAGGATGGTGCAATCGCGCCGCTCCAGCAGATGAGACAACACCCAAAGCCCGATGGCTCCGGGAGCGCCTGTCACAAGGATGCGCTGGCCGGGGAGGAGAGGATGAGCCGCCATGGAGGCCGGCACAGCGGCGTCAGCCATGTGAATGTCCTCCTCGGGCAGACCCTCGGGGATATTGAGATGGGCGTCGGACAGGCCCCCGACGCACCCGGGATTCACGTTTCCGGCAAGATAGGCGGCCATGTCGCGAAGGGTGGGAACCTGGTAAAGATCCCTGAAGTTCACATGATTGCCGAATTCTCCTCGCAATATAAAAGCCAGTTGCGTAATGGAGATGGAGTTCCCGCCCAGCCTGAAAAAGTCGTCTTCCCTGAAAACATGCCGCACTGCGAGCAGGCCGCGCCATATCTCGGCCAGCCTTTTCTCTTCACTTGTTTGCGGCAGGCTGCCCTCTGCATCCTGTTCCTGGCGGAAGGGATTGGGCAGTTGCTTGACGTCAATTTTCCCGGTGAGAGTTTTGGGTATGGATTTGGAAAACAGCAATATTTCCGGTCTCATGGGAGCGCTCAACTGCTCCTCAAGATATTTTTCAAGCTCTGTACGCAAGTTGATCTGTACGCAGTTCTCAACGGGAGAGTTGGATAGCGGGCCTTCCGTGCGGTCATCAGCGCCGGAAAGGGGAAGTGCGGCTTTGCCGCTGCCCTTGGGGCGGAAAAGCGCGTCGATGGAAAGTCCGTCAGAAGCAAAATGGACATCCACCTCGCATTCCGTTTCCTGGGCAAGATCATGCAGGGCTTCGCGGGTAAATCCCGCACTTTCTTCATGAGCTTCGCTTTTTTGTAACAGCATGGACATGGAGGAGAACATTTCGCCTGAAGCCACGGCGTCTTCAAGCGCCATTTTGAAACGCAGCCAAGGGGTCAGGCGCGCGTTGGCCATGCGCCGGACGCATAAATCCATCCCCTTTTGCGTGGCCTGGCGGACCATCCGGGCAAGTTCTCGCCGCCCGTGCCTTGCCGCGTCCCATTGGGCGGAGCTGCCGCAAAATTCGCGCAGAGGGACGGTATCCAGGTAAAGAAAAGCCTCATAGCGGAACCGTGTCAGTTCGTTGTCGGCATGTCCGCGCTTGGGCATGGTTTCCACCGCGCGGACGCGAGGCAGGCTGCCGGGCAGTTGATGGAAAAAGCGCGGAGACACCAGCAGTTCTTTTTCGCCGCTCTTCATCCTGGCCGTACGGCTCAGCACGTCCGTAACCAGGAACTCGTTTTCCGTGCCGCGCTGGTCCTTGTGGCTATGTATCAATAGACTGTAGCGAAAAATATCTTCCGCATCATAATTGCGCAGATCTCCAAGATATATCCTTCCGCCGTGGCCCAGCTTTCCTATGGCCTGTTCCAGGGCCGTGAGCAGGTATTTCCTGTCGGGAAAATACTGAACAACGGAATTGTATACCGCAGTGTCATAGGGCTCGTCCCTGATCATGGAAAGATCGTGCGCATGCCCTTCGTACAGGCAAACGCCCTTTGTGGATGCCTGCCCGTCCCGCCACGGGGTTTCCAGGGCCTGGGACAGGCGCAGCAAGGCTTCCGGCGCATTGTCCGTGCCTGTGTACTGGCGGCAGACGGCCTTCAGGGGGAAGAGCAGAAAACCTTGCCCGCAGCCGATCTCAAGAATGCGCTCCGGATTCAATGCCGTGATGGAACGCACGGTTTCAGCCATGCACTCGTCCATTTCCTCCCGCGTGAGCGGCAGGCCGGTATAGCTGCTGACCCATATATGGTAGTCTGCGGTGAAGTTGCCTTTTTGCGCGATCTTTTCATAGGTCGCGTTGTAAAGATGCTTCCACTGCTCAAGATGGCTTGTACCGACATTGACATGATCATTACGGCGGCTGTCAGGAGCGATATAGGCCACAAGCCGTTTTTGTTCCGTCCTGTCAAGAACGCCGTAGACAACGGCCTCTGAAACGGCGGGGTGCTTTTCAAGGATGTGGCGTACTTCATCAGGCTCCACGCGTACGCCACGTATCTTGACCTGCCTGTCTTTGCGGCCCTTGTAATAGAGGAGGCCATCTTGACCTATATGGGCCAGGTCGCCGGTGGAGAACCATGTCGCGCCGGGACTGAATGCCTCCAGTGCCGGAAATTTGCGGAAGCACTTGCGGGTCATGTCTTCGTTATTGTGGTAGCCTGTGGCAAGGCAGGCCCCGGAAACAAGAATCTCTCCCTCTTCCCCGCGTGGCAGGGGGCGTCCGTTTTCATCCACGACGGCGACAAGGGTGTTCGCAATGGGCTTGCCGATGGAGACCGTGTCGCCCAGGCTACCGGAAGCGGAAGCTTCATGCCAGGTCGCGTCCGCCGTCACTTCTGTCGAGCCGTAGAGGTTCAGGAGGCGCACTTCCGGAACTTGGGCGAGTATGCTTTCCACCAGCCTAGGTGAAAGGGACTCGCCGCTGCAGGACAAAAGGCTGAGACGGTTCATCCACCTGCCGAACAGTCCGGAGCCCACCAGGGCGGAAAGCAGCGAGGGCGTGATGACCAGGCGGCTGACAGCATGCTCGTGGACAAGTTCCGCGAGAGAGGCAATGTCCTTGGCGGAGTCGGCGCTGGGAATCACCACGGGCGTGCCCGCCAAAAGAGCGCCAAAAATTTCCCAGAAAAAGTCTGCGAAAGCAGTGGTCGTTTTGGCGCAGGCCCGCTCGCCTTTTTGCCAGGGGTACTCTTTCCACATCCACTGAAGGCGGTTGCCGAGACCGGCGTGGCTCAGGCAAACCCCTTTGGGCCGCCCCGTTGAGCCGGAGGTATACAGTAAGCAGCCCACATCCCTCTGGTCTGCCGCAATATGCGAGGGTAGAGAGCGTACCGCATCGTCCGTGGCGTCGCTGTCGAAGCCGTCAATAAAGAGAACGCTGTTCAAGGAGCCGGGCATGTGTCGGTCATTCCACAGGTCTTGTCCGGCAATAAGAACGGTTATCCCGGAATCTTCAATTATTCTCGCTGATTGTCTTTCAGGATAGATTGGGGGCAGGGGCATCCATGCGCCGTTCAGCCGCCATACGGCCAGCATGGCGGCGATCATGTCGGCGCCGGGTACAGCGCGGATTCCGGCCTTGTCTCCGGCGGCGAATCCTCGGCCATGAAGCAGGGCGGCAATATGATCCGCCTTCTTGTGCAGTTCGCCGTAGCTGACGATGATATCCCGCTTTTTGCCACTTTTTTTGTCCGCCGGATCTGCCGCCAGTATAAGGGCCGGTTCGTCCTCTTTCCGTTTCACCAGGGAATCAAAAACAAGCCAGGGATCAAAGGGGGGAAAAATATGCTCCTCCCCGGCAAGTATAACAGCCTTGTCCGCAGGGGCTGCGGAAAGAGCGGTGGTGATCTGGGAAAGAGGGAGATCCCGGCCATGCGCCAGGGCGAGCATGAACTCCTTCATTTGCAGAAGCATGGTTTCCGCATCGAAGTCGGAAAAAAGTCGACGGTCATAGATGAGCACCAGGCGAAGCGTATGTTCGGGAAAGCCCATGACGGTCAGGGGGTAACTGGTTTTTTCAAAGCTTTCCTCAACGGTCATCTCAAAGGGAAGTTCCCCGTTGCCTTGGCCGGAAATATTCTCGAATACGGTCATGGTATTGATAAAACTGCCGTCGGCGCTGGCGGTGCAGAGTTCACGCAATGCGGTGACTGACACATGGCCGTGCTCGGCTGCTTCAATCATGTCATTCTGGATGGATTGCAGCCAGTCGCGGCATATCTGCCCGTTGAAGACAATGCGAATGGGAAGAACGTTCAGCAGCGGGCCGAAGATTTTTTCAACATCGGGAATTTCGGCTGGGCGGAGCGCAAAGCTTGAGGCGAAAAGCACGTCGGTACGGCCTGAGTTTACGGAAAGAACATGCGCCCATGCCGCCTGAAAAAAGACGTTCAGGGTCAGGCCCAGCCCGGCGGCGGATCGTGTCAGAAGCGCCGTTTCGTCCTCAGTCAGTGAATGCTCCAGCCTGCCCGGCATGCCGCTTTGATCCGCTTCTTCTCCGTCGCCCCGGGGATGTTTTTTCCTCCGTGGCAGGGGAGGGCATTGGGCGGCGTCAAGTTTGGCGGCCCACCAGCGCAAGGAGGTTTCGCTGTTTTTGGCTCCCAGATAGGCCACATATGCACGCATGGAGGGGAGGTTGCCTCTGCCGGTCTGTAGTGGAGAAGATCCGCAGGAATAGGCTTTGCAAAACTCTTCGAAAAGCACACCGATTGACCAGCCATCCGCCACAATATGATGCAATGTCAGCAGCATATGCAGATGGTCATCCTTGAGGTGGTGGAATGCCAAACGAACCAGCGGAGGTCTGTCGAGTGCGAAGCTCCCGGCCCGGTCTTCCTCCATAAAGCGGCGCAGTCTTTTTTCCTGTCCGTCCGGAGGCAGGGCGCGCAGGTCTTCATGGTGAAATCTGTAGTCAACCTTGGCATGCACCGCCTGCAGGGGTTTGCTCAGTCCTTCCCAGTGAAAGGAAGTACGCAGGGAAGGGATCCTTTGGAGCGTCAGCATCCAGGCCGCGTCCAGTTTTCGCATGTCAAAGCGACCCCTGACGGCAAAGGCGTACTGCTGGATATAGACAGAGGCGCCCGGCTCTTTAAGGTCGTGGAAGAGCATACCGGCCTGGAGCGGAGTTACGGGGAAAACCTCTTCAATATTGGGGGGCAAGTCCATGACGACCTCGGGAAGTAATCTTTGATGTTATAGAAAAGAATTTTAATTTCATTTTCATTAAGTGCCTGGGCCGATGGAATGATTCTCCCATGGCCGGTCGCGGCTAAATGCTCCAGGACTTCAGGCGTTCCTGGCATTGCCAGAATTGATAGTAAATGCCCTTGCGGCGCATTAGTTCCTCATGGCTTCCTTTTTCAGCAATGCCGCCTTCCTTGAGCACGAGTATCTGATGCGCCCCGCGCACGGTGGACAGCCGGTGGGCGATGATCAGCAGAGTCTTGTTCTTGACGAGGGTCTTGAGCGCCTCCTGGATCAGGAGCTCGTTTTCGGGGTCCACGGAGGCTGTGGCCTCATCAAGCACCAGTAGGGGAGCGTTTTTCAAAATGGCTCTGGCTATGGCAATGCGTTGGCGCTCGCCGCCGGAAAGGCGAGCCCCGCCTTCCCCGACCATGGTGTCGTACTTGTTTTCCAGTTCCATGATAAATTCATGGCAGTGAGCCTTGCGGGCCGCCTCCATCACTTCTTCTTCGCTCGCCTGGGGAGAGGCCATGCGTATATTGTTCAGCACGGTATCGTTGAACAGGTATACATCCTGAAATACCACGCTGAACAGTTTGTAGAAATCGTTTTGCGAAAACGTCCGAATATCGGTTCCGCCGATACGAATAGATCCGCCGCTGACATCCCAGAATCTCAGCAGGAGGTTGGCTGTGGTGGTTTTGCCGCTTCCGGACTCCCCGACAAGGGCGGTAACCGTACCCTGAGGCATGTGAAATGTTATATCGTTCAGGACCTGGCGTTGCCCATAGGAGAATGATACACGGTCAAAAGTAATGTTCAGATCAGCTGGTGGCGTGTAGCCGGGCAACTGGGGTAAGCTCTTTTCCTGAAAAATCGACGTAATACGGCGCAAGGATTCCGTAGCGAATCTGAATTCCGTCAAAAAGACGCCAATATTTTGCAATGGTTCGTAAAATCTGCCGCTGATAAGAAGGATGAAAAGCAGTACGGCAGCATCAGCCCTGTGAGTGGAAACGGCCCACCCGCCGACAGCCACGGTAGCGATAAAGACTATATCCAACAGAGAGATATAGGAGCGGCACAGGTCGCCGACCTTGATTTCCAGTTCAAGGGCGAGCTTGCGAAAGCGAGCGTTGGCCATTGTCCAGGGCGTAAAGCCGCGTCCCGTGATGCCGTTGGCCTTGAGCTCAGCGATGCCGCCGAGGTATTCCAGGAGCGTGCTGTCCGCCAGAGCTCTGCTGTCCAGGAACCCCTGCGTTTTTGAGCCGGTGGCGGTGTAGGCCCTGTAAAGGATGGGCAAAGAGGCTGCAATCCCCACCAGGGGGATGAGACTCAGGGGGCCGGTCACGAATGCCGTGGCGATTCCCAGCATGAGAACAATGGCTATGCAGGCGGCCATCTCTTGAATGTATACGCAAAAAATGGACTCAGCGTCGACCATGTCGTGCAGAAAGCAGCCGCTGATCTTGGCATTGTTGGTGCGCCTGAAGTACGAGAGCGGCAGTGTGCGCAGGTGGGCGGCAAGGCGAACCCTTATGTCGGCGACAATATCATAGCCCGATTTCAGCGAAGCGGATGATGCCGCGAAGCTGACAAAGTAGTACCCCAGCGCGAGCAGGAGCAGAGCGAGGCTGAATGCATGAATGCCGATGTATGTGGGATCTGACGTCAGATAGAGCATTAAAAAGAATACCAGAAGATAGGCTGCGGTCTGTACTGCCTGAACGGAAAAAGTCAGTACAATGGCCTGTAACAGGGGCTTTTGCTTTCCCTGGATAAAGGCAAGTATATTCTTAAGCATCTTTGCCCCCGGAGCTGTTTTTTTCAGAAGGAGAACAGAGTTCCCACGAGCGTGTGGTTTGCCAGGCATCCCACATGCGGCTGTATACGCCGTTCTGCTGTAGCAACTCCGCATGGGTTCCGCTTTCTGCAATGGCTCCCTTGTCCAGCACGATGATGTTGTTGGCATGGGCGATGGACGACAGCCGGTGCGCGACGACGATGACGGTCTTGTTTTTCAGGAAATTTGACAGTCCTTTCTGAATGGCTTCCTCGCTTTCGGGATCGACAAAAGCGCTGGCCTCATCAAGCAAAACAACCGGGGCATTATGCAGAGCCATGCGGGCCAGGGCCAGCCGCTGGCGCTGGCCGCCGCTGAGGTGGACTTCGCCGCCGGAACCGATCCGGGTGTCGTAACCGTTGGGCAGGCTTTTAATGAATTTGTCACACTGGACCATGCGGGCGGCGGCTTCAATTTGTTCCTGTGAAGGGTTGTCCAGGCCAAGGCAGAGATTTTCCCTTACTGTTCCCGAAAAAATAAAGGGATTCTGAAAAACCAGAGCCATCAGTTTGCCGAGCTCGCCGCTTGCGAACTCCTGCAGATCTATGCCGCCCACGGTGATTCGGCCGGAACTCAGGCGCTCCATGCCTGCAAGGGCCGCGACCAGAGTGCTCTTGCCGGAACCGCTAAAGCCGACAATGGCGGTTATGGCGGATGCGCGGGCCTCAAAGCTTATGTTTTTCAGCACAGGTTTGTCGTCATAGTTCACTGACAGATTTTCAACCCTGAGGTCCGGCACAATGGAGCTGTCGTATTTGCGGTCGCCCCGTACTTCTTCCGGCACGTCCAGAAGCTGTTTCATGCCATGGTAACCGACACCCGCCTTCCACAAAAAAGTGATGAAGCGGGGCATGCGCGTAAGAGGGACGAAGGATATCCACCCCACCATTATGAACAACAGCATGATATCAAGTTGAATGTAACCGGACTTGTATAAATAGGCGCCTGCTATGGCTGTAATAACAAAGGCCATTGCGGTTATGGTAAGAAAATACATGCACCTGTGTAAAAAAACTTTTTGTATATCTATTTGTATTTTTTTGAAATTTTTTATTGCATCGTCCATTCTTCGATATGACTCATTTGTTCTGTTAAATATCTTTATATCCTGCATTCCATGTATAAACTCTATTGTATCAGAATGAAGTATTGATACTGTTTTGAAATATTCATCATTAAGAGTTGTATTCTTCATAAGTTTAAATGTTATATAATGAATATATATTGCAATTATTATTATTGAAAGGATTACAAAGGAGAGTGTTGTATTGATAAAGAAAAGGATGCATATGCACAGTATGGGAAGTAAGACACAGGCTATGCTGTCAGATATGTTATGAGCAATAAAATACTCCATTAATTCGATGTCATGTTTAAGAATTTTCTTTAATTCTCCAGTGCTTTTATTTGAAAACCAGTGCAGGGGAATTTTTCCCAAATGGTCCATCAATACCGCACAGATTTTTGTCCCAAATATGAAAGAAGCCTTATGCGCAAAGGCCGTGCACCGCGCCCTGCAAATGAAGACCAGGATGATGGCAATAGTTGCAATGGCGAAAAAAAGCGCCATCAAACTGTTGCTCGTACCGTTTTGCAGGCTGCGGAAAACCATCCAGGCCATAAAGATGGGAATAGGATAAAAAAACGCCGCCGCTGCGGCGAAGAAGACGGCCTGGCGCATAGGAGGAACGCTTTCGGGTGCCAGTTTCATGAGATGACGTATAGCGCATATGCCAGACATGTTTTCTCTCCCTGATTATTCTATAAAATTGGGGTTCTCAACAAGAGAAAGACTTTTTTCAACAATGTACTCAATGAATCTGTCATATTCTTTTGCGAAAAATAACTGATCCTCTTTAAATTTTTGAGCCATGAACAGATTGCTCGTGTATATACTCCATTCAAGAATATCATGCTCAGGAGTTATTGCATCTTTTTCTCCGTAACATACTGATATTGGGAATAAAAATTTGCATTTTGGATATGGTAAAATAAATTTTTCGTCCATTATAAAATCTGATTTAAGCATTGGTAGGTATAGATCGAGAAGTTCTCTGTTGCTAAGCACAATATCGGAAATAAATCCAAGCCGGTGCAATGTGCTGATAAAATCATCATCTGTCATGTCGCTGACGGGTACAGGAGGGGGAGTGTGCGGGGCCCTGCCGCCCGCAACGATGATGCCCACGGGAGGGCGTCCGGCTGCGGTGGTGAGCTGGGCTGTCAGGTAGGCGAGGCTGGCCCCGTAGCAGAGGCCGAGCATGACATAGGGCTTATGGATGTGGGCAAGAACGGATGCGGCAATGCTCTGTGCCAGTTCATGAATGTCGTCGGGCAGTTTTTCGGCACGGCGTTTTTCCTTGCCGGGCAGGGACACCGGACAGAGGCGCAAACGGTAAGGTTGCAGTGACTTGTCCCACCCATGGAATACGGATGGCCCTCCGCCTGCGTATGGGAATGCGATGATTGCGGCTTGGTCGTTCTCGTCCGGCGCCTGGGTCAGCCATTTGTCCGAAGCCGTGCCCGGAAAGGCAGACGTCTTGGTAAGGGACATAGGTATCCTGCTGTTTGTGTTTTTAGTAGGCTTATCCCAAAAGTGCCGCTTCCCTCTGCTCAAAAGGGCAATAAAAATATCCAGTTTGGGAGAGAGGAAATAATCTTGAGGAGTGAATGAAATTGACTTTCAATGTCGAATAATCTATCGTGCGAACAAAGTTTGGTTTTTTGTGACTGCCTGGTGTCTGGACGGCAGTAACCGAATGGATTCGTGATGTCAGCCCTCCTTTGCCGTTGCGGGGCCTTGCCTGAAAAAGCCCTCTGTGCGCCGGAATCCCGGAATGGCAGGGGGACCTCGCCGGAGATTGTTTTGTGAATGCGCAGGGCGGTGTTGAGCAAGGCCGACCAGTCGCCGCCCGACCCTTCATTGCGGCGTTGGTTCTGCCTATATAGACCAATTGCACGCAGTTCCTTGCCCGAAATATCGAATTTGCCTGTAGAGGGCGGCAAATAGGTTTTAAGAAAATCAATGAACATCAGATACAGCCTTCAGGAGATTGCTGAATGGACGCAAAGACTTTGTTTGAAAGAGACTTTACTCTTTCCCGTGTTGCTGAAATCAGCCGGATGCATCGTTGCCATGAAGAGCCGAGAAATGTCTCGTTTTCCTGCGACTGGGCAGAGGGAAGCGGTGTGGCCTTTGAGCCTTTTAAGGGCGTTCAGTTTGGGGTTTGCGGTCCAATCACTGTTACACGGGAAAAGGTTTCCCATCTTCGTTGTGAATCCTCCGTGCTGGTATGCATTGTTGTCGCTTCAGGCGAAACGCATATAGAGTTTGACTGCAAATCTGAAAATACTGTTTCTGTAACTTCAAATATGTTTGCGCTTGGGGAGCTTTCGGATGTGGATGTCGCGCTGCGTTTGCCGAGACAGAATGATTACAGGCATGTCGGCATTTTCATCTCCAGGAATTTTTTGGAAAGCACTTTCGGGCAGGGAGCCTATGCACATTTGAAAGAAGTGCTGCGCGGAATGGGAAGCAACGGCAGGACGCCCATAATGGCTGCCGGCATCGCCAGCGCGGAATGCATGAAATGCGTGAGGTGCTTCATCGAAAACAGGGGATGCTTTAATAATAATGAGCTCTATGTTAAATACTCCATCCTCGAATTCTTTTTCAAGGCTATGCGCAGCGCGGAAAAAAGGATGGAAAGCTCTGACGTTTGTTTTATGGATGATGAGATATGCAGGATAAAAAAACTAAAAAATGAAATAGAGAATCAATTTCTGATGATAGACACTGTTGAGGAATTGTATTCAAAAGTCGGCATAAACAGATCGAAAATAAACCAGGGTTTCAAGCATCTTTATGGAGTAAGTATCGCCAAGTTTGTTCATAAATGCAAAATGGAATATGCCTATTCAATGCTGGAAAAGCGTCGGATGAACGTCAGTCAATGCGCGTTTGCCATAGGATATTCCAATGTCGGACACTTTATCAGCGCATATAAAAAACTTTATGGTATAACACCCAAGCAGACAATGCGCCAATTTTCGACACTGTCCAATTAGAGCATTTTAACTTTAAAATGCTCTAACGCCGAACACCGTGAGGCGTGCCGCGAAGCGGCGTGGATTCGAGGAAAAACCGCGTTTTTCCCGAATGAATCCTTTGAAACGTGTAGTGTTTCAAAGGTAATCTGCTCTAGGACCTGTCGGCACTGCGTTCTTTATCCGTAGGCAGCTTGCTGCAACGGTTGAGGCAAGAATACACTTCTTTTATGAAAGTCTCGCTCTCCTTACCTGACCGACCTGAAAGGAGTTGAAGCCGTGGCTGTAGGCGTGCAGCGCCATACGCACATCAAGAGCGGAGCGAACAGAATCACAGTAGTATCAGGTCCTGGTGCGCATTGGGCAGGGCGAGCCCCAGGGTATCGACAGCCGCGATAAATTGCGTTTTTTGCGGGAGAGGACAGCGTGCATTTTGAACTGTGCAATATTTATGCTCTAAAGAGAAAATGCCCGGTTCGCCGGGCATTTTCTCTTTTCAGATCACTGTGCCGCCACGCTGAAGTTTCGTGCCGGACGGCATGTCCGTATCAGCGAAGCGTAAGATCTTGAGCTGCCGTCCCCATGATGCGCCGGGCCAGAAAGTCCGGCATATCATTTTTTGTATCGTAAAGATAAAAATGTTCGCCGGGAAAGAGATGGATGGTGCAGCCGCCGGTGGTAAGCTTTGCCCATTCTTCAAGGAGGGGCAGGGGCGAGTCCTGATCCCTGTCGCCGCAGCAAACACAAATGGGGCAGGAGACGGGTGGACTTGCTGCGGATGTATGCGTTTCCACCAAGCGGAAGTCATCACGCACCACAGGTAGCAGCACATCAAGGAAATCCCTGTTTTGAAGAATGTCTTCCGGGGTTCCGCCAAGCCTGCGCAGCTCGTCGAGCAGGCTTGGCGTCGGAGCCCGGAACAGCGCTTGCTTATGATTCTGCATCACATGCGGCGGATATCTGCCGGAAACAAAGAGCAACGCGGGAGTGGGAATGCCCAGACTTTCAATTTCTCTCACGGTTTCCAGGGCGATGATGCTGCCCAGACTGTGTCCGAATATGAAATAGCGGCTGTCGGGCACGCAGGCCGCGACGCATTGCGCCGCTCTCCGGGCCGCCAAGGCGACTGAAGGACAGAATGGCTCGGCCATGCGCCGTCCGCGGCCCGGCAGTTCCATGGGATATATGGTGGCGGACCCGCTGAGTGCTTTTTGCCACTGGCGATAGATATCCGCGCTGCCTCCGGCGTGAGCGAAGCAGAACAGGGGTGGAAAGAGAGGCCTCCCAAGAGGCACGTCCGGCAGCCAGGCGGCTATTTCCGCCGGAAAAGAATATTGGTCAGGCATGTGCGCCTTCCATTTTTTCCGGGTCCTGGGCGTAAAAAAGAGCGGTCAGCGAGAGGCCGTCCCGGTGATCAAGCAGAATATCCGCCCTCATGCCGTGATCCTGGGCCAAGGCGTGTATTTCTGCGGGCAACAGCCCAAGCTCCCGGGCTGACCCTGCCGCGTTTTCCGCCAGATCGAGGGCTGATGCAAGTGTCGGGGCCGGGGAGAACCCTTCTGCGAGCATGCTGGTACAAACGCTTCTTTCCTTATGGGTTCTGGCGTCAGGAATGCCTGTGACGCTTAAACCGCATGTCTGAGGGACAGGCAGCAACAGACCGGCCAGAATCCCGGCCAGAATGTCCTGAGGCTTTCCCGCCTCCGAAATTTTTTCCCACGGCAGGACCAGTTTCGCGGACAGAGGCGGGGTTTTCTCATCCACAAGGGTTACGTCATAGCGGAATTTCATGAGCTCATTATACGCGGAACCCGGTTTGGGCCTGGTGAATGCACGCATGCGTGCGAGACGTTCCCCCTGTAAAGAGTGCCAGAACTCCGGGGGCACAAGAAGTTCTTCTTCGTCGGCCATGGAATTCAGCTCCTCGCGGAATCGCGCGGCGCTTGTGCCGCCGGGGAGCTCGCATAAGAGCCTGGATATCCGGAACAACGGCAATGCGGCGGCGTTTCTGACGTCTCCTATGAAAACCTTGCCCCCTTTCCGGATGTGTTTCAGGCCGTGCTCCAGCGCATACAGCAGATACGCCGTGTCAGGAAAATACTGTACCACGGAATTGTATACGAGGGCGTCAAAGATTTCTTCGCCGACGGAGGCCAGATCGGCGGCTTCTGCCTGGCAGAGATCCACATCGAGATTCTCAAGCTGCTCCGGCGGGAGTTTTTCCAGTGCTTTGCAAAGGCGGTTCAGCGCGGCGGCCGAGAAGTCCACACCGACATAGCGTGCGCATTCGCCGGCCAGGCGCAGCAGCAACAGGCCATGCCCGCAGCCGACTTCAAGAATGGAATCCGCGTGGAGGTCTCTTATGGCATCCAGGGTATCTTCCAGCCATTGCCGCATTTCATTGCCGGGAATGGGGTCGCCCGTGCAGGCGCTTTTCCAGAGGGAGAAGTTTTCAAGCAGCGGCATGGAGCTATCCATTTGCCGGTATGTTTCCTCATATACCGCGGCCCATTGCCGGATTCGCTGCCGGCGTTCCTGTTCCGTCATGTCAGGCTTCCTGCGCGGCCTGTTGAGCCGGGGCTTCAACGGCCAGGCGTTCGAGGATGGCGTTTGCAACACCTTCCACAGTGGGAGAAATAAAGAAGACAGAAAGCGGCAGAGGCACGGGGATAACTTCCCTGATGCGTCCGATGATCTGCATGGCGCGCAGAGAGTCACCGCCGGAGTGGAAAAAGTTGGCGTCAAGGGGAGGCTCCTCCGTATCCAGAACTTCCGCCCACTGGCGTGCCACAAGTTTTTCCAGAGGCGTCTGCGCCGGACGGCGGACGTTTTTCCCCTTCATGCTCCCCTTTCCGGCGATTTCTGCCAGAAGACGCCCCACGGCCTTTCTGTCCACCTTGCCGTTGGCGGTCATGGGCGTTTGGTCTTCTATGGCCCAAAGCCGTGGAATCATGGCGAGGGGAAAGGATTTTTGCAGAAACTCCGACAACTCTTCGGGGAGCGGGCGTCTGCCTTCCGTCTCAACCCAGGCGCCGAGCACGGCCCTGCTTTCCCCGTCGCTGCCGTCGGCGCGCATGGACACCGGCAACAGAATGGCGCGCACGACGCCGGAGCAGGTTGTGAGAGCCGATTCAATCTCGACGGGATCAGCGCGGTAGCCGCCTATATTTATTTGAAAATCTTTTCTGCCCAGGATTTCGATAATGCCGCCGGGCCGGTAGCGCCCCATATCGCCGGTTCTGTACAGGCGCTCGCCCGTACGGGGATGTGCGACAAAAGAATTTTCATCCCCGCCGGTGGTATGCATGCATACCCCTATGCCGGAGCAGTACATTTCGCCCGCAACCCAGTCAGGAAGCTCATTCAGGGCAGAATCCATGATATAATAACTGTTGTTGGCTATGGGGACGCCGTAGGGAATGGAAGGCCACTCCGGGTCAAGCCTCCGCACAGGGTGAAGGATGTTCCAGAGGGTGGTTTCCGTGGGACCGCCGCAGGAGTATAGTTCCGAGCCGGGGCAGAATTCCGCTATGCTCGCCAGGGTGCCGGGGGGAATCCAGTCTCCGCCAAGAATATGCAGTCGTAGAGGAAGCTGAATCCCCTGTTTCCGGCAATGTTTCATGAGCGCGGAGTGGAATCCGGGCACGCTGTTCCAGATGGAAGCGCCGCGCCGCATTATGGTTTCAACCCAGTGCCGGGGATCGGAAGCCTTTTCCGGGGCAAGGATAACTATGGCCGCTCCGGCCGTCAGCGCTCCGAAAATGTCATACATGGACATGTCGTGGTGCATGGCGGTAATGGCCAAAAACCTGTCTTCCCGCGTCACCTTGAAGCGTCTGTTTGAATGGAGCACGGCATTCATAAGGCCTTTCTGCCCGATGGTGACGGCCTTGGGCGTTCCGGTGGTCCCGGAGGTAAGCATGACATAGGCCGCTGCATGTGGCGCGTGAAGGAACTGTCGCTCATGAACCGGGTAATGCCGGTCGGAGCCCGCCTCCGGGGAAGACGAGTCAAAAACGAGCCCGGGCAGGCGCAGACTTTCCGCCGCATGGCTGCATGGCTCATCCGTGATGACAGCCACGGCGCCGCCGATGCGCACGAGGGTCTCGAGACGCGCGGCAGGGCAGGAGGCGTCAAGGGGCAGGAAGGGTCTGCCAGCCGCCATAACCGCCAGAACAGCGGCAACGGCCTTCCAGCCGCGTCGCATGAGGACGGCCACGCATCCGCCATGCGGCGGAAGCTGTTCCGGCCTTGCAACGACACCGCACAGCATCTTTTGAATCTGTTGAGAAACACGGAAGACTGCATCATGCAGGGCGTGGTAGGAAACGGCATCCTCGCCGCAGAAAATGGCGATGTTCTCCGGATGGCTCCAAGCCTGGTGAGAAAAAAGGCGCAGCAGGTCGGTGTCGGGTAAAGGTTCGGGGGCCGCCGCCGCTGTCTGGCGCGCCTTTTTCTGTGTTTCAGGCAGTTCCGCCAGCCTTGGCCGCTCCCATGCTTCTTTTTGCGACGCAAGCAGACGGACAAGACGCATGAACTCCTGAAACATCTCCCCAATAAGTCCGTCGGGAAACTGGCTGTCTCTGGAATCCCAATATATATGCAGTTTACCGGAAAAAATCGAAAAAACGCAATCCAGGTGGACCTGAGGCGTTGAGCCGTACAGGCGGTGCAGAATGCCCATGGCGCGTATATGCTCATCCAGGTCCGCGCCGTCGGAAGCGCCGTCGGGCATAGCCGTGAACACAACGGGCATGGAGGCGGACTCGGCGGAACCTTTTATCCGCGCCAGTTCGCGCAGCAGCGACATGCCTGAAACCTGCCCGTGGCGGAGGCTGGTCCAAGTTTCCTCCTGAAACTTTGCCGCCTTGTCCCTGAAAGATACGCCTTGAGCGTCGTCAAATTCCAGCAGGGTGAATGTGGCGAACTCTCCGATGATGTTATTGATGTCGGGGTGCCAGCTCAACTCCCTGTTAAAACGGGGGGTGTTCAGCGTAAAGCGTCGGGTGCCGCTCCAGAGGGCCAGAACCTCTCCATAGGCCGCCCCCAGGGCGGAGGCATGGGAAAGGCCCATTTCAGCGCAGATACTCTTCAGAGCCAGCGTTTCTTTTTCCGTCAGAATATCCGCCCGCCGCGTTACCATGTCAGGTGTGGCCGGAGAGGCGGGGGAACTCCGTCTGGGCAGGGGAGGGGGCGGAGGCAGGGATTTGAGCCTGTCCATCCAGTAACGTTCGCTCTCAAAATATTCCACGCCGTTTTTGGACTGCTCAAGCGCGGTCAGATAGTCGCGGAAGGTTATGCGCAAGGGGGGCAGAGCGGTTTGCGGAGACGCGTACAGTGTGCCCAGTTCTTCGAAAATAATCTGAAAACTCCTGCCGTCTATGGCCCATTGGTCAAAACGGAAGTGCAGCCTGCCCGCTCCGGAAGGGGACAGGCGGCTGAAACGCACCTCGGACTGGGGCCAGACTGAAAGATCGCTGACCGTGGCGATCATTTCCATGGCGATATCGTTGAGGCGCTGCTCCCGAGCCTCGGCGTCAAGATGCTGAAGATTCTCTTCACGCACGGACAGGCGACGGGGAAGCGGCAAAACCTGCTGTCGCCCGTCTTCCAGCACGACCGCGCGAAGCATCGGATGGCGTGAGACGAGCGTGTCCAGGGCCTGTTGCAGCCGCGCGACATCCAGAGCCGGACAATCTATTTCCACATAGCTCTGCATGGCAACACCGCCTCCGCCGATATCCTTGTCTCTGCCAATCCAGTAGGCCTGCTGCATGTCGCTCAATGGAAAGGGCTTATACATGGCATCCGGCGCTGCTTTGACAACCCACCGGGAAGGCAGTTTCTTGTTTTTTGCCCTCCGGGCAAGAGCATTCAGTTTTTCCATGCCTGACAAGGCAGTTTTGGAGATGCGCTCTGACTGCATGAAAGGGCCTCGCTTATGCTATTGTTCCGCCGCGTCGAGCTGTTCGGCGATTTTCCGAATAAGCCCGTCAACCGTACGGGCCTCCATAAATGTGCCCATAGTGAGCTTGATTCCGAGCTGAAGTTCGATGGCCGCGAGTATCCGTAGGGCGGTCAGGGAGGTGCCGCCCGCGCGGAAAAAATCGTCGTTGGCGGCCAGATCGCCGATGCCCAAGGCTTCCCGCCAGATATCAAGCAGAAGCCGCTCGGCTGGAGGCGTATCGTCCTCGCTCGATGCCCGGGGCGGGGAAAGGGGGGGCTGATCGTCATAGTTCAGGGGCAGCCAGTGGCTGTCGGGAGAGAACGTATAGCCGGGCAGGAAAATGCGGGGCGCTTCTTTATCGGGCAGGAGCGGAGAGAAGCCGCACAGAAAAAGCTCACCAAGGACAGACGCCCAGTTTCGGGCGAGCGAGGCTTGCGCGTCCGTCAGGTCAAAGACGGCCGCAGGCCCCGGCAGAGGCGCATTTTTGTCACGTTCCAGCCGGTATTCAAGAAATGTCAGGGGCGCTCCGTCCGTCATTCCGACCTCTTCGACGGATGCATGGAAAGGCAGCGTGGAGAAGCTGATTCCTGCGTCCGCCGCCCGCCAGGCCCGGTTTCCGGTCTGGAACCGTGCAAGCTCGCGCAACCCTTCCTCCCGCGACAGGATGTTTGCCTGACACATACCTGCAATGGCTCCGGTTCCCTGTCCCACGACAGCAGATATGGGCAGCTTCGCTCGGCGCAGCATATCGGACAGCGCATACCCCAAGGCCAGCGCCAGACTTTCTCTGCACAGGACGTTTTCCTCCAGCCGGGGAAGGGATGAAGACAGTTGTTCCAGCTTTATTCCCAACGGGGCGAGGCAGAAGGAGAAAACGTCGTGTTGCTCGGGATATTCTCCGAGTAATTTCATCGAGACGGCGAGCAGCCAATCGGCCGACTGCAAGCCGTAGTCCGGATGAACAACCGCGAGGCGTGCCGTCTGCGGCGAGGTAGCCATGCGGATGTGCCCGTCGCGCAGGGCGGAAGCCGCCTCATCGGTGGTGGAAACCATGAGCAGGGCCCGGTGGGAAAAATGTTTTCTGTGGCGGCAAAGGGCGGTGCACACAGCAGCCATATCGGCATCGGCATGTCGCGCGAACCATATCTCGAAGGTTTGAAGCTGCCGACACAGGCTGTCATGGTCGGGGGCGCTGAACATAAGGGGGTAGAGGGGCCGAACGTTTCTGTCTTTCACGGCGTTCGGCGGGGCGCTCCGGGCGTGCGGGGACGATATGCCGTTTTCACGGGCCCATGCGGGCGTTTGTTCAACCACAAGGTGGCAGTTGGTGCCCCCAAAGCCGAAAGAACTCACACCGGCAAGGCGCGGCATGTCTTCGGGCCAGTCCGCACCCTTGACGCATAGCCGGAACTGGCTGTTTTCAATGTCGATCTCCGGATTGCACTGATGATGATTGACAAGGGGGGGCATATATTCATTTTCGAACATGAGAACGGTTTTGATAAGCGACGCTGTCCCGGCCGAGATGTTAAGATGGCCGATATTGCCCTTTACGGAGCCGATTCGGCAGGGTTGCCGCCTCGGAGCGTCAAAAGCCGCGCGCAGGCCCGCGAATTCTACTGGATCGCCGAGATTCGTGCCGGTGCCGTGAGCCTCGACATAGCTTATGTCCGCATTGCTTACGGCTGCGGATCTGTGCGCCATGCGTATGACTTCCGTCTGGCCCTTGACGCTGGGCGCGGTGTAACCGGCCTTTCTCGCGCCGTCATTGTTGATTCCATAGCCGCGTATGACCGCCCGGATATGATCGCGTCCGTTGATGGCATCCCCGAGACGGCGCAAAAGCAGCGCGCAGACGCCCTCGCCCATGACCGTGCCGTTGGCGGACGCGTCAAACGGGCGGCAATGCCCGTCGGGCGAAAGAATCCCGCCCGGCTCCGCCCAATAGCCCCAGTGCCGCGGGCTGAAAACGGAAGCGGTGACGACCAGGGCAAGATCGCAACTGTAGTCCAGGAGGTTCTGGCAGCCTGAGGCCACCGCCACAAGCCCAGTGGAGCAGGCCGTGTTGATGTTCAGGCTCGGACCGGTGAGATTCAGTTTGTGGGATATCCATGTGCTGTTGAAACCCTGCCCGCTTAAAACCAGATTTTGACCGAATGCCGCACTCAGGTGATCGCGGACCGTGGGCCGGGTGTGAAAAAGCCAGTAGAAACTCTGAGCCGCACCTGCGAATACGCCCGTAACGCCGGCACGCTCATCGCCCGGGATATGGCCGGCATCCTCAAAGGCATGCCAGGACGTTTCCAGCATCAGCCGCAATTGTGGGTCAAGGGCACGGGCCTCGGCCGGGGTAAAGCCGAAAAAGTTCGCGTCAAACAGGTCCGCTCGTTCCAGCTGCGCGGTGACAGGCACATGGCAGGGATGCTCCATGATCGGAACCGGGCAGTCTTGCGCCGCAAGCTCTTCTCCGGTCATGCGGTGCAGGGTTTCCCGGCCGTCGCGCAAGACATCCCACAGAGCTTCAATGGTATCGGCACCGCGAAAGCGCCCAGCCATGCCCACAATGGCTATGGCGTTGGCATACGCTTCCTGTTCCCAGGGGGAAGTTGCACTCATGAAAATACCTCGTGCTGACGTTTTTTTTGTTGCCGGACTTTGCGCTGGAAGTTTTCCCGGGATGGCGCGGGAGCTCCGGAGGGCAACGGGCCGGGAGATGCGGCGTTGTTTGCCAGTGATGCAATGTGCATGTGGAGGTCATTAAGGTTGGAGTAGGTGAATATACCTGCCATGCCGATGTCCACGCCGAGGTTTTGCTGGATTTTGTCCCGAAGAGGCGGAATCAGCACGGAACTGCCTCCCACATCGAAAAAGTTGGCTTCCGGATCAGGATCATCCAGCTCCAGAACTTCCTTCCAGATTTGGACGAGCGTTCGCCAGACTTCGGATGCGCCGTTTTCGGAGGCATGGGCGACAAGACGCGGCGCTGTCGGCAGACTCGCGGCCAAGGCCAGGGGGTGCGGCAACGGCGGGAGTGCATCGCCCCGGCTGACCCTGATGTGCAGATAGCGGGCGGGGTAGGCAAAGCCCTGCATATGTCCGGATGCAATCGCATCCGCCGGGCTTTTTCCTGCAATGACGTTGTCATGGCCGCTTTGCAGCATGCGAAAGATGCGGCTGGCCGCCAGTCGTGCCGTATCCGCATTGCGCCAGACAGGGAGGCACAGGCACAGATGGGTATGCGGGGCAAATTTGTTTTGTCCGGCGAAATAGTCACACAGGGCGTCAAAGTCTTCTCCCGCCATGCCTGCCCGGTGCCGCGAAGAGAATGAGGGCGAGCATCCATCCCGCAAAAGGCAGATAACCGGCGCTTCCGGAGCCTCCAGATGAAAGGGGTGGTAAAATTTTTCTCCCAGTTTTTCCGGGGAAATATGCCTGCCGTTGCCCTGGGGGCTGTGCACGAGATGCAGCAGGCCGCCGGGGAGGGCATCGAAGCTTTGCCGTCCTCGTTCCAGGGCTTGCCTGACGGTCTGGTCGGGAAGTGCCGAATCGGAAGAACCGGGTTGTTCCAGAAGAAAAAAGCGGGCTGTGGACCGTTGTCGTAGTGCCTGGACCAGCATGCGCCCTTCATCTCCCGCCCCATTTATCAGCAGGCAGAAGCGATCGGGTGCAAAGGGACGATCCCAGTCGGGCACGGAGACGGCGTCCGGCACGACTGGGCGCGCGAAACGGTCGGGCCCTTGCGTAAAAAGCACATCGCGAGTCAAGGGTTCCGGATCGTGCGGATCTGTGGCTTTCACCGCATAGGCGACGGCAAGTTTTTGTACCTGATCCGCAAAAAAGTCGTTTTCGGCAATGTACAGCCCTTGCCGTGCAAAAGAGCTGTGAGAATAGCGCTGGAAAAAACGCTTCAGAAGCTCTTCTGTCGCGATCGGAAGCAGTGACAGGTAATGCCGGTCAGGACGCAACCTCCGGTTGTGAGAAACCCGGATAAGCGGCATTTGCGTCAGTTCGACCGCGTGCGCGTGGGGCAGCCAGGGGGGTATGCGGAAAAGAAGGTTTTTCACAGCATCGGAAGCAACGCTCCCGTCATGCCAGAGGATGCATTCGCCCCGTATATCCAGGAGGGAACCAGACGTTTCAGGAGCTGCGAAAGCAAGGGCCGCATGAGGCGAAGAGCCCGGCGTGTCCGCCAGCAGAAAATCGGTCAGCGCATCAAGGTTCACAGAGCGTCCCTTGAACCAGAGGTGGTCGGCAATGGCGGACGGCAGCGGGATGGACAGCGTGTCGGACGACAGGGGCACGGCGCGGAACAGGTTGCCCAGAGCCGCCGGTTCGCCGCAGACGCAGTCTGCGGGAAGGATATTCTTTCCGATGACGGCCCGGCAGAACCGCTCGTCGCCCTGCCAGCCCTGTCCGTCGAGCAATGCTGTTGCCCAGCGCAGGCTGCGGGGGATACGCAAAAAAAGCCGGCAGCGGTCGAGTGCGGACCGGTTTTTTGCCAGAAAGGCGGCTGTGGGCAGATCATCCATGATCCATAGCGATTGCACGCCGTTTTGCAGCAGGCGCAGCGCACTTTCCCAGTTTGTTGTAACGGGAAGCGCGTTTTCGCATATTGCGTCGTCTGGATGGCCCCAGACAGGAATTATTCCCTGAAGCAGGGCGGCCAGAGCCACAATGCCGGCACGGTCGGCATCTTCGTTTTCAAGAAAGCGGATCTGCCCCTGCCCTCCGCTCAGGTTTTGGCAGGTTTCCTCCAGGCCCGCCATGAAAGCGTTCGCGTCATAAGCCTGCCATGCAGCCGGACTTTCCCCGTCATTGACCAACAGCGGAGGAATGCCTTTTCCCTCGTGGAAAAGAGCATCTCCAGCCGGAAGGTCCGTGATTTGCAGCAGGTCTTCCCACAGGACGTTCACAATTTCGCAATATTTTGTTTCCGGCATGGCCGGACGGCTCAAGCTTTTTTCCCCTACCGCGAGGACGCCCAGCGGAGGATGCCGCATAGCTGTTATGAGGGAGGAAACGTCTTCATCCTCATAAGCCAGAGCAAGTGTAATCCCGCCGAGTATGCAGGCTTTTTGCAGCATATGTCGCGCCTGGGTATTGCCTCCCCGCCACAAGCACAGCACTTCCGACGGTCGGGCTGAAGGGAAATGCGTTGCGAGTGCCTGCAGCAGGCGACCCAGAACCGCCGCATTTTCATCTGTGCGCAGGGCGGACAGAAGACGCCGTAGTCCCTTGGCGGATTCCGTCTGCTCTTCCGGCCCAGGATATGGGCGGGCATCGGATGTCAGGCCACGGGCAGTATGTTCTTCGGCATGAGGCAGTGCTTCGCAGATGCGGGAAAAGTTGTCCATAAGGAGCTGGATGCGTTCTTTTTCAAAAAGATCTTCTCTGTATTCCACGTGCAGCCAGGTATTTTCAACGCCGAAATCCCACACGATAAAGGAAAGCTCATGCTCGGTGACAGGATGGTCAGGAAGGCGTACGCGCATTTTTCCGGCATTGCGGCCTGCAAAGGCATTCTGCAGCAGAAACATTATCTGGCCGATGGGCTGCCATGCCCGGACACGGGGCAGCCCAAGGGCATCAACAATGGAGCAGAACGGAATATCCTGGTTGTCCAGCGCCGCCAGCACGGCGGCATTGCTTTGTCGGAGCTCTTCACATAGAGGGGCATCGCCATCCAGCGGGCAATAGAGGGGCAGCACATTGATAAAGCAGCCCACCATCCTCGCGGTACCTTCCAGTTGTTGCCGGTTGGCGGAAACGGTGAGGATGGGAGCGTCCTCCTGCCCGCTCGTGCGGTAGAGCGCCACGCGCAGGGCCGTATGCAGGGCGGCAAAGAGACTGCAACCGTGCCGTGCCGCCCATTGCCGCAGTTCCGTAAGCAGTTCCGGGCGGAGGCGCGTTTGGATAAGCCCGCAGCTCCGGACGGAGTCGTTGCCTCGGGCGACTTTTGTGGGAAAGGCGTGTGGAGCGGACCCGAGGGGCAGCACGTTGCGCCAGTATGCGGCCTGTTTTTCCCGGACGGCTGGCAGCAGGATTTCTGCGGCCCATGCGGCGTAGTCCGTATACTGAAGCTCCTGTTGCCGCTGCGCGGCTGCAATGGATCCGGCTTCAGGCGAGAGGAGTCTTTGCCAGTCTTCAAGAAGTATCCCAACCGACCATCCGTCCATGATCAGGTGATCCACGCAGAGTACGAAAGCGGCCCTTTGCTCCGGCACAGCCACATAGGACGCCCGTATCAAGGGGTCAGAAGCCATGGAGAAGGGGGTTCTTTTATATGCTTCCAGAATTTCAGCAATCTTGTCGTTGAAATTCTCCGGCGAAGTCTGGTGGATCTCAGGACGTACAGGGCGTCGCGCGTCCAGAAACTGCTCCGGTTTGCCGTCAGTAGAAATCCTGATGGACAGGCGCAACGCCCCGTGAATCTCAAGCAGCTTTTCAAAGGACGCCATAACCTCCTGCTCCGTAGGAACAAAAAGCAGGTCGAGAACTCCCGTCTGGTTCAGCACATTGGTATTGTCGCGCTCGTCAAGGTGCAGATTGTACAGTCCCAGCTGATAGGGGGACAGAGGGGCTTTTTCCGCATAACGAGTGGAAGGCGGCGGCAAGCGCAGGACAGGAGAGGCGTTCGCGCTTTCGAGCCGTCTGAGAAGCATACGCGAGCCGCGCTTGAGTTCCATGCGCAGATCCGGCGTCAATGCGCTGGCCGGATTCACAAGAAGCCGTCCGTTTTTCCCTTCAACCTGTATGTTGCGGTCCGCGCACCGGCGGAGGATGTCTTCCGCTCTCATTGTTCGTCTCCCACAGCTTTCTCAAGAGAAGAAGGCCGCCTTGTGCGCCTGTGGAAAGAAAACCTGACCGGCTCCGTTTTTGGGGCGTCATGAAACGTGTTCACACCGGAATTCCGGGCACTCTCGACATAGGCCTGTACTTTGGCGGCGGTATTGTCTTCAAGCAGCAGACTGAACGGTACCGGGACCTGTGTCGCCTGTCTGATCTCACCGATGAGGCGCGCGGCCTTGATGGAGGTGCCACCCGCATCGAAAAAGGAATCCTGGAGTCTGTAGTCACAGTTGCCGAGAACTTCGCGGAACATCCCGAGGATACTGCCGTCTTCGATCAGCGTGGGAGTGGGCACCGTGGGAAGGCGGCTGCGGTCAACTTTGCCGTGCGTGTTCAGGGGCAGACTGTCCACCAGGATGTAGTGCCTGGGAACCATGTATTCGGGCAGACGGGCAAGCATGTGATCTTTCAGACCGGCCACGAAACGTGCCCGAAGATTCCGGTCGGTCAGCATCGCGGGGGATTCGGGCGTGACATAGGCGACAAGTTCTCTGTCGGCGCCTTGCGTGAGGGAGATGAAGGCCATTTTTACATCCGGCGCCCTCATGGCTGTGGAGCAGATTTCTCCAAGTTCCACGCGGCGTCCGGATATTTTTATCTGGTTGTCCTTTCTGCCGAAGACCGTCAGGCTGCCGTGTTCGTCCAGGGTTCCGTAGTCGCCGGTCCGGTAAACGGGTCCCTCGAGGTACGGCAAGTGCACAAAGGCGCGGCCCGTCCGCTTCGCATCCCCGATGTAGCCCAGGCCCACGCATGGTCCGCTTATGAGCACTTCGCCCACGGAACCGGGCGGAAGCGGGCGCATGTCGTCGTCCACGATAAGTATTCCGGCGGCTGCAATGGGGCGGCCCGCAGGAACTACGGCAGGTTCAAGGCTTTTCGGGGTGATACTCTCCCGCGTGACGTATATGGTGCATTCCGCCGGTCCGTAGCAGTTGTGGATAGTGGTGCCGGGGCATGCCGCGCATACCTTCATGATGGCTTCGCGATTGGGCATTTCGCCGCAAATGCATACGTCGCGCATGCTTTTCAGGGTCGTAACGTCCTGTGTGGACAGAATGTTGAAAACTCCAGTGGAGAGTATGGCCCAACAAATGTCGTAGCGGCTGATGTGGGATTTGAGGCGTTCCGCATCCAGGGATACTTCGGTTTCCGTTACAATGATCGTTCCGGCATGCAGAAGGCTACCCCAGACCTCCATCATGGAAAGGTCGAATGTGACGGCGATGACGTGCGCCATGCGGTCATGTTTTCGCACGCCGTATTCCGAGGGATTTTGCAGTACTGCGTATGTGTTGGCATGGGTCAGGGCGACGCTCTTGGGTTCTCCGGTGGAACCAGAAGTGTGGATGACATACAGAGGCAGGGATTCTTCATCGCGGGATTTTTGGACACGTATCTCAATAGCGGGGGTGTTGTCCGGCATGTCCAAAAAATCCGCAACATCCAGCACCTCGACCGGCAGATCCCGTGGAATGATTGCCGCGCAATCCCCGCCGGTGAGCACGACCTTTATGCTGCAGCGGCGCAGGATGCCCTGAATTCTCGCCGGGGGCCAGTCCAGCCCGATAGGGGCATAGGCGATACCCGCCTTTGCCGCTCCCAGCCAGCAGGCCACGTTGCCGATCGAACGGGGCAGCAGCACACCCACAACCTTGACCGGCTGCTCAGGAGTCTGGGAGTATGACCGCTGCAGGCGCGCCGCAATGCGGTTGGACACTGCATCAAGCTCTGCATAGGTGATGCTCTGTTCTCCGTCCACTACGGCTTCCTGATCGGGGAAAAGCCGTGCATTTTCCAGAAATGAAGCGATGAGTCTTGTCGCGTTCAGTTCCAGCGATGCGTTGTTATTGCACATGATGTTCACCCACGTGTGCGACACATCCCGTGGTCACGTTGAATTGACTTACGCAGCAACCAAAAGATTTTTCCGGAGTACCCGCCCAAGCCACGGATACGACCCCTTCTTCCACGCTGTTCGCCAAGTGGACAAAACGCACCGGCGCGGGGCGGCCGTCGATGCGGATGCTGCCGGTACTCATATCCGTTTCCATGGAAGGAAAATGGAGCGAAAGTCCCAGTCCAAGGACTTTTGAAACGGCTTCCTTGGCAGTCCAGAGCCGAAGAAACTGATGTGCCGGGCGTCCGGCTTGCGCCATGCGCTGCTGTTCATTTTCATGGCATACCAGGGGGATCAGGGCCTGCCAGTCGCCCAGATGTTCTTGAAGCTCCACATCCACTCCACAGCGTCCGTGGCGGCAGAAAGCAATAGCGGCCCATGGCCAGGAATGGGAAATGTTAAAGTCGCAGAAGGCGTCGGCGACAAGGTAGGGTCTACCGTAATTGCTGGAGGCGAAAAGCCACTCATGCGGCAAACGGCGGCCTTTTTCCAGGCTTAATAACATGCGCAGGGCAGCATGGGACGCCATATACAGGATTCCGTCATTCAGTCGGTGAAAACGAAGCGCTTTGTATTGTTCCTGTGGGGAAAGCAGGGCAAAAGCCCGGCCCAGCGCGGACGCTGGCTCTTCACGTTCCAGCAACGCCTCCAGGCCGTGCCCCTGCTGCGCCGGAGAAGCCAAGTCCATCAGGTCGCGGGCGTGGGTAAGGTATACGTGCACTTTCTCCTCGCCTTCAGTCTCTGTATCAAAGGGGGCCGGACGCAGGACAACATGCTGCTTGGCCGGATTTTCCCGTGGGCTTTTCATGCCAGCTCTCCTTGCGATGGGCATGCTGCATTTCAGACCCGATCCAAGATATCGCATGATCCGACATGGGGCTGCTCATGTTTGTATTTTTTTTATCCCAAAAAAGTTATGGGCATTTTTAATTAATATATGGATGGTTATCCTCCATATATGGCCGTGAATATCTTGTCATTATGGGCAAAAAAATAACCAAAATGGGCATGACAGCGAGTGCATCGCGTGTATCATAGACAAACATTCTCACATTGCTTTGTGAGGATTGTTTTTACCGTCCAGTAAGAGAGGAGTCATGGCAACAGATCTGCTCAGACGCTTTACAGAAGTGGCGCGCTCCAACCCAGGCGTTCCGGCGGTTATGGGGCCTGACCTGTGCCTGTCGTTTTCGGATCTCGATTTGCTTTCCGACAGAGCCGCCGCAATTTTTACCCGTGCCGGCGATGCCGGGATTCTGCAGGGAGAGATGCCATACTCGATAGATACCTTGCCGGTCATCGGGTTCTATCACTGCCGCTCGGCGCGGCATGTCGTGGCTGCGGTGGGGGCCGCCAAAGCGGGCATTCCCTATATGCCCCTGGGCTGCGACTGGCCGGACAACCGTCTGAAAGCGGTCAGGGGCAACTGTCGCATGTGCCTGCTTGTGTGCGACAAGGAGGGTACATCCGTGTCCGGCTGGGGCGGTGAAACGCCCGTTGTTTATACCGATGATCTGTTTGGAGCCGGGAAGGTTGTTTCATCCTGGAGCAGAGTGGGAATGAGAGATGTGATGCGGGCCCGGTATGGGGATATGCCCCCGCCGCTGTATGTCATCCACACCTCGGGCTCCACCGGAACACCCAAGGGGGTGGCCCTGCCCCATGACGGCATTTGTGCCAACTTTGTCGGCTCACGGGGCATGCCCGGATTCAGCGCCGGCAAGAGAGTACTTTACGGAGGGGCACTTACTTTTGATCTTTCCATTATAGAGCTCTGGATCAGCCTGCTGAACGGCTGCACGCTCGTGCTCACCCCGGAAGAAACGCTGCTTGATGCCCATAGTCTGAAAATGCATCTGAAAAAATGGGAGATCAATACGGCAGCCATGCCTGTAAGCGTCATGAGCGCGCTTGCCGCACAGGATGAAAGCGTTTTCAGCGGTCTTGAAGTCCTGATTTTCGGCGGAGAATTGCCCAATAAGGGTCGTATAGAAAAGATCATGCGCGCCTGCCCCGGCATCGTAATGAACAACTCTTACGGGACGGCGGAAACCTGCGCGGTCGCCGCCGCCGGGAACATAAGTCTTCCTCTGCCCGAAGGTCCCCTTGCAGTGGGAAAACCCTTTGGCGATGCCGAGTTGCTGGTCGTGGATGACGATCTTGCGCCTCTGCCTGCAGGACAGGTGGGGGAACTGCTCATCGGCGGGCCGGGCGTGGGGCTCGGGTATATAAATGATCCGGGACGGACGGCCCGTTGCTTTGTGATTGACCCCCGGAGCGGAAAACGCTGCTACCGGACAGGTGATATGGCCTATCTGCAACCCGACGGGCGGCTTGTTCTGGTGGGGAGAAGCGATGCGCAGTTCAAGATCGGGGGCAAAAGGGTGGACCCCGGTGAAATCAGTTCGGCCGTCATGCGCCAACCCCGCGTGTCCAATGTGCATGTCGCCTTTGTGCGCGGGGACTGCCCGACCATTGTCGCCTATGTAGTGGCCGACGGCTCCGCGTTCGGCATGGAACCCGGGATTTTCGCTGAGAACCTGCGCAAGGCTCTTGCGGAAGAACTTCCCGCCCATCTCGTTCCCGGGCACATCCTTGTTGTGGAATCCATTCCGCTGACCGCCCACGGCAAAGTTGATCAAAAGCGCCTGCCGGCGCCCCCTGCCGTGAAACCATCTTCCTCCGGTGGTGACGTTTGCGCGGCCTTTCAAGCAGCGTTACGGTCTGAAGCTTTCAGCGAAAATGACGCTTTCTTTGATCACGGCGGCACATCATTGCTTGCCGCGCAACTGATTGCCGTTTTCCGCTCCGTCTTTCAGGTGGCGGTTCCTTTCAGACTTTTTTCACATCCGCGTACCGCCTATATGGTCAGGCTTTTCATTGAAAATGCCAGAATGAACGGCCCGACGGCCGCCGGGAGCGGTGCGGGCGCGCGGCTCCTGCCCGTCCGCGGCACAGGGCTTAAGGCCCAGGACGAACTGACCGTCAAGATTTAGGGGTATGCCATGAATGCCGGGTATCCAGCGGAACTTCTCGAATTTGTTTTTGAACTGCGCAGTCAGGGCATAGTCTTATATGCTGAAGAGGGGGAGATTGTCTGCCGCGGCCCGCGAGAGGCCCTGACAAGCAGCCGTCTGGATACTCTCAGGCTGCGTAAGCGGGAGCTTTTGCAATTGCTTGAGGAAGAAGAGAGGGCCCTGCGGCAGGAGATTCCGGAACTCAGTCCGGATGTCCAAAACCGTTTTATGCCCTTTCCGCTGACGGACAACCAGCAGGCATACTGGATCGGGCGCGGAGACACGCTGCAATATGGGCAGGTGGGCATTCACGCATACTTTGAGCTTGAGGTTCCGGGCCTTGATGTGGAGCGCCTGGAAAAATGCCTGAATACGCTGGTGCAGCGGCATGACATGCTGCATGCTGTGGTCGTCGGTGACGGCATGCAGCGCATCCTGAGGGAATATTCCCCCATCAGGATAATGCGTACGGACGCCTCGGACCTGTCCGCCCAGGAAGCGGACAAGACGCTGGACTCCATCCGCCGCGATTTGTCCTGCCGCTGCTATTCGCTCGAAACATGGCCCCAGTGCGCGTTTCACGCGGTGCGGCTGCCGGACGGAACTGACATTCTTTTTGCCAGCCAGGACACATGGTGCCTGGACGGGCAGAGTTACCGCGTGCTCATGGAAGAATTGGCCGCCCTGTATCACGGCCTGACGCTACCTCCCCCGCCGGGCTTGAGCTTCAGGGATTATGTACTTGCCATGCGGTCCTTCCGGAATTCCTTCGCCTATCAGGCCAGTCTTTCCTACTGGAAAACCAAAGTGGCCACCCTGCCGGCAGCGCCCATGCTGCCGCTTGAAAAAAAGCGGGGCTATCGTCCGGAGGCCCGTGGCTCCGGTAAAAAGAGCTCGAACGACCCCGTGAAGTCCTATCGTCTGGAAGCAAGACTTTCGGAAGCAGGACTCAAAACGCTGAGAAATTCCTTGCGCGGCAAGGGAGTGACCTTGGCCGCCTTTTTGCTTGCCTGCTATGCGGAGACCCTGGGGCACTGGTCCGAAGAACCCGCGTTCACCATCAATGTGCCCTGGGGCAACAGGCTGCCCGTGCATGCGGATGTGAATGCGTGCGTTGGTGAATTCGCCAGCATGACGCTGGTGAAATACGACTGCATGGCGAGCGGGAGTCTTCTGGAAAGGACCCGTCTTGTCATGGCGCAACTGCTGGAAGACCTGCAATATTGCCATGTGTCGGGAGTGGCCATCCTGCGTGAATGGCGTCAGGCCAATGCATTGGGGCCGGAAGCCTGCATGCCCTTTGTTTTTACGAGTGAAACGGATTCGGGAGAGGGCGCGAGCTCTTCCTGGATGGAACCCCTTGAACGCATAGGTCGTATCCGCAAGGGGCTCAGTCAGACGCCGCAAGTTTGGATTGATGCCCAGTATGCCGTGGTGCGCGGAGAGCTGCGCCTTTCATGGGATATTCTGGATGGCGTTTTCCCCAGAGGGCTTGCGGAAAACATGTTTGCCGCTTTTGAGGCCCTGGTGCGCGCCTGCGCCGACAGGGACGACATCTGGCATGAGGCATTTCCTCTGTCTGTTCTTGCCCTCCCTGTCCCGTACAGTTTGACCTGGGGGGGAGATTGCGCGATTGCCGACATGGACGTTGCCGCCGTCATTGACGAATTTTCTTCCACGCGCGCGGAGCATGTCTGCATTGAGGATGTCCGGGGCGCTCTGATGTGGCGTGACGTGTCCGCACTCGTGTGCGGCGCATCAGCCCGAATGTGCGAGGCCGGCCTCAAACCCGGCGAAGGGGTGGCCATTCTTCTGGAAAAAGGCCGCTGGCAGAGCATCATGCCTTTTGCCGTGAGATCTGCCGGGGGCGTGTGCATTCCGCTGGATGTGGAAAGCCCCGTTGAGCGGCTGGAAGAAATCGTGCGGCGTTGCGGCGCGGCCATGGTTGTGACCGACGCGTCGCTTCGGGAAAAAGCGGCGGCCTTCGGCCTGCCCATGCTGGATGTGGCATCGGGTGAGCTGGTGCGCACAGCCCTGCCGACCGGGCGGCGAGTGTGGGACAAGAGCGTCTTCTGCGTCATCCACACATCGGGCAGCACCGGCGTCCCCAAGGGGGTGGAACTGCCTTTTGCCGGTATTCTCAACGTGCGCGCCCACATGGGCAGGCTGGGGCTGGGGGCCGATGACGTGGTTCTCTCCCTGTCGCCCCTGCAACACGACATGTCCATACCGGAGTATATGGGCAATATGCTGTGCGGCATGTGCGCGGTTTATCCCGATCCCCGCCTGCGCAAGGATCCCCGGCACTGGTTTGAGCTGATCGAAAAGCACGGCGTGACGTTCTGGCATACCGTGCCCGCCATGCTGACCATGCTTGTGGATTATTGCCGTGGACTGTCTGAAGAAAAGGTCAAAAGCGTTCTGGCATCATTACGTGTCGTATGCCTCGGCGGCGACTGGACGCCGCTGGAAACCGCCCGGACGCTGTTCCGTCTGGCGCCCGGAGCAAAGATCGTTACGGTTGGGGGCCCCACGGAAATAACAATCTGGAATGTCACCCATACGGTAACCAGGGTGGAGGATTGCTGGAACAGCCTGCCGTACGGAACCCCCATAGCCAATTGCGGCTGCCGCGTCGTGGACGCGGCAGGCAATATCCGCCCGCGCGGGGTGGTGGGGGAAATGTGCTGCACGGGTCCTTTTATGTCGCCGGGATATTCCAATGACGACCGCCTGACCCAACAGCTTTTTCCCACCTGCGGGAAAAATGGCGAGCGCCTGTTCAAAACGGGCGATATGGTCCGTATGCATGCCGACGGCGTTTTGGAATTCGTGGGGCGCAAGGACAACCGAGTCAAAATTGGCGGTTACCGCATTGAACTGAGCGAGGTCGAACACCATCTCCAGACCTTTCCCGCCGTGGAGGAAGCTGTGGTTCTCGCCCGGCCCGGCCCGGCGGGTTCTCCTGTCATGGTTGCCTGGGTCAGGGCGAGAGAAGGCAAAGATATTTGTCTGAAGGAGCTTCGAGCCCATCTTCTGCGCTTTCTTCCTTCGTACATGATTCCGCCGTTTATCGGCTTGTGTTCGTCTTTTCCGGTGACCTCCAACGGCAAGGTGGACAGAAAGGCCATTCTTGAATGGCAACTGCCCCGGACTGGCGAGGACGTGCGGCTGGATACGCCGTTGCGCTCAACCTTGGCAAAAATATGGGAAGAATTGCTTGGCCGCAGGCCTGAATCAGAGACAAGCAATTTTTTTGAATGCGGCGGCGACTCCATTTCGGCCATTCGTCTGCTCAACAAACTCATGTCCGCCGGTTTTCCGCATCTGGGCATACTGAGCGTATTCCAGCACCCTTCATTTGCGGCGCTTGCCGGATATATAGCCGGTTTGGGTGCGGGGGAGGAGCGTAACAAACTGCCTTCCCTCAGTGAGGCGGCGCAGTTGCAAAGTGCTTCCGGCCTGTACCCTGCTTCGCGCGCGCAGCAACGTATCCACGTGGACGAAATGATTCAGCCTGTCAACGGGCTGTACAATCTGCCTTTCATGTTCAGTCTGCGGGGTCGGATCGACACTGACCGCATTATTGCCGCGTTCGGGACGGCGATAAACGCGAATCCGGCATTGCGCACTGTTTTTGAAGAGAGGCCGGACGCCGCCGGGGGCATGCTGCTTGTTCAGCGGGTGCTGCCTCGGATCGAAGCGCCTTTTGAGGTGCTGGATCTGCGAAACCTCTCCCCGGAAAGCGCCGCCGGCAGGTGGACGGACGCCGCCAGGAAGAGAGGGGCGGAGGCTCTGACTATGCTGGAGGGGCCTCTTGTACGGGGAACCCTTGCCCTCATGCCGGTGGAGGAGGGGGAAGCCCAGGCCGCCGAGCTGCTGCTTGTGGTCCACCATGCGGTTTTTGACGGCTGGTCCATGAAGATCTTTCTGGCCCAGTGGCGCCTGGCCATGGAAGGCACGGAAGTGCCCATGGCAAAATATTCATATGGCGATTTTGCCTGCTGGGAACGTCTGCCGGAAGTCATGGACGCCATGCAGAAGCACACGGACGCCTATGCTGCGGCCCTGCGCAGCCTGGATGCGCAGCCGGCTTCTTTTCACGCAAGCCTGGCCGGGGCAAGGCCACAGGCAAGAGGGGGAGGCGGAAGCCACAGTTTCTTTCGGCATACCCTTCCTCATGCTCTGGCGGAGCAGGTGCGTCGGGCGGCGGCGCAGGAAAAAGTAACGCCCTTTATTTTCCTTCTGGCCGGTTTCGCCCTCCTGGCCTCACGCTACTCTGGAAGTGAGCGCATTCTTCTGGGCACCTACTCGGCGCAGCGTTTTCTTCCCGACCTGGAAAGTATCGTGGGTATGCTGGTCAACCCGCAGCCCCTGGCTTTTGATTTTGCCGGAGCCCAAACCTTTGAGGATATTCTGGAAGCCGCCCATAAGGGACTGATGTTGGCCAAGCAACATGAGCTCGCCCCTTTTGAACTGCTGGTAAGAAGCGACGACTCAAGCATGGAATCCGCCGGAAAGACATTTTTCTCCATAACGTTCAGCCAGGACAATACCGACAAAAACCTGGTCAGGGCCGGGGACGTGACCTTATCCATTGCGGCGGGAGGAGAACACAAGAGCGGTATGGACATGGAGGTTGCTCTGCATGAGGCCGATGGCGGCTTGAGCTTCGTTGTGGTGTTTGATGAGGCCGTGATGGAGCGCAGACATGTGGAAAACCTGTTTGCCAGGCTGGAGTATGTCGTTGCTCAATGCGCCCGCCAACCGGATATGGTTCTTTCAGAAATGCGATATTGCCTTGACCGGGATGAGGCGCTGCTTGAGAGCGTGAACTGCCAGGCGGCCGTCCCCCTGCGGCATGCATCCCTATGGGACTGGTTTGTTGAGACGGCACGCCGCCATCCGTATCAGGCCGCGATTATGGAGTATGCGGGCCGGAACCGCCGGGAATACAGCTACCTTGAGTTATTTTCACGAGCCATAAGCATGGCGGAAACAATGAAAAACCTTGTCCCCGCCCTTTCAGCCGAAACTCCCTTGGAGCATCCACGCCTCATCGCACTCTACATGCCGCGAGGAGCCGAGCTTGCGGCGGCCATGCTCGCGGCATGGCGACTGGGAGCGGCGGTCATGCCCATCAGCGTCACGTTGCCCGCCGAAAGAGCGCTTTCCATACTGGAACACGCCAGTCCCGTTGCGCTTGTGGCAAACTGTCCGCAAGACCTGGCAGGACTTTGGGGCCGGTGCCTGGAAAGGGCTTTCACAGGTCCTGTTGTGCTGGGGAGCGATATTGTGCAGGGAAACGCCGGGGCAGCGGTTCTCGCGGCCGAACGTCCAGCCGGGATGTTGGAGCGAACTGCCTGGGTGATCTTCACCTCCGGTTCCACCGGCAGGCCCAAGGGGGTGGCTCTCTCCCATGCCGGTCTTGTGGGAAGGCTTGAATGGGGAGAAAAATTAATGCCGCCAACCGTGCAGGACAAGGGATGCTCCAAGACGGACATGGCATTCGGCGACTGCTTTTGCGAAATTTTCGGGCCGCTGTTTTATGGCTTCCCCGTGTTTTTCATGGAGGAAAAAAGCATCGCCCATGTGGATACGCTGTATGAAATTTTGAAGACCGAAAAAATCACGCGGCTTGTGGCGGTGCCGAGCCTGCTGCGTGAATTTGCCGCCATGGCGGAACGAGGAAAGGGGACTCCGGACGCCTTGCGGCATATTGTGTCCAGCGGCGAACCTCTGCCTTCTGTTTTGGCGCACCGCCTGCAACGCGCCTTCCCTGCAGCGAAAATCTATAATTTTTACGGCAGCACCGAGATAACCTGCGATGCCGCATGGCATCTCTGTTCTTCCTCCCTCACAGGCACATCAGCTGTCCCGGCCGGAAAACCCATCGCCGGAGGCCGCATTTTTCTTATGGACAAGACCAGAGCCGTGCTTCCTCCCGGCATGCGCGGGGAAATCTGCGTATGCGGCAGAATGGTTTGCCAGGGCTATCTTCAGGAAAACGGCAGCATAACCAAAACAGACGTCTTTTTCAGGCATAAGGAAGAACCCGCCTTCGGCACCGGTGATATGGGAGTCTGGACGGAAGACGGGAATCTGATTTGCCTTGGAAGAACTGACCGGCAGATCAAGATCCGTGGACAAAAGATCGCTCCTCAGGAAGTGGAAGGGCTGCTTCTTGCTCTGCCCGGCGTTCAGCAGGCCTCGGTGCTCTGCATGGATGACAATGGTCACGACAGCCTTGTGGCATGCCTTGCAGCTGACCGCGGAAATATGTCCCGCGTGGAAAAAATGCCTGTGTTGGAGCTCTTGCCGGCGGTCCTGCGCTCGCAACTGGAGGGAAGGCTGCCTGCCGCTTTCATCCCACGTTATGTTCTCTGGATGGAAGATATGCCGCGTATCCATACGGGAAAAATCGACCATGCCGCTTTGCGTTCCATGTGCAAAGAAGAAATGACGCGACTGGCCGAGCGGAGCAGGGAACAACCGTCCGAATTCGATTCCGAGGTGGCCAAGGCCCTTAGCGGCTGGTGGAGCGATGTGCTCCATGTTCAACCGGGGAGTGACAGCAATTTTTTCAGCGATGGGGGAAATTCCCTGCTGGCGGTACGGCTGGTCCATTTCATGGAAAAAGAGTTCGGCGTTTCAATGCAGGTGCGCCAGATTTATAGCTTAATTTGTTTTTCTGGGATGGTAACCTACATTGAAGAACAACAACGCGGCAGTGTCGGCGAATGGGAAGAGATTTGACAGTAAAGCGGCTGCATACCGGCTTGGTTTTTATCGGCACTGGCGAACTCCGGCGAGCGACTTGTTCCGCCTGCCGTAACTCTGTCTTTTCCCGTCCGGCGGCAATGGGGATAGGGACCGGGAAAGAAGGGCCTTTGTATGAAACAGACGCATCTGTCGCCTATGACCTGTTTTGGAAAAACCGGGAAGAGGTCTCATGAAAGCCAGTTCAAAAAGCAACCGCGACATTGTGACGGAAGAGATATCACAGCTGCCTGCATTGCCACTCTCTGGCGATATTCTGGAAGCTGTCGCGTTCCGCGATGGCTCTGGCCTGCCGTAGCTGCCGCTTGTGGTCTGACGGGTCAATCCCCCCTGGACAACATGCGCTTCGCCTCTTCGCGGCGTTCTCTGGTGTCCTTGAGCGATACGGTGGGATACTCCCCGAAACTGAGCAGCTTGCTTTTGCCGTCAAAACGTTAGGTTATTCTCCAGAGTTTGCTTCCGTTGGCGGTGATGAAGAGAAACAGACCGCCGCCGTCAAAATACTTGCGGGGCTTCACGTCGGGTTTCAGACTGCAGATGTGGGTATCGGTAAGAGGCATGGGCACTCCTTGGCTGTCGTTGGACGAAGTGATACCCACATGGATAAAAATATTTTTGATTCCGCGCGGTTATTCATGTAGGCATCAGAAATGTCGTACCACATTTCTACCTACGGATATACCCATAAAATGTTTGGATGCAAGCGGACGAGGCTGGACTTTGGGAAACCATACCGGAAGGAAAAACCAAAGAATGCCAAGGTCTTTTAGACTTTGGCATTCTTCTTTGTACCTAAATTTGGCGTCCCCAAGGGGATTTGAACCCCTGTCGACGGCGTGAAAGGCCGTTGTCCATTCTAGCCTCTAAATTATCCCCAACTTTGGCACGATCCCTACACTCAAAAAGGGGGGATCGTATGGATCTGAAAGAAGCGTTTGGCTACTACAACCAACTTGTTCTCTCGTCCCTAACTGAGAAGGAGATAACAACAGAAATGGGGCGTTGGCAACACCATATCGCACCTTTTCTCGCATCCCTGCCCTTAAAGGGGATCAAAAACCTACAAATTATGCAACTGAGAAAGAAACTGGAGCAAAAAGGACTCAGCCCGCAAAGCGTTTACCACTGCCTCTCTCTGGTGCGGCGTATACTTCGCCGTTCCGTAGAATGGGAGCTCTATGCCGGTCCCATTCCCGTTTTCCGAATGCCGAAGTTTGATAATCGGCGTTTGCGTTTTCTGTCCGAGTCGGAAGCTGCGCAGCTTTTAAATACGCTGAACGCGCGATCTGAACTCTGGTACGATATAGCTGACTTTGCCTTGCAGACGGGCTTACGCGCTGGAGAAATTTACTCTCTGATGCCGTATCAAGTGGATCTGACAAGCAAAACTATCAAAATTTACGATACAAAAAACTCACAGAGCCGCGCCGTGCCCCTCAATGAGGCGGCTTTGGCAGTGGTTGAAAAATATCTGGCGCGAGCCATGAAGCCTTTCCCGCTCTTTCAGCAGCGTGGCTCCCTGCCAGTTTGTCATTATAAAATATTTCGTGGGGCAGTAGCGAAGTGTGGTTTTAATGCGGGAATCGAAGACCGCAGGGAGCGGGTCTGTTTTCACACATTACGACACACTTTTGCCTCTTGGCTCGTGCAAAAAGGTTATCCTCTTGCAATAGTAGGGGCGTTGCTTGGGCATAAAGATATAAAAATGACCATGCGCTATGCTCATCTAGCGCCAGATCAAGGCCAGCAGGCCGTATCTTCTTTGCCTTGTCTGCGAGTGAAGTTTTCAGCCCGAAGTAAATAATTCAATACAGACTAGCGCCCACATAACGGGCGCTTTATTTCTATGCCAACCACAGCAACAGGGCGGCAAGCGACAACAGGCAAGCGGCGAGCATATTGGCGACCGCCACTCTCCAGTTCATTGTTTCCGCCCTGGTGACGGCTTTCAGCTTGCCTGACAACGCGGCATTGATATCCTGCACAAAATTCTGACGTTTTTCTTGATATTGCTCTTCGGCAAGGCCGCACGCCTTCTCCACGGCCCGGGCAATGATCCGTCCCGTCCTCTCTTTTGATTCCCTGTCCCATTTGGACATTTCAAGCTCCAGCGTGGAAGAGAATTCCTCCAGGCGAGCAAGCTGATCCTCGCGGAGATCATCAGAAAATTTCTTCAGGATGGTATGCAGCACCAAAACCGGATCATTCTTGGGGAGAATGGTTCTGTTTTGCTCCGCAACCGCCTGAATGTATGCATTTACATCCTGCATTTTTACAGCTCCGGAATTTGGGCGAGCTGGTCGTAAATCTTGTCCCGGATCATCTTCAGGCGTTGCCGGGCCATGAGGTTGTAGGAATCTCCGAATATCGCTTCCTGAAATGTCTTCCTGTCCTCCAGCATCACGCGCAGATCATAGCCGAATGTTTCGGAGAGTTCCGGCAGTTGGATAACAGCTCCAATTTTTGACTTGTGTTCCTGGTAAATCGGGAAATCCCAAAATGTCTTTCCGTGATAAGCCACAGGCCCGAAGAACGGATTCAGCCAGACCTGCAAGCCCACCCCCTCGGTGAACTGTTCCGCCAGATCAGCGAATCCGTGTATGGTATCCTCCAGGGCATTGCCGCCGACAATGACCGTGTTGATGACAAGGCGGTGGCCACGCTCAAGAAGCAAGTCCGCTGCCCCCTCCTGCAACAGGTATCTGGAGAAGGGCACGAATGTGCTGGCGCCGTTGTCGATGACAACATAGGCATCTTCCGGCAGCTCGACGAGCTTGATCACAAGAGCGTCAAATTTTCGCGGATCCAGCTCCACCTTTTCGGCCTGGAAGGAAGGATAAGAGGCAAAGGTGGCATTGACGGGATCAGCGTCAACGCAAATGGGCTTTGCCTTGTCGGAATCGACCAGATATTGCGCAAGCGCCATACTGCAAAAACTTTTGCCTACGCCGCCTTTCCCCTGCAAAAAGATGTGAATTGTCGCCATGAGCCACCGTCCCTACTTGTTTTTATCCGTTTCGCTTAGCTCGCCAAAATAACGCTTTTTTTCTTCAGGCGTCACACTATTTGAGTGCTTGAAGTCCTTTGCCATCCCGGTATTATGGTTAGATATTTTTCTTATCGGTCGAAATTGATCCACAATTGGCGTGGCTTCATCCACATTATTTCCGTCTAAAGAACAATTTTTTTGTTTATTTTTTATATTTGCATTCACATACTTTAAAAAACAGTCATACTTTCCAGTAAATCTTTTTTCTTTATAGAGAAGATGCCAAATGGCCTTGGCGGTCCATCCCGAGTCAAGTGCATCCTCTATTTCGTTTTGCAAGGCTAGAAATCGTGCCAGATGGTTCAACCTGAGCCCGGCCTCAGCAGGCATTTCAGAAAGTTTTTCCCTCAATGTTTTTTCCCGACTCACAGACAACCTTCTTGGTTTGTAAAAAAATTGGTGGAATTTTTTCTGCATATTTTCGGCTAATATCGTCCGTAACCGAATATTTTATTAAACTAACTACGGTTTTTATCCACTATAAGATGATTCAAAAAATTAGCATAAATTAAATGAAATATGAATTTTTTCGCATATTTTTTATTGATCAGCGCTTGATTTGTATAAAATATAATAAGCAATCGTCAAGTATATTTTTTGACTGTTTTCCATCCTGGCGTTAAAATCTCAAAAAACAGGGGCAGGATGTGCGGTGCGGGCCTACGCCCCGACCGCCCCTTATTCGCGCCTTCGGCGCTCAACGGGCATCCTGCTCTGCGAGGCTCCCCCTTCGGGGTGACATGCGCCCAGGGCGCAAAAGGAAAGGCATCATGACGCCAAGAAGAAAAATGCCCAGGCTCAAGGTCTATTGTCTGGAGGAAGAGCATGCGGCCATCGAGGAAAAGGCCGCGCAAGCGGGATTGAGTTTGTCGAACTATCTGCGGGCCGTGGGCCTGGGGCAGCCGGTGCGCAGCGCGGAGGACCTCAAGCTGGCCCGGACAGCCTTGCGCACTGTTGCCGATCTGGGGCGTATTGACGGCCTGCTGAAAGCCCTTCTGACCAACGACGAGCGCTTTGACGGTCCCCAGGGCGAAGAGCTGCGCCGTCTTGCGCTTCACGCCCTGGATCAGTCCGGGGAGATCAAAAGCGGCCTCCGGTCTATCGCCGAGAACGTGCTTGTGATTGATGAAAAATCGTAGCGGCTAAAACGTGATCGCCCGACGTCTGCGCATGAATACCCCTTCCAAGAGCAGCATGTACCGCCTTGTGTCTTATCTGACCGACGACCAGGGCGTGGATTCACGCGTGGGTGAAATCCGTATCAGTAATTGCGACGCCGAAGAACCGGAATTGGCCGCACTTGAAATGCTGGCCGTGCAGCAGAGCAATCACCGCGCCCAGGGTGATAAGACCTATCACCTTGTGCTCTCCTTTCAGGAGTATCCCAGCAGCGCCGCCCTGAAGGATATGGAAGAGCGGGTGTGTAAAGAGTTGGGGTTTGCCGGGCATCAGCGGGTTTCCGTCATGCACGGGGATACCGATCACCCGCATTTGCATATTGCCATCAACAAAATCCATCCGGAACGCCTGACCATACATGAGCCGTATTACGACAAGCAAAAGCTGGCAAAGTTTTGCGCCAGGATGGAGCGCCTTCACGGACTGCGGCCCGACAACCATATTCCACGCGCGCAGGCGGCGGAAACAGCCTCGGCCAACATGGAAAACGCGGGCGATCTGGAAAGCCTCACAGGCTTCATCCGGCGTAACTGTCTGGAGGGTCTCAAGTCGGCCACCTCCTGGAAGGAGGCGCATGAGGTTTTAGCCAGGTATGGGCTTTTCATCCGGCCACGGGCCAACGGCCTTGTGATCTCTTCCGGGGATGTTCACGTCAAAGCTAGTTCGGTGGACAGAAGCCTATCCAGAAAGCGCCTGGAAGAGCGGCTTGGAGAGTTTACGCCCGAAGCCGCGCAGGCGAACAAGGTGGAGCCGATGAAGCGCTATCAGAAGAAGCCCTTGCAACGCGGCTATGACAGTTCCGGTCTCTGGAGCCAATACAAGCAGGCCATGCAGCAGGGCAAGGCGGATTGCAGGCAGGCCGTCAGCGATGCCCGCAAGGCCCGCGACGCGGAGATCGGGGGACTGAAGGCCGCTTCAGACGCCCGGCTGGTCCTCATTCGGCATATGGGCATTGATCCGGCATTCAAGCGTTTTCTAGCCATGCTCAACCGCAGGCGTCTGCGCAGGAAGGCCGCCAAGGCGCGGCAGGAGTTTGCACGGCAGCGCGGGCTTGCGCTTCAGCAGCATGCCTATCTTCCCTGGGACGCATGGCTCCGGGCTGAAGCCGGAAAGGGCAATGCCGGGGCGCTGGCCTATCTGGAGGCCCGGAAGGACTGCGGGACCGTCCAGGGAGAGATTTTCGGCCCGGCCAGGGATGAGGCACGGCCCACGCCGCAAAAAACGACACGACACGGAACTTTCCTCTATGCCGAAGGCAGGGAGCGCAAGCGGCGTATTCTGGTGGACCCGCAGGCCAGCGACGACGAGATGGAGAAGAGTCTGCGTCTGGCGCGTGAGCGTTTTGGGGCAAGGTTATTTGTGAGCGGTCCGCCCGGCTTTGGCGTCCGGTTGGCCCGGTGCGCTGCCGAAAGGAAGGTTCCCGTGGCGTTTTTTGACAGGGAGCTGGAGGCGCACAGGCAGGGCGTCGTGCGCGGCGAGGTGGACAGAGGACGGCGGGCTAGGGAACGGTAAATTTTTTGATTTGCTTTTGTAATTTAGAATATTTATGGGTTGTATACTTATTATATAAAAATCTATGGCAATATAATATGATTATAAGACTTCGTATCTAAATATTTTTGTAATTCATTTTTGATTTGTAATTCATCATTTTCGTTATAAAATATCAATTTATTCATATTATGCCATATAAAAATCTCTTCAATTTTTCCATTTATATTTTTCTCTATATATATCTCTTCATTGCCACTGGCTATATATATTTCAGATAATTTAAAGACATCACTAACAATAAAATTCCCATGCCAATGACCAAATTTCCCAGAAATTGTAAACATAACTGTATCCATTAATGATATTTTATCTCGCCTCAAGATAGATTCAATAAAACAATTTGGAAAATCAATTAATGGGAATGAAAATCTATAAAAACCGATAATCACACTTGTGTTTTTTATTGATTGTGTTTTTGCATCGCGAATATATCTTTTATTTTTATCAACTGCAAAAGAGTATTTCATTTTACATTCAACATCATATAAGAAAGTTCCATTTTTTTCATACTCTTTATTTCCGATCAATATTGAGAGGACAATATTTCCATTGCTATCTCGCCTAATTGTTAATTTATCAGGGAATTTAATTTCTGGCTGTGCATTAATAATATAGTAAAATATAAAACTTGTAAAAATAGGGAATGATATTCCTATAATAAATTTATGTGTAATTTGAATAATATTTGATATATCATCTAATATATTTAATCCTTGATAGGTATGCCCCGCAGAAACAGAGAATGAAAAAATTAAATATTGATGTAATGGTGAATTTTTATCATTTGTAATATAATACAAAAATGAATAAAATACGCTTATAAGAATAAAAAAAATGATATAATATAATGAAAGTTTTATAATAATAATTTTTGTTTTCATACGCGAATCTGACCTTATGGTTTCTGCAATATCCTTTTGAAAATCACGTCGTGCTGAGTGCAAATCTGAAAAAGGACAGCCCTGCCTTTATATGCTGTCTTCTCGTCTCCCTCAATGCTTTACCGTATAGCACCTAGCACCTGCGTACCCAGAGCTGTTTGCGGTTGTCGGCGGCCAGGTGCCCGATTTGCGCGGACTTTTTTTGAGGGGGCACGGCGGAAACAGCGCTGCTCTGGGCATCCAGCAGGGAGATGCTATAAGGAATATTACCGGCAGTTTTACGGGGACTTATACTGGAATTTCTGGTGTATTTTACCGAATCACTGGAGGTGATATTAAAGCCGGAAGTGAAGGAGAGCTGATTGGACTTGATGTTTCACGTCAGGTTCCTACGGCTAACGAGAATCGCCCGGCGAACCAGGCGGTGCGTTACCTGATCCGCGCCCGCCCCTGAGGCTTGCCAAGCAGGCATGGAGGCGTTATTTAAAAAGGGAACCCCGGCATCTGTGGGGACAGATACCGGGGCTGGCACGGCGCGGTTAGCGCCCCCGTGCACGGCTACCTACTGGGTTTATCAACCGTTCGGCCCCGTATCAGGTGTAAGCTGATACGGGGCCAGCCTCATTTAAGGCCGACTATCGCCCCGCAGCAGCAGGGCGAGAAGTACCAGCAACACCAAGACGGCAAAGCGTCTCATGTGATGGCACCCCCTTTGATAGTTTGCACCGTGCCGGGCGCAGATCAGGAAGGGGGTAGCCGTGCCCGCTTCTTATATCCGCATTCACCCCGTCCGACAACGCTTTGCCGACAAGTGCCGCGCGTACCCAGAGCTGTTTGCGCTTCTCGGTAATTCGGTGCCGGATCTGCGCGGACTTTTTTTGAGGGGGTACGGCTCCCAAACTTACGCTCAGAACAACGGTTCCACCGTGGGTATCACGTCCACCACACATAGCTCAGGGGCGCTGGGGCAAGTACAAGGCGATGCCAGCAGAAATATTACTGGGCAATTCCCAAGTCGAGTGAGTAGTTCCTATCCGGTCACTGGGGTATTCATACAATCGGGGCAATACCCAGATCCTGACACGGGTGGTAGCGGACGACAAAACATGTGGATTAGGTATGAAAGCAGTCGGACAGTTCCGACTGCTCCCGAAAACCGCCCGGTAAATCAAGCCGTGCGCTACTTGATCCGCGCCAGGCCCTGAGCCCTTTTCCAAGGCCCAGGGCACGTACCCGGAACTGTTCGCGGTTCTCGGCGGCCAGACGCCGGATCTGAGGGGTTTGTTCCTCCGTGGACACGGAGGAAACAGCGCTGAATTAGGCGCACCCCAAGGGCACGCCATGCGCGACATATCTTCGGCTGGCAGCATCAGCGTAGGGTTCGGAGGGTATCTGACAGGAAGCGGAATTTTTAAGCCTGTTGGTAGTCATGGCGTGGTTGTCATTAGGGGCTCATGGGACGGTAACTGGGGGAGTACTGCTTATGGATTGGATCTCTCCGCCGCTGGTGTACCCGTGGCCAATGAGGTTCGACCGGACAACCAGGCGGTACGATTTCTAGTCCGCGCGCGGCCGTAAATTCTGCTTCCCTCCTATGGCCGGGCACGGACTAGATACCGAATCGCCTGATTGACAGGGCGGTTTTCTTCAGCGGTCGGAACGACACGAGAGAGGTCAAAGCCGACGCCATTACCGGACCACGTACCGTATGAGCTGCGAATATCTTCAGCACAGCCTCCTGTCCTATAGAAAACGCCTCCAGCAGAAGCCGAACTGTGCTGGCCAAAGCTGCCAGTTATATTCCGTATAGCATCGTTCTGCTGGACTCCCAGGGCAGCGCTGTTTCCGCCGTGGCCACGGAGGAATAGGCCCCGCAGATCGGGCACCTGGCCGCCGAGAACCGCAAACAGCTCTGGGTACGCGCGGCATGGGCTGGGAGCCCGTCTATGGGCGGGCTCGGACCAGAAAGCGGACTGCGGTATTCACCGGACGGTTTTCGGCAGCCGTGGGAGTAATACGTTCCGAATCTATTTGCAGAATAATCCCTGGATCATCTTTGCTTCCATTATAATCATTTGCATATCCAAACTGCGTTTTCGAATACATCGCTCCAGATGAACTATGGCCAGACACAGCTCCAACATTTGTTACTTGCCCAAATATTTGCCTAGTTGCATCTCCTTGCACCAGACCAAGTTGACCAGAACTATGCAGTGTTGCGGTTACGCCAACGGTGGACCCGTTGTTCTGAGAATGAACCTGTGAGCCGTATCCCCTGAGAAACAGCCCCCGCAAATCCGGCACCTGGCCGCCGACGACCGCGAATAGTTCTGGGTACGCGCCGCATGGGCTGGGAGCCCGCCTATGGCCGGGCGCGGACCAGAAAGCGGACAGCGGTATTCACCGGGCGGTTTTCGTTGGCCGTAGGCACAGTGCGTGAGATATCTATGTGATGAAAAGCCGTTGCATAATGGGCTGCTGATGGAAGCATATAACCAGACTGCCCATTCCGATATACAACTCCTGATGAGCCCGCATCAATAGACGGGCCAATTGTTCCAGTAACATTTCTCGTAGCGTCGCCTTGTACTTGCCCCAGCGCCCCGGAGCTATGCGTGGTGGTTGTAATGCCCACGGTGGAACCGTTGTTCTGGGCGTGAGCCTGCGAACCGTACCCACGCAGAAACATCCCCCTCAAATCAGGCACCTGACTGCCCATAAGCGCAAACAGCTCTGGGTACGCGCCGCGCGGCTGACAAAACGTTGCAGGACACTGGTTAACAAAGCGCTGCTCGATCATAATTTTCATAGGAATTTATTTGACGCATTATAATAAAATGCGCTAACTGTATAACAGTTCTGACGATATAAACTAGATATTCTTTTAATTTTTGGAGTAGCCATGGATGAT
>ERZ857998.329-NODE-329-length-70835-cov-40.409296_pt1 | contig 70835 bp, 67 predicted proteins | sample MGYA00519954_ERZ857998 | MGnify/ENA primary metagenome ERZ857998 (study PRJEB31778, sample SAMEA3449424) | human gut metagenome | biome: human gut; feature: human-associated habitat; material: faeces | place: United Kingdom | collected 2010/2012 ...
ACCAAGCCCACAACGGACTTTCACCGTCAAGTTGTTGCCCATGCTGGGCACACTATAATGAAAAAGAACTACTTAAATGTAGTCCTTTTCTTTTTTCCCTAAAATAATTTACTTTCTAATAATTACTCACAAAATATTATCTTGGTTGAACAATTAGTTTAATTGCTGTTCTTTCTTCACCATCTATTTCTATATCAGTGAATGCTGGAACACAAACAATATCTTTTCCGCTAGGAGCAACGAAGCCTCTTGCTATAGCAATTGCTTTTACTGCTTGATTTATAGCACCTGCTCCTACTGCTTGAATTTCTACTATATTTTTTTCTTTAATAATGGCAGCTAAAGCACCTGCCACAGAATTTGGATTTGATTTTGTTGAAACTTTTAATACTTCCACTTGTCTTTACCTCCTAGATAAAAATCGTTTACAATTTTTAAGAAATTACTCTTATTGATATATATTCTATACTTTCTTATAAAATCCTTCTTTATTATGAAATTTTTTTTAAAAAAATAAAGTACATTTTGTTTAACACAAAATGTACTTTATATTATTTAGCGTAATCTACCGCTCTTGTTTCTCTAATAACATTAATTTTAATTTGACCTGGATATTCCAATTGTTCTTCTATATTTTTAGCTAAACTTCTAGCTAATTCTACAGATCCAGCATCATCTAACTGTTCTGGTTTAACCATAATTCTAATCTCTCTACCAGCTTGAATTGCATATGACTTTTCTACACCTTCATAAGAATTTGCAATTTCTTCCAGCTTTTCTAATCTCTTAATATAAGCTTCTAATGTTTCTCTTCTAGCGCCTGGTCTAGCTGCTGATATGGCATCAGCTGCTTGAACTAACACGGCTTCTAGTGTTAACATTTCAACATCTCCATGATGAGCTGCAATAGCATTTACTACTACTTGTGATTCTCCATATTTCTTTGCTAAGTCTCCACCTATAATAGCATGACGACCTTCTTCTTCTTGTGTTGCTACTTTACCTATATCATGTAATAAACCTGCTCTTTTTGCTAGGTTTACATCTAATCCTAATTCTGCAGCCATAACACCAGCTAAATATGAAACTTCAATTGAATGTTTTAACACATTTTGTCCATAACTAGTTCTATACTTTAATCTACCAAGTAATTTTATAATTTCTGGATGAACTCCATGAACTCCAGTTTCTAGAGTTGCTTGTTCTCCTTCTTCTTTGATATCATTTTCGACATCCTTAGTAGCTCTTTCTACCATTTCCTCGATTCTAGCTGGATGAATTCTACCATCCACAATTAACTTTTCCAACGCTATTTTAGCAATTTCTCTCCTTACTGGATCAAAACTTGATAAAATAACAGCTTCTGGAGTATCATCTATAATCAAATCAACTCCTGTTAATGTTTCAAGAGTTCTGATATTTCTACCTTCTCTACCTATTATTCTACCCTTCATTTCATCATTTGGAAGGGCAACAACATGTACTGTTGATTCTGATACATGATCAGCTGCACATCTTTGAATGGCAGTTGTTATAATTTCTCTAGCCTTTTTATCTGCTTCTTCTTTGGCTCTAGCTTCTATGTCTTTGATCATAATAGCAGTTTCATGAGTTATTTCTCTTCTAACTTCTTCTAATAGGATTTCTCTAGCTTCATCAGTAGATAAAGATGAAACTCTTTCAAGTTCCTCTCTCCTTTTAGAATATAGTTCCTGTACATTTGCTTCCATTTCATCGATTTCTTGTAATCTTTTATTTAGAGCTTCATCTTTCTTTTCTAAAAGATCTCCCTTTTTATCCAAAGATTCTTCTCTTTGAATTATTCTTCTTTCAAGCCTCTGAATTTCATTTCTTCTTTCTCTTGAATCTCTTTCTAAATCATTTCTAAGTCTATGAACTTCTTCTTTAGCCTCTAATATTGACTCTTTCTTAGTAGCTTCTGCTTCCCTCTTAGCATTTTCTAAAAGGATTTCAGCTTCTTTTTCTAAGCCTTCTATCTTCTTTTTAGAAGCACTTTGTATAGCTTTATATAGTAATAAGCCAAATACAGCTAATACTAAAATATCTATTATACCTATAAGAATATAATCCATAACAACACCTCCTCCATTCATATAAACAATTATGCTTAAATGAAAATGTAGAGGTATCATATTTAACCTAACTGATATATGAAATATGATAAAACCAGTATTTGTTATTATTTTATATTAAAATTAAAATTATGTCAAGTTACTTATATGATACATTCAATAGTTAATATTAATTTATTTCATTTTAATATTAGTATTAAGTTATAAGTTATTATATTAATAACTTAAAAAATCGATAGTATAATAAATTATACTATCGATTATATTATTATCATATTTATATAATTATATTCAAATTAACTAGATTTATTACTCTTTATCCTTCTCTTTATCTTTCTTTAAATTAACAGAAGGTTCTACCATTATAGGCAACTCATATTTGCTTCTAATTTGATTTTCTATATCTAATGCAGTTTCAGGATTATCCTTTAAGTATTGCTTAGCATTTTCTCTTCCTTGTCCTAATCTTATATCTCCATAAGAGAACCAAGCACCACTTTTTTGTACTATTCCTTCTTTTACTCCAACATCAACTATGTTACCTGTTCTTGATATTCCTTCATTATACATAATATCAAATTCTGCTTGTTTAAATGGTGGAGCAACTTTATTTTTCATTACCTTAACTCTTGTTCTGTTTCCTACTATGCTTTCTCCTTGCTTAATAGAATCTATTCTTCTTACATCAAGTCTAATAGATGCATAGAACTTTAATGCTCTACCACCAGTTGTTGTTTCTGGGTTACCAAACATAACACCAACTTTTTCTCTTAATTGGTTAATAAATATAGCTACACATCCAGTTTTTTGAATTGTACCTGTTAGTTTTCTTAAAGCTTGTGACATAAGTCTTGCTTGAAGCCCAACGTGAGAATCTCCCATTTCACCATCTATTTCAGCTCTAGGAACTAATGCTGCAACAGAGTCAACTACTATAACATCTATAGCTCCTGAACGAACTAAAGCTTCTGCAATTTCAAGTCCTTGCTCTCCTGTATCTGGTTGTGAAACTATAAGATTTTCTGTATCAACGCCTAAATTTCTAGCATAACTTGGATCTAAAGCATGTTCAGCATCTATAAATGCAACTGCTCCGCCTCTTTTTTGTGCTTCAGCTGCAATATGCAATGCAACTGTTGTTTTACCTGAACTTTCAGGTCCGTATATTTCTACTATTCTTCCTTTAGGGACTCCCCCTACACCTAAAGCTATGTCTAAATCAAGGCATCCAGTTGAAATAGCTTCAATATTTAAAGAACTATTTTCTCCTAGTTTCATAACTGAACCTTTACCAAATTGTTTTTCAATTTGACTCATTGCATTTTCTATAGCTTTTAGCTTATCCATATCTATATTTCCCATATAGCACCTTCCTCTCTGTAAGAACATTTGTTCTGTATATAAATTATAAAACATATATTGACTATAGTCAATATAGTTTATAATTTATTTATTTTTTAGTAGTAAGAGTTCCAGCTCAAGGAGCTAGAACTCTTATAAATTATATCCTATCTTAAACAGTTTAAACTACTTATTAGAATTTATTATATTTATATTTTTTCTAAAATAATCATAACCTGATATTAATGTCATTATTACTGCTAAAAGTAATAATACTTTAGGTCCATAGTTAAGGACATATTTAATTGTATTACTACTTTCTACTAATGTTATCAAATATTTAGATGAACCTATATTAACTTGTATTAATAAAGCTATTATAGCAACAATTTGAGTTACTGTCTTAGCTTTCCCCCACATACTTGCAGCTATAACCTTTCCTTCTGATGCAGCTATTGTTCTAAGACCAGAAACTGCAAACTCTCTTGCTATTATAACTACTGTTGCCCACGCTGGTATAACTTGAAGTTCTACTAATGATATTAAAGCCGCCGTAACTAAAAGTTTATCTGCAAGAGGATCCATAAACTTACCAAAGTTTGTAACTTGATTTCTACTTCTTGCTATATATCCATCTAATTGATCCGTTAATGAAGCAATTATAAATATAAAAGTTGCTATAAAGGTTCCATAAGGAATATTCTTAACTGCAATAAAAATCAAAAATAAAGGAACTAAAAATATTCTCAACATAGTTAGCTTATTTGCTAAATTCATCATATATCTCTCCCACTAAATCATACTCTAAAGCTTCTGTAATTATTACTTTTACCATATCACCTTTTTCTAATCTATCTTTACTCTTGACTAATATGGTTCCATCAATTTCAGGTGCCATTTCTGAACTTCTTCCAATGAAAAATTTACCTTTTTCTCTTTCTATAATAGTATCATAAACTTTTGATATTTTCAATTTGTTTAATTTCTCTACTACCTTTTTTTGAATTAGCATAAGTTCATCTTGTCTACGTTCCTTTGTTTCATCATCAATTTGCTCTGCCATATTTGCAGCAGGTGTCCCCTCTTCTTTTGAATACTTAAACACTCCAACATTATCTAATTTATATTCTTCTAAAAACTTACATAGTTCTTTAAAATCTTCTTCTGTTTCACCTGGAAAGCCAACTATTAAAGAAGTTCTTAATGCTATTCCTGGTATTTTTTTTCTTAGCTTTTCTATTTTAGCAATTATAGTTTCTTTATTTGTTCTTCTTGCCATTTTCCTTAGAATATTATCACTAATATGTTGAATTGGTAAATCTAAGTATTTAACAACCTTTTTATTATTAGCCATTTCTTCTATTAGTTCATCAGTAATTTCTTCAGGATAACAATATAGAAGCCTAATCCATTCTACTCCCTCTACCTTTGAAATACTATTAATTAACTCATGCAATTTATTTTCTTTATATAGATCCATTCCATAGTAAGTCAAATCTTGAGCTATTAATATGATTTCTTTTACTCCATTTTTGGCAAGTAAATTGACTTCTTCTAATATAGATTCTTTTGTTCTACTTCTAAATTTACCTCTTATTTTTGGAATTATGCAATAAGTACAATAGTTATCGCATCCTTCTGCTATTCTAACATATGCTGTATGTTTATCAGTAGTAAGTAATCTTATTCCTTCATTAATATTCTCATCACTATAATTTGCTGCAAATAATTTTCTTTCACCTTTTATAAAATCTAAGATTAACTTATGGATTTTCATATAATCATTAACTCCCATAAGTATATCTATTTCAGGCATTAACTCTAATAATTCTTCGCCATATCTTTGTGTTAAACATCCTGTTGCAATTAACATCTTACATTTATATTTAGTTTTATATTCAGCCATTTCAAGAATAGTGTCAATTGACTCTTGTTTTGCACTTTCTATAAAACCACATGTATTTACAATTATTATCTCAGCCTCTTTAGGGTCATTTGTTATCTCATAAAATTTATTTATTGTTCCTAAAATAAGTTCAGAATCTACTCTATTCTTATCACAACCTAAACTTACCATACCAACTTTATATTTTTCCAAAGTCTTTCCTCCTAAGTTTTAAAGTATATTCTTTTTTTACCTAAATCTTATTTTAATGTAGATAAATAATATTTACAAGTTTTTTTACTCTTCAATATTCAGTTCTTCTTTGGTTACCAATATTTGTCTCGGTCTACTTCCATCTTTCTCCGATATTATTCCTCTTTCTTCAAGTTCATCCATTATCCTAGATGCTCTATTAAAACCAATTCTAAGTTTTCTTTGTAGAAAAGATGTAGATGCTTGATTATATTCAACAACTATTTTAATTGCTTCATTTACAAGTTCATCACTTTCGCTATCTTCTGATACTTTCCCACTATCTTTACTTTCGCTTTCTATATGCTCTATAATTGATTCTTCATATTTATTTTCTTCTTCTTCATTTTTAATAAAATTAACTACTTTTTCTACTTCTTCTTCAGATATGAAAGCTCCTTGAACTCTTATAGGTTTATTTTCTCCTATTGGATAATAAAGCATATCTCCCCTTCCAAGTAGCTTTTCTGCTCCAGTTTGATCTAGAATAGTTCTAGAGTCTATACCAGATGAAACAGCAAATGAAATTCTAGATGGAATATTTGCCTTTATTACGCCAGTAATAACATCTACAGATGGTCTTTGCGTTGCTATTATTAAATGCATTCCTGCTGCTCTAGCCATTTGAGCTAATCTACAAATATAGTCTTCCACATCATTTGGGCATGCCATCATTAAATCAGCAAGCTCATCTACAATTATCACTATATATGGTAACTTTTCTTCTATTAATCCTTTTTCAAATAATGAATTATAGCTTTCTATATTTCTTACAGATGCTTCTGCAAAAAGCTTATACCTTTTATTCATTTCATTAACCGCCCAATTTAAAGCAGCAGCAGCCTTCTTAGGATCTGTTACAACTGGTATTAAAAGATGTGGAATTCCATTGTAAACACTAAGTTCAACTACTTTAGGATCCACCATTAATAATTTCACTTCATTTGGACTATATTTATATAATAAGCTTATTATTAATGTGTTTATACATACAGACTTACCAGAACCAGTTGCCCCTGCAATTAATGTATGTGGCATAGTTGCTAAATCCCCAACAACACACTTTCCTGATATATCCTTTCCTAGTGCAAAAGCTAATTTTTTTTTCGCTATTTTAAATTCTTCGGAATCTAAGACTTCTCTTAAAAATACTGCTGTTTGCTTATTATTAGGTACTTCAATACCTATTGCAGCTTTTCCTGGAATTGGTGCCTCCATTCTTACTCCACTTGCAGCTAGTCCTAAAGCTATATCATCTTGCAAATTAACAATCTTAGATACTTTAACTCCAGGACTTGGCTGTATCTCAAATCTTGTTACAGATGGACCTTTGGTTACCTGAAGAACATTAGCATCAACTCCAAAATCATTTAATATCTCTTTTAGTTTACCTGCATTTTCTATTAATTCTTTCTTATCTTCACTTTTTAACTTTGTTTTACTATTAATATTCAATAATTCTATTGATGGATGAATATAAACCTTTTCTTCTTTTTTCTCTGTAGTTAAACTCTCTTCTATCTCTTTACTTACTACAGCTTTAACAGAATTATCTAGCTTTTCTTTTTTCTTATTATTTTCTTCATATATAGGTTCTTTATTATTATCTTGTTTTTCTTCATCAAATACTTCTATATTAAAAGGATTATCTTCATTAAGGTTATTATTTTTAGCGCTTTCATCAATAGACGCTTCTAACATACTATCTCCTAAAGAAGAATTTTTCATAAAATCTAAAATCTTTATTTTATTATTTATTCCATTTATAAAATCTTCTCTTTCCTTTTCCTCTTCTTTAGGTACAACATTAATTAAAGGAGACTTATCTTTAATATTATTTTCCTTTATTCTTTTACCTTTAACTTCTTTGCTAAATTTACTTTTAAACATTACGACTATATCATATAGTGTAATATCTGACATAAGAATAACACCAATTGATATTATTGCTAAATATAAAATATAAGATCCAATAAAACCAATTAGCATACTTAAAGGATAAGTTATTATGTGACCTATAAGTCCCCCATGAATTCCTTGAGTATCCAATATTAACTTCCAAGTTTCATAAAAGCCTTCTTTTTTTTCTAATATATTTATGCTACTTGTAGCACAACCTAGTGTAATTGATATTATAATTAATGTTAATCCCAAAACTCTTCTTGTTATTTTAATATTGCCTTTTGAGACTATAGTACAATAACCAAAATATATTAAATATAACGGTAGAATAAAAGCACTAACACCTATAATCTTATAAATCACTTCTCTAGATAATGTTGATAAGGCTCCCGCCCAAGTTGTATATATTGCTATAGATAATATAAATCCTAAAGCTATATATATTACTCCTTTAATATCTCCATTTTCTTTTTTATTATTTTTTTTACTTGTGTCTCTTTTACTGCTATTCTTTTTTACCTTACTTCTAGACACAGAATCACCTCGCACTATTCCACTTTTTGTAAGTTAATTCTTTACATAATATTATTATAAACATTAATAAAAAAAAAGCAATTTAAATAAAATTTATATTATTTAAATTGCTAATATTTACCTATATGTATTTGCTATAATTCCTTATTACTTTCTTTTTCTTTTATTAATTCTTTTAATTTACTTAATGCGTCTTTTATTCCACCTTCTTCATCTATAAGACCACACTCCACTGCTTGCTTTCCTATTAATATTGTCCCCATATCGTTAAGCAATTCATCAGACCTTAACATCATTTCTTTTAAGTTTTCTTTATTAATTTTAGAAGTTCTTACTATAAAATTATCTATTCTTTCTTGCATCTTTTGAAAATAATTAAAGGTTTGTGCAACTCCAATTACAAATCCATTCATTCTAATAGGGTGAACTATCATAGTTGCGGATGGTGTAATAAAAGAATGACTAGATGAAGTTGCAAGTGGTACTCCTATAGAATGGCCTCCACCAATAACAATAGAAACTGTAGGCTTAGATAAGGAATTAATCATTTCAGCAATTGCAAGTCCAGCCTCAACATCACCACCTACTGTATTTAAGATTATTAAAACTCCTTTAACTTTATCATTTCTTTCAATTGCTATTAATAATGGAATTACATGCTCATATTTAGTTGATTTAGTTTGAGCTGGTAACACTTGATGACCTTCAATTTGGCCAATAATAGGCAAAATTTGAATACTTTCATCTTGTGCTGTTCCATTGGAAGTACCAAATTCTATAATTTCTTCTCTTTTTTCTTTTTCTTCTTTAAGCTTCTCTTCTTCTTTTTCTATATTATTATTAAGTTGTTTATAATTATCATACATAATAAAATCCTCCTATACATTAATATTTTGTACAAGAGGATTTTAATTTATTCACTTAGCTTAAAGGCTTTATGAAGTAAATTTAAGGCCATTTCAACAAAGTCTGACTTTATTAAACACCAAATTGTCATGTTAGAATCCGCTGTTTGAAGTATTTCTATAGAATTTTCGGCTAAAGCATTTATTATTTTAGCCATAATTCCTGGAACTCCTCTCATTCCCATTCCAACTATTGCAATAGTGCTACAATCATCAGTAAATTTATATACGATATTTACCTTATTCAATACTTCTTGAAGTTTTTCTTTTCTATTAGAGTCAATAGTAAAGATTTGCTCTGTAGGAAATATATTTATTAAGTCTAAACTTATCTTATTTTTTGCTAATATATCTAACAAGTATCTATAGCTTCTATTATCTTTATTATCTTTAAATCTAACTGTAACTTGGGTTCTATTATTTAAATGAGTTATACCAGATATTATCTTGTTAGTATTTTGATTTCCATTACTATTAATTAAAGTTCCTTTACAATTATTCATAGTATTTTTAATTAATATAGGTATATTAGCTTTTCTAGCACAATCAACTGCTCTTGGGTGTATAACTTTAGCACCTTGGTCTGCAAGTTGAAAAATTTCATTGTAGCTTATAGAAGAAATTAATGTTGCATCTTTTACTATTCTTGGATCTGCAGTCATAATTCCATCAACATCTGTATATATTTCTATTTTTTCTGCTTTTAAAGCTTCTCCTAATATACAAGCAGATGTATCACTACCACCTCTACCAAGTGTAGTAAAGTACCCCTCTTCTGTTACTCCTTGAAAGCCAGTTACTACTGGAACCTTTCCTAATTCTATTAACTTCAAAATATATTTCACATTTGTATAAATAGGTTCTGCTTCTGAAAATTTTTCATTAGTTATGATACCTGCCTGCCCACCAGTAAGTGGAATTGCTTCTATACCTTCATTTATTAATGAATTACTCATTATAACTGAACTTATTAATTCTCCACAGCACATAAGCATATCTGTAGCTTGTAGGTTATTCTTCTTAAAATTAATATCTACTAAAGACAGTAATGTATCCGTTGAATAAGGATCTCCCGTTCTACCCATAGCTGATACTACTACAACAGGAGAAAAGCCATTTTTTAATGCTTCTCTTACTTTAGAAACTACCTTCCTCCTTCTATCTTCCGTAGAAACTGAAGTTCCTCCGAACTTTTGTATAACTATTTTCAAGCAATAACCTCCCTAAGTTTATGCTCTTGCTCTTTTTATCTTATTTTTATCAGCTGAAACTACAATTACGTTAGTTCCAATTTTAGTAATATAATTCCATGGAATTTCAACATACTCTCTATTACCAAAAAAGCCAAATTTACTTCCAGCAACAGCAGCCACTATAAATTGTAAACTTCCATTTTCATCAATTATAAAATCTAATGCTTGTTGAGTATCATATTTTTCTGCTTCTTCTGTATTAAATATTTCATATCTCTCTAAATCACTTAAGAGCCTATATCTTGATTCCTTTTTCACTTCTTCTTCATAAAAGCTATCTCTTTTTCTATCATCTTTAAACATAAGAACACCTCCATACCATCTTATGTAAATCTTATGATAGAAATACATTATTTATTACATATAAATTAAAGTCTTAAAGCTTCTTTATTTATAGAATTATCATATGCTTTTATAGTAGGCTCTATAATTTGATTTAACTTTTCATAATCTATATCTTGACCTACATAAGCTGAGCTTATTATACCTGGTTTAAAGCATGTATCTAATACATAATTTATGTCTTCATTATTTATATTGTTAATTTTATTTATAACTTCTTCTTGAGTTTTAATTTTATTTTGTAATAACATATTTTTAGCATTGGAAAACATTCTTGATGAAGTACTTTCAAGGCCTAAGATATAATTAGCTTTAATTTTTTCTTTATTTATTTCAAGTAGCTCATTAGAAATTCCTTCTTTAGCAAACTTTTTCAACTCTTTATTTATAACAGCTAAAGCTTTTTCTGCTGACTGTTTACTTACACCTGTATAAATATTATTTATTCCAACACCTAAGTATGGATGCCCATATGAATATATAGTATAACAAAGCCCTAGTTCTTCTCTTACTTTTTGAAATAAAATTGATGAAGCACCACCACCAAAAACATTATTAAGTAGTACTAAAGAATAAGCTTTTTCATGTGCATAAGGTAATCCCTTTAGAGATAAATTTATATGAACTTGTTCAATTTGTTTATTAGTATATTTACTATTATTAAGTAAAATTGGGGTTTCATATGTTGGTATATAATCCTTATCCCCTTCCCACTTTTCAAAGTTTTCTTCAAGAATTTTCATTAATTCTTTTTCATCAAATTTACCACATACAGAAATTACTGAATTATAAGGTGTGTAATGAGATTTTACAAATTTTTTAATTTTATTACTATTAAAAGATTTAATATTATCAATAGTCCCTAATATAGGATATGATAATGGATTATCTCCAAATATAGCCTTTGCCTGATTGTTATCTAACACATCTTCTGGCATATCTTCACTCATATTTATTTCTTCAATTACTACACCTTGCTCTTTTGCTATTTCTTCATCATCAAACTTAGAATTTATAAGCATATCTGCTAGTATTTCTATAGATAAATCTAAATGAGTATTTAAAGCTTTTATATAATAGCAAGTAGCTTCCTTACTAGTATATGCATTAATTTGCCCACCTACATTTTCTATCTGCTGAACTATTTCCTTTGAATTTCTTTTTTCTGTTCCTTTAAAAAACATATGCTCAATAAAGTGTGATATTCCATTTTCTGATAAATCTTCATTTCTAGAACCATTTTGTACCATAACTCCAACACTTATAGAATTAACATGATCTATATATTCAGTGACTACTCTCAAACCATTTTTTAACTTATAAACATTATACATAATTTCTCCTTCTATTTTTTAATATACTATATTAGTATTATTCTAATTAAATTATTAGTTATGTAGATATATTAAAAATTTTATCATATAAAGAAAAAAAGGCAATAAATTGCCCTTTACTAATATTTATTATTCTTCTTTTTTCTCTTCAGAACTATCTATTAAAGCATCTTTTCTTGAAAGATTAATTCTTCCTTGATTATCTATTTCAGTTACCTTAACTAATATTTCGTCTCCAACTGAAACAACATCTTCAACCTTATTAACTCTTGCTTTGTCTAGCTTAGATATATGACATAATCCTTCTTTATTTGGAAGTATTTCAACAAAGGCACCAAAAGTAGCAATTTTCGTAACCTTACCTAAGTAAACTTCTCCAGCTTTAACTTCTTTAGTTAGTCCTTCGATAATTGATATTGCTTTTTTTACACCTTCATGGTCTGGAGAAGAAACGAATACTGTTCCATCTTCTTTAATATCTATTTTAACTCCAGTTTCTTCTATTATCTTATTTATTACTTTACCTCCAGCACCAATTATATCTCTTATCTTTTCAGTATCTACAGTTATTATAGATGTCTTAGGTGCATATTTAGATACTTCTGTTCTAGCTTCTGGAATACAAGCTTCAATCTTATCTAAAATTTCTAATCTAGCTTTTCTTGCTCCTATTATTGCATCTTCTATTACTTTAAAGCTAAGTCCTTTAATTTTAGTATCTACTTGTATTGATGTAATACCTTCTACAGTACCAGCAACTTTAAAGTCCATATCAGCAAAGAAATCTTCAATACCTTGAATATCCGTTAGCACTTCTTCTCTTGATAAATCTTCTGAAGTTATAAGACCCATAGCTATTCCTGCAGCTGGTCTCTTTAATGGTACACCAGCATCTAATAAAGCTAAAGTACTTCCACATACAGATGCTTGAGATGTTGACCCATTAGAGCTCAATACTTCTGAAACTAATCTAATTGTATATGGGAATTCTTCTTCTGAAGGTATTAATGGTTCTAAAGCTCTTTCAGCCAAAGCACCATGACCTATTTCTCTTCTTCCTGGTCCTCTTAAAGGTTTAACTTCACCAACTGAGTATCCTGGGAAATTGTAGTGATGCATATATCTTTTAGATTCTTCTTCTCCGATACCATCTATTATTTGAATATCACCAACAGCACCTAAAGTAGCTACAGTCATAACTTGAGTTAATCCTCTCGTAAATAAACCTGTTCCATGAGTTCTTGGTAAAATTCCAACTTCACAGGATATAGGTCTAATTTCATCAAAAGCTCTTTCATCTGGTCTTCTATGGTGATTTAAAAGCATATCTCTTACAACTTCTTTTTGTAGTCCATATATTATTTCCTTAATATCACCTAAGTTCTCTGGATACTTTTCTTCAAATTCTGCATAAACTTTTTCATTAACTTCGTCCATAGCAGCATTTCTTTCATCCTTATCAGTAATCCACATAGCTTCTTTAATCATATTGCCAGCAAATTCTTTAATTTCTACTTCTAACTCTTTACTAGGCTTATACAATTCTGGCACTTGCTTTTCTTTACCGAATTTAGCCATTGCTTCTTCTTGGAATTTAATTATCTCTTGACAGCTATCAAAACCAAATTTAATAGCATTAAGCATTACTTCTTCTGGTATTTCTTTACCACCTGCTTCAATCATCATAACTCTTTCATTTGTAGCACAAACAGTTAATTGAAGAGTGCTTTCTTCTCTTTCTTTAGATGTTGGATTTAAAATGAAGTTTCCATCGATTAGCCCTACCTGTACTGCTGCAACAGGTGTTGTAAATGGTATGCTTGATAAACATAAAGATAATGACGCTGCATTAATTGCTAGAATTTCTGGTAAATTATCTTTTTCAACTGATACTACTGTACAAACTACTTGCACATCATTTCTATATCCCTTTGGAAATAAAGGTCTTAGTGGTCTATCTACTGCTCTTCCAAATAATATAGCATTTTCTGAAGGTCTTCCCTCTCTTTTTATAAATCCACCTGGTATTTTCCCTACAGAATATAGTCTTTCCTCATATTCTACACTTAATGGGAAAAAGTCTATTCCCTCTCTTGGTTTTTCTGAAGCATTTACATTAGTTAAAATTACTGTGTCACCATAGCTAATAAAGGCTGCTATATTTGATAACATTCCAATATTACCAAATTCCAACTTAAGTTCCCTGCCTGCTACAGTGGTTTTCATTACATTGTTCATTTTGTAACCTCCCTTCAAGGTTCATATCTTATCATTTAAAAATGTTAAAATAATAGAGCGGCTTAAAAACCGCTCTAAAGACTATCTTCTTAAGCCTAATTTTTTGATTATAGCTCTGTATCTTTCGATATCTTGTTCAGCTAAGTAGTTTAGAAGACCTCTTCTTCTACCAACCATCATTAAAAGACCTCTTCTTGAGTGGTGGTCTTTCTTGTGCATCTTTAAGTGATCAGTTAAAGAATTAATTCTTTCTGTCAATAAAGCTATTTGCACTTCTGGTGATCCAGTATCTCCTTCATGTCTTCCATGTTCTTTAATTATTTCTTGCTTTCTTATTGCGTCCATTACTCGCACCTCCGTATAATTATCCCCTAAATCCATGAAATGAGATAGCACCCTCAAATCTTAGGTTTAGGTTCTTCCTTGATATTATAACAAATCATATTATTATTGTAAATTATAAATTTATAATAATTAAATTATTATATCTTTACTCATTGCAAAATCTTCATCTTTTTTGATTTGAGCAACAAGTTTATCTACTGAGTCAAATTTCATTTCTCCTCTAATCTTTTCAATAAAATATACTTTAAGTTCTTCACCATAAATCATTTCATCAAAATTTAATATAAAAGTCTCTATGGTTAATTCTTTCCCATTTACTGTTGGATTATTCCCTACAGAAGTAATGCCTTTAAAAGTTCTATCCTTATACTTAACATTAGTATAGTATACCCCCTTACCTGGGATCACCATTTTATCATTAAATTCTAAGTTTGCTGTAGGAAATCCTATTGTTCTTCCAATATGCCTTCCATGAATAACTTTTCCTTTAATAGAATATGGCTTTGATAACATATTAGTAGCTTCCTTTACTTCACCTTCTAAAATGCAATTTCTTATTCTAGTACTACTTATCGCATTTCCTTTATATGTATATGGATCCATAATATACAATTCATATCCATACTTCTTTTGAAGATTTTTTAATACGTCTACATTTCCAAGATTTTTATGTCCAAACCTAAAATTAAATCCTACAACTATTCCTTTTACATTATAATCTTCACAAAGTAATTTAATAAAATTTTCAGCTTCCATTGACATAAATTCTTTTGTAAAACTTCTAAGTACTACTATATCTACATTTTCTTCCTCTAAATACTCAAGCTTTGTATCTAAATCCATAATTAGCTTAGGTACACTGTCAGGCTTAACTATTGTTTTAGGATGATTCTTATAAGTGAAAACCATACTTTTACCATTCTTTTCTCTAGCCACTTCAACTGTTTTTCTTACAAGGGATAAATGTCCATAATGAAGTCCATCAAAACTACCTAATGCAACATAGTTGTCACTTTCTTTATTATCCATAATAATATCATCTATTACTATCATATCCAGCTCCCCTAATTAATTAACAATTTTTCTATCTTAAAACCTTGATGATTAGCTCTTCCAAGTCCTATAAATACTCCATCCTCATCATAGACTCTATATAGTTTTTCTAGCTTAAAATCTTCTTTTGTAAACCTTCTATCAAAAACTCTAACTCCATTAATTAAAAGTTTTGAATATTTGTTTATAACAACTAATTTATCATAAGCATCTAAAGCATCTTCTATACTTATTATATAATCCTTTATATTTTCCGAATTAATATCTTTAATATTAATCGATTCTTCTTCAGTAAATTTAGAAGTTTGAGTTCTTTTTAGTTTTGTCATGGCAGCTCCAACCTCTAAGTAATTACCTATATCATAACAAAGACTTCTAATATATGTTCCTTTAGAACATGTTACTTTCATGCTTACATATGGATTATTTATTTTAACATCTTCTATATTAATTATTTTTATAGGCCTTCCTTCTCTTTCAACTTCAATTCCTTGCCTTGCAAGTTCATATAATCTTACGCCATTTTGTTTTAAAGCTGAATACATAGGTGGGATTTGGTTATATTCTCCTATAAATGAATTAATGGCAAGAAGTATATTTTCATTAGTTAAACTAGATGGGTCTAATTCTTCAATAATATCGCCTTCCAAATCATAAGTTGTAGTTTTAATTCCAAGTTTAAATTCTACTTCATAGACTTTATCACATTTCATAATATAGTCTATAATCTTAGTAGCTTTTCCTATACATACCGGAAGAACTCCTGAAGCTTCTGGATCTAATGTACCTGTATGTCCAACCTTCTTAGTATTAGCAATTTTTTTTATTATTCTCACTACATCAAAAGAAGTCATACCAGTGTTTTTAAAAATATTAATTACTCCATCCATTATAACAACTCTTTCTTAATTTCATCTAAAATTTTATCCTTAGCTTCTTCTAAAGTAACCCCATTAAATTTTATACCAGCTGCTTTAGAATGACCCCCTCCACCAAATTTTTCTGCTATTTTTCTAACATCAAAATCAGTTTTAGATCTTAAACTTGCTTTAGCACCAGTATCAGTCTCTTTTACTAAAACAGCCACTTCTACACCTTTTATTTGTAAGCCAAAAGATATTATATCTGATGTATCACCAATTTCTATTCCAAGCTCTTCTCCATAGGATAATGGTATCATAATTAAAGAAACCTTTCTATCCAATAGAAGCTCCATATTATTAATAGATTTTCCTATTAATCTTATCTTTTCAAAACCATTATTATCAAAAAGGCTTTGATATATATAAGTATTGTTTACACCAACTTCTTTTAATATTGATGCAATTCTATGTGTTCTTGAAGTTACATTTGAATGTCTAAAGCCACCTGTATCTGTTACTAGTGAAGTATAAAGACAAGTTCCTATTTCATTTATTTCTTTATTTTGGGTTTTAAAATTTATCCCTAATATTTCTAGTAATTCAAAAATAATTTCAGCAGTAGCTGCTGCATTTGTATCAACATAATTATAATCACCATATTTATTATTGGATAAATGATGATCTATATTTATTATAGTTTTATTGAAATTTTCAAGATCGGCAGATATACGTTCAAAATTTCCGCAATCTACAACAATTACTATGTCAGTGTCTTCAGTTGGTACAGTAACTAAACCATTTCCTTCATTAGAAGACTTTAAGAATTGTAGATTGTCTGAAATAATGTCTTTTGAAATTAAATAAGCATTTTTATTTAGATATTTTAATCCATTTAATAGTGCAAGTGCACTACCTACTGCATCACCATCTGGTGATACATGATAGGTAATGCCTACTTTATTACTATTTGATATTATTTTACTAATATCAGATAATGTATTCATTATTTATCCTTAACTTTATCTATAAGTTCTTCTATTCTCATACTATAACTTATAGAATCATCTAATTCAAAAATAATTTGAGGAGTATTTCTTAAATTCATTCTTTGACCTACTTCTCTTCTAACATATCCACTTGCACTCTTTAATGCTGCAAAGGTTTCATTTTTTTCTTCTTCATTTTTACCAAATATACTTACAAATACCTTTGCATATCTTAAATCCTTACTAACCTTAACTGATGTAATAGACACCATAGCAGTCATTCTTGGATCTTTTATTTCATCTCTTATAATTATACTTATTTCTCTTTTAACTTCTTCGTTAATTCTTCCGCCTCTATAATTAGCCATTTAAAATCACCTCTTCAATTAAAGCTGCTTTCTTTCAGTTGCTTGCATAGTAAATGATTCTATTATATCTCCTTCTTTTAAGTCATTAAATCTTTCAACACTTAGACCACATTCATATCCTGCATTAACTTCTTTTGCATCATCTTTAAATCTCTTTAATGATGCTAATGTAGATTCAAATATTACTATTCCATCTCTAATAACTCTAACTTCAGAATTTCTTATAATTTTACCATCTAAAACATAGCATCCTGCAATTGTTCCAACACTAGAAATTTTGTAAACCATTCTAACTTCAGCTTTACCATTAATAACTTCTTTATACTCTGGATCAAGCATTCCAATCATTGCTGATTTAACATCCTCTATAGCATCATATATAATTCTATAAGTTTTAATATCTACGCCTTCTTTATCTGCAATTGAAGAAGCATTTGAATCCGGTCTTACATTAAATCCAATTAATAGGGCATTTGATGCTGTAGCAAGTGTAACATCTGTTTCAGTAATTGCACCTACACCACCATGAATAACTCTAACTTTTACATCATCAGTAGATAATTTTTCTAAAGATTGCTTTATAGCTTGAACTGAACCTTGTACATCAGCTTTTACGATTATGCCAAGTTCTTTAACAGTTCCTTCTTGAATTTGGCTATATAAATCTTCAAGTGAAACTCTATTTGCTGAATGGAAACTTTCATCTTTAAGTTTTTGCTTTCTAATTTCAGCCATATTTCTAGCTGTCTTTTCATCCTTAACAACAGCAAATCTATCTCCAGCTGATGGAACTTCTGAAAGTCCTAAAATCTCTACTGGTATTGATGGACCAGCATTTTTAATTGACTTTCCTTTATCATCAAACATAGCTCTTATTCTACCATAAGTAGAGCCTACTAAAATTGAATCTCCAACATGAAGTGTACCATTTTGAATAAGTAAAGTTGCAACTGCACCTCTTCCCTTATCAAGTTTAGCTTCAATTACAGTTCCTTTTGCTTTTCTCTTAGGATCTGCTTTTAATTCTGCCATTTCAGCTGTTAATAAAACCATTTCTAGTAATTGTTCTATATTTTCTCCTGTTTTAGCTGATACAGGAACACAAATAGTATCTCCACCCCAGTCTTCAGCTACTAATTCATATTCAGTTAATTCTTGCTTAACTCTATCAATATTTGCTCCTGGTCTATCTATTTTATTTATAGCAACTATCATAGGAACTTCAGCAGCTTTACAGTGACTTATAGCTTCTTTAGTTTGTGGCATTATTCCGTCATCTGCTGCAACTACTAAAATAACTACATCTGTAACTTGTGCTCCTCTTGCTCTCATAGCAGTAAATGCTTCGTGACCTGGAGTATCTAAGAATGTTAGTTTTTCTCCATTTAAGTTTACAGTATAAGCACCTATATGTTGAGTAATACCACCAGCTTCTTGTGCTGTTACATTTGCTTTTCTAATTGAATCTAAAAGTGATGTTTTACCATGGTCAACGTGACCCATAACTGTAACTATAGGAGGTCTCTTAACTAGATTTTCTTCTATTACTTCTTCATCTTCTACAACTTCTAATTCTTCTTTTTCTTCTTTTTTAACTACTAAGCACTCATATTTTTCGCACACTTTTTCAGCTGTAGCAAAATCTATTTCTTGATTTATACCTGCCATTACTCCTGTGAATATAAGAGTTTTTATAACGTCAGCAGTAGGTTTACCTATTTTTTCTGCTAATTCTTTAACAGTTATAGTTTCTCCAATTTCAACTACTCCTGATCCACCTTCACCAATTGCATCTGAAGCATCATCATTTTTCTTTTTCTTCTTCTTTTTAGCTTGATTGTTAACTTCTTCAGATAATATTTCTTCATATTCGTCAACTATTGTCTTTTCACTATCCTTAGCTGTTTCTCCAAGCAGTTCTTTAATTAACTCTGCATCTTCATCCTCTATTACGCTCATATGATTTTTTACATCAACGCTAAATTCATTCATTAATAGTTCTATAAGTTCTTTTGAGCTTATGTTAAGTTCTTTTGCCAATTCATATACTCTGATTTTTGACAATAAAATCACCCCCGGTTAAATTTTTGTACTTTGTTCTTCATAAAGTGTATAAAGTTTATTAGCCATATTTTTATCAGTAATAGCTAATATTTTAACCTCTTCTCTTCCAATTGAAGATCCTAACTCTTCTTTTGAGAAATCTTCTATAAACACTATATTTTTTGTTAAACAATGATTTTTAAATTTCTTTTTTGTACTATTTGAAGCATCATTAGATATTATAAATAAGAAAATATTTTTTCTATTTCTTTCTTCATCACATTTGCTATAGCCTTCAATTACACTTCCTGATCTTTTTGCTAAACCAAGAAAATTAAAAAACTTACTCATTTATTTCTTTCCTTAATCTATCGTATATTTCATTATCTATAGCTGTGTCTAAATTTCTTGAAAGTCTTTTAGTTTTAAAAGCCTTTTCTAAGCATTCTATATCCTTACATATATAAGCTCCTCTTCCAGACTTTTTTCCAGTTAAATCAACGGATACTTCTCCCTCTGGACTTTTAACTATTCTAATAAGTTCCTTTTTGGGCTTCATTTCCATACATCCTGTACACATTCTCAAAGGAATTTTCTTTACTTTCATAAAAAAATCCTCCCTTATTCTAATATTTCTATTTCTTCATTTAAATCATCTAATTCTTCTTTTTTCAAAGCTTCTGCTTGTGATTTGCTTTTTATATCTATCTTCCAGTTAGTTAATTTTGCTGCAAGTCTTACATTTTGACCTTCTTTACCTATTGCAAGTGATAATTGATTATCATCTACAACAACTTTAGCGCATTTATTTTCCTCAGAAACTACAACTTCTAAAACTTTTGCAGGACTTAAAGAAGCTGCTATAAATTCTTCTGGATTTTTGCTCCATTTAATTATATCTATTTTTTCGCCTTTAAGTTCATTCACAATGTTTTGTACTCTTATTCCTTTAGGTCCTACACAAGCCCCCATTGGATCAACATTTTCATCATTTGAGTAAACAGCTATTTTGCTTCTTGAACCAGCTTCTCTAGAAATACTCTTAATTTCAACTATTCCTTCATAAATTTCAGGCACTTCTAATTCAAATAATCTTTTTACTAATCCTGGATGAGTTCTAGAAACTAAAATTTGAGCACCTTTTGATCCATTCTTAACTTCTACAACATATAGTTTTATTTTTTCATTAAACTTATATTCTTCTCTCGGAATTTGTTCGTTTGGTCCAATAGATGTTTCTATTCTACCAAGATTAACAAAAACATTTCCCTTATCTTTTCTAAGAACTGTTCCTGTTATAATATCATATTCCAATTCCTTATATTCAGAATATACTATATTTCTTTCTGCTTCTCTTATTCTTTGAGTAACTACTCCCTTTGCAAGTTGTGCTGCAACTCTACCAAAGTTTTTAGGAGTAACTTCTAAATCTACTATATCATCAAGATCATATCTTGGACTTATCTCTTTAGCTTCTTCTATACTTATTTCAGTTACATAATCATATACATCTTCAACTACTACTTTTTGAGCATATACATGTATTTCTCCTGTTTCTCTATTTATGCTTACTTTTACATTTTGTGCAGAAGTAGTTGGGCTTGCATAATTCTTCTTATAAGCTGCAACTAATGCATCTTCTATAGTAGTAAAAATTAAATCTTCGCTAATCCCCTTATCTTTTACAATTTCTTTAAGAGCAACTATAAACTCTTGGTTCATATTAATTTCCTCCTTATTATATTTCCCCTTCTAAATTTGCTGTCTTTATTTTATCTTTTGGAATAGTAAATAACTTTTCTGTTTCATATTCAACTACAACTGAATCTTCATTTACTTCCCTTAATATACCTTTTACATTTTTTCTGCCTTCAAATGACTTTGTAAATCTAATAAGAACTTCTTTTCCTATTTGCTTTTTATAATGATCATCGGTAAATAATCCTCTATTCAAACCTGGAGATGATACTTCAAGAAAATATGCAACTGGAATAGGATCCTCTTCATCCATAATATCGCTTACTCTTCTTGATAACTTTTCACAATCTGTCAAAGTTATTCCACCATCTTTATCAATATATATTCTTAAATAATATTCTCCATTCTCTTTTACATACTCAATGTGATAAATTTCATAATTTAATTCTTCTGCTACAGGTCTTACTAATTGATAAATTTTTTCTAATAATGCATCAACTTTCATATTAACCTCCTTTATATTCAATTTTATAAAGCTTTACTAGCTTAGCACTCTATAAAAAAAGCAACTAAATGGTAGTTGCAATTAAATAGAAAGAGCGGGCATTTTCACTCCCACTCACATTTTCAGCTATTAGTAAATTACTTCTTTTTTATCCTAACACAATTTCCTAATTAATACAAGGGGGTAGACAGCAATTTATTAATCCCATTATATTTATTACTTCCCTTATATATAATTATTATACTAGTTTAAAATAAAGATAATTGATTTGTTTCTGACATTCCTTCAAGACATCCATGATTACTTAATGTTTCTATTACTGTTTTTGAAACTTTTGATCTAAGTCTTAAATCTTCTTTAGATATAAATTCTCCATTTTTTCTTGCTTCAACAATACTTTTTGCTGCATTTTCACCTACACCTTGAAGTGCACTAATAGGTGGTCTAATACCATCTTCTTCTATTGTAAATTTTGTAGCTTCAGAAATATATAAATCAACTCTCTTAAAATTAAGACCTCTTGCATAAAGCTCATATGAAAGTTCTAGCACTGTAATTAAGCCTTTATCTTTTGCTGTTACTTTATTACCTAATGCATAAAGTTCATCTAATTTTGCTTTTATAGCACCAGCCCCCTTACATATTAGGTCTGCATCAAAGTCATCAGCTCTAACAGTAAAATATGTTGCATAATATGCTTCTGGATAATAAACTTTAAAATAAGCTATTCTCACAGCCATCATTACATATGCAACTGCATGGCCTTTAGGGAACATATATTTTATTCTTTTACAAGACTCAATGTACCAATCTGGAACATTATTTTCTTTCATTGTTTTTTCAAATTCTTCTGTTAAACCCTTACCTTTTCTTACACTTTCCATTATTGTAAAAGCCATCTTAGGCGGTACACCAGCATACATTAAGTAAACCATAATATCGTCTCTTGTAGAAATACAATCTTTTAATGTAGTATAACCTTCCTTTATAAAATACTGTGCATTATTAAGCCAAACATCTGTGCCATGTGAAAGCCCAGAAATTCTAACTAAATCTGCAAAGCTTTTTGGTTGAGTATCCACTAACATCCCTCTAACAAACTTAGTACCAAATTCAGGAAGACCATAACTACCAACTTCACATCCAAGCTCTTCTTTAGTTACACCTAAAGCATCTGGAGAGGTAAATAAAGAAATAACTTTTTTATCATTTAAAGGTATAGTTTTGGGATCTACACCAGTTAAGTCTTGAAGCATCCTAATCATAGTAGGATCGTCGTGTCCTAGTATATCAAGCTTTAACAGTCTACCAGATATTGAATGGTAATCAAAATGTGTAGTAGTTACATCTGATGTAGGATCATCTGCTGGTCTTTGAATAGGTGTAAAATTAAAAATTTCGTTATCACTTGGAACAACCATAATTCCACCTGGATGCTGACCAGTAGTTCTTTTAATACCTGTACATCCAATAGTTAATCTTTCTATCTCAGCACTTGTAGCTCTAATTCCTCTTTCATCTAAATACTTTCTTACATATCCATAAGCTGTCTTTTCAGCTATAGTACCTATAGTTCCAGCTTTAAATACATATCCCTTACCAAATAAAACTTCTGTATATTTATGTATTTCACCTTGGTTATCTCCAGAGAAATTAAGGTCTATATCAGGTTCCTTATCACCTTCAAAACCTAAGAAGGTTTCAAATGGAATATCATGACCATCTTTAATATATTGTGCTCCACATTTTGGGCAATTCTTATCTTCTAAATCTGCTCCCGAACTAACTGAACCATCTAAAAAGAATTCTGAATTCTTACAATTAGGACAAACATAATGTGGTGGAAGTCCATTAACTTCAGTTATGTTTGACATTGTGGCAACAAAGGAAGATCCAACAGAACCTCTTGAACCAACTAAGTATCCATCTGCTAATGATTTAGCAACTAATTTTTGTGCAATTAAATAAAGCACTGCGTATCCATTATTAATAATAGAATTTAATTCTTTATCAAGTCTTTTTTGAACTATTTCAGGTAATGGATCTCCATATATTGAATGGACCTTCTTCATGGTCATTTCTCTAATCTCATCATCAGCACCTTCAATCTTAGGTGGATAAGTTTCATCTGGAATTGGTTTTAATACCTCAATAGAATCTGCTATAATTCCAGGGTTAGTTACAACAACTTCCTTTGCTGCTTCTTGCCCTAGATAAGAAAACTCTTTAAGCATTTCCTCTGTAGTTTTTAAATAAAGAGGAGGCTGATTATCACAATCCGAAAATCCTTGTCCTGCCATTATTATTCTTCTAAAAAATTCATCTTGTGGATCTAAGAAATGTACATCTCCTGTTGCTACTACTATTTTATTAAGTTCTTTTCCTAATTTATATATCTTTTCGTTTAAAGATCTAAGTTCATTTTCGTCTTTAACATTTCCTTTTTCTATTAAATATCTATTATTTGCAATTGGTTGAATTTCTAAATAATCATAAAAACTCATTATTTCTTTAATTTCTTCATCAGATTTTCCATCTAATACAGCTCTATAAACTTCTCCACCTTCACAAGCAGATCCTATAACAAGTCCTTCTCTCATTTCCATAAGTCTACTTTTTCTAGTTCTCGGATGCTTATGGAAATTATCAAGATGAGCTTCTGAAATTAACTTATATAAATTTTTCATTCCTTTTTGAGTTTTAGCAAAAATAATTATATGGAATGTTTTTTCCTTTTTAATATCCATTTTTTGAAGGAATTCTTTATTTAACTCTTCAATATTGTTTATATTTAGTTCTTCAATCATTTTTTTAATTGAAATCAAAAAAATCTCTGCTGTAGCTTTAGCATCATCAACTGCTCTATGATGATTTTCAAGTGATACACCTAAGTGTTTAGCAACTAAATTTAGCTTAACCCTTTTTAAATCCGGATACAAAAATCTTGCTAATGGTACTGTATCTACAATTGTTGATGTAAATTCTAAACCTAAATCATTGCAATTTTTCTTTATAAATCCTGTATCAAAGGCTGCATTATGAGCAACTACTGCACAACCATCAATAAATTTCATAAACTTAGGTAATACTACTTCAATTGGATCTGCATCTTTTACCATTTCATCAGTTATACTAGTCAATTCTGTTATTTTATATGGTATTCTACATTTTGGATAAACAAATTCACTAAAAGTATCTATTATCTCCTTATTTCGAATTTTTACAGCTCCAATTTCTATAATTTTATCATTATAAGATGAAAAACCAGTAGTTTCAATATCAAATACTATAAATGTATCATTAAAATCTTCACCTTTATCATTAATAGCTATAGGAATACCATCATTAACTAAATATCCTTCTACTCCATATAACACCTTAATTTTATTTTTCTTTGCAGCTATTTGTGCATCTGGGAAAGCCTGAACCACACCATGATCTGTAATAGCAATTGCTTTATGTCCCCATTTGGCAGCTCTTTCAATTATTTTAGTTGCAGAAGCAACACCATCCATTGCGCTCATTGTAGTATGGCAATGAAGCTCCACTCTCTTTTCTTCTGCTCCATCCATCCTTTCAATTTTGCTCATTCTTAGTATATCTCTTCCCATTATAACTACTTCTCTAGCATAGGTGTCATAAACCGCTTCTCCTCTTACCTTGCAATACAATCCTTTTTTTACAGCATCTAACACTTCTTCTGTTTCTTGTGGTTTTAAAAAGCATTTTACTGTAATAGAACTTGTATAATCAGTAATAAAGAAAGTAAGAATAGTTTTACCTGTTTTAGTTTCTATTATATCAGTTTTAAATACTTCACCAATTATTGCAACAATACCTGATGTTTCATCAATTTCATTAATTGATATAGCTTCCTGACTTATTGATCTTCCTAAAATACTATTTTCACTTTTTGCTTCTCTCTTAAATTCACGTTTCTCATAAGTTTTCTTAGGCTTTTGACCTTTATTATCATCAGTTTTTTCATTTTTATGAGTAACTTCCTTTGACACTGTTCTTCCACTAAATATTTCTTTTAATACTTCTCTTTCTTGTTCTATTTTTTCTCCATAATTATTTTTTATTTCTAAAGTACTATCATAATCTAAATTAACCTTTGTCTTTAGTCCAAATACACTTTCTATATTTAAAGCAATTTGTTTTGGTACACCTTTAGTATTTAAATGCTCATTTATCTTTTCATATCCACTAGTTATAGTAATAGTATTACCATCTATTTTCTTTATTCCCTTAGTTAAAACTGCTTTTGATAATGGAACTTTTTTTAAAATATTTCCTATAACTTCAAGCCAATGTTTTTCAACAACCTCTTCTATACTTAAGGAAGAAATATCTCTATAAAAGAGGACTTCAATATTAACATCTATATTTAAAGCTTTTTTAATAGCTTTTTTTACTTTATCTTCTTCTTCGTTATTTAATCCATCTTTACCCCTAAGGACAACTTTAAGAATATTACTTTTTTTAAAAAATTGAAATTTTATAATATTGATTTCTTTATCTTCTAAAGAATCCTCTTTGTTAATTTCTTTCTTTATAAGCTTTAAAGCATTTTCACTCAATGAAGCACCCCCTTCTAAGCATATATAATAAGAAATTGACAATGTAAAATGACTATTAAGTATTATATCACCTTAATTATTCATTATTCATTGTCAATTAATCCCATTACATGTTTTCTATTTCTTTCATTAACTCTTCTACTAAGTCTTCTTCTTTTACTTTTCTAACTATTAAGCCTTTTTTAAATATTAAGCCTTCGCCATTTCCTCCAGCAATTCCAATATCAGCTTCTCTTGCTTCTCCTGGTCCATTAACTGCACATCCCATAACAGCAACCTTAATATTCTTATTTATTTTTTCTAATCTGCTCTCTACTTCTTGGGCTATTTTTATTAAATTTATTTGAGTTCTTCCACAAGTAGGACAAGATATAAATTGTAATCCACTCTTTCTAAGTTTTAAGGCTTTTAATATTTCTTTAGCAACTCTTATTTCTTCTATTGGATCACTTGTTAAGGAAACTCTAACAGTATCTCCAATACCTCCTGCTAAAAGGGTTCCAAGTCCAATACTTGATTTAATAGTTCCTCTAAAAGGAGTTCCTGATTCTGTTACTCCTAAGTGTAATGGATAATCACAGCTTTCACTCATTAACCTATATGCATCTATCATCATAGTTACATCTGAAGATTTAATAGATACAACTATATCATAAAAATCTAGTTCTTCTAGTATCTTAACATGTTTTAAAGCTGATTCAACTAATCCTTTTGCTGTTGGCTTTCCATCTCTTTCTAATATTTCCTTTTCTAGAGAACCTGAATTAACACCAATTCTCATAGGAATATTTTTAGATTTAGCAGCTTCAACAACTATTTTAACTTTCTCTATATTACCAATATTACCTGGATTAATTCTTAATGCTGAAACACCATTTTCAATTGCTGCTAAAGCAAGCTTATAATCAAAATGTATATCTGCAACTACTGGAATTGGTGATTTTTCACAAATTTCCTTTAATGCTTCTGCAGCCTTTTTATCTGGAACTGCACATCTTATTATTTCACATCCAGCTTCATATAATGTATTAATTTGAGCTAATGTAGCTTCCACATCCCTAGTATCTGTATTTGTCATTGATTGGATTGATACAGGTGCATCGCCACCTACATAACAAGTTCCAACTTTAACTTTTCTTGTTTTTTTTCTTTCCATTTTATTTCATCTCCTATAATTGTATAGGGAATAGTACATCCTTTATAGTTACTACAATCATAAGTCCAAATAAAAGCATAAGTCCAACATAATTCATAACTCCAACAATTTTTTCTGGAACTTTTCTTCTAGTAATAAGCTCTATAATTAACAGCACTGTCCATCCTCCATCTAAAGCAGGGAATGGTAACATATTAAATACTGCTAAATTTATACTAATAAAGGCTATAAAGTACATAAGATTCCATATACCATTTTTTGCGGCTTCTCCAGACATTCTAATAATAGAAACAGGACCACCAACATCAGTTTTAAAGTTAACTTTGCCAGTAAGCATCATTTTAAGACTTTTATAAGTTTGATTTATTACAGCTACAGTTTCTTTAAAACTTTGTTTAAAACTTTGAACTATGCCTGGATTTTCTACTCTTTCAAATCCAAAGCCAATCATATACTTTTCCCTTCCATTTTCCTCTACTAACTTAGGAGTAACAACAATTTCTTTTTTCTCCCCATTTCTTTCTATTAAGAAATTGATTGGATTATCCTTAGCTAAATTAATACCAATAGTCAAGTCATCTGATGAAAATACTTTACTACCATTAACTTTTAAGAATTTATCTCCCTCTTTTAAACCAGCTTCTATAGCAGGCATATTTTCTATTAAACTATCTACCTTTGGCAAACTATATCCAAACTTATTTAAAAATACTGTAAAGATAATTATAGCTAGTAAGAAATTCATAAATGCACCTGCTATAACTACACTTATTCTTCTAAGAGGTGATTTTGAAGAAAAACTTCTTTCGTCATAAACAGCTTCCTCTTCCCCCATCATTTTAACATATCCACCAATAGGAAACAAACCAATTGAATATTTTGTTTCTTTTCCCTCAGTAGAAAATATCTTTGGACCCATACCTATTGCAAATTCTTCAACCTTTATTCCATTTACTTTTGCCATTATAAAATGTCCAAGTTCATGTACTATTATAAGTAAACTAAAACCTAATATAGCATAAATAATATACAACTTATTTTCCTCCTAACTCCATCTAGCTCTTATATATTTTCTAACCCTATTATCTAAATGTATTATATTTTCTATTGTTATTTCTTTATTCTTTTCATCTTTAAACTCTTCTAATGCCTCTTCAATTATTTCAGGTATATCTAAGAATTTTATTTTCCTTTCTAATAATAAGGCAACAGCTTCTTCATTGGCACCATTTAATATACATGGAGCTAAACCACCTTCCTTACCAACTTCATAAGCAAGTTTTAAACATTTAAAGGTGTCTAAATCAGGCTTTTCAAAAGTTAAAGTACCAACTTCATAAAAATTAAGCTTCTTTGCAACTGCATTTTTTCTTTCTTTTTTATTTATTGCATATTGTATTGGTAGCTTCATATCAGGTGATCCTAATTGAGCTATAACACTAGCATCCTTATACTCAACCATTGAATGTATTATACTTTGTGGATGAACCACTACTTCTATATCTTCATAAGGACAATTAAATAAGAAATGTGCTTCTATAACTTCTAACCCCTTATTCATTAAAGTAGCAGAGTCTATTGATATTTTTTGACCCATGTTCCATTTTGGGTGCTTTAATGCATCTTCTACAGAAACATTCTTTAGAAATTCTATATTTTTTCCTCTAAATGGTCCACCAGAAGCTGTTAAAATAATTTTATTTACATCCTTTTCAGTATATCCATTCAAAGCTTGAAATATAGCACTATGTTCTGAATCAACAGGTAAAATATCTATGCCCATTTCCTTTGCTTTCTTCATAACTAACTCACCAGCAACTACTAGTGTTTCTTTGTTCGCTAAGGCTATGTCCTTTTTGGCTTCTATAGCTTTTAGTGTAGGTCTTAATCCTATCATTCCAACAACTGAAGTTACAACCATATCTATTTCTTTTAAAGATGCTATTTTTTCTAACCCTTCAATTCCTGAATAAACTGTTATATTCAAATTATTAGATAAACAATACTCCTTAACAGCTTTAGCACTTTGCTCATCCATCATGGCAACATATTTTGGATTAAATTCATTTATAATCCCTATTATTTTATTAACAGACGAATTAGCACTAATACCAATTAAATTTATCTCCTTATTAGAATTTCTAATTACATCCAAGGTTTGAGTCCCTATTGAGCCTGTAGCTCCTAAAATTGAAATGTTTTTCATGTTTTCCTCCTGTTTAACCTAATCTTTATAAATTAAGTCTTTTGCTATTATACTATAAATCGGACCTGCAATTATACCAATAAATCCAAACATATTTACACCTACGTAAATAGATACTATTACTATAATTGGATGAATATCAAGTTTACTACTTAAAAATTTAGCTTCTAAAATTTCTCTAGTAAATCTTTCTAATATATACAAAGAAATTAATCCAACTACTAACAAGTACCTCTTCATTATAATATTGTATATTATAATTGGTATAAAAACAATTGTTGTTCCCACAAAAGGAAGTATATCAAAAATTGCACATAAACTTCCAAGAAATAAACTATTAGGTATACCTAAAATTTTGAAGCCTATTGTAATAATTAAAGCACTAAATAATATAAGCTTTATTTCTATTTTAAATACATCTCGTAAGTTTTTACTCTTACTAATAATATTTACAACTAGATTTTCTGGAAAGACTTTGTTTATAACATTATATATTTTTTCCTTATCAATTAATATAAAAAAATTAATTACATTAGCTAAAAAATATGATATTACCCCATCTCCAGTAAATATAGCACTTTTCATTAACATATTACTATTAAAAAAGTTACCTATACTCTGTAATGTTTTATTTATATCTAAATTTAAAAACACCTTAATACTATTAATAAATGAATCTACAGTCACCATATTATTTCTATAAAATTTATAAAAAAACTCAAATAGTCTATTCCCAAAATAAAATAATATTATAAAAAAACTTAAATTAACCAATATAATGCTTATTATTGCTGAAAGTGATTTAGTAATATTACTTCTTAAAAGCAATTTATATATTGGATTAGTTATAAATACCAGAATTAACAATATAAAAAAAGGCTTAAAATAATTTTTTATTATTATGGTTATTATAGAAATAATAATAAAGATTATAAGTAAATTAATTATTTTCCCATAGGTATTATATAATTTCATAGCATTACTCCTTATTTTTTCATACTATGATTATATTAATTAAAATTATAATACATTACCTTTAAATTAATTATTACAATTTACTTAATTTAAAAATAATCATAAAATGAAAAAAGCTCCCCTTAGGAGCTTATAAAATACCTATTATATTAATTTTATATATTAATATGGAGCTGCTTTATATCAGCTCCACCAAGGGATAAATCTAAATACCTATAATAAATGTTAGGTAATAAAAAACTACTGCTGAATTAAATAATATAGAATCAAATCTATCTAAGATACCACCATGACCTGGTATTAAATTGCTGTAATCTTTAATTCCCACATATCTTTTAACTGATGAGGCAACTAAATCTCCAAATTGCCCCATAATTCCACATAAAGCTCCAATTAGAAAGAAGTGTATTATTTGAATCTCTGGTAAATAAGAAGATATTACAATTCCAAACACTCCACATCCTATTGTACTTCCTAAAAGTCCTCCTACAGCTCCAGCTATAGTTTTTTTAGGACTTACTTCAGGGCATAATTTCTTCTTCCCTAAGTATTTTCCAGAATAATATGCTAAAGTATCAGCTCCCCAAGAGCCTATAAATATAAGCCATACTAAAAAGTTACCACCTGTTTTATTATTAACAATAGGAATAAAACTAAATAGTACTCCTACATATAAAAACCCTAATAAGGTTATTGAAGCATCAATAAATGTATATTTTAAATTAATTACAGGTATTATTAATAAAATTATAGCAGCTAATACAAATATATATATCAAATTGCTAAAATCATTTCCTATTAAATAAAATACTGCTAAAACTATATATCCTATTACAGATATAGGGTTAAATTTTTTTACCTTTAAAGCATTATAAAATTCATATAATCCACATATTGATAGTAGGATTGTAAATCCCTTAAGCCAAACACCACCTAGTAAAATAAACACTATAAATGGTGCTATCATTGCCGCTCCTATATATCTACTATTTATTTTCATTTTTCCACCTCAATATTATACTCCACCATATCTTCTGTCTCTATTTTGATAATCGTAAATAGCTTGATGTAAGTGTTCTTTTTTGAAATCAGGCCAACAAACATTTGAATACCAAAACTCTGAATAAGCACATTGCCACAATAGGAAATTACTTATTCTTTGCTCTCCTGATGGTCTTATAATTAAATCTGGGTCTGGAATATCACTTGTATACAAATATTTTTGGAATACTTCTTCATTGATATCCTTTATATCTATATTACCTTTTTCTACTTCCTTTACAATAAGTTTTGTTGCTCTAATTATTTCATCTCTTCCACCATAATTAAAGGCAATATTAAGTACTATTCCTTTATTATTCTTTGTAACTTCAATAGCCTCTAATATTTCTTTTTGTGCATCTCCTGGAAGTTTATTTATATCTCCTAAGACTCTAATGACAACATCATTTTTATTTAGTTCAGCAAGTTCACTTCTTAAATACTCTACTAATAACTTCATTAGTGCAGAAACTTCATCATGAGGTCTTTTCCAGTTTTCAGTTGAGAAAGCATATAAAGTAAGATATTTTATTCCTAAAATATGAGCTTCTTTTATAACTCTTCTAATTGTCTCTACACCTGCTTTATGGCCCATTGTTCTTGGAAGCTTTCTTTGTTTAGCCCACCTGCCATTTCCATCCATAATTATAGCAATATGCTCAGGAATATTATTTTTATCTATAGCTATTTCAAACTTTTTATTTTTACTTTTACTAGTTTTAAAAACATTAAACATAATTCTATGTTCCTCCACCATTTTATATGGAAAAAACCTGCTTAATGGCAGGTTTTAAATTGACATAATCTCTTTCTCTTTTGCCGCAACTAAAGAATCAACTTCTTTAACATAGCCATCTATAATTTTTTGAACTTTTTCTTCTGAAGTTTTTAATTCATCTTCAGTTATGTCACCATCTTTTTTCAATGTTTTGATTTTATCATTAGCTTCTCTTCTTATAGATCTTAAAGCAACCTTTGCTTCTTCTCCAGTTTTCTTAACAACCTTAACTAGATTTTTTCTAGTTTCTTCTGTTAATTCTGGAACTACTAATCTAATAACACTTCCATCATTAGATGGATTAATTCCTAAATCTGATACTAATATAGCTTTCTCTATTTCTTTAATTAAGCTTTTTTCCCAAGGTGATATAACTAATACTCTTGGCTCTGGTGCTGAAATATTAGCTACTTGACTTAATGGGCATGGGCTTCCATAATAATCAATTTTAATTCTATCTAACATTGTTGGGTTAGCTCTACCAGCTCTTAAAGTTGATAAATCTGATTTAAGTACAGAAATAGTCTTTTTCATTTTTTCTTCTGCTTTTACTATAATATCTTTAATCATAATAACCTCCTATTTTTTAGATGAAACTAAAGTTCCTATTTTATCACCAGAAATAGCTCTTTTTATATTTCCTGGTTCATCTAATCCAAATACTAAGATTGGAATATTGTTATCCATACATAAAGATGTAGCTGTAGAATCCATAACTTGTAATCCTTGTTCAAGTACTTCTATATAAGTAAGAGTATCATATTTTTTAGCATCGTCATATTTATGTGGATCTTTGTCATAAACTCCATCTACTTTTTTAGCTAAAAGTATTACATCAGCTTCTATTTCAGCTGCTCTTAAAGCTGCTGTAGTATCAGTTGAGAAATATGGATTTCCTGTACCAGCTGCAAAAATAACAACTCTTCCCTTTTCTAAATGTCTTACAGCTCTTCTTCTTATAAATGGTTCTGCAATTTCTTTCATTTCTATAGCAGTTTGAACTCTAGTCATTACACCATTTTGTTCAAGTGAATCTTGTAGTGCTAATGCATTTATGCAAGTAGCAAGCATTCCCATATGATCAGCTTGTGATCTATCCATACCTTCTCCACTTCTACCTCTCCATATATTTCCGCCACCTACAACTAAACCTACTTCAACACCCATGTTTACTAGATCTTTTACTTCTAATGTTATTCTTTTTACAATATCAAAATCAAAACCGAATCCATTTTCTCCTGCTAATGCTTCCCCTGAAACCTTAAGTATAACTCTCTTATATTGACTTTTTTCCATTCTTAGTACCTCCATTCATATAAGTTGTTTCCTAAAAAAAGAGAACACAATATGTGTCCTCCTTTGTATTACTTACTCATCTTTGCTACTTCTTCAGCAAAGTTATCTTCAGCCTTTTCGATACCTTCTCCTCTTTCGAATCTTACAAACTTATTGATAGTTATAGGAGAACCAACTTCCTTGGATTTTTCTTGAAGGTATTTGCTTATGCTCTTATCGCCATCTTTTACCCATGCTTGATCTAAAAGACATACTTCTTTATAGTACTTTTGAATTCTTCCCATTACCATCTTTTCTACAATGTTTTCTGGTTTTCCTTCATTTAAAGCTTGAACTCTATAAATTTCTTTTTCTTTTTCTAATTCTTCTGTATCAACATCTTCTCTGCTTAAGAATGATGGATTAGCAGCTGCAACTTGCATACAAACATCTTTAGCTACTTCCTTTAATACAGCAGTGTTATCAGCTTCACAGTTTAATTCAACAACAACACCAATTCTTCCGCCACCGTGGATATAGCTTTCAACCACACCATTAGCAACATTGAATTTATCAAATCTTCTTACTGTCATGTTTTCGCCTAATTTAGCTATTAAAGCTGTAAGTGCTTCTGACACTGTGTTTTCAGCATCAAACTTTTCAGCAACAAATTCTTCTACGTTTTTAGCAGCAGTAACAGAAGCCATTTCTGCTAATCTAGTTGCAAAGTTAACAAATTCTTCATTAGCTGCAACGAAATCTGTTTCACAGTTTAATTCAACTATACCAGCTGATTTACCATCTTCTGATATGTAAGTTTTTACAATTCCTTCAGCAGCAATTCTTCCTGCTTTCTTAGCAGCAGCAGCAAGACCCTTTTCTCTTAATATTTCAATAGCTTTTTCCATATCTCCTTCAGATGCTGTTAAAGCTTTTTTGCAGTCCATCATTCCTGCGCCAGTTTTTTCTCTTAATTCTTTAACTGATTGAGCAGTTATCATAATGTTATTCCTCCTAACTTATTGTAAACCTTATAATCTAGGTTAAAAGGTAAATGAGATGTCTCACCTACCTTTTAAATATTATTACTCAGCTAATTGTTCGCCTTGTCTTCCTTCAAGTATACCATCAGCCATTTTAGCAGTTATTAATTTAACAGCTCTTATAGCATCATCGTTACCTGGAATTACGTAATCAACTTCTTCTGGATCACAGTTAGTATCTACAATACCTACTACTGGAATTCCTAAAATTCTAGCTTCTGAGATAGCATTCTTTTCTTTTCTTGGATCTACTACAAATATAGCACCTATATTGTTAGCATCTAAGTTCTTAATACCACCTAAGTTCTTTTCTAGTTTTTCCATTTCACCTTTTAATTTTATAACTTCTTTCTTAGGTAAAACTTCAAAAGTACCGTCTTCTTCCATAGCCTTTAAAGCTTCTAATCTGTTAATTCTAGTTTTGATAGTCTTGAAGTTAGTTAACATACCACCTAACCATCTATTGTTAACGAAGTGCATGTTTGATCTTATTGCTTCTTCTTCTATAGCTTCTTGAGCTTGCTTTTTAGTTCCAACAAATAAGATATCTTTTCCTTCTGCAGCAACTTCTTTAATGAATTCATAAGCTTCATCTACTTTTTTAACAGTTTTTTGAAGATCTATTATATATATTCCATTTCTTTCTGTGAATATATATGGAGCCATCTTAGGGTTCCATCTTCTTGTTTGATGTCCGAAATGAACACCTGCTTCTAATAATTGTTTCATTGATATAACTGACATTTCCTTACCTCCTGGTTATTTCCTCCATTATCTTCTTGTAAAGCTTCCTTTTAGGCACCATCTCTACAAATTGGATAATGTGTGTATTTCTTACCTTTGTTAGTATATCACAAGCTTTTAACAGTATCAACAATTTTTTTAATATAAATATTAATAAATCAAATAATTATTCTAATATTAAAAAACGTTAAATTAATCTTATTAATTTAACGTTTTTAGTTTATGTTAATTTATTTTTTTTAATTCATCTAATAATTTATCATTTAAAATCTTTATATGTGTTCCCTTCATTCCAAGAGATCTTGATTCAATAACCCCTGCACTTTCAAATTTTCTTAATGCATTAACAATTACACTTCTAGTTATTCCAACTTTATCAGCTATTTTTGATGCAACTAAAAGACCTTCATTTCCTTCTAATTCTCCAAAAATATGCTCAACAGCTTCAAGTTCTGAATAAGATAAAGTTCCTATTGCTAATTGAACTACCGCTTTTTTTCTAGCTTCTTCTTCAATTTCAACTTGTTTTGCTCTTAATATTTCTGTTCCAACTATAGTTGCACTATATTCAGCAAGAACTAAATCATCATCAGTAAAATGTTCTGCAAATCTTGCAAGTATCAACGTTCCTAATCTTTCCCTATTTCCCATTATTGGAACAATAGTAGTAATCTTATCTTCCATTATGCATTTACCTGCATCTTCGAATACACATACACCTTCATTAGGTAAATTAGCAATACTTTCATTAATGCTTAATAAATTTTCATTATACTCTTTTGGAAATCTTTTTTCATCTAGTACTTGTTTTTTCATTATATCACATTCGAAATTTTTAGAAAATGTATATCCAAGCACTTTACCTTTTCTACTAGTCACATATACATTACATGATAAAACATCACTTAACAACTCACATATATCTTCAAAAGCAACAGGATCCGTTCCTGACTTTTGTAATATCTTATTTAACATTCTAGTCTTATTTAACAATGCTGACATTCACTCTTCCTCCTACGAATAGACCATTAAATTTTTAGAAAATTTGGAATTATATAAATTTTCCAAAAACATATTTATTACTTATTTATACTATCATAGGATTTTTTTATTTTCAACAAAATTCTTAGCAATTTCGACATTTCTCCTGAAAAAATATTTAATTTTAATATTTTATCAATGTGTAATCAGTTTCTTTTACTCATTCCTCATCTTTGGTGTTATTCATATTAACAATTTTGTTACAATTTGAATTTGAACATTGTGCATAGTTTCCCTTAGTTTTACTATATTTCAAAACCATATACTCACCACAATCTGGACATTTATCTTTTAATGGTTCATTCCAACTTACAAAGTCACAATTAGGATAATTAGAACACCCGAAGAATTTTTTTCCTTTTTTGCTTTTTTTAGCTAATATCTTTCCTCCACATTTCGGGCAAGGTGCATCAATTTCCTCTACTATAGGTTTTGCATTTTTACATTCTGGATATCCAGGACATGCTAAAAACTTTCCATACCTACCACGTTTTATAACCATCATCCTACCACATTTATCACATGGAACATCACTTACTTCATCTTCTATTACAACTTTAGATATTTCTTTTTCTGCTTTTTCTAAAGCTATTTTTAATGGACTAAAAAATTCTTCTACAACTTTTTTCCAATCCTCTTTACCTTCTTCAATATAATCTAAATTTCTTTCCATTTCTGCTGTGAAATCTACATCAACAATTTGTTCAAAATATTCTCCCATTATATTGTTAACAATAAATCCAAGTTCAGTAGGAAATAAATTTTTCTTTTCTCTATTAACATAGTCTCTGCTTAATAAAACAGAAATTGTAGGAACATAAGTACTTGGTCTTCCAATGCCTTTTTCTTCTAACAACTTAACAAATGACGCTTCAGTATACCTTGCTGGTGGTTGAGTAAAGTGTTGTTTTCCTTCTATATTAACTTTATTCAATTCATCATTTTCTTCTAATACAGGTAATGAAACATCTTCATTATCCTCTTCAGTCATATACTCATAAAGCTTCATAAATCCATCAAATTTTACTGTAGATCCAGTTGCTTTAAATTTATAATCTCCGTTCATTATTTCTATACTATTAGTGTTTAATTCACAAGATGCCATTTGACTTGCCATAAACCTATTCCAAATTAAAGAATACAATTTATATTGTTCTGTAGTTAATGAGCTTTTCGCTATCTCTGGAGTTATTTCAATTACAGATGGTCTAATTGCTTCATGTGCATCTTGAATATTTTTCTTACTTTTATAAACTCTTGGTGTACTTGGTATATATTTTTCACCAAAATTAGAATTTATAAAATCAAGAGCTTTCCCTTGCGCTTCATCAGATATTCTAACAGAGTCTGTTCTCATATAAGTAATAAGACCTACTGTTCCATATCCTTTCACCTCAACACCTTCATATAATACCTGTGCAATAGACATAGTTCTTTTAGTCATAAAATTTAACTTTTTTGAAGCTTCTTGTTGAAGTGTACTAGTAGTAAAAGGTGGTAAAGGATTTTTTATTTTTGTTCCCTTTTTAACTTTAGTAACTATAAATTTATCTTTTTTTAGCTCTTCAATTATTTTATTACTTTCTTCTTCTGAATTTATTTCTATTTTTTTACCTTTGTATTGTGTTAATTTAATAGGAAATTTTTTTCTATCCTTTGTTGCAATACATTCTACAGTCCAATATTCCTTAGGCTCAAAAGCTTTTATTTCTGTTTCTCTATCACATATTAGCTTTAATGCTGCAGATTGAACTCTTCCTGCACTTAAACCCCATTTAACATTTTTCCATAAAATAGGACTTATTTCATAACCAACTAATCTATCTAAAACTCTTCTTGCTTGTTGAGCATCAACTAAATTATTATTAATTTGTCTAGCTTCTTTTAGAGATGATTTTACAGCACTTTTAGTTATTTCATTGAAAACAATCCTACATTTTTTATCTTCTGATATTTTTAATATATTTGCTAAATGCCAAGAGATAGCTTCACCCTCACGATCGGGGTCAGTTGCAAGAAAAACTTTATCAGCTTTTTTAGCAGCCTTCTTTAATTTAGCTATTAAATCGCCTTTTCCTCTTATAGTTATATACTTTGGATTAAAATTATCTTCTATATCAACGCCTAATGTACTTTTAGGCAAATCTCTAACATGCCCCATAGATGCTTCTACTATATAATTTTTACCAAGATACTTCCCTATAGTCTTAGCCTTTGCAGGTGACTCTACTATTACAAGATTTTGTCCCATACGTCACTAACTCCACTTTATATGGAGTTTACACCCCCCTTAACTTATATTGATTTAGCATAATAATTGCCTGGAAGACAAATAATTTCATTTCTATTTTGCATTTCAAATAATAACTCAAACAATACCTTTCTGTCAACATTTACAGATTCTATAATATCATCTAAATGTATAGGTTCATTATTAATTACATTTAAAATTGTTAATTTATATGTGTTTTCTACTTCATTTTTATACTTTTCTTTAATTATACTTAAAAAATCGTATAAATCTTCTATTTCTGTAAAAGGTTTGGCACCATCTCTAATTAATTTATTACAACCTTCACTATTTCCATTAAAAACTGGTCCTGGTATTGCCATTATGTCCATACCAAGATCCAAGGCATAATTTACTGTAATTAAGCTACCACTTTTCACATTTGCTTCTATTATAATTAACTTGCTGCTTATTCCACTAATTATTCTATTTCTTCTCGGAAAATTATAAGCAGCCGGAGGAGTTCCTGGTAAAAATTCCGAAATTATTAACCCATCATTTCTTAGTATGTCTTCATATAATATTTTATTATTCTTAGGATATATCACATCTATACCACATCCTAAAACACCTATAGTTCTTCCGATATAATTTATAGCACTTTTTTGTGCAATAGAATCTATTCCAATAGCTAACCCACTTACTACAGTAAAATTATTTTCACTTATTTCTTTTCCTATTATCTTAGCTACCTCTGCACCATAGGAACTACACTTTCTAGCACCAATAACTGCTATTAAATCTCCTTTTAACAACTCCAAATTACCTTTATAAAAAATTACATAAGGTGGTTCACTTAAATGTTTTAATTTTTCTGGATATTCTTTAGATCTTATTGTTATATAACTTATATTATTTTTATTTATGTATTCTTTAAATCTTTCTATTTTTTCTTCTGTTACTTCTTCTACATTTATTTTTTTTAATTCCTTTATTATACTACTATTTCTTCTAATATTTAATTCATCATTGTATTTTTTAATAATATTAATTTTCTTATCATTTGAAAGTTTTGTCAATATAAACCAAATCTCATTATTATCCATATAATCTCCTTTTATACTATTTCCCCTTCTATATTCTTTCTATAACCTAATGCTTCAATAATATGATAATCAAATACATTTTCACATCCATCTAAATCTGCTATAGTTCTTGATATTCTTAATAATTTATCATAACCTCTCATGGTTAAGTCAAAATTTTTATAAAAACTTCCAATTAACAGCTTTGAAGACTTTGATATATTAAATAAATTATCGATATCTTTTCCTTTAACTTCAGAATTATAATTATATATTGTATTTTTAAATCTAAATTTTTGTATTTCTCTTGATCTTAGAACATTTTCTTTCATTTTTTTTGAACTTATATTATTATTTCTATTATTTATTTCGTCATATTTTATTTTAGGTACAAAATTCAATAAATCAATTCTATCAAGTAATGCTCTAGATAATCTAGACATATACCTTTTTCTTTCACTTTCACTACAAATACATTTGCTGTCACTTGCTCCACCTAAGTACATTCCACATTGGCAGGTATTGCACGCAGCTATAAATAAAAAATTTGATGGTAATTTGTAGCTACCATTAATTCTATTTATATTTATAACTTTTTCTTCTAATGGTTCTCTTAATACTTCTAATACTTCTCTTTTAAATTCTAATATTTCATCTAAAAACAAAACCCCATTATGAGCTAAAGTTATTTCGCCAGCCTTTATTTCCTTTCCACCTCCAACTAAAGCAGTCCTTGTTATTGTATGATGAGGATTTCTAAAGGGCCTAATTATATCATTATCACCACAAAATAGACCTGATGCACTATATATCTTAGCAATTTCAATTTCTTCTTTATTAGATAATGGTGGCATTATAGAAGGTAAAGCTCTTGCAAGCATTGTTTTTCCAGATCCAGGTGTCCCATATAAAAGCACATTATGTCTTCCAGCTGCAGATATTTGCATAACTCTTTTTGATGTACTTTGCCCAATAATATCTGAATAATTAAATACTTCTTTTTTTAAACTTTTCCCTTCTCCATCAAATATATAAGGTAGTAAATCTTTATTTTCTATAAATGAAATAACTTCATTTAGATTTTTAAAGGGATAGAAATTTCCAATATTAAAATTTCTAAGTTCCTTTAAATTATTTATTGGAAATATAAAATTATTCTTTTTTTTGCTATCACCTTCAAATATAATAGGTAGAATTCCCTTTATCTCTTTTAAATCTCCTCCTAAAGATAGCTCTCCAAAAATAATATACTCTTTTAAATCTATTGTTTTTATTTGATTCGATTTCATAAGTATTCCTATTGCTATTGGCAAATCTAATAATGATCCTATTTTTCTAATATCAGCAGGAGCTAGGTTAATAGTAATTCTTCCAAGAGGAAATTCATATCCACTATTAACTATTGCAGATCTTACTCTTTCCTTAGATTCTTTTATTGCTGCATCTGGTAGACCTACAATACTGAAAGTTGGCATCCCCTTATTAATATCTACTTCCACAGTAATTAACATTCCGTCTAACCCATTATGAGTGGCACTTATTATTTCAATTGACAAACTAATCACCTCTTTAAAGATTATTGACAATAAAAAATAATTACTAACCATATTATAAAGAATTATTTATATTATTTTAGTCAATATTTTAAATGGGTGATTTTATGAAAAAATATAATAAAGACATAGGTTCCTATGGAGAAAATTTAGCTATAAATTATTTAGTAAAAAAAAATTATAACTTACTAGCTAAAAACTTTAGAAATAGACATGGTGAAATAGATCTAATCTTTAAAGAATCAGATACTATAATATTTATAGAAGTAAAAAGTAGGTACAGTTATCACTTTGGTTTGCCCCGTGAGTCTGTTACCTACTTTAAACAAAAACAAATTATTTATATTTCTAATTATTTTTTATATAAATATAAATTATTAAATCACAATTGTAGATTTGATGTTATTGAAATTTATTTTAACAAAAATAATAATTCATATTATATAGAACATATAAAAGATGCCTTTAGACCTTATTAAAAATTATAATATATTTTTTAAAAATGACATTCTATGTATCTGGCAGGTTCCAAACTTCTTAATTCCTTCAATATGTTTAATAGTACCATAACCAGCATTTTCTTCAAACCCATAATGTGGGTATTTTTTAGAGTAATCTTTCATTAAATTATCTCTATAAACTTTAGCTAATATAGATGCTGCAGCTATAGATGCTGATTTTGAATCTCCTTTTATTACTGATTTGTTTTCTATATTTATACCTTTAACTAAATAACCATCTGATAGAACTAAATCTGGTTTTATATTCATTGATGTACACGCTTCTAAAAATATACTATTATTACAATAAGCTATGCCTTTTTCATCAATATCAGCATTAGATTTTTCTGATATGTGATAAGCTAAGGCTTTCTTCTTAATTTCCTTTGCTAACTCTTCTCTTTTCTTTTCAGATAATTTTTTTGAATCATTAAGCCAAAGTATAAGTTCATCATCTATTACATTTAAATCTAATATAACAGCACAAGCTACAATAGGCCCTGCAAGGGGTCCTCTTCCAACCTCATCTACACCAGCTATATAAGTATAATTTCCAAACCCTTTGTCAAAATTATACATTTTCCTAACTCTTTCACATTCTGCTTTTAATTTATCTCTTTCTTTTTTTATCTTTTCACTTAAAGCTTTTACATTTTTTCTTTTATCTATAGCTAATTTATCTATTAAATAAACAAGCTCTGCATTATTCTTTTCTTCTGCTATATTTATTTCATCAACTAAATTCTTTATCTCTTTATAACTTAAGGCTTCTATTTCTTTATTTAATAATTCTAACATACTAATCCTCTTTTTCTTTAGTAGGATATTCTAATGAAATATTACCTACTTTTCCACCTCTAAATTCATCTAATAATATAACAGCAATACGATTATAATCTATTTCTCCACCTTTTATTAAACAACCTCTTTTCCTAGCAATACTATTTAAAGTTTCTAAAGGATCTTCATTTACATCTTCTATTTTATATCTTTCAATAAGGTTAGTTTTGTAATATTCTTGTAATCTCTTTACTAAATTATATGAAAGTTCTTCTATATCCATAATTTCATCCTTTATGGCACCAGTAAAGGCTAAGTTTAATGCAGTTTCATCATCTTCAAACTTAGGCCATAAAACTCCAGGTGTATCTAACATTTCAATATCCATCTTTGTTTTTATCCATTGCTTACTTTTAGTTACCCCAGGTCTATCCCCTGTTTTTGCAATATTATTCTTTGCCATCTTATTTATAAATGTAGATTTGCCAACGTTTGGAATACCAACCACCATAACTCTCATTTGAATTTTTACTAATCCCTTAGCTTTTAATCTATCATGTTTTTCTTTTAATAAAGCTTCTAAAGTTGGTTTAATTTGGTTTAATCCCTTACCACTTAAACAATTTACTTCTAAAACTTTTACAGTTTCTGATGATAAACTATCTATCCACATCTTTGTAACTCTATTTTCAGATAAGTCACTTTTATTTAGCAGTATTATTCTAGGTTTTCCATCACAAAGCTTATCTATATCAGGGTTTGCAGAACTTCTTGGTATTCTAGCATCTCTTATTTCAATTACTGCATCTACTAATTTTAAGTTTTCTTTAATTTCTCTTTGAGTTTTTTTCATATGCCCTGGAAACCAGTTTATTTTACCCATTATTTATCTCCTCCGTAAAATTTATTTATTATTATTATATCAAAATTTAAGTTTATAAATCATAATTATAAAAGAAAAAGGGACTTAAACAAGTCCCTTACTTAGTAATTAGAAATTATCTAACGTTTAATTCTTTAACTTTAGCAGCCTTACCTACTCTATCTCTTAAGTAGAATAACTTAGCTCTTCTAACTTTACCTTTTCTTACAACTTCCATCTTATCAATGATTGGAGAGTTCATTGGGAAAGTTCTTTCTACTCCAGTTCCGTAAGCAACTCTTCTTACAGTGAAAGTTTCTCTTAATCCACCGTTTTGCTTCTTGATAACTGTTCCTTCGAACATTTGAATTCTTTCTCTTGTTCCTTCTTTGATCTTAACATAAACTTTAACAGTGTCTCCAACATTAAAGTTTGGAAGATCGTTTCTTAATTGTTCTGCTTCTATAGCTCTTATTATTTCGTTCATTGTGTAAGTCCCTCCTTGATTTTTTATTAGACGTTCTTAACAAATACTTGACAGAGGACCGCCCGTACTAACACAAAGCTAATTTTAACATAATTAATCTTATAGCACAATATTTTTATTTATACTTTTCTAAAATTTTTTTATCTTCTTTGCTTAAGGTTATTTTATCATATAAATCTTTTCTTCTTTCCTTTGTAATAAGTAAAGATTTTGCCCTTCTCCACTTTCTTATATTTTCATGATGCCCAGAAAGTAACACTTTAGGAACTTTATCTCCTTCAAACTCTTCTGGCCTAGTATATTGAGGATATTCTAATAAACCTTCTGAAAAGGATTCATCTTCATAGCTTTCTTCTTTTCCTAAAACTCCACTTTTTAATCTTAAAATAGAATCTATTACTGGAATTGCAGCCATTTCTCCTCCTGTTAATATAAAATCACCAAGTGAAATCTCTAAATCTATATGTTTATACACTCTTTCATCTATTCCTTCATAATGTCCACATAGAAAAATAAGGCCTTCTTCTTTTGCTAATTCTTTAGCCATTTCTTGATTAAAAGTTTTTCCTCTAGGTCCTAAGAATATTACCTTTCCACTATTATTCTTTTTACAAGCTCTTATAGAATCAACAATTGGTTGAGGAGTCATTACCATTCCAGCTCCTCCACCATAAGGATAATCATCAACTTTTTTATGCTTGTTTAATGTAAAATCTCTTATATTCATTGTATTAATTTCAACAATTCCCTTATCTTTTGCTTTTCCAATTATACTATGATTAAAAATATCAAACATCTCTGGAAATAATGTAAGAATATTAATCTTCATCTTGCCATTCTCCTACAGGCTTTATAGTTATTTTCCTATTTTCAATATCAATATCTGTAACTATTTCTAATAATACTGGTATTAATAGTTCCTTTGGTTTTCTAATCCAATAAACATCATTATTTTTAGTTTGAATTACATCATATACTTCGCCTAAATCTTTACCATTGGTATCAAAAACAGTACAACCTATAATATCTGCTATATAATATGTATCCTCTTCTAAAGGAACAGCATATTCTCTTGGTATTTCCATATACTTATTCTTATATTTTTCTGCTTCTTCTATTGTATTTATACCTTCAATTTTAACTATTACTCTATCTTTTTGATATTTGCAGCCTTGAATTTTTCTTTCAATACCATCTATTAATACAAAGTCTAACTCATTATATCTCTTTGGATCATCTGTTAAGGGTATAACCTTTACTTCTCCCCTTAATCCATGAGTGTTAACTATTTTTCCAACTCTTAAAATATCTTTCATCTTTACACCTCTTATTACAAATTAATAATTTATAATGCATAATGTATAATTTAGGTTAAACTATTTATTTAATTATCCATTATTCATTAGAATTGTACATAAACAAATATACATATTTGTTATTTAATTAGTATAGGCAAATATATTAATATTTCTATTATACCTATCTATAATTATATAGATACATTAGAAGTATTACATCTTATCTTAAAATAATGTTTAAAAAGAGCTAGGAAAACCCTAACTCTTCTTATCAATAATTTCAACTACTACATTTTTATTTTCTCTCATGGCTGCTGCTTTTACAACAGTTCTAATAGCTTTAGCTATTCTTCCCTGTTTGCCTATTACTTTTCCCATGTCTGCAGGAGCAACCTTTAGTTCCAGAATAATTGATTGCTCTCCTTGTACTTCATTTACATGAACTTCATTCGGATTATCCACAAGGGACTTAGCTATATTTTCAATTAATTCCTTCATAAACACCTGTAATTATATATAATTACAGAGTTCACCTCCTAAAAAATTACTTATTTAATCCTGCTTGAGTAAATAGTCTCTTAACTACATCTGTAGGTTGAGCTCCATTTTGTACCCATTTAGTAGCTTTTTCTTCGTTGATTTTGATTTCAGCTGGTTCAGTTAAAGGATTGTAGTATCCAATTTCTTCGATGAATCTACCATCTCTTGGTGATCTTGAATCAGCAACAACTATTCTATAGAAAGGAGCTTTCTTAGCACCCATTCTTCTTAATCTGATTTTTACTGCCATGTTTTTTCACCTCCTTTAAAAAAAATAATTTATCTTAACTCATAAAAGGTAATTTACCAAAGAATCCTTTTTTAGATTTCTTTTGCATAGATTTCATTTGTTTCATTTGTTTTCTCATTACATCAAATCCCTTAATGAGTTTATTAACATCTTGCAATGATGTACCTGATCCTTTTGCTATTCTCTTCTTTCTTGAAGAAGAACCAGAAATAAGCTTTGGATTTCTTCTTTCCTTTGGAGTCATAGAATAAATTATAGATTTTACTTTGTTTAGCTCTTTTTCGCCTGCATCAAAATCTATATTTTTCATTTCCTTAGGTATTCCAGGTATCATTTCCATAATCTTGCTCAAAGAACCTAATTTTTTCATTTGTTCCATTGCAGATAAATAATCTTCATAAGTAAAATCATTTTCTAACATTCTAGAACTTAATTCTTGAGCTTCCTTGTCATCAAAAGCTTGCTGAGCCTTTTCTATTAAAGATAAGACATCTCCCATCCCTAATATTCTTGAAGCCATTCTATCTGGATAGAAAACTTCAAAGTCGCTCATTTTTTCTCCTACACCAATAAATTTTATTGGTTTTTCTGTAATATGTCTAATTGATAATGCTGCTCCCCCTCTAGTATCACCATCAAGTTTTGTTAAAATAACACCAGAAATATCTAAAGTATTATTGAAACTTTCAGCAACATTTACTGCATCTTGACCTGTCATAGAATCTACTACAAGCAAGATTTCTTGAGGTTTAACTTCATCTTTTATTGATTTTAATTCATCCATAAGATTTTCATCTATGTGAAGTCTACCAGCAGTATCTATTATTATTACATTATTTCCATTTTCTCTTGCATGAGCTATCCCTGCCTTTGCTATATCTACAGGATTAACTTTATCACCCATTTTGAAAACTGGAATATCTATCTGCTTTCCAACTACCTCTAATTGCTTTATAGCAGCTGGCCTATATATATCACAGGCTACTAATAGAGGTTTTTTATTTTGCTTTCTAAGTTGTAGTGCAAGTTTTCCACTCATAGTAGTTTTACCTGCTCCTTGTAGACCAACCATCATTATTACAGTTGGACCTACTGAGTTAAAGTTTAACTTGCTTTCACTACCACCCATAAGTTCAGTAAGTTCTTCGTTAACAATTTTTATAACTTGTTGAGCTGGAGTTAAGCTTTCTAGCACATCATTTCCAACGCACTTTTCACTTACTCTTGAAATAAACTGCTTAACAACTTTAAAGTTAACATCTGCTTCAAGTAAAGCTAATTTTACTTCCCTCATGGCTTCTTTTATATCTTTTTCAGTTAGCTTCCCCTTACTTCTAAGTTTTTTAAAAGCTTCCTGTAATTTATCGGATAAACCTTCAAAAGCCATATTATCCCCTCCTATGATTTTATAACTCTTCTAAATTACTTTTGTACTTTTCATAATCCTCTTCACTAATAGAATACTTTTCTCTTAACTCATTAAGAAGATTATTTATTATTACTTCTTGCTCAAAACTTTTTTTAAGCAAATTAAGTTTCTCTTCATAGGATAGAAATTGTTTATAACATCTCTTAATTAAATCATGGATAGCTTGACGACTTGTGTTATTCAATTCAGCAATTTCAGCTAAGGATAAATCCTCATTATAATAAAGCTCCATAATCTTATATTGTTTTTCAGTTAATAATGGACCGTATAAATCCATCAATAATGAAATCTCAACCCTATCTTCCATTTCATCACCTTACCCACAAATGAGATTTTAACAAAACAACTCTATGCTGTCAAGTATTTTTACTTAACACCCTATAAAAAATTTAAAATTTGAAATGTAGAATGTAGAATTAAGGAAATAACTTAGCTTTGCTAAGTTATAGATTTTAATGAAATTCAGCAAAAGCTAAATTTCAACATTAATTTTACATTTTTTATTCTAAAACAGTGCTTCTGCAAAGCTTTCTGCATCAAATTCTTGAAGGTCATCTATTCCTTCTCCTACCCCTATATATTTTACAGGAATGTTTAATGAATTTTTAATGGATATTACTACTCCACCTTTTGCAGTACCATCTAGCTTAGTTAGTATTATACCATCTATTGGGCAAGCCTCCATAAACTGTTTTGCTTGTATTACTGCATTTTGTCCAGTAGTAGCATCTAAAACTAATAATGTTTCTTTTTTAGCTCCATCAAATTCTCTATCTATTATTCTACCTATTTTAGATAATTCATCCATAAGATTCTTCTTGTTGTGTAATCTTCCTGCAGTATCACATATTAATAAATCTATATTTCTTGCTTTTGCAGCGTTCACTGCATCAAATACTACAGCTGCTGGATCTGATCCTTCACTATGTTTTATTAAATCCACACCAGCTCTATCACTCCATACTTCTAGTTGATCTATTGCAGCCGCTCTAAAAGTATCAGCAGCAGCTAAAATAACTCTCTTGCCTTCCTTTTTGTTTTTTGCTGCAAGTTTACCAATTGAGGTAGTTTTACCTACTCCATTTACTCCTATAACTAATAATACCTTTTTACCTGTTTCATCTTCACTTCTTATTTCTTCTGTTCCCTCAAGTAACATATTTTTAATAACTTCTTTTAAAGCAGGATATACTTCACTTGGATCATTTATTTTTTCTTTTCTAATCTTATCTTTTAATCTATTTATTATTTCTATAGTTGTATCCATTCCAATATCAGACATAACTAATATTTCTTCAAGTTCTTCATATAAATCTTCATCTATAGTAATAGCTAATTTTAATGTTTCATTAATTTTATCTGTTAACGCATCTTTAGTTTTTGAAAGTCCATTTTTTAAATTATCAAATATTTTTCCGAATATAGCCATGATTTACCTCCTAATTTTCTTTACTTAAGTCTACTGATACTACCTTAGAAACACCTTTTTCCTCCATAGTAATTCCATACATAACATCACTAGCTTCCATGGTTCCTTTTCTATGAGTTATAACTATAAATTGTATATTCTCTGAAAATTCTCTTAAAAATTCAGCATATCTATATACATTTGCATCATCTAGAGCAGCTTCTATTTCATCTAATATGCAAAATGGAGTAGGCTTCATCTTTAATATAGCAAATAATAGAGCAATGGCAGAAAGAACTTTTTCTCCACCAGACATTAAATTAATATTTTGAAGTTTCTTTCCTGGTGGTTGAACATTGATTTCTATATCTGCTGTAAGTTCATCACCTTCTCCTAAAATAAGTTCTGCATTTCCCCCCTTAAATAAATCTTTAAAGGTTTCATTAAAATTTTTATTTAATATTGTAAAGTTTTCTCTAAATAACTCTTGCATTTTTATAGTCATTTCATTTATAACTGTCATTAATTCTTCTTTAGCCATGTTTAGATCTTCTTCTTGAGAAGACATAAATTGATACTTTTCACATACTTCTTCATATTCTGCTATAGCAGCAAGATTTACTGTTCCTAATTCAGTAATTTGATTTTTTATTTTAAAAATCTCTTCCTTCACCTTGGATATATTTTCAATTTTCACTGCTATTTCCATTGCTTCTGCTAAAGTTAAATTTAATTCTTCGTTTAATTTAATATAGTAATTTTCTCTTTCACTTTCTAATTTTGCAAAAGATATTTCTTTTCTATTCAAATCATTTTCTAATACTCTTATTTCTTCAATTATTAGATTTGATTCTCCATCCTTTATTTTTAGCTTATCTTTTAAACTTATTCTACTAGCTTCATCAAATTTAAAAACATCTTCTAATTCATTTAATCTTTTATTAACTTCTGAAATAAACATTGTTTTATCTTCTATTAATTTTCTTAAATAGTTTATATTACTACTCTTTTCATCATTATCTTTTTTAAGAGAGAAAATTCTTTCTTCTTTTTCTTTTTCTTCTTTTTCTTTTCTCCTAAGATCTGATTGCCTTGAATAAACTACTTCATCTAATTTAGCTTTCTCTATCTTTACTTGGATATTTTCTTCTTTTATTTTATCAAAAACTTCTTTCTTTTCTATAAGTTCCCTTTGAATAATTTCAATTCTTTCCTTATTTTCTTCCTTAGTATTTTGTAGTAATCTTAAATTTTCTTCCTTTTTTACAATTTCATCTCTTAATTTTACTAAGGTTTCATTATTTAAAGATATTTCTTTTTTAGAAACTTCTAATGAATTCTTCAACTTCAAGCTTTCATTTTCTAAGGCTCTAACTTCACTTTCAAATCTTGTTATATCAATATTTTTTTCGTGTATATCATCACTTTTATTTAATATATCTTCATCAATTTCTCTTATTTCATCTCTTATTTTATCTAAAAGTAATAATTCAGAGTTGTAACTACTCTTATTAGTATTTATAGATTCCTCTAATTCTTGAATTTCTCTTCTTCTACCTAAAATACTAGAATTATTTTTCTTATATATACTTCCTCCAGTTAAAGCTCCACCAGGACTTATTACTTCACCATCTAAGGTTACTATTCTTATTTTATAGTTTCCTAATCTAGATATTATTAAAGCTGCTTCCATATTTTCAGCTATAATAGTTTTCCCTAGTGAATAATCCATTATTTCTTTATATTTATTATCATAATTTAATAAATCAGATGCAAGGCCAATATATCCCTTTACATTCTTTATATCATTAGATACATTTATTCTGCTTCCCTTAATTATATTTAAAGGTAAGAAAGTTGCCCTCCCCAAAGAATTTTTCTTTAAATATTCTATTAAAAGCTTTGCTGTATTTTCATCTTCTGTTATTACATTTGATATAGCTCCACCTAAAGATATTTCTATTGCGGTTTCATATTTTTTATCAACTGTAAAAATTTCTCCTAATACACTAGCTCCTTTTCCATAAGGTATTTGACCCTTTTCAATTCTTTCCATTAATTTTTTAATAGATAATTGATACCCTTCATAGCTTTTTTCTAAGTCTCTAAGAGTAGTTAATTTACCATCTAAGATATTTATCTTCTTTGCTATTTCTCTAATAAATCTTTCTTTTCTAGTTAATTGACTACTTAATGCTCCTATTTTTTTTCTATTATCTATAATATTAGCTTCAATTTCTTCCTTTAGTTTCTTTATAGTATTAATTTTCTCATTAATACTTGATATAGTTGCTATGTTAATACTTATATTGCCTTCTATAGCCTTTAAGTTATTTTCACCGCTTGTACTAAGTTCTTCTTTATTTACTATTTCCTTATTAATAATAGCTATATCATTATTTATTTCTGAAGTTCTTCTTAAAATTTCAAATTCATCTTCTTTAATTTTCTCAGAATCTTCTTCTAATTTTTTTATTTCATTAATTAATTTATAATTAGTTGACTCAAATTCCTTAATTAAATTTTCCTTATTAATTTGTTCTTTTATTTTTTCTTCAAGTTCTATTAATAATAAATCCTTCTCTTTTCTTGATTTTATTAATACTTCTTCCAATCTTAATATTTCTTCATTATCTTTTTTTATAACTTCTTCAAAGTTTTTTATTCTTTCTTTGTATATCTCAATATCATTTAAGCTTTTATTTACTTCTTCCTTTTTTGTATAATACTCTGTCTTTTCAGTATTATTTTTCTTTTCAATAGTTTCAATTTCTTCTTCTAAATGAACAAGTTCTTCCTTTAGCTTATTTAATATTTCTCTTTTTTCTTTGATATCTTCACTTTTATTTGTTATTTCTATATTTATTGACTTAATATCTTTATCTATGACACCTATATTATTTACAAGTAAAGATACTTCCCTTACCCTTAAATCATCTGAAAGAACATTATACTTTAATGCTTTTTCTCTTTCCTCTTTTAAAGGTTCAATTCTCTCTTCATATGTAGAAATTATATCTCTAATTCTTGTTAAATTATTTTCAGTATTAGATAATTTTCTTTCTGCCTCTTCTTTTCTAGATTTAAATTTAACAATACCTGCCGCCTCTTCAAGAATAGCTCTTCTATCATCAGCTTTTCCACTTAGTATTGCTTCAATTTTCCCTTGCCCTATAAGGGAATAACCTTCTTTTCCTATACCTGTATCCATAAAAAGGCTATGAATATCTTTAAGTCTACACTTTTGATTATTTATTAAATATTCTGTTTCTCCTGATCTAAAAATTCTTCTAGTTATAGTTACCTCTGAGTAATCAGTATCTAAAGAGTTATCAGAATTATCTAGAGTAAGTGAAACTTGTGCTAACCCTACTGCTTTTCTAAATTGTGTCCCAGCGAAAATTACATCTTCCATCTTTCCGCCTCTTAAAGTTTTAACACTTTGTTCTCCAAGAACCCATCTTACAGAGTCAGAAATATTACTCTTCCCACTTCCATTTGGACCAACTACTGCTGTTACTCCTTTTTTAAAGTTTAAATTGGTTTTATCTGCAAAAGATTTAAAACCTCTTATTTCTAGGGATTTTAAAAACATAGATACACTCCTTAACTAATCAATGATACTAGTAAACTCACTGAGAGCATAATAGCTAAAAATACGGTTATTACTCGCATTAGTTTTTGTCTTGTTTTCTTTTTCATAATCAACACTCCTGTCCTATTTTAGTTTATAGTAAAGATTATAAAATATCAATATAAGGTAGGCAAAATATCGCCTACCTTATACTTATCTCTCTAGTTCTCTTTATAACAATAATATTAAGATTACCTCTTTTTAATTTATCTTTAGTATTAACTAGTATTTTCCCTTTATGATTATTCTTTAAATTATTAAAATAAACTTTTTTATTAGCATATAATTTGCTAAGATCCTTAGAATTAATCTCTATAATTATATCTTCATCTTCATTAATTTCGCTTTTAATTTTATCACATATTAAGCTACCTTCTACTAGTTCTCTAAAAGCTGGATGAAATGGTCCATCAACAAGATCTCCACCCCATGTAATGTTATCTGTAGGTTGTAGTCCTATTCTAATTATATTTATTCTAGCCTTCATGTACAGCTTATATAATTCTTTTGAAATATTTATTGCTTCTTCTAGAGAATACGGCCTATATTCTCCTCTATTATACATCACTTCCATAGGAGTATCTTTTATCACTAAAGCAGGATAAATTCTACATATATCTGGCTTCATATTTATTGATTTATTTACAGTTTCAATATCTTTTTCAAAAGTATCTCCAGGAAGCCCTGGCATAATTTGATGACCTAATGTAAATTTATATTCTTTAATTAATTTTGAAGCCTCTTCAACATCTTTTGAAGTATGTCCTCTTCCAGATAACTTTAATATTTCATCATCTAAAGATTGTACTCCAAGTTCTATAATATCTACACTGTATTCTTTTAGATAACTTAATATATATTTATTAATTGCATCTGGTCTAGTAGACATTCTTATCTTATCTATTAATCCCTTATCTTTATACTCCTTTGCTACTGATAATAATTCCTTTTGTTTATTTACATTAATAGCAGTAAAAGTTCCTCCAAAAAATGAGACTTCAACAGTTGAATTACTATGTTCAATAGTTTTTAAATAACTTTCAATTGTTTCTCTTACATCTTTAGCTGTAACTTCTTCTTCTTCTACTTTCTTTGCTATTTTATCTTGATTACAAAATACACATTGATGTGGACACCCTATATGAGATATAAATATAGGAATTATATAATGTCTCTTATTCATATTATCCCTCCAAAGACTTTAATGCTTCCCTAGCTGCATTTTGCTCTGATTCCTTTTTGCTATACCCTTCACCTGTTCCAAGTTCTTTGTCATCAACTATAACAGAAGTGTAAAACTTTCTTCTATGAGGAGGTCCCTCATATTTTAAAAGTTCATAAACTATACTAACTTCTCCTGACTTTTGCATTTCCTCTTGAAGTTTAGTTTTATAATCTAAAATTATATCATTATTTATAGCTTTATTTATTATTTCTCTAAAATGACCTAATATATAGTCTTTAACAAATTCTAACCCCTTATCTAAATAAATTGCAGCAAGTAAAGCTTCAACTGAATCAGCTATAATTGAAACTCTTTCTCTTCCTCCAGTTAATTCCTCTCCCTTGCTCATTCTTATAAAATAACCTAAATTCAATTTTTTCCCTATTTCATAAAGTGAATTTTCGCAAACAATTAAACTTCTTATTTTAGTTAACTCACCTTCACTTTTATTTTTATAGTTTAAAAATAAATATTCTGTAATACATAACTGAAGAATTGAATCACCTAAAAATTCAAATCTTTCATTATACTCCTCATCTTTATGCTGATTTGCATATGAGCTATGAGTTAGTGCGGTTTTTAGAACTCTTGGTTCATTGAAGCTAACTCCTATATGCTCTTCAACTTCACTAATATTAAACTTTGCCATCTTTTACAACTCCTCAAAGTTTATTCTTCAATTTGCTTTTTGTAGCTTTTATAAAACAAATTCAAGAATAAACTAATTTAATTATAAATTTTAAATATAAAATCCCGCACTTTTGCGGGATTAAATTACTCTTCTACGTGATTTTTTAAATACTTAACAACATCTCCAACTGTTTTAAAGCCTTCAGCTTCTTCATCTGGAATTTCAGTATCTAATTCATCTTCTAAAGCCATCATAAGTTCAACTAAATCTAATGAATCTGCGTTTAAATCATCTAGGAAAGAAGATTCCATTGTAATTTCATCTTCATTAATGCTTAATTTTTCTGCTATAATTTCTCTAACTCTTTCGAACATTAAAATCACCTCCTACATACATCATTTAGATAATATTATATATTATTTATCTAGTCAATATACATATTGGCATTTATTATATATTATTTTGTATCTCTTTCTTAATTTTTTCAAGCACACCATTATCATGGAAAGTTTTTGTTTGTCTTATAGCATTTTTAAATGCCTTTCCATCTGAACTTCCATGAGCTTTAATACAAATACCATCTACACCTAAAAATGGAGCTCCACCTACTTCTTTATAATCAAATTTTATCTTTAAACTTTTAAAGACAGGCTTTAATAATACTGCTCCTAGCTTACTAATTAATCCACTTGATAAAATTTCTTGCTTTATCATTCCTAATAATGTAGATGCAACACCTTCATACATCTTCAATAATGTATTCCCAACAAATCCATCACAAACTAAAACGTTTATATCACCCTTTGAAGTATCTCGTGGTTCCACATTACCTACAAAATTTAAATCCTGTTCTTCTTTTAGAAGTTTATGAGCAGCTTTAGTTAATTCATTTCCTTTTTCCTCTTCTGCTCCAATATTAACAAGTCCTACTGTAGGATTTTTAGAACCTAATACTCCTTGATAATATATTTTTCCCATTTTTGCAAATTGAACTAAATAGTTTGGCTTACAATCAACATTTGCACCAGCATCAACTATCATAAAACTTCCATTCTTCCCTGGCATTATAGGAGCAAGGGCTGGTCTTTCAATACCTTTAATTCTACCTACAACTAGTGTACAACCTGCTAAAAAGGCCCCTGTACTACCACCAGATATTACAGCATCACATTCCTTGTCCTTAACAAGTTTTAACGCTTTATATAAACTAGAATCTTTTTTCTTCTTTAAAGCCATTACAGGATGTTCATTTGGTGAAATTACCTCTCTAGCATCTACTATATTAATTAAAGATTTATCATATGTATAATTCTTTAATTCCTCTTCTATTTGTTCTTTGGGTCCTGTTATATAGTATTCTATTCCTTGGTATTCATTAATAGATTTAATTACTCCTTCAACTACAGCCTTTGGTGCATGATCTCCACCCATTCCATCTATAGCTATTTTCATAAACCTTCACCCCTTTTCCTTATATATAAAGAAAAGAAAGTCATTAGACTTTCTTTATTCTTCTACAGAAGCAACTACTTCTTTACCTTTATAGAATCCACAGTTCTTGCAAACTCTGTGAGCTAACTTCATTTCATGACATTGTGGACATTCAACTATTCCAGGTAAGCTCGCCTTAAAAGTTTGAGCTCTTCTTGAATTTCTCTTTGCTCTATATGTTTTTCTTGCAGGATTTCCCATTACTACACCTCCTTATTTCCAAATAACTCTTGTAACTTTGCCAGTCTTAAGTCTACATCATTTGTTTCACAATGACAAGAATCTTCATTAAGATTTTTACCACATTGGTAGCAAAGTCCCTTACAGCTATCTGTGCAAAGTCTCTTAATAGGTAAGGTTGAAATAATAATATTTTCAACTGTTTTAGCAATATCAAAAATATCGCTATCTACAAAAATAATTTCTTCATCATCTTGAAGTTCCTTATTATTTGTAAACCTTTCTTCTATATCAATATCTATTGGATAGATAAAGGCATCTAGACACCTTGAACAATGCAGTTTCAATTTTGTTTTTATTGAAGCTCTTAGAGTTAAAACATCTCCAACAGAAGTAACATTTCCAACTACATTTAAACATTCTACAGCTTCTATTTTTTCTCCATCAAAATGAAATGGAGCTAAATCATATGTTATATTAACTTCTTTTTTTCTATTTTTTGATGAAATAAGATCTGAAAATTGTATAATCATATCTACTTGCTCTAGACCCTGTCCTCATATCCTTTTGGATACATTATGTACTTTATGTACATAGCTTGAGCCAAGCTTTATTTCACTCCTTAGATAAATATTTGCCGAATAAACACAATTTATTATATAAAGTGCATGATTAAAAGTCAAGCAATTTTACATAAATAACTCAACTAATAATTATGCACTTAGTAAATTAATTATTTAATTAATTCAACTGTATCTCTTGCTATAACTAATTCTTCATTAGTTGGAATTACGAATGCTTTAACTTTGCATCCTTCTTTTGAAATTTCTCTTACTTTTCCTCTTACCTTATTTCTTTCTTTATCTACTTCAACTCCAAGGAATTCTAATCCTGTAAGTATAGATTCTCTAGTTTCAGGTCCATTTTCACCTACACCAGCTGTAAATACTATTACATCAACACCACCCATAATAGCAGCATAAGATCCAATAGTTGCTCTAACCTTATATTCAAATATAGCAAGAGCTAATTTTGCTCTATAAACATCTTCTTTAAATGCAGCATCTTCAATATCTCTAAAATCTGAACTAATTCCTGATATTCCAAGAACACCTGACTTTTTGTTTAATAAGTCATTTACTTCATCAGCTGATAATCCTTCTTCTTTCATTAAGAAAGTAACAATTGCAGGATCTATATTACCAGATCTTGTTCCCATAGCTACTCCTTCAAGTGGTGTGAAGCCCATTGAAGTATCTATGGAAACACCATTTTTAATTGCAGCTAAGCTTGCACCATTTCCTAAGTGACAAGTTACTATTTTTAAATCTTTTATATCTCTTCCCATAACTTCTGCTACTTTTTGAGAAACATATTTATGAGAAGTACCGTGGAATCCATATTTTCTTATTCCATGCTTAGTGTATAAATCATATGGAAGAGCATAAAGATATGCTTCTTCTGGCATTGTTCCATGGAAGGCAGTATCGAACACAGCTACCATTGGAGTGTTTGGCATAAGTTCTTCACAAGCTTCTATACCTATCATATTTGCAGGGTTGTGTAAAGGCGCTAATTTAAAGCACTCTTTAATATAATCTTTAACTTCTTTATTTATACGAACTGAAGATTTATACTTTTCTCCTCCATGAACAACTCTATGTCCAACAGCTGTAATTTCATCCATTGAAGAAATTACACCATTTTCCTTATCTACTAATGCATCTAAAACTAATTTTATTGCAACTTTATGATCTGGCATTTGTTGCTTAACTATATATTTGTCTCTTCCTTCTACCTTTTGAGTTAAAACAGAACCTTCAATTCCTATTCTCTCTACTAATCCTTGAGCTAAAGATTCCTCAGTAGACATATCAATTAATTGATACTTAAGCGATGAACTACCGCAATTGATTACTAATACTTTCATTTGTGTTATACTCCTTCTTGATGAATAATTATTTTTGAGCTTGAGCCTGAACTGCAGTTAATGCAACAACATTAACTATATCCTCAGAACTACATCCTCTTGATAAATCGTTAATTGGTTTTGCAAAACCTTGACACATAGGTCCAATTGCTTCTGCATTTGCAAATCTTTGAACTAATTTATAGCCTATGTTTCCACTTTGTAAATCTGGGAAAATTAATACATTAGCTTTTCCAGCAACAGTACTATTAGGTGCCTTTTGAGCTGCTACTTTATCAACTATAGCTGCATCTAATTGTAATTCACCATCTATTTGTAGATCAGGTCTTAATTCTTTAGCAAGCTCAGTTGCTTTTCTTACTTTGTCTACCATTTCATGGTCTGCACTTCCCATTGTTGAGAAAGAAAGCATAGCTACTCTTGGTTCAACTTTGCAAAGTCTCTTTGCAGTATCAGCTGTAGCTATAGCTATAGCTGCTAATTGTTCATATGTTGGATTAGGGTTAACTGCACAGTCTGAGAATAATAGCATACCCTCTTCACCATATTTTGAACCTGGAACCATCATAATAAAGAAACTTGATACTACTGAAACGCCTGGTGCAGTTTTAATAATTTGAAGCCCTGGTCTTAACAAATCCCCAGTTGTATGTACAGCACCTGATACCATACCATCTGCATCATCTAGCTTAACCATCATAGTACCAAAATATAATGGATCTCTAACTATTTTTTCTGCTTTTTCTAAAGTCATTCCTTTATTTTTTCTTAATTCGTAAAATGAATTGATATAAGTTTCTAGTCTATCTGATTTATTCGGGTCTACTATTTCCACGCCGTCTAAATTAACATTTAATTTTTGTGCATTTTCTTGAATTTTGTTGCTATCTCCTACTAAAACTATATGAGCTAATCCTAACTCTACTATTTTTTGAGCGGCAACTAAAGTTCTCTCTTCATCACCTTCTGGAAGAACTATCTTTCTCTTATCAGCTTTTGCTGATTCCCATAATTTTTTCATAAGTTCCATAATAAACTTCTCCTTTCAAAAAAAGTATAAACTTCTTTCCATAATCTAATATACTCCTAAATAACTATATTTTTCAACCTTAAATATTCAAAAGTTTTAATTCTTTTTATTCAAAGTTTTCTAAATATTTCTAAATTTCAAGAAAGAATATCTAATTTTTAACAATGTTATACAAATAATTATATAAAAAACATTAATATGTTATAATGATTTTATAATTCCCATTAAGGAGTGTATTTATGAAAATAACTGGAATAATTACTGAATATAATCCCTTTCATAACGGCCACTTATATCATCTTAACACAGCAAAGAAAGTTACAAACTGCCATGGCATAGTTTGTATTATGAGTGGAAACTTCGTACAAAGGGGCGAACCTGCAATAATAGATAAATGGAAAAGAACTGAAATGGCTTTATTAAACGGAGTTGATTTAGTTATTGAACTTCCTACTTTCTATGCAGTATCTTCTGCAGAATTTTTTGCAAAAGGAGCTGTTGACATTCTAAATAATATTGGAGTTGTTGACAATATATTTTTTGGAAGTGAATGTGGAGATATAAATTTACTTTATAAAATCGCTGAAGTTTTAACCAAAGAACCTAAAGAATTTAAGCTTAAGATTAAAGAAAATTTAAAATCTGGTGTTACATATGCTAAGGCTAGAGAAAAAACTCTAATAGATATTTTAGATAATGAAGATCTAAATGAGATTCTTTCAAATTCAAATAATATCCTTGGAATTGAGTATATTAAAGCTATTATTAAAAGTAATAGTTCCATAACACCTCTAACTATGAAGAGAGAAGGTTCTAAATATAACGATAAAAAATTTCACACTGTATTTTCTTCAGCTACTAGCATAAGAGAAAATATTAAAAATAATTATAATTTAAATTTACTAGAATCTTATATGCCATCTCCTTCTTTAGATGTACTTATTAACTTATCAAAAAATAATTATCCTTTTATTTTTGAAGAAGATATGTATAAATTTATTAAGTATAGACTGTTAACAAATTGTATAAACTTTAACAATCTTTTTGAATCAAAAGAAGGGATAGACAATAAATTTATTAAAGAAATTTATCATAGTTCCTCCTATGAAAATTTTATTTTTAGAGTAAAAAGTAAAAGATATACTTACACAAAAATCTCAAGACTGTTATCTCAATTATTTTTTTCATTAGATAATTATAGTTTTGAAGAATTATCAAAAGAGGAAAATTTATACGCAAGAATTCTTGGATTTAACGATATTGGAAGGCTTATTTTAAAGGAAATGAAAAAAAAATCTTCTATTCCTATTATTACAAAAGTTCCAAAGAATAATTCTAATAAGCTTTTACAGTTAGATATTCAAAGCACAAAAGCTTACTCTATTTTAAATAATAAGGTAAATCCATTAAGTGATTATTTACTTTCACCTATAATAAAATAATAATATTATAAAGCCATAAGCATATAAATACTATAGGAGGTATGTCTCATGATTAGTATATATATTTTATGGCTTTTAATTTTTATTCTTGTTATAATTCTACTGAAACTTATTAATATAAAAAAAAATTTTCTAATATGTTTTTTTATAACTATTTTTATAATTATATTTGTAGTTAATTTAAAAACTAGTATTGAAGCAGCTATAAACGGAGTAAAGCTTGTTGTATCTGCAATATTGCCAACTATTTTCCCCTTTAGTGTAATATGCAATCTACTAATATGCTATGATGGAATAACACTTTATTCTAAAATACTAGGTCCACTTATTTGTAAGCCTTTAGGTCTTTCGAAAAGTTCTTCTTTTCCACTTGCTGCTAGTTTTATTTGTGGTTATCCTTTAGGTGCAAAATATTCTTCTGACATTTATAATTTAGGATATATACATAAAGATGAATATGAACGACTACTAAATATAGCATCTAATGCTGGTCCAATTTTTATTTTAGGTTCAGTTTCCGTTGCTATGCTAAATAATATTAAATTTGGATATATACTTCTTATTGCAAATTATTTATCCATTATAATAATAGGACTACTTACAAAAAGAAAAAATAAATCTACTTTCAATGAATTTAAAATTGATTCAACGCAAAAGAATTCTAATTTCGGAACAAATTTAAAGTTTTCTATAGAAGGAGCTGTTAATACTACATTAAATGTAGGTGCTTTTGTAATAATTTTTTCTGTAGTAATAAGCATAATAAAAAGCACCACTTCAATAAGTGCTGCTTTCACCTTTTTAGAAAATTTATTTAAATTACCTACTGGAATTATGTATAATATTTTTTTAGGTAGTATTGAATTTACTAATGGTTGCAAAATTATTTCTACTATAAATTTATCTATTACTTTAAAATTAAGTTTAATAAGTTTTATATTATGTTTTTCTAGTTTATCTGTTATAGCTCAAGTATCTTCTATTATAAGTATAGATAATCCAAATTTTAAGAAATATATTTCACTTAAATTTCTACAAGGAATAATAGGTTTTATAATAACATTTATTTCTAGTAATATTATATTAATTTCAATACCAACCTTTAGTATTGCACCAATCTACAACTATAAATTAGTTATATATAAATTATTTATTCCGTTAATATTACTATTAAGTATATCCCTTTTAGTTTCTATAACCCTTAGCTTTATTAAAAGAAAATTACATTCCTCTTAATTCAGATATGTTTTCTTTAATCCTTGAACCAGTTTTACTTAAATTTTCATCTATTTCTTTAGCAACCATTTCAAAGGATTTTTGCATATCTGCAATAAGTTTATTTTTCTTTTCTTCAATTTCTCTATCTAGTTGAGATAAAATTTCAGTTGAATACTCTCTAGAACCAAGTCTAATTGCCTTAGCATCTCTTTGTGCTAGGGCAATTATTTCATTTGCCCTTATTTTTGCTTCCTTAACTAAATCATGATTTTCTACATTTTGTTTCATCATTTCCATAATTTCACTTTTAGTAGATTCATATTGTTTTTGAGCATCTTCTAATATTCTATCCTTCTCATTCATAACCCATTGAGCTTTTCTAATTTGATCTGGTAAATAGTTTATTACTTGATCTATTACTTCTAAAAATTCCTTTTTATCTATTACACTTTTACCTGTTATAGGCACCTTTGGTGCAGTTTCTATCAACTCTTCTAAATACTCTAAAAGCTCAATAATATTAACTTCAATTTTATCCATATTTCTACTTCCTCCTAGAAAACTTAAACATTAAAATTTCTCCATAAGCTCTGAAATCAATTCATCAGGTACTAGTCCCTTAATATTCCCACCAAACTTAGCCACTTGCTTCACTGAAGATGAACTTACATAGGAGAATTCTGATGAAGTCATCATAAATACAGTTTCAATATCAGAATCAAGTTTTGAGTTCATAAGTGCCATTTGGAACTCATATTCAAAATCTGACATAGTTCTAAGACCTTTTAAAATAACTCTGGAATTATGCATTTTTGCAAAATCAACTAAAAGTCCATCAAAACTTAAAACTTCAACATTATCTATATTTTTAGTAACTCTTTTTATTAAATCTACTCTCTCTTCTATAGTAAACAAACAGTTTTTATCCATATTAACTAAAACTGCTACAATTACTTTATCATATATTTTAGCACCTCTACTTATAATATCTAAATGTCCGTTTGTTATCGGATCAAAGCTTCCCGGATAAATAGCAATATTCATTTCTCTCACCTTTTATTTACTCCTCATTATAATATATACACACTGTTGTATTCCCATATTTTTTACTTTTAAGTAATTTTATTTCTTTATATCCTTTATAAATTTCTTCTATAGAGTCTATCTTTGTTACTATTATACCGTCTTTTTTTAAAAGATTTTTTTCTTTTATAATTTCTATTGCTTTTGGAATCATTTCCTTGCAATATGGTGGATCTATAAAAATAATATCAAATACCTTTCCTTTATTGCTTAACATATTTAAAGCATCATATGAATCTAAATTAAGTGGAAAGCAAAATTCTTCAAACTTTAAATTCTCAATATTTTTCTTTAGAATTGGAAAAGTTGTATTACTTTTATCAATTAAATATACTTCTTTAGCACCTCTACTTGCTGCTTCAAGACCAAGGCTTCCAGTTCCTGCAAAAACGTCAACTACCACAGATTCTGGCACATAGTTTTGTATAATACTAAACATTGCTTCCTTAACCCTATCTAAAGTTGGCCTCGTTTCCATTGTATCTGGAGGTAGTAACTTACGTCCTCTTGCTTTTCCTGCTATTATTCTCATTTAAATTTCCTCCTTAGGTACTGTTAATACAATTTTAACATAATATTTATTTATATACAATTTTTTTAATTAAAACAAATATATCGACTATATCTTTCAAGAGATTTAGATATTTCATTACATAGTTTTACATTTTTCACATCTTTAGAATTAATTAATTGACTTGCTTCATATCTTGCACATTTTAAAATATCAATATCCTCATAAAAATCTGCCAATACTAATCCTATATCTCCACTTTGTCTTAGTCCAAACATTTCTCCTGCTCCTCTTAATTTCAAGTCTTGTTCTGAAATATAAAATCCATCAGTAGAGCTTGTCATTATTTCCATTCTTTTTTTTGTTTTTTCATTTTTAGCTTTTCCTATTAAAATACAGAATGATTCATATTCACCTCTACCAACTCTTCCTCTTAATTGATGAAGCTGAGCCAATCCAAATCTCTCTGAATTTTCTATTATCATAACAGATGCATTAGGAACATTTACGCCAACTTCTATTACTGTTGTGGAAATTATAACTTTAACTCCACCTTCTTTAAACCTTCCTATTATTTCATCTTTTTCTTTTGGTTTCATTTTTCCATGTAATATCTCAACACTAACATTTTTAAACACATTTTCTTTTAATTCATCGTATAATTTTTCTACAGAATTTAATTCCATCTTCTCATTTTCTTCAATCAAAGGACAAACTATATATACTTGCCTTCCTTTATTTATTTCTTCTAAAGCTAGTGAATAAGCTGACATTCTTTCATTTTCAGAATAAAATCTTGTATCTATTTTTTTTCTTCCAGGTGGAAGCTTATCTATTATTGATACATCTAAGTCTGAATACATATATAATGCTAATGTTCTAGGAATTGGAGTTGCTGTCATTACTAACACATCTGGTCTTTTAGCTTTATTTATTAATTTATTTCTTTGCTCAACACCAAATCTATGTTGCTCATCAGTAATTACTAATCCTAAATTTTTAAATTCTACATCCTCTTGAATCAAGGCGTGTGTTCCAATAACAAGCATAGGCTTACCTTCTGCTATCTTTTCTTTTATTCTTTTTTTCTCCTTTAAACTAGTGCTTCCTGTTAAAATCTCTACATCTAAATTAAAATTCTTATAAATTTTTAACGCCTCTAAATAATGTTGATTTGCTAAGATTTCCGTAGGTGCCATTAAGGCTCCTTGATATCCATTTTTTAATACATTAAAGAGTGCTATTAATGCTACTATAGTCTTTCCACTTCCTACATCTCCTTGTATTAACCTATTCATAGAATATTGACTTTTTTGATCTCTTAAAATATCTCTTACCACACTAGTTTGAGCATCTGTTAGTCTAAAAGGTAATGATTCCTTTAAATCCTTTAGTTCATCATGCCAATAAAAAGATATTCCATCATTATTTCTTAATTTATTTTTAAGTAATAATAGCTTCATTGAATATGTAAAAAGCTCTTGAAATTTAAGTCTTGAAACAGCATTGCTTAATTCCATTTTACCTTTAGGAAAATGTATATTTCTAATTGCAGTATCTAAGTCTATCATTTTATATCTATCAATAATATCTTTTGGTAAATTATCAGAAATGATAACTTTATCTAACGCTTGATTAATTATTTTTGTAATGACTTTATCATTTAAATCACCTTTTAAAGGATACTTAGGTATTATCTCACTTTTTTTAGCATCATTACACCCTATTATAGGATTAATTACCTCTAATATTTTCCCATTTCTTTTGAATTTCCCTAATAAATCATAAGTAGTATTAAGCCTAAAATTATTTTTTATATATCTTTGATTAAACCATTTTCCTACAACAACATGCCCTTTATAATCGAATTTAATTGTTGATATAATTTTACCATTTTTAGTTTTTATATCTCTATCATAGCCTATTACTCTACAGCTTAATATTTGTTTTTCTTCACCATCTATTTCATCAAATTCTACATCACCTTTGATAAATTCATAATCTCTTGGAAAGTATAAAAGCAAATCATATATTGTAAAAATTCCACATTTATTTAACTTTTCAGTAAGTTTAGGACCTACACCTTTCAAAGTTGAGACTTCCATTGATATATTCATTTACTCACCTCGAACTTTTTTATTAAGTACTTATTTCTTATTTAAATATAAGAAAATCAATATTATAAAATTAAAGAAAAAACTCCTTTCGGAGTTTTCATATAAATTTATTTGGAGCTGTTAAAATCAGCTCCTTTTAGTATTATTCTACTGACATTAAGAAGTAGTATAGTGGTTGTGCACCTCTATAACATTGCACATCTAAATCTTCATATTTTTCTTCTATCTTATTTGCGAATTCATTTGCTTCTTCTTCTGAAACATCTGAACCATATAATATAGTAATAAGCTCACTTTCATCATCTACCATTTCAGAAAGTACTTCCTCTGCTACATCAACATAAGATGATCCAACTTTCTTGATTTTTCCTTCAATTAATCCAAGCATGTTGCCTTCTTTAATTTGTATCCCATCCATTTCAGTATCTCTTACTGCATATGTTACAGATCCTGTTTTAACCATATCAATAGTTTCTTTTAAAGCTTCCTCATTTTCATCGACTTCTACTTCAGAATTAAACATTGTAACACAAGTAATTCCTTGAGGTATTGAAGTTGTAGGTATTACTCTAACATCTTTATCAGATATTTCAGCTGCTTGCTTTGCAGACATTATTATATTTTTATTATTTGGTAATACAAATATATGGTCTGCATTTAATTTAGCAATACATTCCATTATATCTTGAGTAGAAGGGTTCATAGTTTGACCACCTTCAATAACATAATCTACTCCAAGATCTTTAAATATGTTTGTGATTCCCTCTCCCATTGCTACTGCAACAAAAGCATACTTTTTCTTTTCAACTTCTACAGCTTCTTCTTTATGTTCATCTTTAAGTTTATATTCTTCTTTTGATAAAAGAACTTCTCTATGTTCTTCTCTCATATTATCTATTTTAATTTTAGATAATTCTCCTAATTGTACTGCTTTTGCTAATACAGCACCAGGATCATTAGTGTGAATATGAACTTTAATAACATCTTCATATCCAACTACAACCTGTGAGTCTCCCATAGGTGTTATATCATCTCTAAATTTATCTGCTTTACTAGCATCTGCTAAAATAATGAACTCTGTACAGTAACCAAATTTAATATCTATGTCCTCAGTTCCTTGAGCCCCTTGCATTTTAGCTTCTGATGGTTTTATATCTTTAATCTCAGCTTTAATATCATCTCTTAATGCTTCAAGCATTCCTTTTAATATAATATATAATCCCATTCCACCTGAATCTACTACTTTTGCTTTCTTAAGTGCTGGTAAAAGTTCTGGTGTCTTATCAAGCATTATCTTAGCTTCTTTTACAACAACATCCATTAATTCAACTATATCCTTAACATCTGTGTCTATTGCAGCTTCAGATGCAGCTCTTATTACTGATAATATAGTTCCTTCTGTCGGTCTCATAACAGCCTTATAAGCAGCTTTGCTACCTTCTTGTAAAGCTATAGCAAGTTCAACTGAATCTACTGATGTTTTTCCTTCTAATCCCTTTGAAATTCCTCTAAGTATTTGTGAAAGAATAACACCTGAGTTACCTCTTGCTCCCATTAAAGCTCCCTTAGCAAGTTTTTTTGAAGCTTCTCCAATAGATTCTGTATTTAATCCTTCTATTTCTTTAACAGCTGCTTTAAAAGTTGCAGACATATTAGTCCCTGTATCGCCATCTGGTACTGGGAATACGTTCAACGAGTTAACATACTCACTTTCTTCTAACAATATATTGCTAGCATTAACAACCATGTTATAAAAATCATGGCCATTTATTGTCTGATATTTCATCTTTTTACCTCCTAGACTCTCACTGCTTGAACATTTACTGTAACAGATGAAACTTTTAATCCAGTAAAGTTTTCCACACTATAACGTACCTTTTGTATTATATTATTTGCTATTTCAGAAATTTTTGTTCCGTATTCAACCATAACAAATAACTCCACTATTAATTTATCATTATCAAATTTCAGCTTAACGCCTTTGCTTAAATTTTCTATTCTCATTAATTCCCATAGTCCTTCAGTTGCATTCTTAGAAACCATACCTACAACTCCATAGCACTCCATAGTTGATAAACCAACTATTTTTGCAAGCACCTCTTCAGAGTAATGTATATTTCCAAGTTCATTTGAATATCCTACCATATAGAAACCTCCTTATCAATATCTATACACTATATTTTATATTACTTATATTTATTATTCAAGTAAATATTACATCAAGTAAATATTACATAGCTTATTATATGAAGATATTATAAAATATATTAAAATCTTGATTATAAAAGTTTTTTTACTTTTTTCTTATTTTCCCTTGCTTTTATAAGGGTTCCTATGTTAAAATTTAATCTGTCCTATTGAAGAGAAATTATCTTCAAAAACAAGGAGGTGTTTTCAAGTGGCAAGAAGATGCGAAGTTTGTAATAAAGGGGTTGTATCTGGAACTCAATACTCCCACTCACATCGTCAATCAAAGAGAACTTGGGCTCCTAACATAAAGAGAGTAAAGGCTTTAGTTAATGGAACACCAAAAACAGTTCATGTATGTACAAGATGCCTTAGATCTGGTAAGGTTCAAAGAGCAATATAAGTTCAAATAAAAAATGCAATTGTTAAACAATTGCATTTTTTATTTTTAATACAATATAATTTTATTATTTTTCATATGTATTATCTTTTTCTTCTAAAAAATTTAATTAAATTAGATAAAAACTTAGGTAACTTTATAGCTATTATCTTCATATTAGACCTCCATAAAAAAATCACTCATCTCTTATACATTGTATGCAAATAAGCAAAATGAGTGATTACTTTTTTTAATCATTTGTATAAAGAATCATTACAATCCCACTATCAAAAGTTATTTCTATTTCTTCATCTAAAAATTCATTAGATGTAGTTATACTATCACCTAATTTCAAATCAAAATTAGTCAAGTTATATTTGGCTCCACTTATATTAAAATTCTTAACTTCGTCACAGTAAGCTTGGAAAGAAATAGTATCTCCTTTATTTCCATTTAAAATAATTGATTTATCAGTTAAAAATATATAATTATTATCATCAATTACTTTAACTTTTTTAGATTTTTTAAGTCCTCTTAACATAAGTCCAAAATTGCTTAATGTATGATCATATCTAGTGCCAGTTGCACCTAATAATATTATTTCATCTGCTCCTTTTTCAACAGCTAGATTGTATGCAATTTCAGTATCTGTATAATCTTTTTCTCTCTTATATTTTATTTTTTTCCCTGATTTAGCTTCAATTGAATTTATTATATCCTCATCTGCAGAATCAAAGTCTCCTAAAATATAATCTGGTGTTATATCATATTTATATAATACTTCACAGCCTTTGTCAGCTCCAATAATTATATCTGCATCTTTTACTTCTCTAAACAATAAATCCTTTGAAGGCTCTTTTCCACCTGAAATTATTATAGCTTTCATTAAATTATCCTCTTATTGCTTTTATATTTTCCTTAAGGTTTCCATCACCAAATATAGCTGAACCAGCAACTAATACATTTGCCCCTGCTTCAATTAAGGCCTTTGAGTTATTTCTATCAACTCCACCATCTACTTCTATAAGCAAGTCTTTATTTACCTTCATACTCATTTCTTTTACTTCTTTTACTTTATTTAAAGAATATGGAATAAACTTTTGTCCTCCAAAACCAGGATTAACTGACATTATTAATACTAAATCTAGTTTTTCTATTATATCCTTTAAAACAAAGGTTGGTGTTCCTGGATTTAAAGAAACTCCAGCTTTAACTCCTTTAGACTTAATATATTCAATAGCTCTATCTATATGTTTTTCTGCTTCATAATGTATAGTGATAATATCTGCTCCTGCTTCAACAAATTCATCTATATATCTTGATGGATTTTCAATCATTAAATGAACATCAAATACTTTATTTGTTTTATTTCTGATTGATTTTATTACTGGTATTCCAATAGTAATATTAGGTACAAAATTTCCATCCATTACATCTATATGAATATAATCTGCTCCTGCCTCATCTACTTTTATTATTTCTTCACCTAATTTTGAAAAATCTGCTGATAATATTGATGGTGATATTTTTACCATTTGTACTTTTCCCCCTCTTGTAATTCTTCTAATATTCTAATATAAAAATTATATCTGTATTCGTTTATTTTACCTTCACTTAAAGCTTTTTTAACTGCACATTGTGGTTCCTTATTATGAAGGCATCCCCTAAATTTGCAGTTATGATTGTATTCTTCAAACTCTGGAAAGCTATATCTAAGGTTTTCCTTATCCATAAAGCTAATATCTATATTAGAAAATCCAGGACTATCTACTAGGTATCCATTTTCTATTTCAATTAGTTCACTATGTCTAGTTGTATGTTTACCTCTTCCAATTTTTTCAGAAACCACTCCTGTTTCCATATGTGTTCTATTTAAAAGAGTATTTATAAGAGTTGATTTACCAGCACCTGAAGGCCCACATAGTACTGTTTCTTCCCCTGATAACCTTTCTTTAAGAACTTCTATTCCTAAGCCTTTTTTTGCATTTATAAATAAAACATCATATCCAATATCATTTATTTTCTTTTTCACTTCTTCTTTTTCTTCTTCCGAAGCTAAATCCATTTTATTTAAACACACTATAGAATTAATATTGTTATATTCACATAAAATTAAAAATCTATTTAAAAGGTCAAAATTTAAATCTGGATTTTTTATTGCAAATACTACAAAAGCTTGAGTAACATTTGCTACAGTGGGTCTTATTAATTCTGAGGTTCTCTCAAGTATATCTTCAATTACCCCTTTGCCATTAGATACATTAATAAGCACATTATCACCAACCATAGGCTTCATATCTTTGTGCCTAAACTTTCCTCTAGCCTTACATTCTATAACTTCTTCTTTAGTTTTAACATAGTAAAACCCACCAATTCCTTTTATTATTTTTCCTTCCATAATTCCTCCAAACAATTTTATCTTCATATTTATAATAAACAGATTGTGATAAAAAATGCAAATTTTTTTTTCATAAATATTATTATATAATAAAAAGAATCAGCCCTAAAGCTGATTCTTCAGAGTGTCGACAAAGTCGACACTCTTTAATTTTTGTTATAAAATATTTTTGGGT
>ERZ857998.335-NODE-335-length-70582-cov-10.914600_pt1 | contig 70582 bp, 79 predicted proteins | sample MGYA00519954_ERZ857998 | MGnify/ENA primary metagenome ERZ857998 (study PRJEB31778, sample SAMEA3449424) | human gut metagenome | biome: human gut; feature: human-associated habitat; material: faeces | place: United Kingdom | collected 2010/2012 ...
CGCCGCCTTGTGTTGGCGCGCAGGGCGCGCAGGATGCAGGGCCCTGCCCGCAGCCGGGCGGCGCTGGACACGTGGGTCTATCTGGAACGGCTGTGCCGGGGCGCTGCGCCGCCGCCCGCGCGTCTGAGGGAACTGGCGGAAAAAGCAAAGTTCAGCAATCATGTGCTGACACCGGAGGAGCTTGGGGCGCTGACCGAATATGCCGGCCAATGCGCGGCCCGACGGGAGAAAGAGAGCGGGCCGCTGCGCCGTTTTTGGGAAAAATGGATCTTATGCCTGTATTGACCGCAGAAAGAAAGGAGAAGGCTTCGGAATGGAGCATGAGCAAATTGCAGCGCAGGTGAAAAAGCTGACAGGGAAGAACAACGACGCCGCATATGCAGCCCTGTGTACGCTGGAGGCGGAAAGTGAAGCTTCGGCCGCGGTGTGTGCCTTTTGGGATGCTTTTGCGGCAATGCTGGACGATAAACGTACTTATGTGCGCATGCGGGGCATGGTCCTGCTGGCATGCAACGCACAGTGGGCGGGCCCTGAACAGGTAATGGAGATGCTGGAGCGGTATCTTGCCCACATCACAGACGAAAAGGCGGCCGCTGCACGCTGGTGCGTTCAACGGCTGCCCCAGTTTGCAGCAGCCTGCCCGGGCTGCTTTCCGCGAGCCAGACAGGCGCTCCTGTGCGCGGACCTTTCCCGTTACTCCGAAAGCATGGCCTCTTTGCTGGAACGGGATATTCGCGCCGCTCTGAAGCGGCTGCCGGAGAAATAAAACAGAAAACGCGCTTTCCCCAAAGCGGATGTCCGTTTCAGGGAAGGCGCGTTTTGGGTATGAGCGTTCAGCGAAGCACGTCGGCATATTCCGGATGCTGGCCGAACCATTTTTTTGCATAGCTGCAGGTGGGGATGGCTTTGCGGCCCGTTTCGCGCAAAGAGCGGGCGATGCGTTCCATCATCTGTGCGGCAACACCCTGCCCGCGCAGCGCTTCGTCGACGAAGGTGTGGTCAATGTTTACAACGCCCGGCGCGAATTCAGGAAAAGTGGCCTCTGCCAGCAGCTGGCCCTCCTGCACATATGCAATACGGTTTTCCGTCAGAATGAACGGCATACAAATCACCTCTCTGTCCATAGTATAGCACAAATCGCGCGGAACTTGACAATTTTTTATTTGTGTAATATATTATATAAAAATGTAATATATTATATAAATTCAGAAGGAGACTTTGCATGGAGCTGAAAAATTATCCCGCACCCTATGTGCTTTTTGGCGCGCTGCTGGCAATGGGAAACCGCCTGCAAGCCGCCGGGGACCGGTTTTACGATGAGATCACGACAAAGCAGTGGTTTGTGCTGGCGGTGCTGGAGACCTTTTCAGCTCCGCCAACACTGGGCGAGCTGGCGCGCGGTGTGGGAAGTTCGCATCAAAACGTGAAGCAGCTGGTTTTGAAGCTGCAGCAAAAGGGATATGTGGCTCTGGCGCAGGACGGGCGGGACGCACGCAAGAACCGCGTGCACCGAACCCCAAAGTGCGCGGAGCTGGCGGAAAAATACGGCGCACGCCAGCAGGAATTCATGCGGGCGCTGTATACAGGCATCCGTGCAGACGAGGCTGAACAGGCTGCCGGAGTGCTGGCCCGTATGCTGGAAAACCTGGAGAAGATGCAAACGGTGGAGGAGGGGTTGGAATGAAAACGCTGGTGGTATACCGTTCCCATTATGGCAGTACACGCCGGTATGCTCAATGGCTGGCACAGGCGCTGGATGCCGATGCTGCGGAGGAAAGGCAGGCGGACGCGCGCCTTGTGCAGAACTATGAATGCGTGATATTTGGCGGCGGCCTGTATGCGGGGAGCATTGCCGGCGCTGCGCGTATGGCAAAGTTGTATGGCGCATTGCAGGGGAAACGTCTGGCAATGTTTACAGTGGGGCTGTCGGACCCGAGCGACCCGGAAAATGTGAAAAAGATCATGCAGGATGCGGCCCGGGCCTTTACGCCGGAAATGCTGGAGAATATCTGCTTTTTCCATCTGCGCGGCGGGATGGATTACCGGAATATGAGGCCTGTACACAAGGCGATGATGGCAATGCTGAAAAAAATGCTGCTGAAAAAACCGGAGAGCGAGCGCAGTATGGAAGAAAAAGGGCTGCTGGCCGCATATGACAGGCCGGTGGACTTTACAGACAGGGCCGCGCTTGCCCCGCTTATCGCCTGGTGCAGGGACGAAGCATAACGCCGTCGGGCCGTAAGCCAAACGGAGCGACGGCAGAAAATGAAGGGCCATAGAATTGGGGCGAAACAGAAAATCGGGTTAACGGTGAGTTTTGTGGGAACAGGAATTGTGATATGCGGCTTAAACGGTGCTGGAAAGAGTACATTGGGAAAAGCGCTTGCTGAGAAATTGGATTTTTATTTTATAGATAATGAAGATCTGTTTTTCCCTAAGACAGACCCAAATTATATCTATGCTTCTCCACGCACGCATGAGGAGGCTGAAAAAATGCTTTTCCATGCGATTAAGGTACATGAAAATTTTGTTTTTGCTGCTGTAAAAGGAGATTATGGAGAAGCGAGTTATCCCTTTTTTCAGTATGCTGTATTGATTGATACTCCAAAGGACATTCGGGTGCAACGGGTTAAAAAGCGCTCTTTTCAGAAGTTTGGCAATAGAATGCTGCCAGGTGGAGATTTGCATGAACAGGAAGAAAAGTTTTTTGAGTTTGTTACATCCAGACCAGAGAGTACGGTTGAAGAATGGATACAGCTATTAAGTTGTCCTATCCTAAGAATTGACGGAACAAAACCCGTTGAAGAAAATGTAGATTTTATCATAAATCAGATATAAAAAGTGTATTTCAGTTTATAACTGTCCTCCTTGCGCGGGCGCAAAAAGCACCATCTAAAGAATTTACTTTAGATGGTGCTTTTCTGTAAATTTTTAGGGACAAAATCCGATGCTCGTCATCTCTGCAGATGTGGGATTGATTACTTCTTTACGGAGAGGGCTCCAAACGGAGCCTTTTTGCATTATCCCTGGGGGAATTCTTCCTTGCTTTCCAGCTTGCTGGCCACCGTGTGCGGAGATTCCCACACGCCGTTGGCGCAGGGTGTCTGCTCCTGCTGCGTGTAGTACAGCGGCGGACGAAGGTTGCCGTCCCGCAGCGCTTGCATGCGCCGTCGGGCGTGAGTGGGCAGCACAGCGCTGCCGTCCGTATGCCCCGTGCTTTTTTCGGGAGTGTTGTGCACATCGTTGGGTTTGTTGTGGACTTCTCCGTGATATAAACTGCTTAATATACTCATAGTAATATTTCGCCTCCACAGTTAGGATTCCCCCGAAGCCCGTGGATATGCGCACATTTGCGAAGGCTCGACAGTATTTTCCGTGAGGGTGAAGCAGGCGGTCACCCAAGCGTCCTCCGGCAGGCAGCCCCGGCCATAATCCTCCAGCTGGAGACCCAGGCGGTATGTGCCGGGAGTAAGCGCCGGGTACCACTCCAACGGAAAGCGGCCGGAACGTTCTGTTTCGAGCGGATCGGCTGTTCCGCAGAAGACGGCATCGCAGGGGACAGCCTCCCAGCCGCCATCCGTCCGGCGTTCCAGGCGGGGAATGAGTATGACGCCCAGTTCCAGCCCGCTGGTGTTGGTGATGGTGTAGGAGATAGAGCTGTCTCTTTCCGCAAGGCCGGACGCATCGGAAGAAGCTTCCCCAGGCGGCGGAAGGTTTTCGGCGGACAGCATCAGCGTCACGGCACCCTCCGCCAGCAGGATTGACCCGTCTTCCGCAGGCAGAGCGTCGGCGCTGGAGGCGGAAATGCTTTCGTCCATGGGAGGCCTGTCGCCGAATGCGGAGGCGGAAGCCGCGCCTTGCGGCGCGCATGCAGCCAGCAGCAAAGCAGGGCAAAGCACACAAGCTGCAGCGAATGTCGTGCGTTTCATGGAACTGCCCTCCCGGTGTACTTTTGTACGTTTATTTGTATTTGGGCGGTGTGGATGGCGGAGCGTCTTTGCCTGTTTCAGCCTCATTGCCGTTCTGCGGCGCATAGTCGGCGGGCGTGCGGGGTGCAGGAGCCGGGCGGCCGGCCAGCCTTTTTTTATGAAGGCGGACGGCCGCGCGTGCGGCCGTCACGGCCACTGCGGCCAGTACGGCCAACACCAGCAGCGTGGGCAGCGCAGCGACAAAGCCCACGGCAAAGTCCTGTGCACCGTAGCCGAAGTCGCGCCAGCTGCGGCGGAAGGCGTCGGATACGCGGTCGCCGAACGTCTCGGTTTTTTCGGTGATCTGCTTTACCTCCTCTACCGTTACATCTACGGTAGAATAAGAGATCAGATCGTCATAGGTGCGCTGCTGGGCGGTATAGCTCTCGATCTGGTACTGCACTTCTGTGAGCTGGTTCTGGATGGCGAGCAGCGTTTCCAGATCACCGGCCTGCTCCATCATCGCGTACAGGCGCTCCTCCTGCAGCTTCAGGCTTTTCAGGCGGGCCTCCACATCCACATAAGCGCTGGTCACATCCTGGGTGGATTCCTGCTTGCTTACCAGGTTGCCGGCGCTGCCGGCGCCCTCCAGAAAGACGCTGTATTGCTCTGCCGGGATGCGGAACTGATAATATGCGGTGCGGTATGCACCCTCGTAAGCGGGCGTATCGATGCTGGTGGAGGAGACATATCCGCCGCAGGACTGGGCGGCCCGCGCCAGCGCCGTACAGGTGGCGTTGAAGTCCAGCGCTTCGATGGAGAGCGTGGCGTTCAGGATGATCTTCCGCCCGTCCTGGGGCAGCAGATCCGCGCTGTTCTGCACGGCGTCGGACAGGTCCGAGGTCCCGGCCGCTTCGGCGGCGGTTCCGCCTGCATCCGCGGCATATGCCTGGGGCGCGCTGTCCATCGAGGAATAAGAAGCACGGGCCGCGGCCGTGCTGCTGGCCGCGCCTCCGCATCCCGCCAGAGAGGCGGCGAGCGCCAGTGAAAAAAGAATACTGAACAACGTCTTTTTCATCGAGTTCCCTTCCTTTCTGTGTCAGGTTCTGCTACTCTATATACGGCGTACAAGCCGCAGATATTGCGTCGGAACGATGTCAAATCGTTATCAAATTTGTAACAAGCGTGTATTTTTTTGGCGTGCGCACTCGCGGCAGGGAGAAAAACATGCTATACTGGAACACGTAAAAAAACAGGGCGGGCGTGCCGTGCGTCCGCTACAAGGGCGCGCTTTGCCGGAAAATGCCGGCTGGGCGCGGAACGCAAAGGAGTGGAAAAAATGGGTAGAAATGCGATCGTCGGGCAGAGCGGCGGCCCCACCGCGGTTATCAATTCAAGTTTGGTGGGTGTGTTCCAGGCGGCGAAAAGCCGCGGCGCACAGCATGTTTACGGCATGCGGTACGGTGTGAAGGGCCTGCTGGAAGAACAGGTGGTGGATCTTTCGGACACGCTGCGGGATAATCTGGACATTGAGATCCTCAAGCGCACGCCCGCCTCATACCTGGGCTCGTGCCGGTACAAGCTGCCCGTCCCGGCAGAGGACCCGGCTTTGTATGAAAAGCTGTTTGGTATTTTGAAAAAGCTGGATGTGGGCTACTTTTTCTATATTGGCGGCAATGACAGCATGGACACCATCTCCAAGCTTTCGGACTATGCCTGCATGACAGGCAGCGACATCAAGTTCATGGGCGTGCCCAAGACCATCGACAACGACTTGATGAACACCGACCACACGCCGGGCTACGGCTCCGCGGCCAAGTACATCGGCGCTATTATGAAGGAGATCACCCGCGACAGCCTGGTATACGGCACGCGCAACGTCACGATTGTTGAGGTGATGGGGCGTAATGCGGGCTGGCTGACGGGTGCGGCGGCATTGGCCAAAGCGGAGGACTGCGAAGGCGTGGATATGATCTGCCTGCCGGAGGTGGCCTTTGACATCGAACATTTCATCGAGCGGCTGGACGTCCTGCAGCGCGCCAAGGCAGGCGTGGTCATCGCGGTGTCTGAGGGCGTGCGCGTACACGACGGCCGTTATGTATGCGAGCTGACGGAAGAGCTTGGCCCGGTGGATGCGTTCGGGCACAAAACGCTGACGGGCGCGGCGCGCTTTCTGGCGAACAAAGCCGTGCGGGAGCTGGGCTGCAAGGCACGCGCCATCGAGCTTTCCACCCTGCAGCGGTGCAGCAGCCACATGGCCAGCCGTGTGGACATCACCGAGGCGTTCCAGGTGGGCGGCGCGGCGGCCAAGGCTGCTTTCGAGGGGCACAGCGGCGAGATGGTGGGCCTGCGCCGCCTTTCCAACGACCCGTACCAGTGCACCACCGAGCTGCACGATATCCATACCATCGCGAATTTTGAAAAAAAGGTTCCGGGCGAGTGGATCACACCGGACGGCGTAGGTGTGACACAGGAATTTCTGGCATATATGCGGCCGCTCATTCAGGCGGAGCTTACCCCTATTTATGTGGACGGCCTGCCGCGCCACATTTATATCAAATAGGACACGGCATCAAAAAACAGGCGCGCCGCATACACAAATTTGACTTGCGGCGCGCTGTTTTTGCGCCTGTACGCGCCGCAGCCCTTTTTTTTTGTGCGGCAGAGTGCTATACTGATAGATGGAAACAGGGATAAAGAATCGGAAGGGGTCAGACCGGGAATATGAAAATGCTGATTTTTGTGCTGAACCGGGTAGAAAAGCTGGAGCCTGCACTGAATAAGCTGGAGCATGCAGGCTTGCGCGGAGCGACCGTGCTCTCCAGCCGGGGCATGGCCATGACGTTGGACAAATACTGCGACGGTTCGTTTCTGGGTTCGCTGCGGGCCATGATGGAGCCGGACCGTGAGGAGAACCGGACGGTATTTATGGTGTTGAAAGACGAGGATGTGGAGCGTGCCGTTGCCGCCGTGGAAGAGGTGGCGGGCAGCTTCAATACCCCCAACAGCGGCATCGCGTTTACGCTGCCGGTGGATTTTGTGAAAGGCATCCAGTAAGGGCAGCCCCTGCGGACGTTATGGTGTGAGAGACAATGGAATTGGGTACGCTTTTTAACTTTGCGATCCTGCTGTTCTGCGGCTTGATCTTCGCAAAGATTATTCGCTATTTCAAACTGCCGGACGTGACGGGCTATCTCATCGGCGGGCTCATCATAGGGCCGTCAGTGCTGGGCCTGCTTTCGGCGGACGCGGTGGCCGGGCTTTCGCTCGTATCGGACGTGGCGCTGGGCTTTATCGCATTTTCCATCGGTAGTGAGTTCAAGCTCAGCTATTTCAAGCGTGTGGGCATGACGCCTATCGTCATTGCCATATTTGAGAGCTTTGTGGCTGTTTTGTTCGTGACGCTGGGGCTGGTTCTCAGCGGGCAGACGCTGCCGTTTTCATTGGTGTTGGGCGCTATTGCGGCGGCTACCGCGCCTGCAGCCACCATTATGGTCATCAAGCAGTACAGGGCCAAAGGGCCCGTTACCGAAACGCTGCTCAGTGTTGTCGCCATCGACGACGCTACGGCGCTCATTGCATTCGGCATTGCTGTGGCCGTGGCGCAGACGCTGACCAGCACGGCGGACGTTTCGCTGGTGCTGAGCATCTTGAAGCCCGTGCTGGAGATTGCCGAGGCGCTGCTGGGCGGCGCGCTGCTGGGCGTGCTGTTCACTGTGATGCTTCGGTTCTTTAAGGTGCAGTCAAACCGCATGGTGCTGGCCATCGCTTTTGTGCTGGTGACGAGCGCTGTGGCCAACGCGCTGAATATCTCGGCGCTGCTGACGACCATGGCCATGGGGGCAGTGTTCGCCAATTTGTGCAAAAACTCGAGCGAGGTCATGTCCTTATGCGATCATGTGACGCCGCCTGTTTTTATGATGTTTTTTGTGCTTTCCGGCGCGGGGCTGAATTTGGCGATATTGCCGTCCATCGGCGTTGTGGGCGTGATCTATGTGGTGCTGCGCGTGATGGGAAAAATGGCGGGCGCATGGTTTGGCGCCACCGTTATGAAGGCGGACCACAATGTGCGCCGCTGGCTTGGCCCGGCGCTCATACCGCAGGCGGGCGTTGCCATTGGCCTTACCGTGGTGGCGCAGCAGGTCGTACCGCAATATGCCGAGGTCGTGCGCGCCGTGGTGCTGTGCGGCACGCTGATCTATGAGCTTGTGGGCCCGGGTGTCGCAAAATGGACGCTGCAGAAGGCGGGAGAGATCGAGCCGGGACAATAACGGGCAAGGTGCGGCCTGTGCGGCCGCGCCGGTAAAGTGCGGCAAGCAAATACCGGGGGGAGCGAAAGAAAATGAAACCCAGACAGGCCTTTGATGCAGAACGGGAGGAGGCCGCGGCCCTGCCGCGGCCGGCGCGCCGCGACCCGGCGCTTGCAATGGCAAAACGCCAGGTGCTTGTACTGCTGGGCGCGTGGCTGGCGGTGCGCGCGCTGCTGATGCCCGCGGCGCTGCTGGCAGGCCCGCAGAACGCGGATTTTTGGATCAGCGGAGCGGTGGGGCTCGCCGTCAGTGTTCTGGTAGCCGCATTTATTCTTTCCGGCATGCGTGCGCTTGCGGGGCTTGCCATGCTCGCCATGGCGGTGTCGGCTGTGCAGACGGTGCCCGCGCTGCTGGAATATTTTTCTTACGGAGGAGGCCCGGCAGCCTATGCGGCGCTGTTTCTGGCAGGGCAGGCAGCACAGCTGGGACTATTGGCCTGTCTGTTTTTCCTGCCCGGTGCGAAGCGGTATTTCAGTGTGTGCGGGCGGAACGGAAAAAACGCTGAATAATTATCAAAATCCGGCCCGCATCTGTAAGCGGAATCGGGTAAGACTGTTTTTTGAGCTATAGCGAAGTTGCAGCGAACCGATACGGAATAGCCGGAGAGGAAAGCACCGTCAAACGCTCTGTCTGCATTGTTGTCTTGCAGGCAAAGAGACGAATGGATTTTTGCGTTTGAAAAATGAGGGGAAGTGCAGCTGCAGGACACGAAGGGAACCGATACACAGCGGTTGCTGTCAGGCCAAACTGATCGACCGATTGGCCGCCAAAGATGTTGGGGAGTACCGAATAGATTCTCATAAACCGGGGGCAACCCATTCTGAATTTTTTATTGCTCCGCAATAAAATTTATCGCGCCAGCCACAGCCGGGAGTGTGGCCCAAATGGCCTGAAAACAATTTGCGGCTGTTTTCGAAATCAAGAGTCTGTTTAAGCCAGGGAAAATTAACGGCATGCGAAACAGCAAAGGAGTTTTGCGCAAAACAAAGATTTGGCGCAGGAATATTGAACATAGGTTATGAAAATCAGCAAAGCATGGCGGAAAAGGCCCCACAGATCGGGTATGTTGGCACTTTTCGAATAAGGCTGAGTCGAAGCATGGAAAAGACAATTTTTCTATATAGGTTTTTTGAATTGTTTTTGCGGTATTTTACATGATACAATCAAAATCGGAAAAATAGCTCATGATCTTTCCGAACATGGAATTCCATATCCAGCGCTCCTATTTGGGCCGACAAACAGAGCCGTTTTTTATCGACAGAAGATGCTGCCAGAGCCAGCAGAGCAAACGCCGAGCCGTCTTCCGCCGGAAAGACAGCAGCGGCGTTATAATGGGCAGGGCCGCCGAAGGCATGGGAACATTGGAAATGATTTTTTAGGCAACGAGGAGAATCCGATATGCAAAAAACAATTCGACTGCCGTTCCCGGCCGCCGACCCATTCATTCTGTGCGCTGCGGATGGGCGCTATTACCTCTACTGTACGAGCGAAGACGGCAGCGGTTTTCCTATCTACACTTCCGAAGATCTGCAGCTCTGGGAGCGTTGCGGCACCGCTCTGGGCAAAGAAACCTCCCGCTGGGGCGTGGGATGCTTCTGGGCACCGGAATGCTATGAGATTGACGGCATATACTATCTGTTTTACAGCGCAGACTGGAAAGTAAACCCCACCGGCGCTTTGGAAAACTTCCGCATCGGCGTGGCGCGGGCCAGCACCCCGTCCGGCCCCTTTACGGATATTTCCGACCATCCGATTTTTGACCCCGGCTACCCTATCATTGACGCGAACGTATTCGCCGAAGATGGGCGATATTATTTGTATTACTCCCGCTGCTGCTACGAGCACAAGGTCGACGGCCTGGAGGAGAGTTGGATCTATGGTGTTGAGCTGGCTCCGGATTTTTCCGGTGTGAAGGGAGAGCCTGTTTTGCTGCTGCGCCCCGAGCAGGAATGGGAGGGACGCAGCGCGGCGGCTACCGGCCGGCGCTGGAATGAGGGTTCTTATCTGATGAGGCATGAAGGCCGGTACTACATGACCTATTCCGGCAATTTTTTTGCAGGGCCGGATTATGCAGTGGGCTATGCTACTTCAGCGCACCCATTAGGCCCGTATGCCAAAGCGGAAGAAAACCCTATTCTGGAACGGAGCCGTCATGTTACGGGCACCGGACATAGCTGTATGTTCCGCACTACGGATGGTACCCTGATGATTTGCTATCACGGACGGACCAGGGCAACCGGCCGGGACCGTATCGCCTTTATCTCTCCCGCGCATTTCACGTCGGACGGAAAGCTGATTATTGAAACCGAGTAAAATACGGGAAACCGCATGCGGCTCTTTTTCGGCTTCGTGAGCTGTCCCCTGTCCGCGGAGGCAAGAGGGATATCCGCAATAAAAAACGGGCCGCCTTTCTGGAATTAGAAGGGCGGCCCTTGCTTTTGCATTATGGCAACACCGCACAATTCACGGCTGATGCCTTAAGGGTCGTCTCGCTTGCAGATTTTCCGGCAGCTGTCACAAAAATCTGCCGGCGCGATTCGACACTTAGAATTGTGCGGTATTGCCTTATATTTCTTCGTCAGCCAGAGCCTGTGCCTTTAGGCAAAGTTCGGCGGCCTTAAAAGCATGCTTCTGTGTCATGGCAGTCTCGGTCCTGTCGATACAGTCCCGGATCAACCGGGTGAAAAAGGGAAACCCCACCTGTCCGGTGGCATCAAACCGAAATTCTCCCTTCCGGTTGGCCCAATAAACCATGTTTTCCTGCTTTTTGTCAGCGGCCAGATCAATATATTTGCGCAGCTCAATATAACCGTCAGTGCCCAAGATGAAGGTGCGTCCATCTCCCCAATTGCGCAAACCGTCCGGTGTGAACCAGTCTACCCGGAAGTAGCCGGTAGCGCCGTTGGAGGCGGCAGCTGTACATTCGCCGAAATCTTCGAACTCCGGGTGGCCGGGATGGGCGTAGTTGGCTTTGCGGGCAAAGGTGATATCAGCATCTTCCGCTCCGGTAAAATAGAGGAACTGTTCCAACTGGTGGCTTCCGATATCACAAAGAATGCCTCCACAACAGGCCTTTTGGTAGAACCAATCCGGCCGGGCGTTTCCCAGCCGGTGGGGGCCGAAGCCCTCCATATGCAGAACACGTCCAATCTCGCCCCGGCGAATCAGCTCATCGGCAAGCGTTGCAGCCTCGTTGTGCAGTCGTTCGGAATAATAGACCATATATTTCCGGCCGGTTTCCACCACGGCACGCCGGGCTGCGGCCAGCTGGTCCGGCGTGGTCATGGGGGCTTTGTCAACAAAGTAGTCCTTGCCTGCCGCCATGACGCGAAGCCCCAGCGGACAACGTTCGCTGGGAACCGCGGCGCTGACGATCAGGGGAATGTCCGGGGCATCCAGCAGCTCATCCAGACAGGATGCAGCATGAGCCTGCGGAAAGGCGCTTTGGAATGCGGAAACTTTCTTCAAGTCCTCATCCCACACGCCCACCAGCTCCGCTCCGGCGTCCAGCAGGCCGTTCACCATGCCGTAAATATGTCCATGGGCCAATCCGGCCGCAGCAAACCGAAATTCTCCCGGCAATACTGTGGGTGTGGGCTTCGGGGGCAGATGCAGTTCCATTTTATAGCATCTCCTTTGCATTTTGCGGGGAAGGGGGAGCTGTTTCCTCTCTGTCCCCGCCCTTAAGGCTTCAAACGTTTAAGACGCCGCCGCACAGAACAGCTGTTCTGTGCGGCGGCTGCTTTTTATGGATTTCACAGCATCAGTGCAAAGATGCCGCCCTGTACGCTGCGGGCGATAAAGGCCACATAGCGTCCGGTTTTGGTGTCGTACCAATCGGAGAATGGGACGCGGGATGTGGTTTCCCGCAGTTCCTTCGCAATGGGCGCGATCAATGCGGTGCGAACGGCCGCGTCGTCCGCCATGCGGGCCGTCCAGCAGATCCAGTCCGACTTGGTATAATCGGCGCGGGAATCCAGCGGCAGACCGTAGGTGTTGATGCGGGGCAGGTAGCTGGCAGTCTCCGCCGCGTAAAAACTCTCCGGCATTAGGCCGAGACCCAGCACCTTATCCCACAGCAGGTTGTATTTCATGCTCCAGCCCTGGCCGTCCAGCGTCAGAGGCGTATTGCCCTTGTCGCCGATTTTCTCCAGCAGATGCTCCGCCATGGTCTTAGCCTGTTTCGCATAGGACTCCTCGCCGGTCAGGCGGGCATAGCAGGCCACGCCGATGATGGCCTTGGCGGCCAGGTTCACGTTGTGGGCCAGATGCCCGGCAAAGTCATCGGTGCAAAGCTGTTCGTCGGGGTCCTCCCCGTATTTTACAAGGTACTGCACCCAGGTGTCCAGCAGGGAGCGATACTGCTTGGCCAGCGCGGGGTCTGCGCCAAAGGCGCGGCCTGCCTCCAGCATGATGAGCATATTGCCGCATTCTTCCACCGGCATCTGATAGCGGACGTCCCACACATCGGTCCCGCGCGGGATAGAGGTAGTAGGGCGGATAGCACTCCCCCTGACCGACGTGCCTGCGGGCGGCATAGACCTGGCCGGTGGCCAGAGGATAGCGGCCCACATCGTGGGGGGCAAAATCCTCAGTCCACACCGGCATAGAGGCAAATTCCAACACGGGCCGGCACAGAGCGTTGACCAGCTCCGGGCAATACTTCAGAAAAATCGGGATGGAAGGATAGCTCACATCCACGGTGCCGATGCAGCCGTTGGAGTCGTTCTCCTTGGAGAGAAACGCCATCTCGCCCGCCGGCGTGGCAATCAGCTTGTGGGCGGCAAAGGTGTGGCGCCACGCAGCGTTGACGAGCCGCTCGTAGCCCTCGCCCGCCGCGTTGCGGGCATCCTCCGCCAGCCGCGCGTCCAGCCGGGCGCAGTCGTTCAGGATCGTGTCAAAATGTTCCTGCACACAACGGATCGCATCGGTGATCTGCCGGCCATCCCGGCGGTACCAGGGCTTGCACAGATCGCCGAAATAGTTGATAGAGGCGATGTCATCGTAGGCGATGATGAGATGCGCGGCAGGGCCGCCCGCTGAGAGAGAACAGCAGGTCTGCAGGCCGTCGCCCACAAGCGTGGTCTCGCCGTCGGCGCTCAGGTACAGATAGCCCCAGTCGATGGTCGAATGGTCGGCGGAGTGGCTCAGCGGCTTCTGGGTAGTCTGCCCGCACCAGGCGGTATTTTTGCCGTTGAGAACAAAAGACGCGCCGGACATGGCGGGGCGGATATCTCCATCATAGCACAGCCGGTCGGACAGATGCAGTTTCACACGAACGTCATGCTCTGCGCCATCCAGAGAAACTGCGGACAGCGTCACCAGGGTGACGGGCATGCTGAGCAGATCCAGATCCTGCGGAAGAGCCGGCGAAGCAAAACAGGTCTCAAGCCGCACGCCGGCAAATTCACTGGTAAAACAGGTACGGGTGGCTGTCACCTTTAACTCAGTCAGGTCGGCCTCGGGCTCGGGGCCCGCACCGAGAAACCGGCAGGCCGCGCCGTCTACGGTCAGCACGCCGCGAATCGGCTTTGCGGGGCCGCTCCAGTGGCAGGCGTCTGTTTGGGTCATGGTGTCTGCGGGCATCCAAATGGAAAGGTATGGGTCGGACGCCAGCAGAGGGATTGCAGGGAGCCGGTCAATACAAGGCATAAAATGTGCCTCCTTGTCTATCGTTGATGAGAATCAGCCTTTCAGGCCTTGGATGGAGATGCCTTCCACCAGATTTTTCTGGAAGAAGAAGAAGAGGACCAATATCGGCACCAGCGATGCTGCGGACATGGCAAAGGTAGCGCCGTAATCCGACATGGAGCTGTCGTTGAACATCTTCAGCGCATATGCGACGGTGTAGGTTTCCGGTTTGTTCAGGTAAAGCAGAGCGCCCATGAAATCCTCCCAGCTGGACATGAAGGTCAGCACGGCAACCGTTACCAGCGAAGGCACGATCATGGGGACAATGATACGGAAAAATACACCGTACCAGCTGCATCCGTCGATTTTGGCCGCTTCGTCCATATCACGGGGAATGCCGCGAATGAACTGCATGATGAGGAAGATATTGAACCCGCTGGCAAAGAAGGAGGGAACGATCATGGGAAGATAGGTACCCACCCAGCCCATGCTGTTGAACAGCACAAAGCGCGGGATCATCATAACCTGGCCGGGCAGCATCATGGTGACGACCATCAGCACGAACCAGATATTGCGGCCCTTGAATTTGATACGCGCAAGGCCGAAAGCGACAAGCGCGGAGGAGGCCATCATGCCCACGGCAGACAGAAGCGCTACCAAAAGTGAATTTGAGAAAAAAGTTGTGAACGTATAACCTCCGAAGCCTTTCCAGCCGTTGATATAATGCTCCAGTGTAAAGTTTTCGGGGAACAATGACGTAGCGGTGGAAAAAATGTCACCGTTGGGTTTAAAAGAAGAGGCCACCAGCCACAGAACCGGGTACAGCATCAGGAAGCTGACGACGATCATCAGAGCGTGGTAAAAAAAGGTGCCGAGCTTGCGCTGTGCGGAAAAGCTATGTGTGATAGATTTGATCATCTCTGTTTTACCTTCCTTCCGATTCATAATAAACCCAGGCGCTGGAGGAGCGGAAAATCAGAGCCGTAAAGAAAGCGATGATCAGCAGCATGAACCAAGCCATGGCGCTTCCGTAGCCCATCTCGAACTGATTAAAGGCCTTGTTGTACAGATGAACTCCATAATACAGCGTGGTGTTCAGCGGTTTGCCCTTGGTGATCAGGTAGCTGGAGTTGAACGCCTGGAAAGCGCCGATCACCTGGTTGATGAGGTTGAAGAAGATAATGGGGGTCAGCAGAGGAAGCGTAATGGAAAAGAATCGGCGCACAGGGCCGGCGCCGTCCACGATGGCGGCTTCATAATAGCTTGACGGGATGTTTTTAATGGCCGCCAGAAAAATCAGCATCGAAGAACCGAACTGCCAGACGCCCAGCGCAATGAGCGTTCCCAGCGCGGTTTTGGGATTGCCAAGCCATGCCGTATCATCCGGAAGGCCGAAGAAACCCAAAATTTGATTGATGACACCCTTGGGTGAAAACAGCTGCTTCCACAGCAGAGCGATGGCAACGCTGCCGCCCATCAGCGAGGGGATATAGAACGCCGCGCGGTAGAAACTGGTCACGCGGGTCGCACGGGCCAGGACCATGGCTACAAGCAGGGCAACCGTCAGTTTGACAGGTACTTGGATGAGGGCAAACTTGAAGGTTACCTTAAAAGAGGTCCAGAACAGCTCGTCCTCAAAAAACATCTCTTTGAAGTTTGCAAGTCCCACCCATTTGGGGTCGGACAAGACGTTGTACTTCGTAAATGCCAGATACAGCGAGGTAAAGAACGGAATGGCGGTAAATACGACGAGACCGATGATAAAAGGAAGGATAAACACGTACCCCGCCACATTGTCCCGATCCAGCAAAGTGCCGCATTTGTGTTTGAGACCGGTGTTTTTCGTCATGACAACGGCTCCTTTCACAGATTTTGGGGAAACTTTAAGAAACGCGCCGAAGGAGCTCCCTTCGGCGCGATAGAGCATCGTATCTTTGTATACCGGTCCGGCCTTATGGAGAACGCCGGACCCGGATGATGCGGCTCAGACGCCTTTGGCCTTGTAAAGGCCGTTTATTCCGCAGCCAGAATCGCGTTTGCTTCATCCATGAACTGCTGGGCAGCCGTTTCCAGATCGGTGATCTCGCCGTAGCGGACCTGATCGGAGTACTGAGTCAGTAGATCGGAGACTTTGCTGTGCGCCGCAGGATCGGGATTCATCAGCGGGGAAGCCATCTCCGGCTGGCTGACATAGTCGATGAACTCAACAACTTCCTCGCTGACGTCATCCAGCGTAGGAGCAACATATTCGCGCATCTTGGAGGAAATGGGAACCGCGCGCTCGATGCCGACAATGTCGTAGCAGGCTTCATTGTTGGCAAAGAAGTTGATAAAGCGGATCGCGGCATCTTTCACGTCGCTGTCGGCGCCCACGCACCAGAACATGGCGGGTTTAAGGTAAGTAGCAGAAGCGGTGGCGTCGTCGCGGTTGGGAATCATGACCATGCTGATATCCTTACCTGTGGCATCGCGGTACGCCTGCAGCTCGTTGGAGTTCTGATAGCGGCTCCAGGAATCCGATACCATGGAATCAAAGGCGGTGGTAGCAGTCTCTTCGCCGATCATCAAGCCCCAGCCTTCCTCTTGAGACTGTACGGCCAGCTCCCACATATCCACGACATACTTTGGATCGTCAAAGCCCAGCGCGGAGGCATCTTCGTTGTAAAGGTTCAGGCCATAGTTGCGCACGATAAAGCGCAGGTTATCGGCAGAGCAGCTCGTCACGAACGTGTCGCGCAGGCCGGTGGCCTCGTAGACTTTCTTGGAAATCTCGATATACTCGGACATTGTGGGATTCATCGGCAAGCTCAAGCCCAACTCATCCAAAATGTCCTTGCGATACAGCATAACAGGCGCATTCGTACCAGTAGAGATCGCGTAGACTTTGCCGTCCACTGTGCCGGAGTCCAGAATATTCTGCTCTACGTTGCTCATATCCAGGCTGCCGTCGGCAATATAGCTGCTCAAATCGGCGGTAACGCCGTTTTCTACATATTCCGCCAGCTTGGCGTAGTCCATCTGGAACACGTCGGGCGTCTGACCGCCTGCAACCTGAGCGGGAAGCTTGGTCCAGTAGCCGTCCCAGTCGGAGTAGTCCATGACCACGTCGATGTCGGGATTCAGCTCCTCAAATTTTTCCAGCATCTCAGTCGTCATTTCATGGCGCGTCTGAGAACCCCACCACAGAACGTTCAGGGTGGTCTTGCCTTCGGCGCCGGATGCGGTGTTGGCGCTGGTGCCGGTACTGGCAGCGGCCTGTGAGCCGCTGGAGGCAGAACCGCTGCAGCCGGTAATGACGCCGGAAAGCATCAACGCGGCGCACAGGGTAGCGATTATTTTCTTCTTCACTTTAGAGAGCACCTCCGTATGATTTGTGATATAGGGATGAGCGGAAACACAGCCCGCTCGAGGAAGATGCGTTTGGCTCATCTCTATTCGCGATATCCATATTATAGCGGTGATTTCCCTAAAACTTAATTCATATTTCTGATTTTTTTGTACGTTTTTTCGGGTTTTTGTCTTGCCTTTTTGCCCGGCGCCCCCAAAAGGCCAAAGGAAGAGCGCGCCATACTTTGGCCCCGCCTGAACGGATCCTGATATGCTTTTTGGGAAAGGCGCGGTTACCCCTTACTCCGGCCTGCCCGGCTGTTCATCCAGAAAACGGCGGTAGTCTTTAGGCGTTGTACCGGTATATTTACGGAACAGCTGGCTGAAATAGTGGGGGTTATCGCCCAAACCAACTTTCTCAGCAATCTCATAGCTGTGAAGCGAGCGATCTGCGCGCATCAGCGATTTGGCATGCTCCATGCGTATGCCCAACAAATAGCTGCTGAACTTCTGCCCCACGGCACGGGTAAATTCACGGCCGATGTAGTCCGCGTTCATATACACGACTTTGTCCGCCAGATATTGTAAGGAAAGCGACTCGTCGGCATAATGGACACTCGTATAGGAGATTATCTGTTGCACGAAATCGTTGCTGCGAGCGGCGCTCCCTTCCCTGCGCAACCGCAGCAAAGTACGGCTGATGAGTTCCTCCAGAGACCTTCGGTCATGCAGGGCGTCGGTAATAATGTTCATGCCCCATTCAGCCTGGCCCGCGCCCATGCAGCCGATCACTACGGCAACCAGCGTTTCCTGCAGCAGGCTGGGATCCTCCACTGTTTTGACAAGCTCTCCGACCTGCTTTTCCAGCTGTTCAGCATCCGCCTCGCTCTCCCGCAAGGCATTGAAGCTGTCTACCAGCGATTTGATGCGCTGACGCCGCTCTTCATACAGATAAAGCACCTTTTTCCGCTGCCGGTCGACGGCTTGGCAGGCGCGCAGCAACGCTTCCTCCATCTCTTTCTGAGAGCAGGGTTTAAGCAGATATTCGATAACGCCGTATTTCAGCGCCTGCTGTGCATACTGAAAGGTATCATGGCCAGAGAGGATCAGCGTTTGAAGCATGGGGTGCAGCGTCACCGCACGCTGAACCAATTCCAGCCCGGTCATGCCCGGCAGCCGGATATCGGTCAGAAGAATATCCGGCATATCGTCGGTCATGCTGTCCAGTGCTGCAATTGCATTGGGACAGGAGGCCGTCAGCTTAAGATCCAGCTTTTCCCAATCAATAATCCGTTCCAGTCCTTCACGGATGATAGGCTCGTCATCTACCAATAGCAGTTTATACACGGTATCCTCATTTCTCTATTTCATGCTTTGTTATGCGGCTCGGGCCGGGTATCCGGCAAATGAACGGTAATTTGTGTTTGGCCCTCCTCACTGCAGACACGCAGCCCATACTGCTCGGAAAAGGCGTGCTGTACGCGCTTGTGGATGTTGCGCATTCCAATGCCCAGCCCCTCCGGCTGCACCTCGCCGCTTTCCAGTTTGTTAAGAATGTCTTCGTCTGTACCAGGGCCGTTGTCCTGCACGATAATATCCACACCATCCGCCGTTGCAGCACCGCTGACACGAATGACGCAGACGTCCAGCATTTTTTCGGCAGCATGGTGAATGGCGTTTTCCACCAGCGGCTGGATGGTCATGGCCGGAATCCGGCAGGTTAGGATATCCTGCGGAAAATCATACTCCACCTGCAGCCGTTCGCCATAGCGGATTTGCTGGATACTCAGGTAATCGCGCGTGACCTGTAAGTCCTCGGATACGGTAATTACATCCCGCTTGTCATTCAGGGAGGAACGCAGCAGCTTGCCCAAAGCGTTGGTCATCACTGCGATGCGCTGGTCCTCCAGATTCTGGGCCAGGCAGTAGATGGATTCCAAAGTGTTATATAAAAAATGCGGCCGGATTTGGGCACGCAGCTGTTGGATCTGCTTTTCCTGCAAAAGATGACGCTGTTCTTCTTTTTCATGGTTGACTCGAGTCCATACGCGGGTCATCCAATCAAAACCGCGGTGCAGGTCGCCAATCTCGTCCAGCCGCCCCTGATATGGGCTGTTATGGGTGGTGATTGGCTCTCCGCTGATGGCAAAGGCGTCAAATTTCTGCAAAAGGAGCTGCAGATCGTTCAGAATGTTATCGATCAACCCGGTGCTGACGGCCAATGTTAAAAGTACTGCGGCAAGAATGCAAAGGATGGTAACGCTGACCGCTACCAGCGTGGTGGCCCGGATGCCGCTGTAATCCACTAATGTCACATACTTCATTCCATTGCTGGACGTGTAACGGACACAGAGCATCGGTTGGCCGTCCAGCTTCATATAGGTGTAGCAGTCTTCGCCCACACCGAGAGTCTGGATGGCCGCGTCGCTGGCGTACAGACAAAGCCCGTCGTTATAAACAGCGCACCGCGGCATCACTCCCATCTGTGCCATGCTGTGGTTGTATTGCTCCACCAGTGCGGGGAAATCCACTTCGATCAGCAGGCAGCCCAGGGTGTCCAGGTCCATATCCTGCATTTCACGAATTTCCCGTACAAGAAACAGACGGGTTTGCGCCCCATCTTCCGTAAGCCAGACAAAACGCCCCCGATGGTTGACAGCGGCGGTGATCCGTTCTTCTGTCAATTCGTCGCTGCCCGCAGATACTTCAAAAAAGTGATTGTAAGAATTGCCCCTGCTGGTTTTTAGCTGAAAGCTGACGGCGTTCGAAAACCACAGGCTGTAATAGGCCACCCGGTTTGCGACCTTTGTCTGAGCGTTGATCCACGTCAGTGTGCCGGGGGCTGCCTCCTTCATGATGGACAGGTTTTCCTGAAGGGCTGTATCTGTCAGGATGCGGTAGCTGATATCCTCAAAGTTCATCAGTTCGTCCTGAATCTGCTCTGCGAACAGGGAAATCATCTGAGCGCTGCTTTTGTAGAGCTGTCTGTCGTAGGCTCGAAGCGGGATATAGAGGGTCACGATGGCGACAATGCCGACCGGCACAATGCCAACCAGCAGAATCAGCAAAAACTTTGCGCGTAAGCGCAGATTCTGCCAGAACCGAATCAATTTTTGCATAAACTTCTTCCTTTTTATATTAGGATAAATAAGCGGGTATATCAATGTCAATTCAGATTTTCGGTTTTCTGTTCATTTTTTCGAGCTTTTTCGCATCCTGCTGCCCAAAAGCATGCCTCCGAAAGACAAAGTCGAAATTTTGTCAACAATTTACGAATTTGTGAATTGTGTATCCCTATAATCTCCTGTATGCTATGCCCGGAGAGGTTTTATTGAATTTAATATGTAAATTGTATCATATCAGAAATCCGCTTTCCAGTTTCGGAAGGCCTTTCCGTATCACACATATCTTAAGGGGGAATACGCCATGTCTTTGCTTCATTCCGAATACAGGGATCGGCTGGCCCATTGGCAGCGTGTCTTGGCCAGCGATTTTTACCGTCCGCTTGAAAGCATCCAATTTGACGGTTTTACCACCATGCGGCATCTTACGCCCGGCCAGGCCGCGCAGGGACCGTTTTGCCCGATGGAGGAAGGAACGGCCTGGGGGCACACTTGGGAATATATGTGGTGCCGCGCCGATATCACCTTGCCGGAAGCGGCGGCCGACAAAACGGTTGCCATGGAGCTGGACCTTGGAGGCGAGGCCACGCTCTTTGTGAACGGAAAAGCGTTTGGCACCCGCCGGGCCGAATGGGTCAGTGTACCGCACCATTATATCTGTGACAATATTTTGACCCATTGTGCCCAACCGGGGGAGCGTTTTTCACTTCTGTTTGAGGTGTACGCGGGGCATTATTTTCCGGATGTGGGAGGCTGCAGCACAGGACCGGTGCTTCCCGGAACTTTGCAGGACCCTGCGGCGGAAGGCTGCCGCAGCCGGATGGGACGCAATACCTTTGGCATCTGGAACGAAAATGCTTACCAGCTCTGGATGGATGTTTCCACTCTGTCCATGCTGATGGATGAGCTGCCGGAGGATTCGCTGCGGGCTTCACAGATCGCCGACGGCCTGGAGCGGTATACGCGCATCGTCGATTTTGAACAACCGGCTGAAACGCGGGACGAGTGTTACCGCCAGGCCCGTGCCTCGCTGCGGCCTCTGCTGGAATGCCACAATGGTTCCACGGCACCATTGATGGCGGCAGTGGGCAATTCTCATCTGGATCTGGCTTGGCTGTGGCCTATGCAAGAGACTCACCGAAAGACGGCGCGTACATTTGCCGCCCAGCTGCGTCTTTTGGAACAATATCCGGAATACCGCTATATCCAAAGCCAGCCGGCCGCCTACGAGATGTGCCGGGAGCATTACCCCGAGCTGTATGAACGCATCCGCAGCGCCGTCCGGTCCGGCCGCTGGATCGCGGAGGGCGCCATGTATGTGGAACCGGATACCAACATCCCTTCCGGCGAGGCTCTGGTGCGGCAGCTGGTGTTTGGCAAGCGCTTCTACCGCGATGAGCTGGGTATTGACAGCCAGGTCCTGTGGCTGCCGGACACGTTCGGCTACTCCGCGGTTCTGCCGCAGCTTTTGGCAGGCTGCGGCGTTCGGTATCTGGTTACCCAGAAAATTTTCTGGAGCTATAACGAAGGCGACCCGTTTCCCTATCATTACTTCAATTGGAAGGGCATGGACGGCAGCCAGGTCGTGTCCTTTCTGCCTACCAATTACACCTACCGGACCGATCCGAAGGAATTATGCGGCGTTTGGAAAAAGCGGGTGCAAAAGCGGCATCTGGAAGATTTCCTGATCCCCTTCGGTTACGGAGACGGCGGCGGCGGCCCGTGCCGGGACCACATTGAGTATGCCCTGCGGGAACGCGACCTTGAAGGGATGCCCAAGGTAGAGATGTGTTCCCCGCTGGAATTCTTTGAGGCCCTGCAGGCCAAGGGCGGGCCTCAAAACACCTGGGATGGAGAGCTGTACTTCAACGCTCACCGCGGTACATACACCACACAGGCTTCTGTGAAGAAAAACAATCGCCTCAGTGAGCGCGCGCTTCACCACATGGAATTGTGGGGTGCATTGGCGGCGCGGCACGGCCACCCATATGATGCCGAACAGGCGCGGAGGCTATGGAAAACGCTGCTGCTCAACCAGTTTCACGACATTCTGCCGGGGTCTTCCATTGCCAGGGTATATAATGAAGCGAACCAGGCGCTTGAAGCGTTACAGCGGGACGCGCAGACGCTGTGCACCGACGCCCGCCGGGCCTTGCTCCGCCCTGTGAAACAGGACGATGCCGTAACGGTCTTCAACGGCTTGAGCTTTGCGCGCGAGGAACTCGTTGCTCTGCCCCGGGCTTTCGCGCACGGCGCGCAGACTGCCGAGGGTGAGCCGGTTGCAGTATGCGGCACGCAGGCGTTGGTAACGCTGCCCGCTCTGGGGGCGGTGACGTTGCTGCCCGCAGGGGGCGGCCAAAGCCAGCCCAGGGCGTTTGCAAAGCAGTTGGAGACTGGCGTCCTTCTGCAGAACGAACGCGTGGCGATGCAGGTGGACCGGCAGGGACATGTGATCTCCTATACGCTGGATGGGCGTGAGATGGCGGCGGGCCGTCCGATGAACGTCCTGCGGATGTACAAGGACGTACCCCGCATCTTCGACGCATGGGACATTGACAGCAACTACCGCGAACAAGAGGCCTGCACCGCACGGGCCGACACGCTTGAACTGCTGAAAGAGGAAGGCTTTTCCGTCTCAGTTCGCTGGACCGGGAGCATTGGCCGCTCGGCGGTTACGCAGGTCATCACCCTGCGTACAGGAAGTCCGGTGGCGGAGTTCGACACCACGATTCAATGGCGGGAGCTTCACCGTCTGCTGAAGGTGGAATTCCCGGTAGACGTGCGGGCTGAAAATGCGATCCATGAGATTCAGTTCGGCTATGTGGAACGTCCGACGCATCGCAGCCGCGGCTATGACCAGCAGCGGTTTGAGGTATGCAACCACCGTTACACGGCCCTGTGCGATAACAGCCATGGATGTGCGGTTTTGAACGACTGCAAATACGGCGTCGGAGTAGAGCAGAACAGCATTGAGCTGACGCTGCTGCGGGCTGCGGCCTCTCCGGAGATGGCCAGTGACCAGGGGGAGCATCGCTTCCGCTACGGGTTTACGGCTTGGAGCGAGAGCTTTGCACAGGCGCCTGTTGTACAGCAGGCGGCGGCCTTCAACGACCCCGTCTGGCTTGAAGCGGGAAGCCTGCAGGCCTTTTCTGCCTTTTCCACCGACGCGGCGAACGTTGTCATCGACACGGTGAAGCGGGCGGATGATGAAAGCGGAGATTTGATCCTGCGCCTGTACGAAAGCAAGAAGGCTGATACGTATTTCCACATCCGCTCCGATCTGCCGGTGGAGACGCTGATACCCTGCGACCTGCTGGAAACGCCTGTCGGCAGGGCCGCAGCCTTGAAGGCCGAGCTGCACGTCCGGCCCTTTGAAGTGAGCACCTACCGCATAAAGCTGCGGGAATAACCAATTGGAAAGAAGGAGAAGATTGCTATGTCAAAAACAAGGCCGCGCGTTGTGCTTGTAGGGGCGGGCGGATACGGCAGGCTGTATGTAGAAGCTCTGACGTCTCAGGATATGGGGGCGGAGCTTACGGCCATTTGTGATATTGATCCCAATCTTGCAGAGCGCGTGCCGCAGATACGGCAGCGGCAGATCCCTGTTTATCCTACTCTGGACGCATTTTTTGCCAAAGACAGCGCCGATTTGGCGGTGCTCGTATCGCCGGTGCATTTCCATACCGATATGGTACTTTCCTGCCTGGAGCATGGCGTGAACGTTTTGTGCGAGAAGCCGCTCTGCCTGACCGTAAAGGAAGCCGCCGCCATGCAGGAAGCCAGTAAAAAGACGGGAAAATTCCTTTGCATCGGCTATCAGCTCAATTACCGCCGGGACGTACAGGCGCTCAAGCGCGATATTTTGCTTGGGCGTTTCGGCAAGGCAAAGCACATCGCCGTCTACCATGGCTTCCGCCGCGGCGCCGCTTACTATGCACGCAACAATTGGGCCGGGCGGATCACCTGCCAGGGGCGGGAAGTATTCGACAGTCCCTTTACAAACGCGTGTGCCCATCATTTTCAGATGCTGACCTTTCTGCTGGGACCGACAATGCGTACAGCCTGTGACATCGAGAGCGTGCAGGCGGAGCTGTACCGCGCGAATCCCACGATTGAAAACTATGACATTGCCGCGCTGCGGTTTCAAACGGCACAGGGGCTGCCGCTCCTGTACTATACGGCGCACCCGATCCGCACAGAGTTTTGGGGGCCGGTGGGCGTGTTGGAATTTGAAAACGCCACCATCACTTACACCCGGGAAAAGCCGGTATTTCGCGGAGTGATGGCGGATGGAAGCGCCTTTGATTACAGCGGCGTGGCCCCAGGCGCCGATATGCAGAAGCTGATGGATGCGATTCAGGCGGTTGACAGCGGTGACCCGCCACTTTGCGGTGTGGAAGCGGATCTGCCGCATATCCACGCGGTACGTCTGGTGCAGCAAAACCCTATCACTCCGGTGCGTTCCGAGCTGGTGCAGCCGGTGCATACGGATACGGATGATTTCTATTGTGTTAAAAATCTGGAGCAGATGCTGGTTCACTGTGCGGAAAACCGGGCATTGCCCTCCGAGCTGGGGATTCAGCTGGGTTGACAGCGCGCCATTTCAACAATTTACAAAGGCAGGCCCCGTTTGGCCTGCCTTTGTAAATTGAGACACAGATGCCACATGAAATTTCATTCCAGGTTTCTTGATTGGGTGAGTCGGAGAGCGGCCGGGCAGGGGCTGGAAAGGATGAACTTGTCCAGCCCCTGCCCGGCTGCTGCCTATGTGACCCGCCCTTAGCTTTGGCAAGTATGAGCCGGGCGCGTACCCGTTTGTCGGGCTGGCCCGCATGTTCCACGGCATCGGCGCCATGAAGAAAGCTATGCGGTTGGCCACGGCCCCTTCTTCTGGTTATTTGCGAATGTATGTGTGAGCGCCAGGAATAAAATATAAAAAACGCCGAGGGAAAATGTAGGCTTGTAGCGGAGGCGAAGGGAAAGGACAGCTTTCCGATCAGGGGATGAAAGCTCCCCGATGAAGAACTGAATATGGAGAATCACCTGTTTGACACTGCCGCTGCGGTATAGCGGAAGAACGGCGCGGGTAGCTCTGCTGCCTGCGTCTTCCCAAAACAGTATATCCCCATATTTATAATGCGTCTTTATCGTGCAGCACCTATTGACAGGTGCGGGTTTTGTGTTATACTACATTTAGAAATTCATCTAAATGAGACGCGGCAAAATGCCGCGCCTTTTGTCCGCACGGCCGGACGGAACGGAGAGTATCATGCTGACCATCACCAACTTTTCAAAAACGTATGCAGGCGGCAAAAAGGCTGTTGACAATTTGTCGCTGACCGTCAATGCAGGCGAGATCATGGGCTTTATCGGCCACAACGGCGCAGGCAAGACCACAACACTGCGCGCCGTGGCGGGCATTTTGGATTTTACCGAGGGAGAGATCGTCATCGACGGGCATTCCGTAAAGGACGAACCCGTGGCGGCAAAGCAGGTGACGGCGTTTTTGCCGGACAATCCGGATCTGTACGAATTTTTGACGGGCATCAAATATCTGGCTTTTGTTGCTTTGCGCGAAAAATGAGAAAAGTTTGCACGAAAAATGAGAAAAGTATGCTGCAAAATTGCAACATCGTTCTATAAAAGAAAAGAGCGTTTACAAGGGTATTAAATCCCCTGTAAACGCTCTTTTTTCACCTGTTGTCATGGTTGTTTACGACGGTTTCCGTGTTCTTCGACGATAAGGTCATGCCCAGTTTTTTTCTGTATATTAGGCACATATTCCATCAAGTCTGATAAATCACAATCCAGAGCCTCGCATATGCGGTCGAGGTGCTCCAGATTCACTCGATCCACAAGCTCATTATATATCTCATTGATGGTCGCCGCCCGGATCCCCGTGGCCCGTGAAAGCTGTATTTGTGTCCAACGTCTTTCTCCGAGCAACCGCGAAAGGTGAATCCTGATCATCTGATCGCCCCAGTAATATTTTAACCAAACACGGAGCAATCTTACCTATTATGTAGGATTATTACGAAATAGATAATTTTTTATTGAATTGCTGTTCTGTCACAGCAATTGAGAAAGTCTCTATTTCGCTGGCCCACCGAGCGGAGCCAGCAGGATGATTTTCTTCCCATAGAAGAGGGAAACCGCCAATACCATCAAATAGGCTGCCCAGCGTAGCGTCGGTTGGTAGAAAAGCTGAGACACGCTTGAGAATCCACCGCCACGGGGGCAGTGCGATGCTGTTGCCTAACGCTTTATATCTGGCACAATCACTCCCTGCCACACGGCGATTTCCGATTTTTGATGGCTCGATGAGAGTCCAGTAATCAGGGAATCCTTGCAAGCGTTCGTATTCTAAGGGAGTGAGCCGCCGCAACTGCAAGTTCGGTGTTATAATGCATTTGCCCTGTCTTACATACTGATTGCTCACACCCGCGCTATCTCCAGCACAAAGTGTGCCTGTTACTGGCTGAATCAGCAATTGCTCTTGACGGGTTGTAAGAGTTGCGCTTTTGTTTATCTGGGAAAGTGGTCCGTGGCCACCTTTTCCATGACCACATCGCATTTTCATTGTCAATGGGCCAACATCCTGCGTAGTGCTTCCTCGACTGGTGCAGGCAATTTCTTGCCCTGCTGTTCCGTTTGCCGCAGCACTCTCGCACACGCCTTTTGGCTCAAACAATATTTCTGAGGCGGATCGTCCTGCAAAATCCGCGATAAGTGCGATTCGACGGCGTCTTTGGGGGACTCCCCAAAACTGTGCATCGCATACTCGCCAAGCAAGAGACCACCCTGTTCCCAGAATGCATCCGGCAGTTGGCCATTTATTTCTCGGAGGTCGAGGAACAGAGGCGTCGGGGACTTTAATTTGCGCGAGTTGCTCCAGGACATCACGGAAGTCGGAGCCTGCGTTGGAGCTGAAGGCTCCCGGTACATTTTCCCAAATTGCGTAGCGTGGATATCTTCCATTTGTGGCCCTCCTCATCTCTGAAATAACGCGAACTGCGTCTAAAAACAGGCTGCTCTTTTCACCGTATAAGCCCGCCCTCTGGCCGGCAGTAGATAAATCCTGGCATGGGCTGCCGAACGTAATTACATCGACTGGTTCTATATCTTCGCCATGAAGTTTCGTAATATCACCAACATGTGTAGTGATTCATCTGATCGCCTACAATTATATAAGGTGGATTGCTATATGAATAGTCCAATCGGTTGGATCGGCGGCAAACGCGCCCTGCGGAAAGAGATCATTGCACTCTTCCCGCAGGACGGTGTTGGCCGCTATATCGAAGTGTTTTTCGGCGCTGGATGGGTGTTTTTCGGCAGAGAGAAACAGCCCGGCCAGCTCGAAGTGATTAATGACAGAGATGGTCAGATCGTCAATTTATTCCGGTGCATCCGGAAGCCGAAGTTCCACCTTTCCGTCCGCCAACGCTGCCTCCCAGGCGGAAAGCCGCCCGGCAGCTTCGTGCTGGTCCCGTCCCTTAATGGTCACGGGGAGCGTGATGGTTTTCAGCGCGAGCTCTGCGCCCACAACGTTGAAAGCGGCGCCCATGCGGGACTTCACGGCTGAGGCGCCGGTGCCGCCGCGCTTGACGGACCAGCCCTTCAGGAGACGCACACCGTATTCAACGGCGTTTAAATGGTTTAAAAACACCTTTTAATCCTCCTCGAATTCCATCTGCTCACCCATGAAGGGAGCGGCCGCGCGCGCGATCTCGCGGCCCTCGACTTCCACATGGACGTGCGTTTCACCCTGTACGGTGACGTTAGAGCCGCCCGGCGCCTGCGGCGTTGCGGTGCGGAGCTTTCCGGCCGCAGCCGCGCGCGCGGCTGTCTTGTTCTGAGAAGACAGCACGGCGTCCTGCGCAGTGGATGCGAACTGCTCCATGTCGTCCGCTACGTCGCGCTTCGCCTTGGGCATGGCGGCCTCGATGCCGACCGTGATGCCGGGTGGGATGAACTTGCCGATCTCATCGGCGAACAGTTTGGACGGCGAGCGGATACCCAGTGCCCTTTTGGCTGCGTTGAATGCGGACATCGCCGCGTCGATTGCGCTGGAAACGAGGCCGGACACAGCGGAGCCGATGCCAGAGATGATGCCGGAGATAATATTGGAGCCGATGGACCCCCAGTCGACGTTTTTAAAAGCGTTGGCCACGTTTGTGACCGCGCTCTTCGCCAGCTCCAGCAGCCGGGACGGCAGGTTGAGCACCGCGTTCACGATGTTCGTGAATACTGCCTTTGCCGCGCTGCCAACTGTGGAGAGCAGCCCGCGGATGGCGTTCGCCATGCCGGATACCGCGTTGCTGCCCAGATTTTTCAGCGTGTTCGGTAAATTAACGATGGCGTTTTTGACGGTCTCGAAGACGTTCCGTCCGGCCTCGCTGATTTTTGAGACCATGGATTTGATACCGTCGTGGAAGAACGTCATGATGTTTTTGCCGAGATCGAGCCAGTTGAATGCCGAAATCACGGACCAGATGGCCTCGACGATCTTCGGCATGGCCGCGAGGATCTGCGGGATGGCCTGGAGCAGGCCCATCACGAGCTTGCCGATGAGCTGAACGCCCGCCATCAGGAGCTTGGGCGCGTTGTCGTTGATGACCCCGCACAGGTCGATGATGATCTGCGGGATATTGGCCAGCAGGTCGGGGATGGCGGCGATGAGGCCGTCGGCCAGGTTCATGATGAGGTTTATCCCGGCGTCGACGAGCTGGCCCGCGCTCTCTCGGATCCCCGCGGCGAGCTGGCCGATCATGGGCAGGGCGTTCGCAAGGAATTCCGGCAGTCCGGTGGCTAGGCCCTCCGCCATGGAGTTGAGCATGTCCACGCCCGCCTGCGTCATCTGCGGCAGGCCGTCGATGAGGCGCTGTGCGAACTGGCCAACGAGGTCCAGCGCAAAAGCGCCCAGCTCCGGCACGATCCCCGCAGCACCCTGCAGCAGGGAAGCACCCATCTCGATGGCTGCATCGAGGATCTGCCCGGTGTTGCCGCGCAGCCCGGATACAAAGGACTTGATGGCGCTGACGGCAGCGCTCACGAGCTTAGGCGCACTCTTTACGACCTGTGCTGCGGCATCCGCGAATACGCTGCCCAGGCTCTCGACGAGACCGTCCAGCCCTCCCTGTTTAAATGCGGAGGAGAGTTCCTCAATGTATCCGATTCCGGTCTTTACGACGTCCTTGAGCGGGTCCTGTATGCTCTCATAAAATTCGATGCCCAGGCCCTCAACGGCGGACTTGAGGATGGTGATTTGCCCCTGCAGGTTGTCCTGCATCGTGTCCGCCATGCTCTGGGCCGCGCCGTCCGCGTCCGCGATGGATGCGGCCAGAGCCTCATAGTCCTCGGGCGCGGCGTTGACGATGGCCAGCAGGCCGGACATGGCCTCCTGGCCCGCGATGGTGCTTGCCATGGACGCCTTCTGCTGCTCATCGAGGCCCGCAAACCCTTCCCGCAGCTGGCCCAGCACGTCGGACAGCGGCAGCATGTTGCCCTGTGTGTCCGTGAGGGAAATCCCCAGCCGGGACATCGCCGCAGCGACGTCGTCCGTGGGGCTTGCGAGCCGCGTGAGCATGGCGCGGAAAGAAGTACCGGCCTGCTCGCCTTTGATGCCCGCGTTCGCCATCAGGCCAATGGCCTGGGCGCAGTCCTCGATGCTGTAACCCAGTGCGCCCGCAAGCGGCACCGCATATTTGAACGTGGCGCCCATCATGGAGACGTTGGTATTTGAGGAACTGGACGCCTTTGCGAGAACGTCGGCGAAGTGTCCGGCGTCGGACGCAGACAAACCGAAGGCCGTGAGCGCGTCTGTCACGATATCGGACACGGCGCCGAGTTCTTCACCGCTGGCCGCCGCAAGATTCATGATGCCGGGCAGGCCGTCCAGCATGGCCTGTGTGTTCCAACCGGCCATGGCCATGTATTTGAGCGCTTCAGCAGATTCGGTGGCGCTGAATTTGGTGCTTGCGCCCATTTCCTTGGCCTTTGCGGTCAGGGCGTCCAGTTCGGCGCCGGTCGCGCCGGAAATCGCCGCCACCTCCGACATCCCCGCCTCAAAGTCGGAACCAACCTTGACGGCATAGCCAGCCATGGCTCCCAGGGCGGCGGATACAGCTGTAAGTGCCGCGGCGGCGCCTTTGGCCAGCGTGGAGATCCCCTGCTGGAACCCCTTGCCGTCTACGCTTGTATCAAATTTCAGGTGGCCGTCATATGCCATATAAAAAAACACCTGCCTTGCGTGATGCAAAGCAGGCGCTTGCTCGCTACCCTATGACTTGGATGCGGCCATCGGCTCTGTCCTTGGGATATTCCAATCGTAGCAGTGCCCCACAGCGGGGGCACTTGATCTCACCTTTGACGAATTGGGCCCGGAGCAGAAGTTGCCCCGGGCGGCTGTTCGTTTGACAATTCGGACAGCGGATCTCTTTTTCTTCCATTACCGCCCTCCTCAGAGTTTACTGAGATCGCCGCCGCCCATGAGGGCGTCAGCGATGAGGTCCAGTTTTTCCTGTTCATCCACGGATTTCCGCAGGCGATAGATTTGTTTCATTTCCTGGATGAATTTCTTTTCCTTCGGGTCTTTCACCTGCGAGAGGTCTGTACTGCGCCACTCGACGATTTTTGAAAACAGGCAGTCCGGCCGCAGTGCGTCGAACATGGCCTTGAATTTCCACCAGTGCAGGTCCTGCACCTGCTCCAAATCCACGCCGTACTGCTCCAGGAATGCGGCGAAGATATATCCGTCGTCCTGATCATGCGTTGTTGTCCATGGGCATGCAGTCCACGGTGACAGGACTGCCAGCCTCGATGTACGGGCAGGTCTGCAGGAACTCCCACAGGCCGCGGATGATGGTGTCAGGCTTTGCCATACGCTCCTCCTATTTAGTCAAAATACGTTGCTGCCGCCGCGAGGATCTCGTCGCGGTGCTGCTTTTTCATCGCTTCGAACCACTCAGCCTGCGCGAGCTGATGGTACCGAGTGCTGAAGCTGTATTCCGGATGGCGGTACAGCTTCGCCGCATAGGGCGTGATGTACTGTACCTCGCCGGAGCCGACATCTGTGCCGAGGATGCCGGATTTGTCCAGCACGCCTGTTTCCATAGGTACGAAGGGGCTGCTGTATTTCAATACGGCCTCATCCACGTACTTCTGGCAGTTCGAGAACTGCTTTGTGCGGCGCGGTGTAAAGTCCGGATTCCAGACAAGCTGTGCGGTCTGGCCGTTCATGGAAACAACACAGCCACGCGGCGTCGAGAGCTTCAGTTTATCAGCCACGGCTATTTCCCCTCCAGACGCCAGTGGTGCATGGAGGGGCTGCCGCGGCGGTTATCCCGCACGGCCGTCACCACAAAGCACTGCCCCTTGTATTTCTGTGTGAGGTCCCCGGCCTTCGTCACGATGTCAGACACGAGGCCGCGGACCACGATGTCGTCCGCGCCGGCAGCGATCTCTGCATCCGTAAGGATGCGCACGACGTATCCGTCCGTGGATCTCAGGCCGCCCGAGGATACCGTCACGCCCTGGCCGCCATACCAGAACACGCTTGGGAACTGCGCGGGCGTGTAGGTGTAGTCCCGCTTTTCGGCATCGTACTCCTTGTGGTACAGGGTAATATCCGCATTCGGCGTCATCATGGCCGCCACACCCCCGTATACATGAGGTTCTCGGGATAGGTGAGATAGTCCGAACAGATGCCGGAAAGGATGGATCGGCGGTCCGCCCGCATCTCTGCGGGCGTGCCGCCGTCCCTCCAGCTTACGCTGTAGCCGTCCACGTTCTCGCTGGCAACAGCGCCGGCCTGGGTCTTTGCGTCCAGAGCCGCCCAAGCCTCCAGCTGGTCCGCCAGCGCACAGCAGCACAGCTGCAGGCGTTTGGACATGCTGTCGGGCGCATCGGCCGCACGGTCGAACGTTACGCGGTCGATCTCAAGGCTTGCCCGATCCGCCCACTTGTCGAAATCAGCCTCCGGCATAGTCCCGTGCCATGTACCGGAGTAAAATGCGTAGTCCGCATAGGCCATGCCGGCCGCCTCCTTCCGCTATTCCTCGCCCGGCGCCGATGCGTCGGTGTGTTCTTTGGCGACATGGTCCGCCAGGCCTTTTTCGGTCTTGTACTCCTTGCCGCAATGCGGGCAGGCGTACACAGCGGGAGGCTGCACAGCCGCAGCGGGCGCCCCGGCCGCGGGGGCCGGGGCTGCGTATGTTTTACCGATCAATTTTCCCATGATGGACTCCTTCCTCAGACGCCGGCAGCCTTATGATGGCAGAACACGCCGGCGAGTTTGTTTGCGTAAACATCGGCGATGCCGATGTTGCGGTATCCGTATTTCCAGGCGTCTGCACGCTGGTTCAGTTCCGGGGAGATAATCTTCGGAGCCACGTGCTTTTGGAACTGGATGAGCGCCGGAGTATGGAGGATCATGAAGTTGATCTCCGCGCCGGCCACCGCCTTGACATAGTCGCCGGCGGTGGGCGTGTATGCCGGATCGGCAACAGGCGTGACGTCGGCCGCCTTGATCTGCGCGCCGGACACTGTGCCCGAATCCGCGATGACCTCCAGTGCGCCGGTATCGCCCTGCGCGCACTTGACATAGTGCTTGCCGTACTTCCGGAAGCCGCCCGCCTTCTCTCCATCTTCGCCGCTCAGCTGTTCGATGGCGGTGTAGAAACGGCGCTGCGGCACAGCCTTGACGGATGCAAAGCTCTCCAGCACTTCCCTGGATTTGTAGCTGTCCATATCTTTGATGGCACGCAGCAGCGTGGAGGTGATGCGCAGGTGGCGCTGGTCGGACGGCACCTCGTTCTCGTCCATTTCGGTCACCGCTGCGCTGATGGCCGCGATCACGTCCGCGCCGCTGGAGAGCGTGGCCTCGGCGGAGCTGATACCCTGTTTGCCTGCATAGCAGGCGAAGCGGAACGCATCCAGCTCCGGAACGACCTTTGTGCGGATGAACTCCGCGGCCAGGCGGCCGAAGGCGAGACCTGCGGTCTCGGCATCGTCCATCGTATCCACGGTGAACATGCGGCCGCGGTCGAAATTGCACTGTACGGTGTGATTCTTCATGGTGACGTCGCCGTCCACGTAGCCGCCGTTGCGGTCGTAATCGGCCAGGCCGTCCATTTCCAGCATGGGGATGATGAGCTCGTTGGCATTGGCGCCCTGGCGTGCGAGCTCCGGAGCACCGTCCAGGTCGGACGTGCAGGACGCCAGCTTGTACACCTCATCCAGCATGGGGACGTAGGAATTTGCAAGTTCAATGAGATTTGCCATTGTGTTTTCCTCTCTTTCTCAGGGTTATTTCTTCTCAGCGGGCAGGCCCATGGCCGCGCGCATGGCAGCGTTGCCGTCCGTGAAGGACGCAGAGCCCGTGCCGCCGGCATAGGGAGGCGGAGGCGGCGCCTGGTCCTCGAATGCGTAGGCGCTGTTCTTCAGCAGGTCAGCAAACAGGGCCTTGCCGTCTTCGTCCCGGTTTTGGCTTTTGCGCAAAGCGTCGAGCCGCTCGGCTCCCGCCAGCGTTCGGATCACTGCAGCATCGCGGCCGTGGTTCTGCGATACAAGGCCGTCGAACCAGGTATCGAACTTATACGCCTCCAGCTGCGCGGCAGCATCTTTTTGCGCCTGCTCGGCTTTGGCCTTGTAGTCTGCAGCTTCTTTCCGCACGGCCTCGATGTCCTTATCTGCAGCCTGCAGGCTCTCGATGGTCTTGTTGGCTTCCGCCAGCTGCGCATCCGTGCTTTTTTTGCTTTCCTTCAGCTCATTAAAATCCGCACGTGCGACAAAGCCCTTGCCGATCTGCTCACTGACGGCTTTGTCGATTTCTTCGGTATACCCATCGCCCAGGATGGGCTTCAGCCATTCCAATGCCATTTTTTCTCCTTTCAGTCATGGGTGGATAGTCGGTCAGCCGCTGTCCTTTTTATCCGGCCAGTCCCGGTACTGCGGCGCCCGTTTTGTTGTCCGCTGGGCAGGCGGTAAAGCAATTTAAAAATGCCCTTAAAACACCGGTTACAGGTGCTTTAAAGGGCATTGTAAAAGGGACCCACGGATGGGTCCCTCTATACCATATATATATCGGAGCTATTTTTGAGGCGCGCGTGGCGAAGCTTCCCAGATCCCACCCTCTGGATGACGGGACAGATAATCAGCACGCGCCAGCTTGTTGAAGCGGGCAGCAACTTCTGCATCGGCCTCATCCGGATGCGTCCGAATCCATTGCCAGATTTTGAACGGGTCAGTTTCCTGGAGAATCTCTTCCCGGGTCATTTCATCAGCTCCTTGATGTATTCGTAGAGGTCCGGATCTTTCTTCTCCAGCAGCCGAGGGTCTGTGTAGAACACCCGCACGCCCTCGCTGAAGTATTCCCGCATGCCGTCCAGATAGACCTTTTTGCCGTCATAGATGCCATTGTCGCCGTAGTTTTCGTACAGTCGGCCCTGATACTCGCTGACAAATTTGTCGGATTTGAGAAAAAAGACACGTTCAGAATAGTTCTTTTCATCTTCCAGTATATCGGCTGCAGAGAGATTTTCAAGCCCTTTGTCACGGATTGCAAGGAACTGCGGGTCGTTGTAGAGGTCCAGCGCCTCCTCCAGCGCGTGGGCATATTCATGGAGCGCATCGCCGGCTCTCCAGTCTTTGCTCAAAAACATCTCGCCCGTACTCACCCTGTAGCCGCTGTTCTCACCATCCACGACCCGCAGTGCCGTGATTTTTGTCTCAGCAATAACGCGGATACGCTCTGGCAGCTGGGAAAGCTCTTTTTCAATGGACTGCCGCTGCGCAGCGGAAACATCGCCTTTGTAGTTGAGCTTCTGCAGGAGATTCTTCGGGACGGTGGGATCAGGCGTGAGGGAGCGTTTTGCTGCAGCCCTTGCCCGTGCGGCCTCCGAGCGGCCGAAGCCGGCCGCCTGCAGGCGTGCGCTGCGCGGCTGCAGCCCCGTGGCCTTGCAGTACCGGGAATATTCCTGGCGGTACCGCGCCAGCATAAGCTGGTGCTTCTGCAGGTTTTCTTTATCGCCCAGCGCGTCGTCCGCCAGCGTCTTGTTCTTAATATTCCGGATGTGAGCCTCCAGCTCCGCCTGCTTCTGCCCAGCTTCATAGAGGGTATAGTGGCGGCCCTCATACAGGATGCCGACCTCGTTTTCCTCCAACATCTGCTGCAGCTGCTGTTTTGTATACACAGGCTTGTCCCGCCCCATCCGGATGGGCCATGCAATATGCTTGCACTGCAGTGTGCCGATTGCACGGGCAAGGCCGCTGTTGAGTTTGGTATATTCTGCGTCCCGATACTGCAGGCCCTGAATGGGCGCATGGTCCGGAGCGGGCCCTGAATGGGCGCTGATCTCCCAGCCGTCGCAACCCAGCTTGTCGTGGTTCATCTGCTGCACGGCATTGGTCATGGCGCCCATCCGGTTCATCACATAGCTGCGCGTGGCGTACTCGATACTGACATTGCTGCCGTTTTTGCGCGGGATCGTGCGAACGCCGCGCTTCACCAGTTCCTTGGTGGCCCGGCGCAGCGCTGTGTTGACGTCCGTTGTGCCGGAGAAGGTCTGGGCAAACGCAAAGTCCATGATTTTGTCATAGGCCTCCCGGATGGAATAGAGCTTGCCATCCGGACCGGGCGCCCACAGATTTTTGAGCATCCGGTTCGCACCCTGCGTCGTGATCTGCCTGTAGGCCGCGGCCAGTTGCTGCAGCTGACCGTTATCCTCAAACCGGACAGTTTTGTCCAGCACATCCCCGAACAGCATGTCTACGGCTCCGACGTTGATGCCGGACTGTTCGGCAATGGCCGCCTTGATCTCCTTTTCGGCCATGCCCAGCGCCTCGGCCCGGTATATTTCATACTCCGCCGTGGTGGTGATGGCCCCGGCCTCTTTCACTCGCCGGCAGATGTCCTCCACCAGGCGGTCACGCAGCGGCTGCGCGATCTCGGAGGCGTATTCCTTCACTCCCGTCAGGTCAAGCGGCTCCATACACTATGCCTCCGGTTCCAGCTCTTCCATGGCCGGCATATATTTTTCGCGCACATTTTTGAGGTCCTCTTCATCCTCCCAAGGCTGGTCGAAGTGCCGGGCTACCGCGATCTCAGGCTTGAGCAGCTGCGCCGCCACCAGACGGAGATCTGTTTCCAGCTCCTTGTCGGGATCGTAGAGTACACCGTTTCCCCAGGTCATTGCCAGCTGCGCCGTCACATCCCAAGGGCTCTGGTCGCAGTAGCGGTACATTTTCCCCAGGGTGTCGCAGAGCGTCAGGTATTCCCGGACGGCGTCGAACCAGACCTGCTGCAGGTCGATCAGGCTGAGGTTGTAGTCGCCGGCCGTACTGGCGATCTCGGTCGCCGTCTTTTCAACCTCCTGCGCGTTTGACAGCATCCCGCGCTTGAGCCCGATCTGGTTCTCGATGGCGCGCAGATATTTCTGTTCACGGCGTTCATAGGGTTCATCCCGCAGCTGAGGCGTGAACGCAAAGGGGACCATATCGCCGTGGACATCCTTCATCGCAACGAAAACGCTGTCGTCCAGAGTGCGCCGGCCGTCCCGGCCCACCTTGAGCATTTCAGCCGGAGCGACCACTCGATGGCGCGCCAGCTCGAATTCATCGTTCAGCTGCTTTTCATTCTGGTCGATGTTCCGAATCAGGCCCATGGCCGGCTCGTAGATGCTGATGGCGTCCATGCTGCCGTCCACACAGTTCGCCAGAGGCACGCGCAGCGGTGTCATCCCAACGCCGCCCACAGGGACGGGGTACGTATAGAGGTCGGGCAGTTGGGCGTACCGGTCCAGCTTTGAAAGTGCAGTGCGTACACCGAGCGTACCGCGGTCAAAACTCGCGTACAGTTTGTTCTCAATGGTCAGGTATCCGTTTGCATCCACTGTGCGGCGTTCCAGCAGTGTGTAGTACTGGCTGCCGCGGGCAGTGTGCTCCGCTGTAACGATGCTTGTAACGCGGCCGTCCGGTTCGCGCGCCAAAATCACGGCATCTGTCCTGTGTACGAGCAGCGGCGCAAAAATCGTGCTGCCATCGGGGCCGGGCCGTGGTATAGGCTTTACCCAGCATTCTCCGCCAATCAGCATCCACTGCAGGATGCTGTCCCGGATGAGGTCGAGCTGCGACAGGTTCCGATTCATCCATTTTCCCTTGGCCGTTTTCTCCTTGTCTAAAATATCCGAGCTGTATTCTGCAAAAACACCTTTCTGCAGCTTGTGCACGATAACGTACGCCATGCGCATGCACGGGTCGGACGTCTTATCGCCTTCACGCTTCAGGTATGTATCCCGCCATGCATTGATGGCGGTCCGCATCTCCTGAGAGGTGACGTCCGGTTGTCCGAAACATTCGTCCGTACTGATGATGCTCTGGTCAAATAGTGCTTTCGCTATGCTCATCCGGCCTGCCTCCTTCCAGCGTGATGTTGAACTTCATTCCATGCAGCGCAGAAAAGCCCTCCTCCAGGCCCCGGGCATATGCGCGCAGCTCCCGATTTTCCGCGCGCTGCTGTTCCAGCTCTGCGCGCAGCCGTTTATTTTCTTCGAGGATCGTTTCCTTGGCCCAGACCGGCAAAAAGTGCGTGACGAGCCATCCGTGCAGGCGGCGCATCATGTTCCCACCCGCAGCCAGATACGGTTCGTACCGTACCGCACGCCGTCAATATGGTGGTTGTCTGCGTCCGGGTAGGCGGACGTGACCTCGCCGTCCTTTGTGGTCTCGTATTCATACTCCGTGAATTCCTTCGCTGTATCCGGGCAGCGTACCGGGTCGATCACGATGGAGGCAAGGCCCTGCAGCCACATGATACTGGTGCGCACGCTGCCGGGCTTTTTGACTGCGTCAAAGCAGTTGATGCCCATATCACGGTAATCGCCGCAGCTCTTTTTCTCTGCAGAATCAGCGATAACGTCCTCACCTTCGGGGATGCGGGACAGGACCAGGCGCGCGGTCTCAAAGTTGTTGAGCTTGCGCCGGGTGAGTTCATCGAAAATGTACAGCGTGCGCCGGGCGGCGTCGTAGGCCATACGGTTGAACGCCCACGGGTCCGGGTACCAGCCCCAGTCCACGCCCGAGGTGATCTCGTTGAAAGAGTTGATCTGCGCCTTTGTGATGGATTCCAACCGGATGTTGTCGAAAACCTGCGTACCGTTGCCCACGGCCTCGCCGAGATACTCATGGCGGTAGGAGGTGGGCTTCGTCTGTTTCAGATGCTCCGCGTCGTCGAGAAATCGTTGGCCCAGCCAGTCCCTCGGTGTGGTAAGATATGTACTGTGGTGTACAATCTTGCCCGGCTCCGCCTCCAGTGCGTATCGGTTTGCCCAGTTGCGCGCTGCGGCCGGCGGGTTGAACGACAGGAACGTCATGGCGAACTCTCCGCCGCGCAGCGTGGACTGCTTGACGTTGCGGATCTCCGCTTCGCCGGCGAACTGGTCGGCTTCTTCAAACCAGTCGACGCCGATGTAGCCGAACGGCAGCTTGATGGATTTGAGCTTTTCCGGCTTGTCCAGACCGAAAAAAAGGATCTTCTGACCTGTGGCCAGATAGGTAATCTCCATCGGCGAAACTGTACAACGGAACTTGTTTTGCAGCCCCAACGCGCCGATGGCCCACTGGATCTGCGCGTACACGCTGTTGCGCAGTGTCATGGCGATTTTGCGCAGCACCACGCCATGACACTGCGGATGCTGCAGAAGGAACAGGATGAACTCCACGCTCATAAAACTGGATTTTGTACTGCCACGGCCACCCTTGCATACGACGGTATGTGGCCGCTGCGTCTTGATCTGCGTGTGCAGCTCGTAGAATGCGGGGGACATGCATTCACTTAACCTTGATATCGTCAATGATCTGCACCCCCTCACCGGCGTCCCGGTTTTCTTTCGACATCTCATTCCACAGCCGGATGGCGTCCAGGTCTCCGGCCTGCACCTTCTTCAGCAGTGCCGCGTGGACCGCGGCGGTTTCTTCCACGCTGTATTTGTCCACCAGCAGGTCCAGCAGCTTCAGATAGTCTCGTTTACTGGTGCAGGTATACTGTTTACGGAGCATTTTAAGGTCGTTTATATAGTTGAAATCGCGCGTGTTTTTTTGCTCCTCGATGGCCTTTTCCAGCGCCTCGATGCTTGACTGCTGTGTCCTTCTCATCCGACCTTTGCGCCTCCTTCCTCCACAAGCCCTTGAATTTGCCCCTGTAACGAAAAAAGCCCCCGGGCGGGCAGTTTTCCCGCCCCGGGCTTTTAAACGGTCGTAAACGGCACAGAAACGACGCTAAACGGCATTACGGGGCGGGACGGAGGATGCGTTCTGTTTTACGCCGGGTATGCTTCGCCATCCGGGCCTTTCAGCCTGGCTTCCCGCTCTTCTATGCCCGCCGGTCACGCCGCGGGGGACGAATCGACCCCGCCTTGCTCCCGGTTTCCGTGTCCGTTTTTATGCGCCGTAAACGCCTTTTGAAAAAACTGTTTTCCGCTTCACGCAGCGGGGGAAAGGACAGGCGGGCCGCCCGCTCTCTTTCATCGCCCACACGCATCGTCCGCACAGCTCCGGCGGCTCCTTCAGCTTCGCGCCGGAGATCTTCCGTGCCAGCTCCCGCCGCGGATCCCGCCTCCGCTTCATGGTCCGCTGCCCTCCGTCACGGGGATAACGCCGAACCGTACCCGCCGGGCTATGCCGCCCAGTTCCGCCGTCACATACGCCCGGCGCTGCCGCCGCTCCATCCGCACCGGGCAGCCTTCAAACGCCGCCAACGGCCCGTCCAGTACATGCCATGTGCCGTCCTCATGAAACAGCACCCGGCTGGGTTTCAGCGTTTCCTCGCTGTCCAGCCGCCACCGCAGTGCCTCCCGTGCGTCCAGCGCCTGCGGCTCTCCACAGTGAAGCCCAAGCCAGCGGATAACGCCGTACACCGGGGAAACGACATGGAACAACGCCGCGCTGTAGTCCACGCCCACAAACACATATCCCGGCAGCAGCAGCCGCTCCTCGGTCTGCCACTGGCCCCGCCGCCGTATCTCCATCCGCTGCGCCGGGGCTCTGGCTTTCACGCCTTTGCGCCGAAGGGCCTCGCATACCTCTCGCTCCCGGCCTGTCATAACTTGCAGCACATACCAGTTCATTTACAAGCCCTCTTTCTTTTTGCGCTCGATGAACTTCGCAACCTGCCTGTACAACTCCGGCTGTTCCTGCGCCAGCGCCGAGAACACCGACGCCTGTACCTCATCCAGCGCGGCGGTCACAACGTCCTTGTTCTGCATATCCACCCGCTGCTTATACGCCACTGCCCGCGTCACACCGCTGATCTCACGCATCAGCTTGTCCACGCGCATCTCGTTCCAGTCTTCGTCCGTCTTGCTGGTCAGCGCCACCATCATCTTGTGGATTGCAATACGCAGCAAAACCTCCGCTGCGTCCTGCTCCGGGTATTTTTCCACTTCCTTGCGCAGCGATTCAAAACTTTCCTGCGCGATCATCAAGTCCCTGTAGCTGTCCGCCAGCCGCTTGCCGTACCGGCTCACCGTCGATTCCGACACCGATACGTCCGCCTTCTCCTGGATGTATGCCTGTATTTCCGGGATACGCACTGTACAGCTCAGTATCATGTTGTCAACAGCGTTTCGCACTTCCGGCGGCAGGGATGCGATCTTCCCATAGCTCCGTTTTCCTTTCAAGGGTAAAGTCTGCATCCCGTCTTCCTCCTTCTTTACGGCCGCACCAGCGGGTCCTTGATATGCCCGCCCAGCAGCTGCACCCCGGCGGGCATCAGCTTGCACTCCATGTCTTCCAACGGCAGGTCGGATACATGCGCTGGTGTGTGGTCCTTTACCGTCCGTGCTGCGATGTAGCCGCTTTCCTGCAGGTAGTCCAGCGCCGCCCGAAGTTCCGCCCGCGGAATCTGCTCTTCATCTGAAAGGATGGGCCCCGCGTTGCGCAGCTTGTAGTAGCTGCCGCGATACAGATTTAACATCCGCAGAAAAACCTCCGCTGCATAGCTCATGCTTGTCAGCTCCGTGCGGGCTTCCAGGTTTTTGTCCATCATTTTATACTCTCCTCTCCATCAGATACCGCGTCAGCGCGTCTACCTTGCTTTCCAGCTGCAGAACACTGCGCTCAAAGTCGCTTTTGCGCAGGCATTTTTCCTTTACCTCTTTGATATCCTCAGAAAGCGCCTGTATCTCGGTTTTCATCTCAGAGCGTACCTCCTTGATTTCGCGCCGGATATCGTCCAGATCGTCCTTATGGTCTTTTTGCGTGGTGTAGCTCTCCCGGACTTCTTTGATGTCCGCTCGGTTTTCATCCAGCGCCTTAAATACGGATCGTCCAAACAGATACCCGATCAGTCCCACCACGACCGTCACGATGATCGTCACCAGCCACCATGTCCCGGCGTCAAACGTCATTGCGATATTCCTCCGTAAATACAAAAAGATAAGGCACGATGTCCTCGTTGTGAGAACATCATACCTTATCTTTACAACAATCCTCCACCACAAAAATGCAGCAAAAAATTGCAATCTTTATTCGGTTTCAGGAACATCGAACAGGGAGACCTGGCCGTCTATGGGAGCCTGCCGCAGTTCACGAATCTTGTCCCGAATGATCGTGCGGACCATACTTTCGCCCAGGTCCCATTTTTTACAAAGTTCGTACACGTTGTATCCGTTGTATTCCTCCCGAATCAGCCTGTCCCGGATGGGAATGAGCAGCGTGTCCGCTTGGGGGATATACACCCGGCCAGTGCCGCCGTACACATCCACCAGCCGACGGAAGGCATCCATACCGATGGTCTCAGCGAGTTCGTGAGCCTCACCCTTTAAATCATCCAGCTGCAGGTGGTTCAGCAGCTCATTCCGCATTTGAAGCCGCCTCCTGTTCACGGTGGTACCGGGCGCTGTGCAGATATTTCAGCTCCTTGTCCTGCGTGAGCCGGTTCAGCGCGTCGATCAGCGCCGATCCCTGTTCACCGCTCAGAAAACGGAACGGCTGCGTGGGGAAGGCGGTCACGCCGAATTGCTTGCCGATGAACCCGCACAGACGGTCACGCAGCTGCACGCCCTCCGGTGCCGGGTCGAACTTTTCAAGTTGGAACATGAGGTACCACACTTTTTTCTGCTGCGCAGCGCTGACACCGCCCGGCGTTTCATCGTATTTCCGTGGCCTTTTTTTCTGCGGTGCGGCCGCCGGGGCGCTGCGTTTGCGCAGTTCTGTCAGAACTTCCAGCGCCTCGGCGTGGGTCAGGTCCTTAACGGATGTCTTTCCCGTCAAGCCTTGCACGAGCCCGTGCAGCGCGTCGTCGTGGCTGCTCCGGTCCACCATGCCCAACTTCGCAGCAATGGCATAGATGCTTTTGACCTGTCCCTTGTCGATATTCAGCGTACCCATGGCCGCTCCTCCTTCCTTACTGCATTTCCGGCTGTTCGCCACTGATATCGTAGTAGAACTCGTCCCGCGTGCGGATATATGCCCCGATGCTTTCCAGCAGCCCGGCCGGCTCCTTTTTAAGCGCCTCCCGGTCCAGTGTTTCCGTGGTCTTCACCAGTTCCTTACGGCCCAGAGCCTTCAATGCTGCGATAGCCTCCGCAACTTTGGCAGGCGCCAGCATCAGCTTGCTGGATGCACGGTATCCCACCTTGCCGAATACCAGCGTCCGGCTTTTTCCGTCCAGCTCTGCGCGGTGCGCGTCCACATATTCCTTGACGTCACCCTCCAGCCGCTTGATGCGATTCTGCAGCGGCTGTGCGTTCTTATTGTAGTCGTCCTTCAGACCGTCGATCCGGCGGTCCAGCTCCACGCCCAGCTCTGTAAGCGCGTACTGGCACTCCTTCAGATCGCGCAGGGCCGCATCTACTGCCGTCCAATCCCGCAGCACCGGCTCGCTGGCCACTTTCTTTCTTGCCACTATGTACACATCCTTCCATCAGAAAATCCTCCCTCTGCATTTTTCCGGGCTTGGGACCGGCGCGCACAACGACGCGGCTGCATTACGGCCGGGGCATAGCCCCGGATAACTTCACGCATGGCGGCCATCTCCCGAATGCACCATCCGGCGTGCCTGCGAATAGTACGGCTCCTTCGGGATCCAGTTCACACCGTACCGCGCATAGAAGGCGTCGTTGCTCATCTGAAACCACTCGATGGCCGTTTGCAGCGGATCCAGGCGACGCTGCACGCGTCCCTCGCCGTCCAGTATGTATAGTGTGCCGCCCACCAGACGGGCAGTGCAGGGCAGATATTTTGTCATGTCTATTTGTTCCATTGTATAGAACGCTCCTTTCACACCTTCATGAGCCTGTTCCACTTCTCTTCCAGTGCCTGCGCTTCCTCAAGGATGGCAGACGCATGGTCAAGCACGTCTGCCGGGATGTCCAGGATAGGCTTGCCTTCGTATGGCGTCAACAGCTCCGCCGCCTGTTGCCGAAGTCGTGCGGACTCCTCATTCAATCGGTCGGCTTCATCCAGCTTCTTTTGCTCACGTTCAAATTCCAGGGCATTCAAGGCTCGTTCGATTTCAATATCGTGCCGGAACATGCTGTGCGTACACATCCAGTCGATGAGCCACAGCAACTCCGCCTTCGTGCAGTCCTTCAACGTCATGCCCACACCTCACAACCCCAAATTCAGCACGCGAATCATGTGGCAGTCGTCGCAGTGCTCGTTCACAAGTTCGTCCGCGTTCTCGCATTCGGTCGGCCAGCGGCAGTATCGGTCACAGAATATCTCCGCCAACTCTCTGGCCTCCCGTTTCCAGCACTCCGCATGCATCACCCGCGCCGATGTCACCGCCTTGCCGCACAGCTTACAGTTTGGCATTCCGTTCTCTCTCCTCTCTGCGTACATAGTAGGCCCATGTTGCCACGGTCCGCACATTGACGCCCATATCCTCCGCAACTTGGTGGACACCTTCTCCGGCCCGCAGTCGCCGCTTCGCTTCATCCTTGAACTCCGGCGTATAGCTGCGCTTCGGCAGGCCCTTCTTACTCGGTTTCGGCCGCCCCGGCTCTGCCATCGGCCCCAGCACGTCCAGAATCTCCTCTCGGCTCGCCAGAAAAAGTTCCATCAAGATGCGTACCTGCCGGGACTTGTCCGCTGCGTCCCGGTACAGGGTGCGGATGTCAGCCTTATCCCGTTCGCCCAGCATTGGCTCCACCTCCTTGCCGCACTCTGCATTTTCCCGGGCTTGTGACCGGCGCGCCCATCGCGCGGCTGCATTACGGCGGGGCCTGCTGGCCCCGTTATTCGGTTTTCTATTTCACCCGATACGGTGGCCCAGCCTTGCGCCTGCGCCGCCGCTGCTGCTCTGCCTGTGCCATTGTCGAGAGGCGCCCGAACTCATACCCTACATACAACAACAGCCCAATCAGCGGCAAAATCAGTACCTCACCGCCTGCGGCCCCCGGCCGTTCCATCCACACGCTGGTGCAGATCGCCACCATCAGCCCGGCGGCGCAGCCTGCAACAAATACCGCGCACCATTTCTTCCTGTTCATCCGTCTGCCCTCCGTTTAATTCCAGCCCACGCCCAGGTGTACCGCCATGCTGTACAGCCCGTCGTAGCTCACGTTCTCATTCCGCACGCTGTTGTTGTACACGGTCTTTGCGCCGCGCACGCCCCAACGCCCCTTTGCGATTCCGAACAGGAAGTCCAGTTCCTTGTCCCGCTTTTCATCTGCCAAGCGGGGGAACAGCGCCCGGATATCCTCCTTTTTCACTTTCTGTGTGGTGTAGTTGCGGTTCATTTTGATGCGGCTGAACAGCTGCGCGAACTGTGCCTGCTGGCGGCCCATCATCCGGCTGTACACCTCCGTGTTGCCGATCAAGCACACCCCATTCCCGGGGACGCCTGTCACGATATCCGGGTCACTCAGCGTCCGCAGCTCTTCCAGCGCCGGAAGGCGCAGGTGCTGGGCCTCGTCGATAATGACCACCTTATTTGTCCCCGCCAGTTTCTCCCGGATTGCCAGCATTGTGTCCATCCGGCCGCGCATCTCCGGCACGCCCAGCGCCCGGGCCAGCAGTTTGATGATACAGTTCAGCGAGCCCGTGGTTGGCGTCGCCGTGATGAATACTGTGCTGTGCGGGTAGTCATGCAGGAATTTCCGGGCACCCTCAGTTTTGCCGATACCCGCATCCCCGTGCAGCACCACCATCCCACGCTCCAGCTGGGCAAATTTAATGCCCTTGTAGATGTCCTCGCTCACCGTCGTGGGCACATAGCCTGTGTCGGAAAGGTAGGGGGCGGCCTGTTCCTCCACGGCCTCCCGTGCCGCCTGCGTCTCAAAATATTCCTTCAGCTTGCCCTCTACATATGCCGGGTCGCCGTTGTATATCTTCCGCCGCCAGTTGCTCAATGCCGTTTGGCTCAGCCCCACAGCCTGCGCCATCTTGTTCTGGCTCAGCCCGCTGCTCGCCAGGTATTCCTCCACGCGCTGCAGTAGTGCCTCATTGTACGTTTTACTCATCGTCGTATCCTCCGTTCTCTGTGATGATGTTGTTTATCATGCGGTCAAGGTCGATATCGCCCACGGCCTTCAGCATCGGTTCCTCGTAGGCGCTTTGAAGCTCGATCAGCTTTGCGCCCGGCGCCGGTTCTTCTGCGCGCCGCGCCATGTTCTCCCGCGCGGTCTCAAGTGCAAGGTCAAGCCTCGTGTTCGGCCCGATTTCTTTCAGCGTCATGGACGCCATCCGCTCCGCCGCCTGCTTTTCAAAGCTGCGAATCGTCTGCTGCGCTTCCTTTACTTCCTCTGCGCTGGCCCGGTATTCCAGTACCATCCGGCTGTCCGCAGGCAGCTCCATGATGAAGCGGTCGTCTTCGTCATAGGCTCGCACATGGCTCAAATCCAGCGGGTCATACCGAAGATATACTTTTGCGCCTTGATAGTTCAGCACAAATTCGTCCGTGCGGTAATAGATTTTGGTTTTTCCAACAGTGAGGTACACACCCGGCCGGTCCACCTTGATGGCCCGTGTGCTGCGCATCAGCAGCAGGTTCAAGTCCTCCTCGCTGCGCGGCACCCGTTTGCGGTGCAAATTCTCATTGTATACCTGCATACGCGGCTTGCCGCGGTCCGCCGCCACCGCGCCGCCGTAGGGCTGCTCGTTCAAGTACCCCTCCAGCAGCTGCTCCACGGCTTCGGTCAGTTCCAGGTCCGTGGGGCCTTTACCAGCCCGCAGCAGCTTCTCCAGGTTTTCCGGCTTCTCCAGTACATTGCCGCCTGTGTACGTTTCAAACAGCTTTGATATGCGGTTTTTAAAGTCCAGAAAGCGTCGTTCAATGATCTTTGCGCGGGCGTTTTTCACCTGCGCATTCATCATTTCAATGCCCAGCCTCTGCAGGATTGTCGGTGGATCGTGCCGATCCTGTGCCGCCTTGCTCTTTTTCTTCCGGTGGCCCAGCCCACCCAGGTCGAAGGTCAAAAACTCGCGGCCGTTGTCCACATAGATCACGTCCGGGATGCCGTACCGCTGGATACCGCGCCGCAGCGCAATCACCGTGCTCTGGCTGCTGGGCGCCGTCGTCACATACACCCCGGTAAAGATACCGCTGCGTGCATCTAAGAATGCGGTTAAGTACAGGCGGTGCGTTGTCTTGCCGTCCCGGCTTATGACGTCAAAGGTGTGGTTGTCCGCCACCCATATTTCATTGCTTTCCATGTTGTCGTAGATGCGCCGCACATACGGGGCACAGCGGTCGCGCAGGGCTTTCTTTCCTTCGCGTCCCAGCTGCTGCACCGCATACGGCACATCCTTTTCAATGTGCCTTACAAAGGTGCTGTATGTCGGGATGCCATCCGCCAGCGCCGGATAATGCCTGCGCACATATTGGATGGTTGCCTCGTAGCACTCCTTTGCTTTCGGTTCCCGCAGGTCAAGGTAGAAAGAGAGGAACGTCTGCCACACCGTTTCGTCGATGCTGCTCCGGCCTTTCCGTGCCTTGCCCCGGCCATCCACCAGCCCCGCAAGGTCGTTTTCCTCCAGCGCTTTCTTCTTCCGGTACAGCGTTTTCACGCTTACCGCGCGTCCCGGGTCTTCCTGCCGCAGCAGCTCTACAAACTCAGCATCCAGCTCCGCCGTGCGGCCCGGCTGCCTGCGGTACTCCTGCCACCGCTCCAGTGTCTCCATCTCCTGCCGTATTTCCTCCCGCTCGGCTGCTGAAAAGTGATCCAGCGGTTTGTACGCCTTTGCTGAAGCGGGCTTTTCCGTTGCAAGGGGAAACGGATGGCCGTGCTCCTTGAAGTAGCGAAGCTGGGCCTCGGGATGAAGAGCACTTAATGGAATTTGATACACAAGCTGATTTCGTTCATTGAATATTGAAGTGGCCTTAATGTATCCACATTGGATTTGCCGTAGCACCGTCGTTCGGTGACACCCCATAAGTGAGGCAGCTTGTCCGGGATTTAACAGTATCTCCAAAAAAATCACCTACCTTGACCTGCCATCGTCAGATGCGGGGAGGTCAGCCCCCGCATGACAGCCCCACAGGGCTGTTTCGGCTGTTATGGCCTTCTCGGCCAGTTTGTGTTATCCTATTGGTAAGAGGCGGCGTTGCAGCGCCGCAACTATTATCAAGAAATATAAAAGGATGGTGTTTGAATGCAAAGAATTTTTGATGTACCTTTAAAAGCAGGAACTCGACTTTCTTGTTTAAAGTATGATATTGCGCTGTATTGTCAAACCATAGAAGAAGTTCTTCCAGTTGTCGCGCCTGAGTATTTGAAAAGCTATACCAAACAAATCCGGACTTTATCAAAGAAAACTGCCTCTTATCGTCCCACTGAGTTTCCAGACTGTACCCGTACATATATTTTTGACTGTCGGTTGCGAACATTATTTGCAATGCTCGATGTGACTAAACTCACGACGTCAGTGATGTACTCGTATGGGCAAGAGGCTTTTGAACCATCGGACTACGTTTTCGGCGACGCACCTCCACCTTGCGGAATTATTGATGAAGGAGAGAGTTTGGAACTATTTGTAAAAGACTTCCAATTTATTCCGAATGACTTTTTTGCCTTTAACCACTTAGCTTTTTTCTACCAAGATCGTTTCATTTCAATGACGCATCTATCTACATACCAAACCGCAATTCTTTTGGATCGCTACAAAAGACAGAATTTAGTCGACTTTAAAAGGTTGGCTGAACGGGAGGTTCAACAATATCGTGATAGGCTTCCGAAGCGACCAAATAGGAAATGATTGCTTCGCTACATTTTTCATGGTATCCAACGCTTTTTTCTTTCACTTTGTCACGCGAACAACGCACAATAAATTCCTTTAAATCCATTAAAACTTCCTTTCCGCCCGCCTCGTACGGGCTTTTTATTGGCCTGCCATCATCAGTGCCGGGCGGCCATTCCCGGCAGACGGCCCACTGGGCCGTTTCGGCTGTTATGCTCGAAGCTGTGGAAAGCGCAGTTCCCAGTATTCGTGCTCCGCTGCCTCAAATGTGCTGTGTACCCGGATACCGTAGACGTGGCCTTGTGCATCCAGCTTCATAGTGGCGTAAGTATGGCGCGGGTTTGCCGCTTTACTACGGCACAGGATGTAGCGCTCTGAGCGCTGGAGAATCTCATAGGCGTCCTCAAGCCTGCCTGTTGCTCTTGTCATGTTGTCCTCCTCATGTCCGCGGCACAAAGTGCCCGTTTAAGCTGTAGTCCCATTGGATTTCCACCCCCCGCGGCGTGTCATACAGAGCCGCGCCCACCGCATCCAGTTCCCAGCCGTCCTGCCGCCGCAGATGGACGGTGGGGAGCGTGAAGCCCTCAAGATGTTCCGTTACAAGATAGTGGCTGGTGCCTTGTCCGTACATGCCGCCCACAAGGAGCGGCTCGTTTCTGCGTCTGATTTCCTGTGTCATTTTGCTGGTCTCCTTTCGTTTAAAAGCCCGTTTTCGGGCAATACTTGGCTTGTATCGGCGCGGGTAAGCTGGTCGATTGCAGTCGCCAGGTTGTCCGCCCAGCCGATATACTGCCCCGCGGGGCCGTGGATGGAAATGCGGCCCACAGCGGGGTAGTACCGGATGTGACACGGTGCCCACGTTGGGCTGCGTCCGATCACCAGCTCGTGCCGGCGAACTTCCAGTATGTCTAGGCTCCGGCCGGTCCGGCGCTTCAGCTTCTTCCGGCAGCTGCTTTTCCTTAGCTCTAGGTGGAAGTTCATGCGCTAGGCCCCTTTATTGCAAATGAAAATTTCATCGACATTGCAGTTGAGGGCACTTGCTATCGCTTGCGCGCGAAGCGGGTGAATACTAGTAGTTTCTTTTCTCTCTATGCGATTGATGGCCTGCCCTCCCAATCCAGCTTTTAAGGATAAGCCGTGCTGAGACAAGTGCGCATCAATGCGCTTTTTTCGTATTTCAGATGCGATGGGAATTAAATACATTTTTTAGCCCTCCTTGTTATCCGTTCGAGTAACCTATAACCATTATATATTTTCCATTTGGGTAAGTCAAGAGCTTTTTTGTTGTCCATTTGGAAAAGGTGTGATATACTTAATCTGGTATGAGGTGATAACATGGCCCTGTCAGATATGCTCAAAAAGTTACGCAAAGAAAAGGGATTGACGCAGAAGGAATTGGCAGAAAAAGCAGGACTTCCATTGCGTTCTATAATCAACTACGAAAATGAAATTCGTGAGCCCAATGCTAAAGCTTTAGTCGCTCTCGAATTAGCCCTTGGAGTTTCTGGTGCTTATTTGTTGGGACTGGAATCATCCCCCAACTTTACGCCACACGAAACTACAGATGCTTTGAATGAATTTGCAAAAAAATACAATGAATTAGACGACGAGGGGAAACAAGTCCTTGAGACCTTTTTGAACTTTGCTATCACTTCAAAGAGCAAGCAAAAAACGGTGATTAAATTTCCGAAACGTGCGCCGACCAATAAAGGACTTGACAATCTGGATGATAATACAATTAATTTCCCGAACATGACTCCAGTGAAGATTTCGGAACAGTCTTCGGCTGCCGGCTTAGGAGTATACTTGGGGCCTGAATCATTTACAGAATATCTGGTGCAGGACAACGAGTTGATTCGCCGCACAGCCTTCGCCGTTCCGGTCTCCGGTGACAGTATGGAGCCAAAGTTCCACGATGGCGATATTGCCCTGGTGAACTTTGAACCGGCAGAGCCGGGAGACATTGTTGTGGTGACTATGGACGGGCTGGGATATATCAAAAAACTGGGCGACGGCGTGCTTCTTTCCCTTAACAAAAAATACAAGCCGATCCCTATGAAAGAGGACATGCGCGTGAATGGAAAAGTGATAGGCATTTTAGACCCTGAGTGGTTCTAAAAGTCCATGTTTTAATCGGACATTCTATAATTAAAATTCATTCCTATTATCACCGTAAAGCCGCATTATAGCTTAATCGGACATTACCATTTTAATCGGACAAAAATGTCCGATTAAATTAAAAAAAGCCGCTTCAGAGAGGGGAAAATCCTTTCTCTGAAGCGGCTTTCTTTTGTACCGTTTATATTATATTTAAAACCCGTTTAGGCCGCAGTCCTGTGCGGTTTTCGGCTGGTTTGCAAAATTCTTTCTAAACATCTCCTGAACACTTCGAAAAGCCTTTTCTAAACACCTTGCGCGGATGTGCTCCCAGCAGTCAAAAGGGGCAAAATATCCTCAAAAATCTTTCAATTGCGCCGACACATTTTCCATCAAAATCACTCGTTTTCACGCCGCATTAAAGCCGATTTTCCGCAGTCTCAAGCCATTTCAAGCCTTTTCAAGTCTTTTAAACCTTGGCGCTCGGGATTTCTCATTCTACATGAATACTTACAACGGTCGCACTCATCGGCTGGGTGGTGCTGGCGTCCTTCACGCCCACCCGGGACATCTTCCAAAACGACCTGCTGGCCGCCGGGCTGGACCTGAGCGGCTATGAAGTGGTGATGGAACGGTATCACATCATGGATTATTTCCTCAACAGCGTGCTGTACACGGTCTGCGCCTGTGCGGGGCTCATTGTCTTCTGCGCGCCCGCGGCTTTCGTGATGACGAAGTTCGTGTTCCGCGGCCGCCGCCTGTTCCAGACATTGTTCTCCGTTGCGCTGGGCCTGCCGGGCGTAATGATTTTGGCACCGCTGTACATGATGCTGGTTCGGGCGAATCTGCACAATTTCCGCGGCACGCTCATCCTGGTCTACCTGTGCACGGGCATTGCCGCGACAACGGTGTATCTGATGGGCTTTTTCGCCACGGTGCCCATGACGGTATTTGAATCCGGCCTCATTGACGGGTGCAGCCATATCACCTCGTTTTACAGGCTTATCCTTCCGCTGGCAAAACCGGGGATCGTGACCATCACCATCTTCAATTTCATCGGATACTGGAATGAATATATCTGGGCGCTGGTGTTCTCCGGCAAGCAGGCCAACCGCACGTTGGCCGTGGCGCTGCAGACGCTGGTGACCAGTATGCAGACGACGGGCAATTATCAGGGCCTGTTCGCGGGTGTGGTGATCGTATTCGTGCCCACGGTGATCATTTATGTGCTGCTGTCCAAGCAGATCATGTCCGGCGCAACGGCCGGCGCAGTCAAAGGATGAGGAACGATGCTCAAGCCGGTACCTGTCGAGCCAGTGCTCAGCGTGAAAGAGCTTTATACGCTGTATTATTTTCACCATGAAAGCGGTTACCGCTTTGCGGGGGAAAGCCATGACTTCTGGGAAATTATTTATGTGGACAAGGGGCGTGCCAGCGGCATCAACGGCACCGAGCCCTATACGCTGGAAAAAGGGCAGATCATTTTTCACCATCCCAATGTTTTCCACAACTTTCGAACGGACGGCGCGCCCGACGCTGAGGATGGCGCGGACTGCGACATCTTTGTGGTATCCTTCAACGGCGAGCTGGAGATGCTGGAGCAGTTCAGGGACCATATTTTTACCCTGAGCATGCACGAGCGCCATCTGTTCCGGGAGATGATCGAGGAAGGAAAACAGGTATACGATAAGCCCTTCGGCAAAAATCTGGTTTACCGGAAGGATGCGCCGCATGAACCGGAGCATCTGCCCGGCGCAAAGCAGATGATACGCAATCTGCTGGAGCAGCTGCTGATCTCGCTTTACCGCAAGCAGCAGGAATGCCCGGCACAGGTGCAGTCGCTGCCCATGCAGTCTCTGGGGATGGAGTATCAGATCGTACGCCAGGTCGTCACCTTTCTGGATCAGAACATCTACAACAACATCACCTTTGTGGACGTTGCCAGCCATTTCAACCTGAGCGAGACGCAGCTGAAAAAGCTGTTCCGTGAGGTGACGGGATACAGTGTGATGCAGTACTATCGCAAAAGCGTGGTGGGGCGTATCGAGTATCACATCCGTCAAATGGACAAAAATTTCACCGAACTGGCGGATCTGTTCAACTTCAGCTCCATCCACTATTTTTCCAAGTTTTACAAGCGCGAGACAGGGCACACGCTGCGCGAGTATCTGAAAAGCTCGCAGGACGTGAGCCTGCCGTAGCGGCAGAAAACAAAACCAAACCGCGCCCGGCCGTAACAACGGCCGGGCGCGGTCATTTATGTTGCTTTGTTATGATTCTGTCGCTTTTTTTCAAAGATAGGTCCAGATTCTTGCCTGCTGCAATCACCGGAGAGTATGATGAAAACAGAACAAAAAAGGAGTGATGCGGAGATGGAACAGATCGTGCAGACGCGCAGCGTCCCTGTGATGGGAAGCTATGACGTTGTAGTGTGCGGGGGAGGCCCCGGTGGCTGGGTCGCAGCGGTAGCCGCTGCGCGCGCAGGCGCCCGTACCGCGTTGGTAGAGCGCTATGGGTTTGTGGGCGGTATGGCTACGGCGGCCCTTGTAGTGCCGATCAGCGTATTCACCTACAACGGACAGCTGGTATGCGGGGGGATTCCCTGGGAATTCGTACAGCGTATGGTGGAAGCCGACGGAGCGGAGGTAGAGCATCCGTTGGGGAATATTTCCCATGATCCGGAATGCTATAAATTGATCGCGCAGCGGATGCTGCTGGAGAGCGGCGTTGATTTGCATTTTCACGCAGTGCTCACAGGCTGCGTGCGGGAGGACAGCAGGATAACGCATGTGATTTTGGACACCAAAAGCGGTCCCAGGGCGCTGGAGGCAAAATATGTGATCGACAGCACCGGAGACGGCGATCTCTGCGCTATGGCGGGTGTGCCGATGCAGGAAAATACAATGCCGCTTCAGCCGCCTTCCCTGTGCTTTTGTATCGGCGGCGTGGATACGGACGCTCTGGAGCTGATCCATCATGAAAAGCAGGGGCTCAATTATCACAATCTGCGCGTCCAGACAAAACTGCGTGAATTGGCTGAGACGGAGGATGTTCCAGTATTCGGCGGCCCTTGGTTTTGCAGTATTCACCGCGACGGCAGAGTAATGGTGAACATGACCAGGACGCCCGCGGATATGCTGGACCCTGCCCAGGCGACCCGTGCCGAATGCAGGCTGAGGGAGGACGTACACGCTTTTGTAGCGTTGCTGAAGAAATATTTTCCGGAATTCAAAAACGCAGAACTGCTGTTTACCGCCGCGCAAACGGGCGTGCGCGAGACCCGGCATATAAAAGGCGAACATGTTCTCACCGGAGAAGAATATTTGAATGCCGTACATTTTGAAGACGCCGTAAGCCGGGGAGCGCATCCCATTGACATCCATACCGCGGGTGACACGACGCAGAAGTGCCAGTTTCTAAAGAACGCGGCCTATATCCCTTATCGTTCCCTGATCGTCCCGGGCTTCGACAATCTGCTGGTGGCGGGGCGTTGTTTTTCAGCCGACCAGGTGGCTTCAGCCTCGGTGCGGGTGCAGGCCTCGGTGATGGGGCTGGGCCAGGCGGCGGGCTGTGCCGCCGCCCAGTGTGCCTGTGCGGGCACGAGCGTGCACAAAGCCGATGTGCACACGCTGCAGGCCATGCTGCGCAAATGGGGTGCGCTGATTTAAAGGAGCGTCAGGGCTTTCAAAAAGCAAAGCAGGCGAATAGATTGCATGGGCATAGGAAATGAGGGAAGAGGATGACGACAGTCGACTACAAAAAAAACGTACCGGTGCTGGGCTCTTATGAGGTCGTGGTAGCAGGGGCAGGCCCGGCGGGGATATGTGCGGCGGTGGCAGCGGCCCGCAGCGGGGCGCGCGTGGCGCTGGTGGAACGTTACGGAGTATTGGGAGGAAATCTGACGGCCGGTTATGTCGGGCCGATATTGGGTATGGTCGGCAGTGGGACCATGCGGGATGAGCTGATGGCCTTGCTGGGGGTACCGGAGAATGATATGATCGGAGAGGTGGGCGTCGCCCACGATATGGAACAGGCCAAACGGGTTCTGGCCGAATTTGTTTCATGTGAGAATCTTGATGTGTTTCTGCAGACGCCCGTCGTGGACGCGCTTATGGCTGGCGCCTCTCTGGAAGGGCTGCTGGTGGCAACCAAGGAAGGGCTGCGCGCCATGGAGGGGAAAATCGTGATAGACGCCACCGGGGATGGCGACGTGGCCTGGTTTGCGGGCGCTCCTGTGGAAAAGGGGCGCGCCGATGGACTGATGCAGCCGGTGACGCTGGAATTTACACTGGATGGTGTGGACGAGAGCCGGGCTGTGGCATGTATTGGCGACGTAGACGATGTGGAGCTGAACGGTGAGCGGTTTCTTGATTACTGTGCGCGCTGCGCGCGGCAGGGGCTGCTGCCGGAGCAGCTGGCGGCTGTGCGGCTGCACCGTACCACGCATCCCGGACAGCGGCAGGTGAACACGACACAGCGCAACGGCATAGACGCTACTTGCGTGCGTGCGCTTTATTCCTCGGAGCTGGAGCTGCGCCGCCAAATCGACATACTGGTGCATTTCTTTCGGGAGAATCTGCCCGGGTATGAAAAATGCAGGTGCATTGCCAGCGGCGCTACGCTGGGCGTGCGGGAAACACGCCGTGTGATGGAGGAGTATACTGTTACGGCGGAAGAATTGGCGGCGGGAAAGCGCTTTTCTGATGTGGCGGTACACAAGGCCGAGTTCATCGTGGATATCCATAATCCGGAAGGAGCGGGCCAGGCGGAGGAAAGGATACAGTATGTAATGCCCTACGACTTGCCTTACCGCTGTTTTGTGCCGCTCAAGGTGGAGAATCTGCTCACTGCAGGACGGTGCATTTCGGGCACACACCGGGCGCATGCATCTTACCGGGTGATGTCAATTTGCATGGCGATGGGCGAGGCTGTGGGGATGGCGGCGGCACTGTGTGTTCGGGAAGGCTGTACGCCCCGCACTCTGGATGTGAAAAAACTTCAGGCGGCGCTGGAATCAAAAGGAGTAGATTTGTACAGCAAATAATGACGGTATGAAAAAACGGGCGGTAGCATTTTCAGCTGCCGCCCGCTTTCTTTAATGAATAATGCAAAAGCCTCCCGCCGGGAGGCTTTTGCGTGTGACCAAGCTATTGCCCCAGATAAGCTCCCTGCTGCAGCAGAAGGCTGCGCAGTGCCTGAGCGTCGACACGGGACGGATCGCAGGCGCCGGATGCGGCCATAGCTGCGGCGGTTCCCGCCGACTGGCCGAACACAAGACAGCAGGGAATCATACGGATGGCAGAGCCGGCCATTGCGTCGGCGGAAATGGAACGTCCCGCCACCAGAAGATTGGAGATTCCGCGCGGGATAAGGCAGCGGTAAGGAACACCAAAAAACGGACCGTTTTCCAGCGTATAGTAGGTGCCGCCGGGATCGTTTTTATTGTGGGTATCCATATTGGTCGCCATGACGGCGATGGAATCATCCGGTACACGGCAGGCCCGCACGTCGTCAACGGTGAGCCGGTATAATCCGTCGACATGCCGCGTTTCGCGGATGCCGATGGTAGCTGCAGTGTCAAGGAAATGCGCGTTTTCAAAGCCGGGCGCGTATTTTTTCAGAAATCCGAATACCTGGTGCGCCTGGCGCAGTCCCTCCAGTTCGGCGCGGGTTAGATCCTCCGCGTTTGTACCGTCCACATCCAGGATTCGGGTAACGTTCAAACGGTATTCCCCGGCTGCGGGGCTTTCAAACAGACACACCTCGCCTCGGGGCACGTCGCCCCATTCTGCGGCTTTCTCCCGGATCAGCCAGCTGAAAGGCCCGTAAAACGGGCGTATTTCATCCCGGTGTTCCCGAATGTGCGCTTTGAGGCGGGGCGTATCCACATTGCCGACACGGAAAAACAACGTGGCTGGCTGCATATTGCCGTCCTCCACGCGCCCAAGTTCAAATTTTACGCCCGAGCGTGCAGCAACGTCTGCGTCGCCGCTGCAGTCGATCACAACTTTGGCACGAAACAGAAACAGGCCGGATTTATTGGCGGCTACGACACCGGTGATGCGGCCGTTTTCTTGCAGTACATCTATAAACTGGGTGTGCAGCAGCAGCTTTGCACCGCTTTCAGCAAGCATCTGTGTACATACCAGTTTAAAGCACTCATGGTCAAAGGGGCCAACATGGGCGTGGCCGATTTTATAAAAGCCGGAAAACGGTTCTTCCGCCTCTACATCGGCCGGATCAACGGCGCCGCCCAGAGTTTTCATACGGGCCACAACCTCCTCAAAGATACCCCGGATGACCATTTTCTTGTTTTGTGCATCATAGCAGGTCATAAACGGACCGACGAGGCCGGTTGTGGCCTGGCCGCCTACACATCCGTTCTGATCAAACACAAGGGTCCGGGCCCCATTGCGGGCCGCACAGACAGCGGCACCGATACCGGCGGGGCCGGCGCCGACTACCAGAACGTCTACATTTTCAGCAACGGATAGTTGCCTGGTAAAGGATACGGTCTCCATTGTTTACCTCCGCTCTTTTGTTCTGCCTGAGGTGCGGGGTCAATAGCGGCCCCGCCTGGTCTGCCCCGGGCGCGAATATTTTGTGGAAACTCCGAAAGAATCCAGGATCAGGGCTTGTTTGACATCCTGATGATCCTTGTCATACCATAAATTGTGCTGTTCCTGCGGATCGTTTTCCATGTCGTACAACTCTCCGAATTGGATGCCGTGATAAACGCTGAGTTTGAACCGTCCGTCGTAATACATGGTTGCGTAGCAGCTTTCGGCCGGTTTGCCGGCCGCCTGAATTTCTCCAGGGGCGCGAAGTCCGTCGTAGTTCATATCCACCTCCAGCGTATCGTAGAACTCAGCGCGCACGAATTTGCGCGGCGCCGGCGCGTTCTGCCCTGTGAGGACGGGAACGAGGGAGCGCCCATGGGTGTCGGCTGGTGGGATGCCGCACAGGTCGGCGATGGTGGGGGCCAGATCGGTTTGTTCCACTAGGCCGCCGTACACGGCGTTTTGCCGGAAGGTACCGGGCAGGGAAATAATAAGCGGGACGTGTGTAATACCCTCGTAAAAGCGGCAGCCTTTATGGGTAAGCCCATGGTCGCCGAGCATTTCACCGTGATCGGAATTGAAAATAACGATGGCGTTTTCCCGCAGCCCCATTTCGTCCAGTGCGTCAATGATGCGTCCGTAGTGTCTGTCGATCAATTCTATCATCCCGTAATAGGACGCCTTGTTCCTCCGCATCGCATCGTCTGTGGGATGGGCCGTACTTTGAAAGAAAAAATCTTTAAGGTTATTGTTCAGAGCGAGGTCGGCATCGCTGTAAATGGGGTCGGGCAGATTGCGGGCAAGATATTTCTCCACCAGGTCCGCCGGCGCGTCATAAGGCGGGTGAGGGTCGTAGCAGTTGACCGATAACAGCCATGGCTGCTCGCAGGCGGACCGTTCCCGTATAAAGGAGACGGCTTTTTCCGCCAGCCATGCGGTTTGCCGCAGCTCCGCAGGAGCGTCGGAGCGGTACCAGTGATAATCGTGCTTTTCATCGGAGGTAAAAATATCATGCCAGTCCACACCTTTTTGGTTCAGCCATTCCACATAGGGGTTGCCGGGGCTGTTCAGGTGATGCCCGGACGCGAGATTGTAACAGAAATAAGAATAGCCGTCATCCATGCGTGGCTCGTAATCGTTCCAGGCCGAGGTGATATGCAGTTTCCCGACGAGCCCGCAATAATATCCGGCGTCGGCAAGGCGTTTTGTGATCAGCGTGCAGTGCTCCGGCAGGTTGCACGCCCCATTGATATTGGCGTTGATCGAAGACGGATAACGCCCTGTCAGGAAACTGGCGCGGCTGGGTGTGCAGATGGGGTTTTGGCAGTATGTGTTGGTGAAAGCGACACCCTGGCGGCACAGGCGGTCCAGGTTGGGCGTATCAATGAATGAATTGCCCAAAGCATGGATCGTGTCCCACCGCTGTTGGTCTGTGCAAAGCCAAAGGATATTGGGCCTTTTGTCCATAGCAATTCCTCCGTTCTTATCTGCAACCTTCCACAAAAAAGGGGCCTGAGGCCCCTTTTGGTGCGGTTGGAATATGGTCAGCCATAAAAACTGTCGTACCAGGCCTGCAGCTCAGCCTGAACTGCATCGCCGCCGGCATTTTTCCAGTCCGCCTGGAAAGTGGGAAGATCGTCCAGCGTTTTGGTCCCGGCCAGAATTTGCAGGATATAATCGTTCATGCTGCTGAACAGTGCTGTATTGTATTTGGCATAGTTTTCGGTGGCAGGCTTAAAGGCGAAATCATTGTTTACAAAAATTTCAGGCGTATTTTCGTTGGCATACAAAGTAACAGCTTCGAAACCTGCCCACTGGGCGTCGGATTTGCGGACGCGGGACGGCCATTCGGTTGCGAACTCTTCCTCGTTGGTAGAGTCGATATACCAGTAGGAATTGCCGCGCTCCTCGGCAAAAATGGGGTTGATGGGGGCGATGCCGCCGTCTTCATCATAGTTAAAGTGAGTTCCTTCCACACCGATGTTGATATAAAGCTGGTTTTGCTGCTTCAGGTTGATCCAGTTCACGGCATCGGCGGCGTTTTCCGAGCCGCGCAGAATGACAGTGACAAAGTTGATGGCTTCCGTGCGCATGTATTTGCAGGTACCGTCAGAGCCTTTCAGTGCGCCGATGTATCCGAGGTCATCGTAAGTGAGGCCCAGAGTCTCAAGCATGGTGGGAGTGGTCTCGCCCAGGCCGTTGCGGTTGATCTGAGCGATGATCGCCTTGCCGCCTGCAAGCTTTTCCTGCACGGTGGACGAGGTGTTTACGGCCCAGTCGGGGTCAAGCAGACCCTCCTGCTGGCACTTAGACAGAAATTCGATCATCTTTCCGAAGTTTTCATGCTCCGTCATATAATATACATTGCCGTCCTCATCTACCATCCAGTCGTTGTAGATGCCGAACGCCGCGGCAATGGCCTGCGGGAAGATCCAGGTGCCGTTGCCTTCCGAGGCGGAACGGTACGGGCCAGAGAAGATGATGTATTGATCTCCGAAATGTTCTTTTAATTTTACGAGACAGTCATAAAATTCGTCGATCGTGGTTGGGATGGCCTCGATGCCTGCCTCCTGCATCAGATCCCAGCGGCATACCATAAAGCCCTGCACCTCCTGGGCATAGGGATATTTATAAGGAATGCCGTAAATGTTGCCGTCCTCGCCGGAGACAGCACGCCAGGAATCCTCGGATACACCGTTCAGGATATCCTGGCCATAGACGTCCAGCAGATCGTTCAGGGGCATAAGGGCACCCTGGCTCATCAGTGTCTGGAACTGGTCGGGCGAGCACTGGATGATATCATAGGAGGCGCCGCCGGCAACCTCCATCACAAGCTTTTCGTCGGCATTCTCGGCCGGCAGAGCATAATATTCCACATCATAACCCGTGGTCTCTTTGAGAACGTCCACCATGATATCGGTGGTGGGGTCCCATGCAACGTTATACCCCAGACGCTTTAATGTTACGTTGCCCGGGCCCTTCAATGCGGGGACGTTTGCGCCCGCCGTGCTTTGGCTGGTGCCGGATGTGTCCGTGCCGGACGGCGAAGCGCTTCCGGCGCCTCCGCAGCCTGCAAGGCATGTGAGCAGAAGCGCTGCGGTCAGCAGAATAGACAATGCTTTTTTCATCTTGTTACCTCCTGTTTTGATCGATTCGACTATCTCCTACCGGTGCATCCCGGAATGGATCCAAAAAGGTTATCCCTTGACGGAGCCGATTGTGATGCCCTGTACCATAAACCGGGCCACAAAGGGATAAAGGGCGACAATGGGAATGATGGACAGCGTGACGGCGGCCGCGACCATGCCTTCGGAAGTGATATTGGCCATGTAGTTGTTGCTGGCGAGATTTTGAATAAAATCCTGGCTGTTGTTGATGATATTGTACAGGTATACCTGAAGGGTGTTCATATCCGGGGACCGGGTATACATCATCGCATGGAAATAATTGTTCCAGTAATTGATCGCATACAGCAGGCCGACGGTGGCGATCACCGGTTTGGACATGGGGCACACGATGGACGCCAGCGTGCGCAGATCTCCGGCGCCGTCGATCCGGGCGGATTCCTCTACACTTTCAGGCAGGCTTTCAAAATAATTTTTCACAATGAACATATTGAACTGCACGATGGCGAAAGGCAGGATGCAGGCGGCATAGGTATCCAGCAGCCCCAGGCTTCGTACGACCATATAAGCGGGGATCATACCGCCGAAAAACACCATGCTGATGACATACAGCAGTGAAACGACCCTGCGCCCCTTGAAGCCGGGCTTGGAAAGGGGATAGGCTGTCGTAATCGTCGTAAACAGGCTGAGCAGTGTACCTGCTCCCGTAACGATGAGAGAATTTTTCAGCGCCGTAAAAAATGAAGTCTGGGTCAGCACATACTTGACGGTCTCAAGCTGGAACCCAACGGGCCAGAAGTAAACGTTGCCGGCTGTGACGTCCGGCCCATTGCTGACAGCCTTGCTGATGACGTGCAGACAGGGCAGGATGGCGATAAGACTCAGCAATGCCATGGCTATGTAGGCAAAGCCGGACAGGAATTTTTCACTGCCGGACAGGGGAATGCCTTTTTCACGGTATAGCGGTTTCTTTTTGGTATTTAACATTTTATTGCATCCCCTTTCTTACCAGATGCTGCGTCCCAGCAGCTTGCGGCTTATCGCATTGGCGCTTACGATCAGAACAAACGCCACCACGGAGTTGAACAGTCCCAAAGCGGTGGACAGAGGGAAATCCATCTGCCCCATACCCAGACGGTATACATAAGTCTGGATTATATCTGCAACTTCATATACGGCAGGATTGTAAAATACCAGCACCTGCTCAAATCCCGTTTCCAAAATATAGCCCACCTTGAGAATGAGCATTAGGACGATGGTGGGCAGCAGGCCGGGCATGGTGATGTTCCAAATCTGGCGCCATTTGCTGGCACCGTCCACGCGGGCCGCCTCATACAGCGTTATATCGATCCCCGTGATGGCCGCCAGATAAATGACCGTATTGTAGCCGACTTCTTTCCAGCCTTCGGTAAACACCAGCACGCTGCGGAATACACTGTTATCGGTAAAGAATCCGATGCGCGTGCCGCCCATCGCGGTGATAGCGGTATTGATGATGCCGTAAGAACCAAACAGCGAATAAAAAATACCGAAGATGACGACCCATGAAAAGAAATAGGGCATATAGATAGCGGTCTGGGCAAATTTGCGGTAGGTAGCGCGGCGGATCTCGTTGAGAAGTATCGCGCAGATGATAGGGATGGGAAACAGCCAGAGGATCTTCAATCCGTTGATGATCAGCGTGTTGGCCAGCACTTTCGTAAATTGGGAACTGGCGAACAGGCGCCGGAAGTGTTCAAGCCCCACCCAGTCGCTCAAGCCGATGGCATCGATGGGGTTGCTTCCCAGAAAAATATTGTAGTCCTTGAAAGCGATTAGAATACCATACAGCGGCGCGAGTTTATAAATAAAAAGGAAAAACAAGCCCGGTATCAGCATCAGATACAGCATGGGATGATGCTTTACATACACAAAAAAACTGTGGAGTTTATGCCGCAATCCGGTTTTGGCTCTCAGTCCGCCGGACGGTACAGCCGTTGTGTCAAGTGCCATCTTCATTGTAAAACCCTTTCTTTCCATTCAGCTGCCGGAGCGTTCCGGGCTGTTTGTTCTCTGATATCAATTGTAGTACGGGCCAGCGTTGTGGTAAATATCACAAAATTTCGTTTTCTAGTCCGTTCTTTATGTAATTGTTGCTCAATTCAAAGACGTTGTAGACTTCTTACAAAAATACGCCCATGCCTTTCGGCATGGGCGCAGAAGAAATGAAACAGAATCAAAAAAATGAAACAGAGCCGCCTTCGCGGCTCTGCGGACGATCTCGTACAGGAGCGTTCAATCGCTGTCATGGGGCTGCACCGGAAGTTCAATCATCACACAGGTGCCGATGCCTTTGCGGGCGGAGATATAAAACTTGCATTTCCCCTGGCCGAAGATATCGAGCCGCTTATGTACATTGGCTACGCCGTAACTTTTGCTGGTGCGGATATCCAGCTCGGTCAGCTTCTGTGCCGTTTCGGGCGCCATCCCGTTGCCGTTATCCTCGATCTCTACACCGAAAGCGCGGGAGGAACGCCATGCGCGGATGACCAGACGCTTTTCCGTTTTGTCACAGTACAAAATGCCGTGGAGCAATGCGTTTTCCACCAGCGGCTGGAGCGAAAGTTTGGGGATCAGGCATTCCATTGCAGCCTGATCCAAATCATACTCCACCTCAAACTGATGGGAGAAGCGTTTTTGCATGATACCGAGGTAGGTGCGGGTAAGATCCAGCTCGTCGGACAGCGGTACGATGGCTTCGCCTTTATTGATGCTCATGCGCAGGTAGCGAGAGAGCGCGTTCACCATCCATACGCTGTCATCCGGATTTTTGTCCAGGATCATCCACTTGATGACATCCAGCGTGTTGTAAAGAAAATGCGGCTTGATCTGAGCCTGCAGCGACTCCATTTGATATTCGGAAATAGCCAGCCTGTCGCGGTAACGGGCGTCCACAACAGCGGCGATGGAGCGTACGATCTGCTCGGTATCGCGTTCCAGCGTGATGAGGCCTCCTTTGCGGCGTCCCGCGCAGGAATCGGTATTTCCGGTCCCGTTTTCGGCATCCAGCGTATGGATGGCTGCGTTGAGGCGGCTAACGGTACGGTTGAGATTGAGACTGTAGGCTGCCGTGACGGCGATGATAAACAAAATCAGACACGCGACTACCCACATGGATACAATGGTGTTTACCGCGCCGGAATCCATGGTGTAGACCTGTGCCCGCGGCATGGAGGAGATAACATACCATTCCGTCGTTTCAAGCCGGCTGAATGCGAGGATGACGTCCGGTTCAAGCAGATAACCGGAGCCCAGGCTGCACACCTGCTCCATCAGCGACGGCGGCAGGGCCGTTTCGCCCAGATGCGCGTCGTCTGTGTGCGCCAGAATACGGCCCTGCGCATCCGCAAGGAACATTTCGTCATGGTTGGTGCTGCCTGCGGCAAATATCTCATGAAATTGAGAAACGCTCACATCGGCAAAAAGCACACCGCACAGCTTGTCGTAATCCGCCTGGCTTTTCAGCGCCACAGCACAGGAAACAACGGCGGTGGGCTCGGATATGCCTAGGCTGACAAGGTGTGTTCCGTGCCAAAATACGCCGCCTTTTTGATAAACGGACCCGTTTTCTCCAAGGCTGGACAGAGGGTCCAAGGAGTAAAGCGTTGTTTTCTGGCCGGAATAAATTTTTTCGTCGGGCACATACAGCCGCAGGCGCGTGATCATATGCTTGTCCAGCTGTTCAGACAGCGCGCGGCGTATCTTGGCGTATTCTTCCAGTTGCACGGCTGTGTCCGCGTCTGAATTGAGATAGGGATACAATGTGCCGATCAATGCCGATGCGCTCTCTTTGACCTGTTCAAAACGGTAATCGATGTTGTTGCGGGTCTGCCCGGCGGATACCAGCATTTTTTGACACAGCTCCGCTTCCATGGCCTGGGCGGTGTTGCGGGTGTAGTAGAATACGGCCAGCGTCAGAAGCACCAGCGCAGCCAGCAAAAGCACGAACATCAGCAGGCGGGCGGCGCTGCGGGCACGGCCGAGCCGGACGCCGCCGTTTGCGGGACGCCTGAAGCGGGCGGTCGCCTGTTTCAAAGCTGCTCCGCCTCCTTTTCGGCCGCGGGGCGGGCGTTCAGCATGATGTTTTCGCGGTATTCGCCCGGCGTTTGGCCCGTGTACTTTTTGAACAGGCGCGAAAAATAACTGGGGGAAAGGTATCCCACCTTATAGCATACGTCATACAGATGAATGTTTGTCTGCGCTAAAAATTCTTTGGCTTTGTTCAGCCGCTCCTGCGTGATGTATTCGTTGATGGTCTTTCCTGTGGCCTGCTTGAACAGCACACACAGATAGGTGGGCGTAAGATATACGGCTTCTGCGAGGCTTGTTACTGAAAGCTGCTCCATATACTGCGCGGCGATGATCTCCCGCACGCGCTTGATGACCGTATTTGTGTGAGGCGTGCTCATTTTTTGCAGGTGCAGGGTCAAATCTTCATATACGGAAGCAAGCATCGCCTCCTGCTCTCCCAGGCTGTTGCATTGCAGAAAGCTGGCCGTCAATTTAAGGTGTGAGGCATAGGGGCCCATATTTTCCGTGCGCATATTGGTCATCAGGCGCGTGGGCAGCAAAAGAAGGAAAAGCATGAAATTCTGCTGCTCGTCCTCGCCGGGCAGGGCGCGGATGCCGGCAACGGCGCGCTCCAGCGCCAGATGCACCGCCGCCGTATCTCCATTGAGGATGCTGTCACAGATCTCTTTTTCCGCTTGTTCGCGAAGAGTGCGTCCGCTGCCGTCGTCCTCATATTTTTTGATGGAGATCGGGATATCCTTGCCGATCAGGTAACAGCGGCTGATTGCCTCGCAGGCATTGGCGTAAGCGGAGCGTACGCTGCGCAGCCCGCGGAACGGCTCGCTGATGCCGATCATGGTATCCAGTTTCATTTCGCTGCGTATGCGCGCCTGCAGATGCTCGGCCACGCTCAACAGGTCTTCTTCGTATTCGTCATGTTCTACGTCCAAAATGGCGATGTATTCGGAAAGCCGCCCTTTGAACACGACATTGACGCCGTATTCCGCCAATACGCGGGCAAACAATTCTTCCAGCGCCATACTGAAGGTGATGCGGTCTTTTTCAGGCATGCTGCCCATGGTGAGCCATTTTGATTTTGGCTGAAGCCGCAGTACCAGCACGGCGTAATGTGTCTGGCTGTTCAAAGGGATACCCAGGAATTCGATGCTTTGCAGAATGTCCTCCTCGCTTTCGTCATTGTTCTGCAAAAGATCACACAAACGGCGCTGGCGCAGCAGCGGCATGCTTTGCTCCAGCTTTCGGGCCATGTCTTCCAGGACCAGCTGCTGGGAAGACCTCTGGTCCAGCATGGCCACCACTTTGGTGATCACCGCGTCCAGTTCGTCAATGTCGATGGATTTGAGGATATAGTCTACGGCTTCCATCTTCAGAGCATCACGCAGATATCCCACATCTGCATAGCCGCTGATAAATATGATTTTGACGCCGGGATAGCTCTCCAGCACATTTTTGGCCAGTGTGATGCCGTCCATATGGGACATCCGCACGTCTGTGACGATGATGTCAACTTCATTCCGGCGGACAAAATCCAGCGCTGGGACGCCGTCGTCGAATACCCCGGCCACTTCCACACCGTGCTTGCCCCAGTTAAAGTGCGTTACAAGCCCACGGCGAACCGTTTCCTCATCGTCTGCGATAATGGCTTTGTACATCTTTACCGTTCCCTTCCGCGGTTTTGCCGCGCGCTCAAAGTGTTTGCAGGTATTCTTCGATCCACGGGATGGCCGAGCCCAGGGCGGCCGCTTCTTTTTTATAGGCACAGGCCTTGAGATAGCCGGCGTCCGGCTCGAAGGTGTTGCGGAAGGCCGCGCGGCGGCGCAGCCCGGCCAGTTCTGCATCCATGTACCGGCCTACATAGCCTCCAAGAATCACGTCGCAGTCCAGCATCATGCGCAGGTTGTTCACTACGACGGCTACGTTGTCCAGATAAGCGTCCCACACGCTGCGCAGCGCGGCGTCACCCGTGTGCAGCCGCAGGAAGAAATCTTTCAGGCTGCCGCCGGTGTGGCCGTGCAGCAGGCCGGCGCGGCAGTAGGCATCCACACAGCCGCTTTTGCCGCAGTAGCACGGCCGTCCGCCGGGAACCAGCGTGGTGTGCCCCACCTCGCCGCTGCGCAGGTTGTGCCCCAGATACAGCCTGCGGCCGATGAGCACCGCGCTGCCCACGCTGTTGCTCAGGGAGAGATAAACCGCGTCCCGCAGAGAGACGTCGGCCCAGGCCTCGGCAAGGCAGCCGGCGTTTGCGTCGTTTATCATGCGGCAGGGCAGGCCGAGATATTGTTCGAATTCATCGGCCCGCAGTCCCTGAATGGAAAGCGCGTGGGAGCGCAGGACGAGGTCCTGCCCGCTGCCGATGATGCCGGGAATGGACAGGCCGACGCCCAAAACCGATTGCCGGGGCAGCTCCGCGCACAGCTCGCTGATGAACGCGGCGAGCGCCCGAAAATAGGCGGGCGTACGCGTAAAGGCCAGAGTGCGGGTTTGCGTGCGCGTCACCTGGCCGGAGAGATCCACAGCCACCAGGCTGACATGGCGCAGAGTGATGTCGGCCCCGACAACGTACCGCGCGCCGGGACAGGCGCTCCAGGCCCGGGGCTTGCGTCCGCCGGTGGAACTGAATTCCCCGCAGGGCTGCACCAGGCCGTGGCCCTCCAGGCGGCGCAGCAGAGTAATGGCCGTGGGCGTGCTCACCGCCAGAGCGTTCGCCATCTCCTGTGTGGAAAAACGTTCTTTTTCCATGGCCCATGCAGCCGCCTGCGCCGCCCGCCCGCGCTGTGCGCCGAAAAGATTTACTGTCTCCATCCTGAGTGCCTCCCGCCTGTTTGTGGTTTTACTGTAACACATTCAAAACACTTTGTAAAATCGTTTTAAAAACTTGACAAAAAGAAAGACTCATTCTTGGAGATTCCAACAAAATTGGAAGAGACCGCTTGACAACGTATCAAAAAAGACGCATTCTAATGCTGGAATCTTTTTAAACTGAGTTAAAAAAGTTTTGGGCATGGGAACATGCGGAAAGGATGGATCGACGATGAAGGGAGCTTTTTTTCTGGGCAACCGGGAATTTGAAGTCCGGGATATGGAAAAACGGCCGCTGGCCGCGGACGAAGTGCGCATTCGCGTGATGGCGTGCGGCGTGTGCGGTACAGATGTCCACATTTACCACGGCGAGGCGGGCTCGGCCGAAGTGACGCCGCCGGTGGTTCTGGGACACGAATATGCGGGTATTGTAGAAGAAGTAGGCGCGGATGTGAAAGGTTTGGCGCCGGGCGATCATGTCGCCGTAGACCCCAATATTTACTGCGGCGCCTGCACGCCCTGCCGGGACGGTAAAAAGCAGTTCTGTGAGCATCTGCAGGCGCTTGGCGTCACCCGGGACGGCGGGTTTGCACAGTACAGCGCAGCGCCGGCGGCACAGTGCTTCAAACTGGCACCGGAGCTGCCCTTTGAGGCAGGAGCCATGGCCGAGCCGCTGGCGTGCTGCCTGCACGGTATCGATGCCGCGGGTATACGGCCCGGCAGTACGGTATGTGTGATCGGCGGGGGAGCCATCGGCCTGCTGATGGTGCAGCTGGCCCGCCTTTCCGGCGCGGCGAAGGTCATTCTCAGTGAGCCGGTGGAACTGCGCCGCAGCGCCGGGCTGTCCGTTGGAGCGGATCTGGCTGTCGACCCGCTCCGGGAGGACCTGTCCGCCCGTGTGCGGGAGGCTGCGGGCAAAAGCGGCGCGGATGTGGTGATTGAATGTGTGGGGAACACGGCGGCCACACGCAGTGCCTTCGAGGCCGCGGGCTTCGGCGCGACGGTGCTGCTGTTCAGTGTGCCCGCGCCTACGGCTACGGTTCCGCTGCCGTTGTTCGATGTATACAAAAAAGAGCTTGCCATCCGCGGCTCCTTCATCAACCCGGATACGCATCTTCGGGCTGTGGAATTGCTGAGTGCGGGGCGCATCAATGTGGAGCCGCTCATCACCCACACGTTCGGCATCGGGGAAATGGAGCAGGCGATCAAAATGCAGATGGGCGGCGAATCCATCAAAGTGATGGTGCTGCCAAACAAACGCTGAACGCGTACAAACGGGAGAGGATGATTCAGAATGCAGAAAATGCTGCAGCAGGTGATGACGGCGCCGGGGCACATCGAGTTCCGGGAGGCGCCCGTACCCGCACCCAACGCGGGCGAGGTATTGGTAAAGATCATGAAGATCGGCGTGTGCGGGTCGGATATCCATATGTATCACGGCGAGCATCCGTTCACAAAATATCCGGTCACCCAGGGCCACGAGGTGTCGGGGAAAATCGCGGCGTTGGGCGAGGGCGTGACGGGATTTGCCATAGGGCAGAAGGTGACCATCGAACCGCAGGTCTACTGCGGTCGGTGCCATCCGTGCACGCACGGCAAGTACAATCTGTGCGAGGAACTTCGGGTGATGGGGTTCCAGACGACAGGCACAGCCAGTGAATATTTTGCCGTGGACGCGGGCAAGGTGACGCCTTTGCCGGAAACGATGACATACAGCGAAGGCGCGATGATAGAGCCGCTGGCCGTGACGGTACATGCGGTGCGGCGCGCCGGGGATGTGTGCGGACAGAAGATCGCCGTGCTGGGCGCGGGGCCCATCGGCATCCTGCTGGCCCAGAGCGCAAAGGCGCTGGGCGCGGCGCAGGTGCTTATCACCGACATCAGCACGCCGCGGCTGGAATTGGCAAAAGCATGCGGCGTGGATTTTGCAGTGAACACAAAAGAACACGGCTTCGGTGAAGCACTGGCGGAATGCTTCGGCCCGGACAAGGCGGATGTGATTTACGACTGCGCAGGCAACGATACGACCATGGGACAGGCCATCCGGCACGCGCGCAAGGGCAGCACGATCATCCTTGTGGCGGTGTATGCGGGTATGGCAAACGTGGACCTTGCGGTGCTCAACGACCATGAACTGGATCTGAACACGAGCATGATGTACCGCCATGAGGACTATCTTGAGGCCATTCGCCTGGTGAACGAAGGCAAGGTTCGGTTGGAGCCGCTGATGAGCCGGCACTTCCCGTTCCGGGATTATCTGGCGGCATACCAGTACATCGACGCGAACCGGGAGACGACGATGAAAGTGCTTATCGACGTGGATGAGAGCGAGGCGTGAACGTGGAAAAAATCGCGGAAACCATAAATGGCCTGCAGCACATCGGCCTGCCCACAAACGACCTGGAGAAAACGGTGGCCTTTTACGAAGGGCTGGGCTTCTCCGTTGCGCTGCGTACGGTCAACGAAGCCGCAGGGGAACAGGTAGCCTTTTTGCAGCTGAAAGAACTGATGATCGAAGCCTATCAAACCGGCCGCGCGGCCGGCAGGGCCGGGGCTGTCGACCATATCGCGCTGGACGTCGCGGACGTAGATACGCTGTTCGTGCTGCTGCGGGATGGTGGATACGAGCTGCTGGACGACGCGGTGCGGTTTCTTCCTTTTTGGGCGCGGGGCGTGCGCTTTTTCACCATCCTCGGCCCCAATGGGGAAAAGGTGGAATTCAGCCAAAAACTTTGAGGAGGAAAGTATGTTTGATATCGTGGCGCTGGGCGAGAGCCTGATCGACTTTACACCCAGCGGGGAAAACAGCCAGGGGATGGCGCTGTTTGCGCGCAACCCGGGCGGCGCGCCTGCCAATGTGCTGGCAATGGCCGCAAAGCTGGGCGGCAAAACCGCATTTATCGGCAAGGTGGGGGACGACGCTTTCGGCGCGTTTTTGAAAAAGACGATGGAGGATGCTGGTGTGGACGTGCGCGGTCTGCGTATGACGCGGGAATATCCCACGACGCTGGCCTTTGTGCAGCTGACGCCGGAGGGCGACCGAAGCTTCACGTTTTACCGCAAGCCGGGTGCGGACGTGATGCTCGCGCCTGCCGAAGTGGACAGGGCGCTGCTGCGGGACTGCCGCATCTTTCATTTTGGTTCTGTTTCGCTGACGGACGAGCCGTGCCGCACGGCTACGCTGGAGGCGGCGCGGGAGGCAAAAGCAGCGGGGGCGATGATCAGTTACGATCCAAACTACCGTCCGTTTTTGTGGGATAGCGCGGAGCGGGCGAGAGAAGCGCTGCTGGCCGCGCTGCCTCTGGCGGATATCGTGAAAGTATCGGAGGAAGAAATGGAACTGCTGACGGGCGAAGTGCAGCTGGCGGCGGGAGCGGACGCGCTGGCGTCCCGGGGCGCGGCGCTGGTTCTGGTGACGCTGGGGCCGCGGGGCGCGTACTACCGTGCTGCGGCGGG
>ERZ857998.338-NODE-338-length-70266-cov-4.339747_pt1 | contig 70266 bp, 60 predicted proteins | sample MGYA00519954_ERZ857998 | MGnify/ENA primary metagenome ERZ857998 (study PRJEB31778, sample SAMEA3449424) | human gut metagenome | biome: human gut; feature: human-associated habitat; material: faeces | place: United Kingdom | collected 2010/2012 ...
ATATTTTGTTGCACCTTCTACCTTATCCCAGCTTAAAGTCACGCTCCCATCTCCTGTTGCTTCTACTTTAACTTTAGGAGAAGTTGAATCGGTTATCATTATATCAACTAGATCTGCATCACTAAATTTCGACCACTTCCCATTGATATATGCCTGTACAAGAAACTGATATCGTTTCCCCACATCTAAACCACTAATTTTATAGTTCAGTTTTGTACAATTCAAAGTATATGTCTTATATCCATTTGTCGTTTTCTGTGCGATTGCATATTTTGTTGCGCCTGGCACTTTATCCCATTTTAATGATACTGTATTTCCGCTTGCTGTAACCTGGGGAGCAGGTTTTACTCTTCCTTTTGGTGTTGCACTTATCAGCAGGTCTGTTGAGCAAAGAGACCATTTCCCTCCTACATTCGCTTGTACAAGGAATTTATGTGTGTAGTTATTTGTCAGGTCTTCAATCGTATATTTCGTTTCCTTACAGTCTAGAGTATAGGTCTTATACCCTCCATCTATATACTCTGCAATTGCATATTTTGTTGCACCTTCTACCTTATCCCAGCTTAAAGTCACGCTCCCATCTCCTACCGTCGGAACAGTGACATTAGGTGATTCAATAAAAAAACATTCTACTAAATCATTGCTCGTAAAAGGAGTCCATTTATTATTAATGTATGCTTGGACTAAAAAATAATATGTCTTCCCATTTTCTAAACCCGAAATAGCATATTTGTTTTCATTGCAATCTAAAGTGTATGTTTGGTACCCATCATCAGTCTTCATTGCAATTGCATATTTGATCGCTCCAGATACCTTTGGCCAAGTTAATATTACACTTCCATTTTTCATACTACTAATCTGTGGTTTTGGTTTTTTCCCATATTCATAATTCATATCTACTCGTCCCGATATCCCGCTGACCGATCCTTTTGAAGTATACTGCCAAAGGTGAAAATCTTTAGTATATGTGCACGACGAGTGATATTGTGCAACCCATTTATCCCAATTACTATTATCGAATATAGGATCAGTAAGATAATTATTCCACCAATTTAAATTAGCATATATTCCCACAGGATATCCAACTGAAGACACTTTATTACAAAAAACTTTTGCCATTTTAGCTAATAGAACTCTATTATTTGTACTTTCTAGACGTGATTCTTCTAAATCATAATACACTGGGTATGATGGCGTATGTCCCTTTAATAGTCTAAGTACATGATCAGCTTCACTCGCTGCTCTATCAGTACTGTCTGCATAAGAATATATGTATACTCCGTATGGGATTCCTAATCTTTCGCACTCTGTAACATTGTATTGCCAATATTTATCATCTTGCTTTGGTAAATCCATTCCATAGCCACACCGGATAATAGCAAAATCAATTCCTGAAGACTTCACTTTTTCCCAATCAATTTTCCCATTATGTTCGCTTACATCTATCCCTCGTGCAATGGCTGCGTTTTGATTGGCTGAACGCATCATACGTTTGGAACTAGATGCGGATTCTTTAACATTGAGAACCCCATCTTCATAGCGCCAACTATTTTCTTTACCAGCTTCTTCATCTTGATAGTTGGAATCCGCAAAAACTGTCACCATATTACTGAAAATACATATACTTAATATAACAATGCCATATGCTATTGAAAGCAAAAATTTTTTCTTTTTTATCATTTTACTATAATCCCTGTCCTAATTTTAAATAGTCCTATTAGACTTCATAATGGAATAATTCATAATATTTCCTCTGATCTATATCTTGCTTCATATCTAACATCATATCTTTAAAATTGCCAAATTGAGGAACAAATCCAAAATCCCTTTTAGCTTTTTCCATAGAAAATAAGTATGAAGGTGTATTGTTAGGAACTTCCGGCTTATATACAATCTTGGACTTACATTCTCTTGATTGTGCAAAAACTTCTGCAATAACTTCCGCCTGTTTCTGAAGAGTTACACCTCTTCCTGACGTCATATTATATAGCCCCTGTGTTTGAGAGCTTTTTATCGCTAAATAAAAGGCATGTGCAACATCTTTAACATAAACAACATCCCGACTCAAATTTTTATCTCCAAAAATCGTAATATCTTCTCCTTTTTGTGCCTTATCCATAAAAATCTGCAATCCCGATTTTACTAGCTTACCATTTATAAATAAGGAACCATGCGGACCAACACCATATACCGGTGGAAATCTAAACCACGCATTTTTCATGCCATGTTGCTGATTATAATACTCCATTACATCACATGCAGCATTTTTGGACATTACATATACTGCATGATCTCCTCTATAAACAAAACTACGAGGTTCCTCTTCGGTAATTGCTCTATCAGCTGACCATGCATTTCTTACATCTGCATAGGAGGAAGTTGAAATTACACGATTTATATTATTTTTTCTACAGTATTCTAATACTCGAATAGTTCCCTTTGTATTAATTTCAAAATAATCTGCAGCATTTTCATCAATATCTAAATTTACGGGAGCATTTGCAGGTAATAAACCGGCTAACAAAATTACTCCGTCCACTCCATGTTGTGGTAATTGTTGAAAATCTTCGTCTCTACTTAAATCTAAATTTAAATATGAAACACCTCTTTCCTCATAGTATTCCCTATATTTATTATTCCGTCCTGTAACAAGGATTTCACACCCCTGCGTCAAAAATTCCTCTGCAGTATGAACGCCTATAAAACTTGATCCACCAATAATAATATACATCTTAATACCTCCTACAAGCTTTTTAACTTTAAACAATTATATACTTCTACTACCCCTACTATATTTTTTGATTTGTTTTACTCCCCATTTTAAACTTCTATAGTTCATAGCTCCTAAGAATATAATACTAACAAAACTCAAAGCATACGGAACCATCCCATATAGATAGGTATGCATATAACAATTTAGTAGTAGCACTAGAGTAATTGGAATGTATTTACTAATCGAAAACTTCCACCAAACTTTTCGAGAAATCAAAGTACGTACCCAAAAGAATATTATAAAGGAAATACCTGTCGCAAATGCAGCTCCTGTACCACCCCATATCGGAATAAAGATAAAATTACATACAATATTCACAATACATGCTGCTGCTGAAACAACAATACTATAGTATGTTTTTCTAGAAAAACCAATCCCAACGGCAGTGGTCTCTGACATCGTATACATTACTGGATAAAGCAATAAAAATGGGAAAATTCGTATAGCTTGTAAAAAATCATCCCCTAAAAAAATTCCCACAAGATTTTTCAACAGTAAAAGCATAACACATAAAACGGACATGCCTACAGCAATAAAAATATTCACCATTTCAAAATTCTCTTTTTTAACTTTTGTTTCATTCCATCGGTATGCCACAGGTGTCCAGTATAATGTAAAACATGTCTGTACAATTGCTAAAGCAGAAACAATCTTATACGCCGCAGTATATAAACCTAACTGCTCATATCCACATAATGCTCGTAACATTACTTTATCCATAGATGCTAAAATCCAGCTCATCATCATCGCAGGAATCAAAGGCAGACCAAATTTTAACATTTTTTTTATTAATTCAGCATCCAGAAATCTTAAACTCAATTTTTGTGTATGTATGACTGTAATATAAAGAAAAATTCCATTTATAATTTCAGCTAAAGCCATTGCATACACAACACTACGAAAACTTTTCTCATATGAAATAAATAACACTACAGTAATAATTAAAACCAACAGTTTTAATAAAATGGTTGAAAAGGAATATTGTAGCCCCTTTTCCTGCATTCTAATAGTTAAATAAGCAAAATTTTCAATTACCATAAATGGCAACATGATAGCTAACATATATACAGCTAAGTATTCCTGTGTTGAGCCAAATAAAATTTGACTCATGAAGTCTCTACATATTACAATGCCTCCACCCACAATTATGACAAAACCAATTGGAATACATATCGCATTAGATAGTAAATAATTTATCTGATTTTTATAGATATGAAATTCGCGCACAAATGCTTGATCTAATCCAAAATAGACTAGCATGGATGCAATCCCCTGTGCTAAAGTAAACATGCTAGCCCGACCATATTCCTCCGGTGAAATAAAATATGTAATCAATGGGATTGTAATTAATCCTAAAAAAGCCCCTACAATGGGACCTATTGAAAATGCACCAATTTTTTTTATGATATTACCCATGAACTTCTTCTACCTATTTTTACCAATACATTTTGGCACATCGATCTTTCAAAACATGCCGCATTAACTCTATTTTTTTATCCATATTGGCATATGATGAATCCGAAACAATAAAACAAGCTTCTCTGTCTCTACTAGATTGAATTTCCCAAGATTCAAGTCTATTCCATGCAAAATGATCTAAACAACATAAAACAGATGCATCCAATTCTATAGAATCCAGATGATCTAGATAACGAATAGCTGCATGTCTTGAATACTTTTTATCTAAATTAAATGGAAGTCCTAATGCCCACTTAATATTAGCTTCAACTAAATCCACGCCGGTCGATAAAGGAACTAGATCTGTTGCAATATAGTCACCACCTAATCGTGCCCCCAATTCGATTACTTTTACACCATCCTTTGCCACCTTTAATTCTGCATGAACTGGACCCCCTTCAATTTTTAAAGCTTTTACCGCATTTATTGTCGTCTCTTCAATCAATGTTACAATATGCTCCGGATGGGCAGAAGGCTGATTGTGCCCCATTTCAACAAAATGCGGCGCTCCTGTTGTAATTTTATCTGTTATTTGTATAATTCTAACTTCACCATTCTCAACGAAAGCTTCAACACTAACTTCGTCCCCATTTACAAACTCTTCTACCAATACTACTCCATCTAAACTGTTTTCTTTTGCGTACTCATATGCCTGATCATAAGAATTTTCACAATCTATGAAAGAAATTCCTCTACTACCTGAATTATCCGAAGGTTTTACTATAACCGGAAAACCCAACTCCTTAATCGCATTCTTGAAATCCAAAAAATTTTTACATATTTTATACTTCGGAATAGAAACATTATTATCAAATAGCGCATTCCGCATAAACGCTTTATTAGTTGCTAATAAGGCAGCTTCACAAGAAATAGTATTTAATCCCAAAGCAGCACCAACCTTCGCAACAATTTGCATAGGGCGATCGCTACATATAGTAAATATTCCATCCACCTTTTCTTTTTGAGCCGTTTCTAGAACACGCTTATAATCAATTGTACTAATATCATAGAATTTATCTACTTCCTTTACTCCTACTGCATTCTCATCATAATCCACTGCAATACAGGTAACCCCCAGTTCTTTTGTTTTCCTAATTGCTGCTAACTGTAACGCGCTTGCTCCTAATAATAGCACTTTTTTTTTACTCATACGCTTATCTCCTATATCATACTATTAAACACTGAGATCCAATCCCCCTCAAGTGCCTCCCATGAATAATGATCATAAATTAATTCTCTGTTTTTTTCCAAATTAATACTTATTTTTTCTTGTATGCAATTTTCAATAATGTCATTTAACTCACTAAATTCTTGATACTCTATATACTCTACGCCAATTTTTTTAAGCTCACCATACTCTATCCAAACAGGGTTCACAACAATTGTCCCTGCATATAAGCATTCCCTGATAGAGCCTGATAAACCATCCGTAGTTTGTGCATGTATAAAAATATCTGTTGCAAGCCGAAGCACTGCGATTTCCGAGAAATCCAAAGATCGAGCAATAAAAACATATTCAATCCCACAATTTTTCAAAGCGTTTTTTAATAATTCTTCATAAGCTAAATCTTCATATCCTACAAAGTGAATTATTAATTGCAATTTATTCTTCTGAGATATCGATAATTTAGAAAACTCATCTATAACTTTTAAATGTTGATGTCTTCTATGACCATTATACCCTATTGCAATACTCATTTTATCTGCAGCAAGACCAAAGTGTTTTTTGCACTCAACTTTATCATAAATCGCCCGTGTCCTTTCAATCCAAGGTAGCGCTAAAGTTCCAAATCGTAAAGATTTTTTTGTAAACAATTTCTCATATTTATGTCCAAAAAAAGTAGTAAAAGCTTTATATGTCTGTTCTCCTGGTCGATTAATAACATCTGCATTTTTTATAGCATATTCTAATTTCTCCGCATCTTTTGAAGATATAGCTAAAATATCGGAACCCCAAAACATTATAAAAGTTTTACAATCCATTAGTCTAGCAATCATTCCAATTACAAAAGCTTGTACATTATGTGGTGGACTTTGAACTTCAAGGATATCAAACTGATTGTTTCTATTTCTATATGCGAAGAAAAATAATCGAAGGAATTTAGAGATTTTTTTTATTCCTCTTCCTTTTTCTCCTAAATTAACAAATTGGACACCCATTTCTCTATATTCGTTTACGAATTTAAGATCTGACATCTCAAATACTGTCACATATACTTTATGGTTGTTCTTAATATGAATATGCTTAATATACTCTTTTAACCATACAGAAGAAGGATTCCCTATAATAAAAAATCTCATCTAATATACGTCCTTTCCTCCACAGACAAAACAAATAGACTAAAATAGAAGATTGTTGCTGGCAGATATGTATACAGCATATATCCTCCTGAGGTTAAAGAAAAAACTGCAAATCCAAGTGCACTACATAAAATGAATATAAATTCTTCATCTATTGTTTTTTGTCTAACAGCCCTAAATAAGCGAATGAATAAATCTTTTGCTACCAGAAGCATCAGCAGTATCATTGCAATACCTGCAATGATACCTGCAGAGTATCCAACTTGAATATATACATTATGAGCATTTGTGTTTTGGTATGCTCTATTTTCTTCTATGATTTTTCTACCTTCTTCCTTATGCCCTTTTAAACCAATATTCATAATAAATTGTTTCCAAATATCTTTTCGTCCTGATGTAAATTCATCATTATCAACACTCGGTTCAAAAGTATTTGTCTTAATCCCTTTTGTATAACGTATTGACATTCGCGAAAGCATGTCTCTGACTGTTATTTCCTCACACTGTTTAGTTATTTGAAAGTCCGGAACAATATTGATAATACTCTTCTTTACATCTGTGAGAATATAAAACATCGCAAAAAACAATACTGCTGTTATGATTAAAAAGCAGACTCCCTGCTTTAATAAATTCAAAATGCCCTTCCAATTGTAGGAAATAAGTCTTTGCAAAATTAGCACCAGACCAATTGCAAAAAACTGCATAAAAATAGCTATTATAGAGGACCTAGAATTGGAATATATGGTAAAAATCACGCAAATGGATAAAATGATATAATAAAAATAAATATATTTAGAGTGCAATTTATATTTATTATATATCATAAATAGACTTGCTGTAGTAACAATACTCATATAATTACCCAACGTATTAGGATTTACTAATATTGATTCATACTGATCTTGCCCTAATGCCGGACCAATCAAAATCGAAATAACTACAAATATTACGAATGAAAGCAAAATACCCTCAGCCAATTTCTTTAATATTTGTTTGCGTGCGCTAGCAAAAAATACGATATTTTGCAACGGCACTACTGCACAAAAAATAGTTCCAATCAATAGATATGCAAATACAGCATAGTAAATTCCATTAAAAATAAACGAATAGCCAATCACAGATAAAAGAATACCGTACATCTTTTTCATTCGATATTCTTTAAATACTCTTGCGCTAAAAAATAAGCCTATTATTAAAATAGAAAATATGAACCCACATCCTACCACAGTTCTATAAAAGTCATTTGGTTGTATAATCGGCATACATAAAGATATTCCTATTAGGCATACTTGGATTGCTGTTAAAATCTCATATTTATACTTAACATGCTTATTTATGTATTCTATTTTGTTTAAAAAGTAAAACTTCATAACTCCTCTTTGTAATATATTCCTCATAATGAAATACTGGCTTATAATATGTAATTAATTCATTAATAATCAAGTCTCATATAACATATCCTTCAAGTTATTTCAATTAAATCCGTACTATAATGTCTGTTACAATCATATGAGTAAAATCTATTTTTCATTTTCTAGATTTGTGTATAATTTGTATAAATTTTTTTCTTCAATAGTCCAATTAAATTTTTCTTTAATCGCTTTCATGCCATTCTGTCCCATTTCGTGCGCTTCTTTTGGATTATCTATCAAATATTGTAACGATTTTACAATATAATCTACGTTACGTGAATCAACCACCATGCCACACTTATATTTTTCAATGATCCTCCTATTATATGGAAAATCCGAAATAATAAAAGGTAACCCATGCATCATAAACTCATACACCTTTGTAGGCAAATTGCCGGCAATTGGATATTGTCCTATTGGCAAGATGGTGCTGGCTCCTATTGTCGATTGCCCATATATTTCCATCACTTGTTTTCTTGAGCAATACCCTTTATAATCAACTATTTCGAATTCTTTACTATTTTTCATTTCCTCTTCGAATTCGGTAGGAGAAAAATCCCCTCCTAAAATCAATTTCACATTTGCTTTATAACAAGCTTGTATTAATTGCTGAATTCCGCGTTCACGGGTAAGGCTTCCAATACAACAAACTGCCGGCTCTATTGATGAATTCATTTCAAAGTTTTCATTAGACATGATCTCGTCTATCAAAGGAACATTGTCTAAATAAACACAGTTTTTTACCCTATCAGCAAAAGGATGCTTTCCTTTAATTTCACAAGGGAAAACTGCTCCGCTTAAATAGTGACAAGCTCTACATTCGATGAAGTTATACAAATTAGCAATAAATTTACGTACAAATTTAGGCAAATAATTCTTCTCCAATATTTGCATATAGTAGAGTTCGTGACTGTCAAATATTACCTTCTTGCCATTTTGAGCAAATTTCTTCGCATAAAGAAGTAGTTCAGGATCATGAAGATGATAAATATCTGCATCAAGCGACATAGCCTTTTCAAATACAATTTTAGTTCCTTTCAAGATCCGCTTAATACGTCCTGCAGGAATTTCTCCTACACCAATAACCTGGACACCCTTGTATTCATAGCTACCACCTCGAGCAATCAAATACACATCATTATTTTCTTTTTTAGCTAAAGAGACACACTCTTTATTTAAAATACGTACATCATTGCTATCATGCGCACTCGTGACATGACAAATTTTCATTCCTAAAACTCACCCTTCATGTCTATACTTGCAAAATCTGTCAATGGCAGTTTTACCGACTTTCCAGTTTTCTGACTTTTGTAAATAGATAATACAGTTTCCAGAGCATTTCTGCCGGCAACAGCATCTACATATGGGGCTCTATCACTCTGAATCGCATCGATCACATCTGCGAAGAGACTAGTATGACCATTTCCATAAACATTACTAGTTTCTTCTTTTAAGCCTTTATTTTTACCGTCTTCTTCTGTTTCATCTGCAAAGTCCCAGACATCAATATTATTAGTTGAAGTACCACCGATTTTAACAGTACCATTTTCTCCGAAGATATACAGGGTCTCCTCTAAGTTCTTCGGATACACATTGGTAGTTCCCTCGATAGTTCCAATAGCACCATTCTTAAATTTCACAACAGCCATTCCGACATCTTCCGCTTCAAGATAATCATGGAACTGCTGTCTGGTAGCTCCATAAATTTCATCAATTTCATCGCCCATCATCCATCTCAAAAGATCGATTCCATGGATGCACTGATTCATTAAAGCTCCACCATCTTGTTCCCACGTACCTCTCCAGGATGCCTGATCATAATAACCATGATCTCTATTCCATCTTACATGTATCGAACCATGAGATAGTTTGCCAAATCTTCCTGCTTCAACAGCTTTTCTTAATTTTTGAATCGCAACATTGAACCTGTTCTGATGGCATGCTGAAACCTTAACGCCCTTTTTCTCTGAAAGACTAATGATTTTATCTGCATCTTCAATACTCATCGCCATCGGTTTTTCAATAATCAGATTGATACCCTGCTCAATACAATACAATGCGATTTCTGCATGAATACCACTTTCAGTTGCAATGCTCACCAAATCTGGCTTCTCTTCTGCTACCATCTGCTTATAATCTTCATATCTTTTAATAGATGTATCTGCCTGTAAATCATGTTTTGCCAACAATGCTTCCATCTTTTCCGAGAGCACATCACATACCGCTACAATCTCTAGCTTATTATTTATAGCAGCTTTCATATGGTTCGTAGCAATTCTGCCACATCCGATCAGTGCATATTTCATACTTACACTCCTTTTCTACTTTTTTAAATTAGCAATAAAGTCTTTATGTGGAATCGCAAAATTGCCCGTAACAGCTTCTTCTGTACCTACGTTTCGAGTTACAACGGATCCCATATTCGTTCTTGCTCTATCCCCAATATGAATCCCATTTCGAATTGTTGCACCAAAACCAATCCAAACATCTTCGCCAATAGATACCCTTCCACCTATTCCACTATTTGCAACAATCATTGTTCTTGAATCCACTTTTACAGCATGTCCGATATGTACTAAATTATCAATTTTTACATGGTCTCCAATCACTGTATTGTCCCATGGGTAAATTGCCTTATCAATACACGTATTATACTGTATTTCTACCGATTCTCCTATAATAACTCCTCCTATATGGCTAACATGAAAAACCTCTTCTGATGTATTTTTGAATTCAAATCCCTCACCAGCGATTTTACAGCCTGCACGAATTATTGAATTATCATTGATTACCGTGTTTTCACGAATTACAGCGAATTCTTCAATTGTAACATTATTTCCAATGATGACATTTTTATCCGCAATAACCGCCTGACTACTAATGTTACAATTAGTACCAATCCGGGTTTTAAAATCCGTTCTTCTATATGAAATATCATTGACAAGATAGTTATGAATCCTAAAATATGTTAATCTAGGATTCTCCACAACACAAATCCCATAAGATTTCCTATATTGTTTTAATGTGTCCAGCAAATCTTCTCCAATCAATACCATCTGAATATTATCAGATAATTTTTGTAGATAATACTCATTATCTACAAAAGTACACACATCTTTACCATCATTATATTCTACAAGACCCAAAGATGAAACCCTTTGTTCATTTTTGCATATATGGGGAATTCCCATTTCTTTAAGTATTTTTGAAATGTACATAGAAGGCATATCCTTTTCTATTCTTCTAACTATAGCGTTCTATAAAACCTCAATATTTTCTCTGTTCGCGATACCCTGCATTACATTCTTCGTATCAAAGATCGCCTTTGCATTCTTCTGGATCATATCATAATCTACATTGGTATGTCCACATGTGATCATCACCAAATCATACTGAGCAATGATATCCCCATCAATTGACGGAATCCCTTCCATTACAATTCCATTTTCCTTAAAGGAACTGATATACGGATCAAAGAATTCCACATCAGCACCGTTTTCTTTTAAAATATCGATCACCGGAATTGCCGGACTTTCTCTATAATCGTCGATATCCTGTTTATACGCTACGCCCAGCACAAGCACCTTTGCACCATTTAAAGCCTTCTTATGTGCGTTAAGGATACGCATCGCACGCTCTACACAATATTCCGGCATCTTATCATTTATCATCATGGACGATTCAATCATGGACGTATGGAATCCAAATTCCCTTGCCTTCCAAGAGAGGTAATACGGATCCAGCGGGATGCAGTGGCCACCAAGTCCCGGGCCAGGATAAAACGCCTGGAATCCATATGGTTTTGTTTTCGCTGCATCTATAACTTCCCACAGACTGATTCCCATTTTATCACATAAAATAGCCAGTTCATTTACCAGTCCAATGTTGATGTTGCGATAAGTATTCTCCAAGATTTTCTCCATCTCAGCAACTGCCGGAGATGAAACTTCATACACATCGCCTTCCAAAACGGCACGATACATAGCAGAAATCGTTTCTGTAGCATCCTTGCCAATCGCACCGACAACCTTTGGGGTGTTCTTTGTTTTGAACTGCTTGTTACCCGGATCAACCCGTTCCGGAGAGAATCCCAGATAAAAATCCTCCCCGCATTTCAGACCGGAGCCTTCTTCCAGAAGTGGTTTGATCAGTTCTTCTGTCGTTCCCGGATATGTAGTGGATTCCAAAACTACCATAGTGCCTTTCGTCATATATTTTGCAATCTCTATTGTCGAATTCTTGACATAACTGATATCCGGCTGCTGATGCTTATCCAGCGGTGTCGGCACACAAATCGCAATAAAATCCACATCTTTTACAAAGCTGAAGTCCGTCGTTGCAGAAAGCATCCCTGCTTCAACAAGTTTTTTTAAATCACTGTCAACAACATCACCAATATAGTTATGACCTTCGTTTACCAGATTTACTTTTTCCTCTTGTACATCAAATCCAATCGTCTTGAATCCTGCTTTCGCTTTTTCTACAGCTAGTGGAAGTCCTACATAACCAAGACCGACAACGCCAACTACGATATCTCTATTGACAATTTTTTGAACAAGTTTCGTTTTCATATATTTTCTCCTATTCTAGTACTTCTAGAAATTTCTGCGCTAACTTATCGTAATTAAATATGTTCAACGCTGCTTTGCGTCCATTTTCTCCCATAATTCTTTTTTCAGTTTCCGTCATACATTCTAGTTTCTTGATACCTTCAATCAAAGCTTCTGTATTTTCAGGGGGAATTGTAATACCACATTGATAATCCTCCACATAATTATTAGGTCCTTTTACTGCATACAAAATTGGCTTACCACCCATCATTGCATCAAATACTTTGTTCATGCATATACCAAAACGATTTAACGGATAGTCTAAAGAACCCACATAGAATATATCAATTTCTTTAAACACATTTGGCATGCATCGTTTAGGAATTGCATTGAAAAATTTAATCCGATCCGCATATGGTTCAGCTTCTTTCTCCAGATCATTCCTATCAAATCCAGGTCCTATAAAAGTAACACTAACATTATCCATCTGAGCCGCTGCTTTAATTAAAAACTCTAAGGCTGATGCTTTATGAATGCTACCACAAAAACAAATATTTGTATACCCCTTTTGTTTCATATTACGAAAGTGGTCTTCAATGCATGTAGGCAAATCTTGTGGATTCTGCCACTCTTCCAAAACAATTCCATTTGTGACAACATGATATTTGTCCGGATTCATCCCGTGATCCATAAGGTATGACTTCGCTTCTGGTAATAAGGAAACCACTTCATCTGCATTTCTACAAAATGAATTTTCCGCCCTCTGTAGCAACCAAATAAACGGATTCCACTTTGACATATGTCCCAACTCAACTGGAGTCAATGGCCACATATCATGAATCTCATGAACAAGTTTCACAGTTTTGTTAGAAATACGTTTTATTTTCTGACCAATATATGTATCGAGTGGGTACGTAGAGGAACAAATCACTACATCTGGCATAATCATTGAAATAAGTTTTGGCACGTTCCTCCTCGCTTTATGCACAAATTCAAACATAGATAATGCTCTCTTTACTCCATTTGATTTATACTCTTTAGTTTTTATCCAATAATATGAAATGCCATCTATTTTCTCACATTTTAAATCATATTCTACCTGAGGATTTACTCTTCGAAGATGGGAATAATCTGCTGCTAAAACACTAACCTCGTGACCCAGTTCTACCCATTTTCTTGCGAAATAGTATGGACGAAATTCCATTCCCATCTCGGGACTTCCTGCATAATGATTAATCAATAATATGTTCATAGTGCTGCTCCTTTTCTACTCTTTCAATTGCCCTTTAAGATTCAGCAGAAACTTATCATGATCTATCGCAAAATTCCCCGTGACACTTTCACCCGCAGCAACATTCTTGGTAACAACTGCACCTAAGTTAATTCTCGCGCCATTGCCTACTGAAATTCCATTTTTAAGAGTTGCTGATAATCCAACCCAACAATCATCCCCCAATAAAGTTCTTCCTCCTATCACAGACCCTGCGACTATCATGTTGCGTGCTCCAATTTTAACACCATGTGATATCATAACATTCGCATCAATCTTTGTAAATTCACTAATAGTTGTATTGTCCCACGGATAAAGTGCCCTATTTACTACAGTATTGCATTGAATTTCCACATTATTACGAAGTACTAGTCCTCCATAATGTTCTACACCAAAGACCTCATTTCCGTCGCGCTTAAATTCAAAATCTACACTACCCAATTTTACACCGGATCTAATAATGCAGTTATCACCTATTGTTGTATTCGCATGTACCATAACAAAATCATCAATAATGACATTGTCGCCAATAATAACATTGTTCTCTGCAATAGATGACCATTTACTTATGGTAGTATTTTCTCCAATCTTAGTTTTAAAAGTAGGTCTAACGTACTCCGAACAATCCTTCAATGCATTGTGAAGTTTAAAGTATGTGTTTCGCGGGTTGTCTACTATACAAAGTCCCACACGATTCAAATCCAGTTCCCTAGAAATTTCTGACGTAGTCAGAACCATACGAACCGAATCGTTAAGAGTCCCTACATATTTCTTATTATCTACAAAAGTACAGTTTGGTATCCTAATATCAGACTGTGTCAACGCAAGTGTATCAAAATTTTTTTCGTTCTTCACCTCAAACTTCTCTTCAATCCTATATTTTTCCAACAATTCACTTAATTTCATAATTCCCCTCATTTCTCATGATAATAACACCTTCATTACTGTTTTTATCATGATTTTTATATCAAAGCAAAAACAACATTCGTTTAAATATGACAAATTATATTTCATTTTTTTTGGCAAAACTTCATTTACATACGCATCGTCTAAAGACTTCCCATTCTGTAGATATATCGCTAAAGTATCATCTTCATCTTTAAAGCTGATGCTGGCTAGTGACGTAACTCCCGCAGGCATCAGCAGCGTAGCCATCATTTCTTCTGTATAGCGATCCACATATTTTCGGACTTCCGGTCTAGCCCCAACAAAACTCATCTCGCCTTTTAGAATATTGAGTAATTGTGGTATCTCATCCAGTCTGCACTTGCGGATTTTCGCACCGACCCTCGTGATCCTAGAATCATTTCCTGTCGTCACCAAAGAACCGATCTTATCTGCATTATTTACCATAGTACGGAACTTAAAAATTCTAAAATCTCGATTTCCTGTCGTTACTCGTACCTGCCTGTAAAATACCGGGCCATGTGAATCCACTTTAATAGCAATCGCCAGAATCAGAAATAACCAGGATAATAGAATCAGCATGACCAGAGAAGCCACAACATCAAACCCACGCTTTACAATCAAGCTTCCCTGTTTCTTTTTTAATATCTTGTAGTAATGTCGTACTTGTTCGTTTTTCATGCTTTCCGGAAGATCATTCCAGTTAATCCACATAATCCTGTAACACCTTTACTATATTTTCTATAATATACTCCACCTGTTCCTCTGTTAATTTACTGTACAGCGGCAAGGTGATTTCATTTTCATAAAACGCATATGAATTCGGGTAAGCATTCATTTCAAACCCTAAATTCCGATATGCAGTCAAAAGAGGTAACGGTTTATAGTGCACATTTGTTGCAATACCCCGTTCTGCTAGTTTTGCAATAATTTCATTCCTCTCTAGTTCACTGATCCCCTTCGGGCGAATAAAATACAAATGTCCGCTTGAATGCTGTCTTTCATCCTCATGGCAAAGACGATATACAGGCATATCCTTAAATGCTTCGTCATACTGATCAATCACCTCGTGACGGCGTTTCAGCATTTCTTCATATCGTTTCAACTGTTCCAAACCAATACTAGCCTGGATATCCGTCATATTGCACTTATACGCAGGTGATACGATATCGTATTCCCATGAACCGATCTTGGTCTTATTCAGAGCATCTTTCGTCTGACCATGCAGGGACAGATTCATATACTGCTTATAGATCCACTCATTGTCAACACCGCTAATAGTTTTCCATGTAACGGCTCCACCTTCTGCTGTAGTCAAATTTTTTACTGCGTGAAAAGAGTAGCAAGTAAAATCTGCAAAGCACCCTGAACGTTTTCCGTCTCTGACTGCTCCAAATCCATGAGCAGAATCAGCCATTACAATGATCCGATCAAAATGTTTCTGAAGCTCATTTTTTGTATTCGCATGAAATAGGCTCTTTTTCCCTTCTAACACACGATACAATGTCTCGTAATCGCATACGATTCCTGCCAAGTCAACCGGAATGATGACTTTCGTCCGTTCTGTAATCACTTGCGCCACTTTTGTATAATCCATTTCCGGATGATCCTGTTGGATATCCACCATAACAGGCGTTGCGCCCACATGGCAAATAACGCTGCAGCTAGCCGTATAGGTATATGCTGGAACAATGACTTCATCCCCTGGTCCTATTCCTAGAAGGCGCAGAGTCATCTCCATCGCAGCCGTCGAAGAATTCAAGCATACAGCCCGATCCGTCCCCACATATGCCGCAATTTGCTTTTCAAATTCCTTTGTCTTCGGTCCTGTTGTGATCCATCCGGAACGCAGTGTTTCCACAACTGAGTCGATCTCACGTTCTGAAATATCCGGTGGAGAAAATGGTATGTTCATATAAATCTTCCCTTCTTATTGTGGGTGATACGTATCACAAACTTTTTCGATTTCTGCTTTGATTGTATTCCCATTTTGATATGCTATATGAATCAACTGATCAAGCTGATTTAGGAACTTTTCATCATCTAATTTAATCGGTTTGCCAATAAATATCAAATCATTTGTCGTGCTTTCTAACCCTTCTTCAGCCATAAGAAGTTCTTCATACAGCTTTTCACCTGGTCGCAATCCCACTATTTCAATTTTAATATCGCGACCTGGAACATATCCCTTCATCTTGATCAGGTTGACTGCCAAATCATAGATTTTGACCGGCTGCCCCATATCCAGCACAAAGATCTCACCGCCTTTAGCCATCAAACCCGCTTTCAGCACAAGTGATACAGCTTCTGGTATTGTCATAAAGAAACGTGTGATTTCCTTATGAGTCAATGTCACCGGCCCACCCGTTTCAATTTGTTTTAAAAACAATGGAATCACTGATCCATTGCTACCCAAAACATTACCAAATCGCACTGCAACAAACTCTGTCTTTGACTTACGGTTATATGTCTGTACAATCATTTCACAGATTCGTTTTGTTGCCCCCATGACATTAGTAGGCCGCACTGCTTTATCCGTTGAAATCAGCACAAAGCGATGCACACCATATTTGTCCGCCAACTTTGCCATATTCCATGTTCCCATACAGTTATTCTTGACTGCTTCATTAGGGGAATATTCCATCAGCGGCACATGTTTATGCGCTGCCGCATGGTAAATAATATCAGGTTTATATGTTGAGAATATGTTTTCCATTCGATCATAGTCACGAACGGATGCAATCAACACTTCCACATCTGCATCCGGATAATAACGCTTAAGTTCCATCTGAAGCTCATATGCTCCATTTTCATAGATATCAATTACTAAGAGTTTTCCCGGATTGTTCGCGATAATCTGTCTGCAAAGTTCCGAACCAATAGTTCCGCCTCCGCCAGTAACCATAATCGTCTTCTCTGCCACAAAGCTTGCAAGTTCTGGATTTTCAATCACAACAGCATCACGCCCCAACAAGTCCTCATAATTTACTTCTCGCACTGTCTGACTGAGAGACGAAGTTAAACTAGATGAAATCGCCGGAAGCCGTTTCAAACGGGCATCAGTTTCCTGACAAATAGTCAGCAATTCCCTGACCGTTGTCGGAGATGCTGATGGAATAGCGATAATAATCTCATCAATATGATACTTTTTTACCATATACGGAATATCCGTTCTATTTCCTACAATGGGGATGCTGTGGATATACTTTCCTTTTTTCGCGGGATTATCGTCAATAATGCATACGACCTTGGACTCTCCCGGCCCATACTGCAGTTCTTTGATCAGAAGGGATGCTGCTGCACCCGCACCAATGATCATAACATTACGGAGACTCTCTGCTTTCTCATACTTTCTTCTGAACTGCCTCCAGACACGGATCGAAACTCTGGAACCTGCCAGAAGTACAAATAAAAAGACCCAGTTAAAAATATAAAAACTTCTGGGCATATCTACATTGGCAAAAATTCGATATACAACATATAAAGCTTCGATCACCAAAGAAGCTTTAAAAACAGAAAGCATTTCATCGATTCCTGCATAAGACCAAACTCGATTATATAAGCGAAAGAAGGCTAAAACTCCAATCGTGATGAGGATATCAGCCGGCAGACATTTTACTGCCGGTTCCAGATATGTGATATCCATAGTAAAAATACCGAAGCGCAGTGCTAATGGCACAATAGAACTAAAAGCCACAATGATCGCATCTACGATTACCAATATTGCAATTCTAATATATTTTGAACTCATCTTTGCCTGCCTTTGCTACCAAAACTCGTCATAAATTCACATACATTTTTAGTGTACCACAAACTAACATTTAATTCAATATCACCCTAAAGTATTCCGCTTTTTCCTCTTTACGATCCACACGATCCCCCCGGCTATGGCAACCAGGATCACAACAACACCGGCAGCCATCCCTGCGATCTTATTGGGCTGTTTGAAGAGCTCTACCGGCGACCAGCTGTTGATCTCCGTCTTTCGTCCCTGAGCCTTGCCATAATACGATGGGATCTGGTCATCTGCGAAGGAATCCAGATAGGATGCCACTGCGTACCAGGCTTTGACTTCTTTATCGCCGTCGTAGATGATATGGTCTTCGTAGTTGGTGATCGGGTTGCCTTCGGCATCTTTTGGTTCGATTTTCAAGATGCCTGCCGATTTATCCTTGACCGCCCCCAGCATCTGGCAGGAATAGAGATCCGCTGCCACGCTGTAGAGCTGATTATCGTCTAACTCTGTCACAGAAGTACCGTCATTATATCCGATGTCCACCGCCCTGTTTAACATCAGACGATGCGGGTTCCAGCTGTATTCCAGACCGCTGCAGTAAAGTCTTGCCACGCCCATGAAATTGGACACACTGGCGTCCACTTCTGCCACAGCTTTCAGTTCCTTCCCCGTCAGGTAAGCTCGCACCAGCGGATATCCTGCCTGACCATCCTTGCCGTATCCAAGCGAAAGGATATTAAAAGCGTCTGCCACCGTCACCGATCCCTGTAAAAAACTCCCCCGGATCACGCCCAGCGGCACGATGGTCACCTGCACGCCGCCCTGATCGGAAGTCACTTCTCCCGAAGCAACACCGCCAGCTTCATAGCCCTTGACAGAGCCTTTTTCTGCCTGCATGATGGCGTATTTATAGGAGTCGGCCAGCAGGTTTCCCAGCGATTCTTCTCCCTGTGTCAGTCCTATCTTAGAACTTTCCGGAAATGTGATTTGATTCTCTACCACCGTATCTGACACACTGTATCCATACTGACTGAAATATTCTTCATCCACCAGGTTCCGATATTTGCTGAGCTCCGCCTCTACCAAAGGATCGCCTTTAACCGATTCGTCCAGTGGAACCAGCTCATAATCCTTGATTTTATAACGATCTCCGTCTTTTTTCAGCACCACATGTCCCATATTGGTATTGTAGCTGCCGCAGGAAACCAGATAAGTATCTCCTACCTGCACCGGTTCATCCAGCGTGGTATGGCTGTGTCCGCTGACGATCAGGTCTATGTCCGGCACATTTTCTGCCAGCTGGTAATCCTCCGATTCTTCCAGTTTATCCGCTTCATTTTCGATAGTCCCGCAGTGAGAAATGCAGACGATGAGATCCACGTCTTCCTTATCCTTGATCTCGTTTACAACGTCTTTCGCCGTCTGCTGTGCATCCTTGAAGATCAGTCCGCTTTCTGGCGCATACTCCACCGCAGACTCGCCCAGAAGCCCGAATACAGCCATCTTGACCCCATCGTGATCTAAAACCGTATAATCCTTCACACCGTAGGCGTCGCAAGCCTCCTTCAGAACCTTTGCATCGTCTTTCAGCGATTTGTCCTGCAAAGTCTTCTCCCAGTCGATATTGGCACAGAGAAGCTGCGGCCCTTTGCCGGCAGCTGCCTGCAGCATGGAGGCAAGCCCCTTTGCACGATAATCGAATTCATGATTGCCGAAGGTAGTCGCTTCATACCCTAAAAACTTCATCATTTTCAGCTCGGAAGCTTCCCTGGAAAAAATCGTCTGATACGGCGTTCCCATGGAAAAATCCCCGCCGTCCAGCACGAAGCTGTCCGGATAGTCGGATCTCACCTTGTCCATGGCAGTTTTCAGCTTACCGAAGCCGCCAGTTTCCACCACCTTGCCGTCTTTCGATACCCGATCCGCGTCCATATGGGAATGCATGTCGTGTGTGAAGATGACCGACACTTCACCCGTATCGGTCGCGGCATAGCTTTCTGTATTGATTACGCCGCTTGACAGAAGCATAACGCATCCGCAGCTCAATGCGGTGCAGATCGCCAGCAGCCTGGATCTCAGTTTCTGTTTCATTTTCTTTCCTCACATAAGTACTGTGGCTCTATAGGGTCCTGCTTTTCCATCAGCTTCGTCAGTGCGCTGATATCGCTTTTCTCCCCGGCAGCACCGGCCAGCTTCTTTGCACTGGTCACCAGACTGCTAAAAAGGCTTTCGTCCGGCTGATAGCAGAATTCATACACTTCTGCATCTTCCAGATCGCAGTCCTTCTGCATCTGTGCTACCGCATCGTCATACGTGTCCACCACATCGTCCACCAGCTTGTTGGCTTTGGCCTGTCTGGCTGTATAGATCCTGCCGTCGGCAATGGAGCGGACATAACTTTCATCCAGCTTCCTGCCGTCAGCAACGATCCTTACGAATTGATCATATGCTTCGTCGACCATGGACTGCCAGATCTCTCGCTGCTGATCCGTCATAGGCTCAGTCAGACTCCCCATGGCTTTATTAGGCCCGGATGTGATAGACTCTGACTTGATGCCGTACTTTTCCAGAAGTCCTGAAATATCGTAGATCGTCCCCATGGTGACGCCGATAGAACCCGTCCAGCAGTTCCGGTTTGCCAGGATCTTGTCGGCCGGCGCGGAAATATAGTACCCTCCGGAGGTCGCCTGGGATGCGAAATAGGCGTATACAGGCCGTTTCGTCTCTTTCTGATACTCCCGGATCTTCAGGTACACTTCATCGCTCTCATACACGCCGCCACCCGGCGTATCCACGTACAGCATCAGCCCCTCATTGGAATCATTTTCTATCATGCTGTCGATGTTTTCCAGGATATACTGCTGATTGTAATTCTCGTCCGAATCGCCGATAGTCCCTTCGATATAGAGGACGGCGATATGATCTTCATGGATGGATGCCGCTTCTGTCTTGTTCTGATCTGGCCCGGAAAATCCTGTGATTTTCAGCAGGATCCCCAGCAGGAGCAGTCCTGCCAGAATGCTCCCAAAAACAAGCAAAGACCGGGGTGGTTTTTTACGCCCTCCCGGTGTCCTGTTATTCCCATTATCCTGCGGCATGCCGTTTTTGGCACGCCACAGGTCTTTTGCTCTGATTTCATCTCTGTTCTGGTTCTGATTCATATCTCTTTCTCCAGATAAGGCTCGATTCTCTTAAATAGCTTTTTCTGCGATTTCCTTAAGCAGGTTTTCCTGCAATTCATCCGGCTTGATCTCAAACTGTTCGCCAGTCTTGTTGTTGCGGACCGTCAGGTAATCGCCCTCGACTTCCTTTTCTCCGATGATGCAGATATATGGATTTCTTTCGTTTCTGGCTTCACGCAGTTTGTAACCGATCTTCTCGTTTCTGATGTCGGCTTCCGCACGCAGTCCGGCTTCTTCGAACTGCTGCGCGATCTTCAGCGCATAGTCGGAGTACTTCTCTGTTACCGTCAGCAGCTTCACCTGTACCGGCGCCAGCCAGAGCGGGAATTTTCCTGCAAAGTGCTCGATGAGGATACCGATGAATCTTTCGATGGATCCAAAGATAACGCGATGGATCATGACCGGGCGATGCTTCTCTCCGTCGGATCCTACGTAGGTGATATCAAAGCGCTGCGGCATCTGCATATCCAGCTGGATGGTGCCGCACTGCCACGTTCTGCCGATAGAATCCTCCAGGTGGAAGTCCAGCTTCGGACCGTAGAACGCGCCATCGCCTTCGTTGATCACATACGGTACGCCGATGCTTTCCATAGCTTCTTTTAATGCGGATTCTGCTGCTTCCCATTCTTCGTCTGTTCCCATGGAATCATCCGGACGAGTGGACAGCTCTATGTGATAAGTGAATCCGAACATCTTGTAAACGTCGTCGATGAACTTTACAACGCCGATGACTTCATCCTTGATCTGTTCCGGCAGCATGAAGATATGAGCATCGTCCTGTGTGAACGTCCGCACACGCATCAGTCCGTGAAGTGCTCCCGAAAGCTCATGACGGTGTACCTGTCCCAGTTCACCCATGCGGATCGGGAAGTCACGGTAAGACCACATCTTGCGCTTGTACACCAGCAGTGAACCCGGACAGTTCATCGGCTTGATGGCGTAGTCTTCTCCATCGATCTTAGTGAAATACATATTTTCTTTATAATGATCCCAGTGACCGGAAGTTCTCCACAGATGCTCGTTCATGATGAGCGGCGTCTTGATCTCTTCGTATCCGCGTTTTCTGTGTTCCGTCTTCCAGAAGTTCTCCAGTTCATTGCGGATGATCATTCCCTTCGGCATGAAGAACGGGAATCCCGGAGCTTCTTCATACAGGGCGAACAGATCCATTTCCTTGCCGATCTTCCGGTGGTCTCTCTTCTTGGCTTCTTCCAGACGCTGCAGGTACTCGTCCAGTTCCGCCTGCGTCGGGAAACACGTCCCGTAAATTCTCTGGAGCATCTTGCGCTTCACGTCGCCTCTCCAATAAGCACCCGCTACGCTCTGCAGCTTCACAGCCTTGATCTGTCCGGTGCTTGCCATATGCGGTCCGGCACAGAGATCTACAAAATCTCCCTGCTGATAGAAAGAAATGACTTCGTCCTCCGGCAGGTCTTCGATCAGCTCCACCTTGTAATCCTCGTGCTTGTCAGCCATGAACTTGATGGCTTCTTCCCGCGGCAGCTCGAAGCGTTCCAGCGGATAGTTGGCCTGGATCACCTTCTTCATTTCCTTCTGGATCTTCAGAAGATCCTGATCGTTGAGTTTATGCTCCATATCAAAGTCATAATAAAATCCGTTATCGATCGCAGGTCCGATAGCCAGCTTGGCATCCGGCCACAGTTTCTTCACGGCCTGAGCCAGAATGTGGGACGTCGTGTGTCGATAGCATAATCTTACCTGTTCATCTTCAAAATTTATTTTTTCCTTCGCCATTTTCTTCCTCTCCTCTTCTTACGTATTCTGCAAATCTATTGTTCCAGCGCCAGCTCGATCAGCCGGTCGATCAGATCAGGGTACGGGATGCCGGAGGCTTCCCAAAGCTGCGGATACATGCTGATATTGGTAAAGCCCGGCAGCGTGTTGATTTCGTTGAACACTACTCTGCCGCTGTCTTTTAAGAAAAAGTCTACACGGGCAAGTCCGCGGCAGCCCATGATCCGGTAGATCTTGACCGCCGTATCCTTGATTTCCTGTTCCTTCTTAGGATCCAGATCCGTTACGACGGCTGTTTTCGATGCGTCATTTTCATATTTCGCGTTGTAATCATAGAATTCGTTTGCTGCAAAGATCTCGCCGATACACGATGCCTCCGGCTCTTCGTTACCCAGCACTGCCACCTCGATCTCACGTCCTGTGATCGCTTCCTCCACCAGCACCTTGTCATCTTCTGCAAAAGCTGTTTCCAGGGCTTTCGGCAGCTCTTCCGCGTTCTTCACCTTGCTGATGCCTACGGAGGAACCGGCGTTAGCCGGTTTTACAAAAAGCGGATACGTATCGTTGAAGTACGAGGTGATGCCTAAAAGTTCTCCATATGGATCCTTTGCATAACGCTGATGATAGACCAGAACTGCGTCCGCCTGACTGATGCCTCCGGCCTCTTCCACCATGACCTTGGTGATCGCTTTATCCATAGATGCTGCCGATGAGATGGTATCGGAACCTACGAACGGGAGCCCCGCGATCTGCAGAAGCCCCTGCATCCTGCCATCTTCTCCGTTTCTGCCGTGAAGCACCGGGAAAACCACATCGATGGATATCTTCTTCACAGCTTCCGCGTCTTCCAGCACAACCAGCCCGCGACTGGCTCGATCTAAAGAAAGAGCCACGTTTTTATTCGCAGGATCCTGCTCCCAGGAGCCGTCACCGATACGAACAGCAGGGGAACTTGTCAAAAACCAGTTCCCCTCCTTCGTGATTCCCACCGTATAGATCTCATATTTTCCCCCATTGATATGGGTGAGGATCGACGAAGCCGACACCCTCGAAACCTCGTGTTCCGAGGAGACTCCGCCGAATAAAATCAGTAATTTCGTCTTATCCTTCATAATTTCCCCTTTTATATTTAATACAGCCCTGTCTTGGCTGAGATCCTCTTGCTGATATTCTGTACATCCTGCGTCGGCGTATACCCTTCCTGACCGAAGAACTGCTCGTGCAGCTTGGTCACGTTGCTACTGAGAGTTACCGGAGGACCGTACCAGCCGCCGTGAGACCATTCTCCGACGTCATAAGGCCAGCCCACGCTGTCGGTCATCTCATAGGAATTGAGTTTCAGCACCATATCCATCATATCGGCAGAAGACATGTTGGTCTTGATCTCCGGCAGGATCTCATTGGATATCTTCTTCAATGCCTTGGTATCCATCTTGGCCGCCTTCTTGAATGCTGCCTTGACCACGATCTTCATACGCTCGTTTCGCCGGTAATCTCCATCCACGGAATCCTTACGGATCCGGGCATAGGTGACAGCCTGGTTGCCGTTTAAAGTCTGCTTGCCGGCGGTCTCGATCTTAGCGTTGGAACCACCGATATTCTTATAGGTATCCTGGATGTATTTGTTCATTTCCTTGATCTCGGAGTCTTTGATGTTGATATCCAGTCCGCCCAGGGCATCGACTGTATCCGCAACGGATTTCCAGTTCACGACTACCACTTCCTTGACGTTGAGATCCAGGTTTTTATTGATAGCATACAGCATTTTGGTCGGCCCGCCGTAGAAATATCCGTGAGTCACCTTATCCAGTCCCGGAGAATTATCTCCCAGATCCAACATGGTGTCACGATAGATGGAGAACATCTTGATCTCGTTGGTTTCCTTGTTGATGCTGGCAACAATGATAGCATCGCTTCGTACGTTCTCGTCGCTGCTCATATCTCTGGCATCGATCCCCAGAAGGGCGATGTTGCGGTAGTTTCTCAGATCGGAATCCACCTGCGGGTTGATGCCGATGAGATCCGGATCAAGTTCGATCCGACCTACGTTATCCAGTGTATTCTTTACTACGGTCAGCCCTGCTGCGATGACCCCGCCGATCCCCAGAACCAGGATCAATACGATGATCAACGCGATCTTCAGGCCGCGTCCTTTTTTCTTTTTCTTCTTTCTTTTTTTGGAACCGCCGTCAAAACCGTCTCCGCCGGATCCATTTCCGCCGTTTCCACCGTTTCCGCCATCTGCGAAGAAAGCATCTTCTTTCTGTGCTTTCTTGCGCGCTTTTTTCTCAGCGCGGGTCAGCTTGTCAGCTTTATTGACTCTGCCTTTTCTGGCGATAGGTTTACGGTCGTCGATTTCCTCTGCAGCAGACTGTCTCTGCTGACGCATCTTCGATACTCCATACGGCGTATCTTCTACAGATGTATGAAATCCGCCGGAACTGTCAAATTCCTGCGAGGGCTGATGCTGCCGACGGTTTCCCGACCGGTTGGGAATGTAGGAGCCATATAAAGTATCATCCTTGACATAGCTTCCTCGATCCTCGTTATGTTCCCGCAGGCTGAGATATTCCTGATAGGCGTCCTGCCTGGCTCTGGATTCCCTGCTGCGATCATTGTCATGTCTTCTGTTATCATTCATAGAGTAATAGTGCTCCTTTCATGTCACAGTCCATTATATCAATAGAAGCGCTTCCTTGCAACAACCGGGAGCCCTCCCACTGTAAAAGTTGTGTGAAGATGGCTAAAATTAAAAGGTTCTTAAGAATTCCTCCACGGAAGTCTGCACAGCTTCATACAAATCCTGCGCCTGCCTTTGATCTTTTCCTCGTATGCAGTAGTAAAATTTGATCTTCGGTTCCGTCCCGGATGGCCGCACTGCGACCCAGGATCCGTTGGGGAAGAAAAACTTCAGAACGTTGGATCGAGGCAGCTCGTCTACTCCCTTTTCATAATCAAGTATCTTGTCCGGTTTCCCAAGCGGTGCAAACACCGATCCTCTACGGCTGCGCAGACGTGCCATGATCTTCTGCATCTCCTTCGCACCTTTCGCCCCCTCGAACACGAAAGAATCCTGCTCATCTATGTAGTAACCGTACTCCTGATAAAGATCCTCCAGCGCATCCAGCAAAGTCCTTCCCTGAGTCTTGTGCCACGCTGCCGTTTCGCAGATGAGCATAGCTGCCAGAACCCCGTCTTTATCCCGGATATGCATCCCGCCTATATAGCCGTGACTTTCCTCATATCCCAGCAGGAATTCTCCCGCTTCCATGTGATTCATTTCCTCACATACAAACTTGGATCCTGTCAGCGTGTGGATCACAGTTGCTCCTCGGGAAGTCACGATCCGCGAGCCTAAATCCCCAGTCACAACGGTAGTCACCATTATTTTTCCTTTCACGCAGCCTTGTCTGCTGAGGAAATCCGCCAGCAGAGCTCCGATTTGATTCCCGGTAAAGAAAAACGCTTTTGAGTCACAGATCACACCTGCCCCGATCCTGTCACTGTCGGGATCTGTTGCGATCATAAGATCTGCATGTTCCCGTAAAGCCTCCCTCTCAGCAATGCGAAACACTTCCGGCTCTTCCGGATTCGGCTTTCGAAGTCCAGGGAACTTCCCATCGAATCCAGCCTGCTTTTTCACAAGATGCACCTGGGAAAATCCATCTTTTTCTAATGCGTCCAGGACAAAATCACGACCCGATCCAAAGAGCGGCGTATATACGATACTCAGATCTTTCTTTGCAGAACTGTCATTCAGTTTGCTGCAATCTGCAGCAGTGCTGGTAAACTTCTCTGCGATTTCCTCGCCGATCCACTCGATGTTCTCCTGTGCCAGATCATCACAGTGCGGAACATCCAATGGATCCGCCTTTTTCAGCATCCAGCGAAAGATTTCTTCTGTCTTGTTCGGTCCCATCTGAGCACCGGATGCTTCATACGTTTTGAAGCCATTATATGCTTTCGTATTATGGCTCGCTGTGATTACGATGCCTCCGTCGCAGTGGAGCTCCCTTACCGTATAGGACAGGAGAGGGACCGGGGAATATCGGTCAAATATAAGGACTTTAAGACCAGCTTCCGCCAAAACCTTAGCCGCTTCCTCTGCAAAGTTTTTTGAATCCAGTCTCGTATCGTAGGCAATGGCTACTTTTTTCCCTGCCCCCAGGACCTGCGCCATGCCCCATGCTGCAAGCCTTATCGTATAGCGGTTGATCCTATTTGATCCCAGGCCCACTTTACCGCGCATGCCTGCCGTGCCAAAAGGAACCTGGCGGTAAAAGCATTCTTGCTGTTCTTCTTCCGTCATAGAAACAAGCAGCTTACGTTCCTCTTCCGTCAGATCCGGCAGCAGACACCATTTCTCGTATTCTGTTTTAAACCTGTGGTCTATTCGATGTTTTTTCTTCATTCTTTTCTCCAAAAACAAAATACCGCTGTCCCAGATAATTGAATCCCGTAAATAAGATCATTCCTGCCAGCATCGCTATATTTTCCTGTACCTGCTGTGCTGCGCCTGTCAGGATCGCTCGGACTGCCGGTTTAGCGATCCCATATGCCAGCAGATAGCACACCGCTATGTTTCCGGTGAATCGCAATGCGCTCTGAGCGATCCGACCCCGATGCCGGAATGTAAACTTCTTGTTGAGCACATAACTGAGTATGCTTCCGATAACGTAATTCGCCGCTGACGATACCCAGTAGGAGCAGCCTGCCAGATTGTACAGCCCGAACATGATGGCGGTGCCCACCAGGGTATTAACGATACCGACCAGGATGAATTTCAGAAGTTTTTTGTCGATGATGTTTTTCAACTATTTATTCTCCAAATACTGCACCGTTCGCATCAAGCCTTCTTTTAGAGAATACTGAGGCTGCCAGCCAATATTATGCAGGCGATCACTGTTAAGGATCCCCAGGGTAAAGGGCGCTGCTCCAGTATCTTTCGTTTCTTTTGGCAGATCCATCACTACTTGAATATCACGATCCGCATAAGCATCTGCCAGTGTTTCTGCCAGCTGACGAATAGATACGGTGGATTCCGGACTGGATATATTGTAAACCATTTCATCGGAATCCAGCAAAATCCGAAATATAGCAGCTACGGCATCGCTGACATAGGTATATGTGCGAATCGGTTTTCCTTCGCTCTTCATTACGATATTTCTATCGTTTATCACATCTCGCAGAAAATCCGCCTGAACCCGGCCGTCATCTACGGACATTCCCGGACCATAAGTATGCGCCAGGCGTGCTACCTTAACATTGAGTCCATACTGCTGTGCGAAGGATGCACACATAGTTTCAGCAGCTTTCTTGCCCTCCGGATAGCAGGAGCGCGGGGAAAGGGGGTCTACAAACCCATAGCTATCTTCCGTAAATTCTTTCTGATCATCGTAGGGCTGTCCATAGATTTCACGAGAAGAAATAAACAGATACCCCTCTGCATGACTTCTGCGTGCCAGATCCAGGGTGTAATAAGCACCCAAAGTATTTGCAGCAATCGTCCCCACCGGATCTTCTCGCATGATCAGTGGACTGGCCGGGCTGGCTGCGTGAATGATATAATGGAAATCCACATCCGTTCGGATTGGCTCTGCTACACTTTGACGGAGCACCTTGACCTGATCTCGAACATCCTCCGGCAGCTTTTCCGGATGGCGTACTAATGCGTACAGTTCCAGATCATTTCCAGAAATCTCTTTCCACTGAAGGATCGTCCTGCTGATGTAGCTTCCCAGCATACCACCGGCTCCCGTTACCAATATACGCTTACCGTCAAATTTTTTCCAGCTGATGTCTTGTTTTAATATGTCTCGTACATCTTCCTGTAAAATATGGTTCATAGCTGTCCTCTATTTCTTTAAATTCTGTGCGATCTCTCCCGGAGCCAGGCCTAGTGCCTGCTGCGTCTCTTTATACTCCAGCATTGCACGGAATACATACAGATCCTCCGGCGTCGTCACCTTGATATTGCCTCTGTTCCCTTCCACAAGATGAACTTCTTTCCCGACAGAACGCATCAAGGTACAAGTATCGATAATTCCCTCATAATTCGGATTGTTTTTCCGCACCTGGTCGTGTGCCTGCAGTACATCTCCAAGCCTAAAGCTCTGTGGTGCCTGTGCAGTATAGAATGAACTGCGATCCGGAGACTCTTCCACCACGTTTCCACTATGGCTGATGATAGGAGTTTCAAAAAACTTTGTGCAGGTCACTGCCGATCCATATTCTCGGACACTTCTCAGATTAGCATCGATCACTTCCGCTGTAATGCATGGGCGCACGCCGTCATGGATCATAACGATATTATCCCGTCCTTCCCCCTCACAGGCTGCTCGCAATCCATTCAGGATCGAATCCTGCCCTGTTGCTCCGCCCGGCACGATATCCTTCACCTTGCTGATCAGAAAACGTTTGACTAACTTTTGTAAACGCGAGATGCAGTCTTCCTTGCATGCTACATAAATAGCATCCACTGCCGGATGCTCTTCAAAAATTTCCAGCGTGTGGATAATGATAGGTTTTCCATTTACTTCGATAAACTGCTTCGGAAGTCCGGATCCCATACGAGCTCCGCTCCCGCCTGCAAATATGATCGCAATGTTTTTCATGTTCTATTCCTCCTGCAGCAGGATCTCATCGATTACCCGATCCGATGCATCGCCGCGATATCCGCCAAAATTGTCCTTTGCAAACTGGATGATCTTCTCGGTTTCAAAATCTTTCTGTTCCAGACATTCCATCAGCTGATCAAAGGTATCGCAGACCTTTCCCGGGGCGCTCTCTAAAATGCTCCGGTGCACACCTCGTGTCAGTTCATAAAACTCCCTGTCGTAAGTATAGAATACAACAGGCCTCTGCAACAATGCATATTCAAAGTAGTTAGAAGAATAATCCGTGATCAGAAGATCTGTCACATAATACAACTTGTTGATGTCCGGAAATCTACTGAATTCCCAGATGCGATCCTGCAAAAGTTCAGGAATTTCCGGCAGTGTCTTCACAAATGGATGCATTTTTATCAAGAAAACAGCATCTTCTTTTTGGCAAAACTCATATATCCTCTGGAAATCCAGTTTGGAATAATCATAATAGGCATATTTTTGTTCTGCCCCGCGATATGTCGGAGCAAACAGAATGACTTTTTTCTCTTGTAATTCAGGATACTTCGTATAAAAGTCGTCCTTAAACGCATCGATCACTTCAGGATCCAGGAACCCATCCATGCGCGGCATACCCACAGGATAAAAAGCTTCCTTTTCAATTCCGAATACCTCGTGGAACACATCGATCAAATGCTCCGATCCTGTAATGACATGGGTATATTGTTTATGGCAGGAACCATCCGGAAACGGACTGCCGTCCTTGCCGAAGCGACTGTATCCTACGGATTTAAATCCTTCTCCAGCATGCCATACCTGGATCAGCTTCGTTTTTCGCCCCAGCTTAAAAAACCCGAACACCGGAGCATAATCATCAACAAAGATCACATCCTGCCGGGCAATCTTTGTTACCACCTTCATCCAGCTAAAAATATCTTTTCCGCTTTGATGCTTCCCTGCAGCACTTCTGTAAGAATATGTTATTTTAAACTTCTGATCCAGATTTCGTTCTCTGATGCGTGTATCAATATATTTCAGATTGCCCCACAAGACATCTTTCGTTTCACTCATGATCATAACACGTGTGCCGTTTTTTGGTGTTAATGCGTAAAGTACATGATAATAGCAGCGGATCATAAGGATCGCAGCATACATAAAAAAGCGCTTTGTCTTTTCCTTTGCAGTACGAACTTCACGAACGTAACGCCTTTGGCGCCATCGTCTGTTTTCGATCATGAAATAACTATCCAGATAAAAAATCAAATTCGCATCATCTTCCGAAGCAACACCAAAAGTCATAGTATATGCCATCTGATCCTGTGCGTAACGAAAAGTACGTGACAGCGAATCCAGCTGATACGAAGTATGTGCATCAATCGTGCAGAGCGTCTCGGTACCATCCGCAGAAACCGCAGCAATCTGCCATCTGCCGTTTTCTAAAAAGCTGCGCTCGCTGACACAAGTGATATTCAAAGTAAGAAAAGTACACCCCTCTTCCTGCCTGCTCTCCAGTTTGATCGGAGCATAGCCGGGGTTTTTCAGATAAAAAGACGCATCCTGTCTGGATGCCAAAATTTCAATGTGAAGGAAAATACGTTCCCACCAGATTTTCGTAATTACAAACAAATTTGTATTTCCTACCATAACAAATCTCCTGTCAATCCCAATAATAGTATCATAAAAATGTTGAAAAAACAACGTTTTCTTGCTATAATCTCAACAGACAGGAGGTTGTTTATGAGTCTGATTATACGAGCAGGGATCCTTATTTTGAATTTGATCTACTGCTTCATGAAGCTGCTTCCACAGCAGAAAAAAATCGTTTTCCTCAGTCGGCAAGGTGACTCTCCTTCCGTTGATTTCACCATGCTTGAGAAAAAAATCAAGGAACTCCACCCGGATTATGAAACGATCATGCTTTGTAAAAAGTTGAATATCAAAGATCACGAATCTGCCATAGACTATGGACTGCATATGCTCGTCCAGATGTATCATCTGGCAACGTCAGATGTAGCCATTCTGGATTCTTACTGTATTGCTGTCAGTGTTCTTCACCACAAAAAAAGCCTGCTGGTCATCCAGATGTGGCATTCTATCGGGACGATGAAAAAGTTCGGGTACAGTATCCTGGATAAGCCGGAAGGCAGCCCTTCCAAACTTGCCAAACTTATGAAAATGCATGCAAATTACGATTATATTTTAGCAGCAGGTGAGGGCTACAAAGAACATCTGGCAGAGGGCTTTAATTATCCGCTCGATAAAATCGTAACGCTCCCTCTTCCTCGAATGGAGCTTTTAAAGGATGAGGATCATCGAAACGATACTTTGCAAAAGATTTTTAAAATCTATCCGGAGCTTGCGACAAAAGAAAACATCCTCTATGTTCCAACATTTCGCAAAGTAAATGACGAGTTGTTTATGAGTGCGCTCAGGTCCATATGCCAGGCCGCGGATTACGACAACTATAATCTGATTATAAAAGTACACCCAAACACAAACTTAACAAACTTTAATCCTGGTCGGGCGATCCTGGATACGGAATTTTCTTCAGAAGACATGCTCTACATCAGTGACATCGTAATCAGTGATTATAGTTGCATCATCTATGAAGCAGCCCTCCTGAACATACCGCTTTATTTCTACACATATGATTATGAGAAATACATGAAGGCGCGAGAAGTCTACATGGACTATAAAGCAGAAATACCTGGTCCAATGGAACCATACCCACGACTGGTATTCGAAAGGATCGCGTCCAGAGATGAAGGTGCCGATCGAAGAAGAGTGGATAAATTCCTGCACAAATACATCTATACCGGCAGCAAACATGAAACAGAAGACATCGTAAACTTTATTTTTGACCACCTAAAGAACAAAAGAAGAACGAGAAAAAAGAAGTCCTTGTAGGAATCGATCTACAAGGACTTCTTGATTATGTTTATATATTTACTCGCTTTTTATTGTTTTCCACGAGCTGTTCAACAATGCCGGGAAAGCAATCACATATAGTAGAAATATACTTGCCGTTAGCGGATTGAAGGATGACATAAGATTCGTAAAAATGATGTATCCTATTGCTGTTATTGCTATAAAATAATCTCCATTTGAATTCTTTTCATTATTTCGTAACATGATCAAAACAAGATATATTCCCGTAATCAACACTAAAATCAAATATACTCCACCAGTAATATATCCTGAACGATATGTAATTTCCACGGAAGAATTATGAGCCGTTCTCTGATATATTTCAGGTGAAATAGGAGTCGCTGCATCTGCTGAATTGCCAATGAAATTAAATCCCTTCGCATAAGTTTGCCATATGTGAATTCTCCCAGAAGAAAATGCATTTGCATCATCCCCTTCCTTAGGGAGCATTTCTCTATATTCATCTTTCGGTGCATTATCGTTGACATTTTCAGAAACATTCTCTGTTGATACCGGCTCCTCAGTCGCTATTTCAGAGGATAACACTTCTTGAAGCTTTTCTTGATGTACGCCCTGCAAAGCATACACACCTTTAACGCAAACAAGTGCTAAAAGTAACGCTAAAATGATAGTAACAGTACTTCGCAATAATTTCTTTGTGTTTTTTGTAAAAAATGCATTTTTTATCAAAATGATATAAAAAAAGCCTGTAATGAAAATCATCGCCAAAATAGTCGTTCTTGATTGAGTTAAATAAGTTTGTCCTAAAACCATTCCCAATGCAATGATATTGAGTACTCGCCAAGTCTTAGAAGTTCCGACCAAAAGATAGTACATAATACAACAAAATGAAGTAAGGCAAAGTTCCCCGATCTTATTGGCATCAATCGTTAATCCATTGTATCTTCCCGAAACCCACGTATTATCGTTCCAAAACTCTCCCGCCAGACAAACGAAGAAATATGCAATGGAACAAATAACTGCCGCTTTACAAACAGCATCAAACAGCATTTCATATTTTTCACGTTTACCATATACCATAAAGAAACATGGCAATCCCAAGGCAATCACCGGACCCGTCATCCAATAGCCAGTGTTTTGCTCTGTAAAAAAACCCATTACAAAAATCAGTATTCCTAATGCAAACCAGATCCCTATGATAATAGGATTCCAATGTACTGGTTTCAAAGGTTTCTCCAAGCCCAGGAAGATAAGTATGATAATCAAAAAAATCGATTCAATCATACGTGATAGCAATGTAAGCGGATGACCCATTCCAATTATACTATACCAAATATAACAGGTTGAATACAGCAACAATACTACCGTATAGATCAAACGTTTTCTTGTTGTATCATTAATTTTTTGAGAAATCCCGCAAAACGGGTTTAAAATGCAAATATAAATTTTTTGAAGCCATTCCATCTACTTCTCTCCTTCCCTGTCATTCACTCTATTGAATTCATTTCTATACTTCCAGCAGTACCTCAAACGGAAAGACATCAGACACATTTCCGTAAAACTTTTTAAGGATGCAACAAGCATGATCTGAAAATGGCCTGTGATGCCTAGAATTATCAAGCCAGCGATCTGCACAACTGCTGCGCTCAATGTAGTCTTGGTCGTTTCCTTTACTTTATTGATCGCACCCAGGGTCGGCCAGCCAAGCAGCATTGCCGGAAAACTAAAGAACAATACCGGCACCAGACAGCGCATGATCGGTGCTGCGGCAGCATACTTTGCACTACCTGCGATCACTAAGATCGGCTCCGCGAAAAGCACAACGATCAGACAGCCGACAACGACCAGCGGCAGAAAAATCTTTACAACGCGTTTGATGATGTTTAGATCTTTCGTTTTGATCATCTGCGGATAGATCCCATTGTTGATCGGGGTATACATGGCCCGGACAGCGGACACCAGCTGCAGACAGACTGCCCAGTAAGCAACATCCGCCTTATCCATAAAAATGCCGACTAAAATCGTATTTAATGCTCCAAATACAGTCGTTGCCGCTTCCGAAACGAAATAGATGCTGGAAACTTTTAAGGAATTCCAGCTGCCTTTTATCGATTCCACAAAACTGATTTTGATGCGCAGCTTCCTGACTTCCCGTAAAGTCAGTATGATAGCAACCAAAGAACTTAAAATATCAAGGATCGGGATCCATAGAATATCGCTGTCACCTTTTACAAGTACAAGGGTCAGTCCTACCGAAATGGATTTCATCAGCACATATCGAGCTGCAATGATGTGCATCAGTTCAAGCCCTCGGAATAAGAATTCCAGCAAAAGTGTCGACAGTGCGATCGGAATAAATGCCAGTATCGTATATAGCATATTCTCTCGCAAGATCGGAATAAAAAGCGCTGCCGTTACGATAACCGCCAGAGATGCGATAGACAGCATCGCCTTCGCCAGTATCACATTCCCCGTGATCCTGCCTACCAGCTCCCTGTCTTCTCGTGCTTCTGTAATAGCTTTGACCCCGGAAAGCATGAATCCAAAATCTACAACAAGCTGAGCATACACCATGGTCGCCTTCACATATGAAACAACGCCGTAACAATCCACTGACAGCACTCGCGTTAAATACGGAAGTGTGATCAGCGGAAAAACCAGCTTTGCAATATTCATGATATAGAGCATGCTTACATTAAATGCAATGCCTTTTCCTTTTCGAGGTAGATTTTTTTTCATAGATTCTTTTCTGTATCATTTTGTTTTGCAATAAATACATTTCATCTTACCACATTTTGATATGGGGTGCAAATACGAAGCAGGGATTTTTATGCTATAAAAACATAAAAAAGAGATCCGAGCCGTTATGTATTTGCTCAAATCTCTTTTCAACGCTATTTATTGTACATTTTGTATATCTTGCGGCAGCATAGCACACCGATCAATGCTGTGATTGGAATCCCTACCCATGAATTGGCGTTTCTTCTTTTAAGTAGCTCCATACGAAGCTTCTGCGCATCGTATCTGGTTTTCAGTTTATTGTAATCCCTTTGGGAAACGACACCATAAATAAAGGGATCGTTCGTTACTTCTCTCTGTACGAACTCCTCCAGTTGCGCATGCGTCATAGTAACGATTTCGTCCTCTTCCGTCTCCGAGTCAGATCCTGACGCAGCATTTGCAGAGAGCCGCATCGATATGCTTTCGTAAAGACAGAGTCCATTTTTATACAGGTGAGGTTCATATCCATCCGGGCAGCGATCATATCCTTTATCAGGACCTGGACCCGTTATATATGCAAACATCATCACTGGAGCTATAATAAAAATACCAATAGTGCTCAAAACCTTGCTGTTATTCATATCCAGCCCTTCTTTTCATACTTCTCGCGGACATTTTCATTAATGTAGGAATTTAAATCCGATCCAACCTGTGCCAGAATTTTCATGTGCTCCACGTGCTCACGTCCTGCACTCGCATAAGAATACCGATAGATCGATCTGTCTTTAAACACTACATCGATATAATCCTCTCCAATAAAAAACTCTTTTACATTCGAATTCCCGCCCAAATTCAAATACCTGGTCATCATAGTTCGACTCCTTTTCTCTCTGTGCATGGTTCATACATGCACCTCATGTAGTATTTTATACATTTATCTTATCACATGCTTCGGGTGGGATGTACTTATAATTACCATATTATTCCTACCTATTGGTGGACTGCTTTCTGTTACCAGAACACCTGACCTATGATTGCATCAAAAACGAAATTTGCACCGCTGTAAACAAACGGTGCAAATTTCTAAGGGGTTCTTAGATATATTCAATTTAATATCTATCACTAGTATAATAACACATTTTTCGGATAGAATATAGCTCTAATTTTAAAATGATACATCCATATCTGTATCCTACAGAGTGTTACTCCGGCTTGATTTTGTCTACTCCACCCTCTCCAGCCTTCCGATGGAGACTTCGTAGGCGGTTCGTATCTCTGCGATCCCGTCATCGCTGTATTTTCGGTATTCCCGGCTTTGCAGCCGTCCTTCTGCAAAGATCTTCTCTCCCACTGCGAGTGTTGCAGCGTAGACAGCGTTGCGCCCCCAGGCGATTGCCGGGATGTAGTCGGATTTATTGTACTGCCGGTTGACAGCCAGCATCAGATCGCAGATCTCACGGCCCAGCGGAGATGTCCGCCTGACGGGAACTTTGCATAAAAAACCTTCTAAAGATATCTCGTTGCAATAAGAAAAGCTGCCGTACCCGTTGAAAACCCCATCCGGATGCTCTTCGCCCCAATAGTACAGTTCCCTGATGAACACATTGATTTCCAGATGATTTTTACCGTTTACTTCCCGGTTGTATGTTCGGATCTGTCCGTACAGGTCCACAAGATCCCCTTCCTGAGGTGATCTGCCGCCCAGGATCCTCTCGGAAACGATCAGACGGATGCGATCCTCACAGCCGCTTTTGCGAAACGCTCCCAGCATCATCAGATAAAAAGCTTCTCCGTAGGTTTTATGACTAAAAACCGGTGCTGTCAGTATTCTCCCCGACAGATGGACCCGGTTTTCCTCCCCAAAATATTCCATGTTTTGATCCTCCAGATTGTGGTCTGGTAGAATATATGCGCAGGAGCCGAGGGAATATGCATGAGAAATAAAATGAGATCAGAGCCTTACTTCAGATCCAGCCGCATCACTTCCGGGTGGCAGTCCACACCATACTGCGGGCAGGTGAGGCACTCGAAGAAGTTTGGTGCTTCCTCCCGCGGCACGGTGACGAATCCGGATTTTCTAAAAAATCCCGGTGCGCGGGCCACGAGGAAAATTCTTTTACCGCCGCGTTTTCTCGTTTCTGCGATCCCCAGATCCAGCAGGGCTTTTCCCAGCTTTTCTTTTCGGTATTCCGGATCCACGGCGATGCCGTCCACGATGAACTCGCCCTGTCTTTCTGCCAGAACGAAACCTCCGATCAGGCGGTGATGATCAGTCTTGTATTCCGCCGAATCTTCATCAGGCTCCGGCTGTGCACCTTCGGTCACCTTCCAGCACTGAACGAGATCCGTCGGCACCTCGTAGTCTTCTTCATCAGGGAATTCCAGGTCGTTGGCTACGAAAAACGGTACCAACCGTTCGTAGTCGTCTGTCGTTGCGATCACATAGTTCAGTTTGTTATTAGAATCTATCATAATGAATTGCGTCCGGGGACACAAACACCTCCAATCTGTTGTGCAGCACACTGAATTCCAGCGGCAGCTTTTCTCCATGCTCGCCATCGATATCGGTGCTGATATCCTCCGGCGATTCTATGCGCAGTTTTTCCGTCTGAAAAGACAAAACGTTTTTATTCTTCGGATGTCTGCCCTTGACCACCTCGAAAAGAAGCGGTCCCAGTTCTACGATAGGCATTTTACGGAAGGCGATCACGTCCAGCTTTCCATCGTTGATAGACGATTGTGGCGATAGTTTCCGGAAACCTCCGGCTGATTCCCCATTCATCACGACCATGAAATAGATTTCTTCTTCCATCACTTCATCCGGCGTCGTCAAAGTCACCGGAAGTGCACGAAGCTGCGGGAGCTCCGTCACCGCCTTGAGATAATAAGCCAGTGTTCCCATCACATTTTTCAGGTTAGGATCCGTCTTCTGGCTCACATCTATCAGCGCCCCCATAGCCGCCACATTGACGAAATTCCGATCGTTTACCACCCCTACATCCGCCGGACTGGTCGTTGTTCCCAAAGCGATATCCAGCTGATATTCGATACTGCTTGGAATGTCAAAATAATAAGCAAAATCATTGGCCGTTCCCGCCGGAAGCAGTGCCAGCGGCAGCCGGATATCATGACGGATCATGGCGTTGACGCAGATATTGATAGTCCCGTCTCCCCCAGCCGCAATGATACGGTCGTACTCGTTCTGATCCAGATTTGCCAGCGTTTCTTCGATCACATATCCCTTTGACGCGCGGACCGGCACCACCTGAAAACCCTCTTCCTGGCACCGCTCTACGATATAGTCCAGGTTGTTCTTGAATACGCCGCTTCCCGAATACGCATTGTAATACAGTAATACTTTGTTACCTTTCTTCGCCTCGCTCATTTCTCCATAACCTCCGTACATCTCCGATCAAATACAGCGATCCCGCAAACAGGATCACGTCGTAGCCGTCCGCCAGCTCCTTTGCACGATGCACCGCCGCCTCGACATCCGAAACGGCCTCCGCCGCAACGCCAAAGTCCGCCACATGCTCCGCCAGCTTTTCTGCCGCCAGCTTTCGCGGATTGTCCGGCTCCGTCACGATGATATGATCTGTGATTTTCGTCAGAAACTTTACTATTGAATCGATTTCTTTGTCCGCCAGGATTCCTGCCACAAGCAGGATCTTTTTTCCTGCAAAGTGCTGTACCATAGTTTCCTGCAAAGCCTGCGCCCCCGCTTCATTGTGAGCGCCGTCTATGATGACCAGCGGGTCCTCGCTGATCACTTCGAACCGTCCCGGCTGCCTGGCCCGCTTCAGCCCCTCATACAGGGCTTCGCGGTCCAGCTTGACTGCACCTGACTTGCGCAGGATCTCCAAAGTTGCCAGCGCCGTTTTCAGATTTTCCGCCTGATGACGCCCGACCATGGAAATCTCCACATCACTGTAGCTCTTCTCATAAAGCTCCATGCTCACCTTCTGTGAGAACGGCGTCTCATCAGAAACTGCCGCACGGATGCCCGAAATGTCATATAACCGGCTTCCCATGGCATACGCCTTGCGCGCAATGATCTTTGCAGCATCTCGCTGAGGCACGTTAGCGATTACCGGACAGCCTGTCTTGATGATCCCCGCCTTGTTGACCGCGATCTCTGCCAGGCTGCTGCCCAGCTGCGCCATGTGATCATATGAAATGGACGTGATGACGCTTGCCAGCGGGCTTTTCACCACATTGGTGGAATCGCCGATACCTCCAAGCCCCACTTCCAGGATCGTGATATCCGCCTGCCTGCCCGCAAAATACAGGAAAGCGATGGCCGTCACCACCTCGAATTCCGTGGGAGAATCCAGCCCGTCCGCCACCATGGCTTCCGCAGCCGAAACCACTTTCTGTCCGTAGTATTCCAGATCCTCATCGGAAATATCCGCTCCGTCATACCGGATCCGCTCATTGAACGTTTCGATATAAGGCGACGTGTAAAGCCCCATCTTGTAACCGCAGGCGCTAAGCCCCTCCTCAAGGTACTTGGAAACAGAGCCCTTGCCGTTGGTTCCCGCCACGTGGATCACTTTTAGATCGTCCTGCGGGTTTCCCAGACGGCGGAGAAGCTCCTCCATCCGGTCAAGCCCCAGAACCATCCCAAATCTGTTAAATTCGTGTATTCTGTCTATGATCATTTATTTTACTTTCTTTTCTACGATGGCCAGGCGGTCGCATACCTTGGCCAGCATTTCTTCGTATTTTACCTGCTTTGCCTTCTCTTCCTCCACGACCTTCTGCGGCGCCTTGCTGACAAAGCCTTCGTTGGAAAGCTTGCCTTTGACCCGCTTCACTTCGCCTTCCAGCTTCTTCTTTTCCTTCTGCAGGCGATCCAACTCGGCTTCGTAATCCATGATGTCATCCAACGGGATGAAGATCTCAGCACCGGGAACGACTGCAGACATCACCTCTTCCGGTACCTCCGCCTTGCTTGCGATGAAGCTGATCTCCGTGATGTTGGCCAGTTTCTTGATGTAACGCTCGCCGGCCTTGACTACGTTTTCTCTGCCTTCGCCGCACAGGATGACAGCGCGCAGCGCCTTGCTCGGAGCCGCGTCAGCCTCTGCACGGATGTTACGGATGCTCTTGATGATGTTCATTGCCATTTCCAGCTTCTCAGCCTCCTGAGGGAAGCAGAGATCCTCGCTGTATACAGGCCAGTGTTCCTTGATGAGGAAGCCCTTCGGATTGTCCGCGTCAGCTTCACCCTTCGGCAGATATGTCCAGATCTCTTCTGTGATATACGGCATGAACGGGTGGAGCAGGCGGAGCATATCCTTCAGAACTTTGACCAGAACTGCTCTGGCCACCTTTTTATCCTCTTCATCGTCGCCGTACAGTCTGCCCTTGACGATCTCGATGTACCAGTCGCAGAACTCGTTCCAGATCAGATCATATGCTCTCTGCCCGGCCAGTGCCAGGTCGTATTTCTCCATGGTTTCCGTGATGTATTTTGTAGCGTCGTTGACTCTGGAAATGATCCACTTGTCCTCATCCTGAAGCGCGGCCTTATCCAGATCTGTCAGATCTGCCATCTGGCGGAAATTACCGTCTTCGTCCTGCAGGTTCATGATAACGAACCTGGATGCGTTCCACAGTTTATTGGCAAAGTTTCTGGCGGATTCCAGCTTGTCCGTCTTGAATCTCATGTCATTTCCCGGTGTGATGCCTGTGGTCAGCATGAACCGCAGTGCATCCGCACCGTACTGATCGATGATCTCCAGCGGGTCGATCCCGTTGCCCAGGGACTTGCTCATCTTGCGACCCTGTGCGTCGCGCACCAGGCCGTGTACATATACATGGTGGAAAGGCACTTCGCCTGTAGTTTCCAGTGCGGAGAACACCATCCTTACGACCCAGAAAAAGATGATGTCGTAGCCCGTTACCAGCACATCCGTCGGATAGAAGTATTTCAGATCTTCCGTCTCTTCCGGCCATCCTAATGTGGAGAACGGCCACAGCGCGGAGGAGAACCAGGTGTCCAGTACGTCCTCATCCTGTTTGATGTTGGTGCTTCCGCACTTGCTGCACTTGTACGGCGCCGTTTCTTCTACCATAAGTTCCCCGCAATCCTGGCAGTAGTATGCCGGGATCCGGTGGCCCCACCACAGCTGACGGGAGATACACCAGTCACGGATTTCTTCCAGCCAGTGGAGATATGTCTTTTCAAAACGCTCCGGCACATGAGTCAGCGCGCCGCTCTTTGCAGCCTCGATCGCAGGCTTTGCAAGCTCTTCCATCTTGACGAACCACTGATCGGAAAGCATCGGCTCAACGACCGTGTGGCATCTGTAACATTCCCCGACCGGAATGACTTTTTCCTCTGTTTTGATCAGGTATCCGGCTTCATCCAGATCCTTGACCCACGCCTTTCGGCACTCGTAGCGGTCCATTCCCTCGTACTTGCCGGCAAGGCCATTCATCCTGGCGTCGAAGTCGATGCAGGAAAGATTCTCAAGATCGTGACGCTGTCCTACTTCGAAGTCGTTAGGATCGTGAGCCGGCGTGATCTTAACAGCACCTGTCCCCTTCTCCGGATCCGGATACGGGTCGGCGATCACCGGGATCTCCCGGCCTACCAGCGGAAGGATCACGTTCCTGCCCACCAGATCCTTGTATCTTTCATCATCCGGATGTACTGCGATAGCCACATCGCCGAACATGGTTTCCGGACGGGAAGTAGCCACTACAACACCTTCGCCTCCGTCAGCAGCCGGATAGCGGAAATACCAGTACATGCCGTTCTTATCTTCGTGCTCTACCTCGGCATCCGAAAGGGAAGTCCCGCATTCCGGACACCAGTTGATGAGACGGTTGCCTTTATAGATCAGGCCCTTGCGGTACAGCTTTACAAAGAAGTGATTGACCGCTTTGTTGCAGCCCTCGTCCATGGTGAAGCGCTCTCTGCTCCAGTCGCAGGAATCGCCCAGCTTGCGGCACTGCTTGGTGATCTTGCCGCCGAACTCTTTCTTCCAGTCCCAGGCTCTCTTTAAGAATTCCTCTCTTCCCAGATCTTCTTTCTCCAGGCCCTCTTCCTTGCGGATCCGGTCTACTACTTTTACCTCTGTCGCGATGCTGGCATGATCGCTTCCCGGCAGCCACAAAGCGCTGTAGCCCTGCAGACGTTTAAACCGCGTCAAAACATCCTGCAAAGTCTGATCCAGCGCATGCCCCATGTGAAGCTGACCTGTGATATTAGGAGGCGGCATCACGATGGTGAACGGCTTTTTATCGGGATCCACTTCCGCGTGGAATGCACCGTTCGACTCCCACATCTCATAAATGCGATCCTCAAAATCCTTCGGATCGTAAGTCTTTGCTAAATTCTTCTCCATGATTTATATCTCTCCTTACTGGTTTTTATTCTTATTCCTTCGTCTCATATTCCAAAGACCATACAGCAGACTCGCTCCCAGCAAAATCAGAAACGCCGCCAGATAGATCCGGTATACCCCCTGGTACGTCTCGATCTTCTTCTGCTGCGCTCCATCCGCCGTTACGTAATACTGGTACACATCCCAGCCCGTGTCCAGCCGCACATCAATGTATTTCTCTCCGTTTCCAATGGTGCTCTCCTGGTAGCAGTACCGCTCTCCCATCCGGGAAAACACTGCCGCCCCAAAATCACTGCCCGTCTGAAAACAGTACATCGCCTTGTTTCCGATTTCCTCCTCTAGCGTGACACGGATATCATCCGTCTCCGTCTCCCTCTGAATCACAGAAAGCACATCGTCCTTCGGCGTGCCGTTCATATAATCCAGGCAGACGGGAACCGCAATGACCCCGATCAGGATCAGCCAGAGAATGATCAAAAGATTCCTCAATCCATCATCCCTCTTATACTCATACTCCATGCAATTTTATAGTAACTGCATAATATATCAATTTTACACGCAATGCAAAAAAAAGGCAAGTGCCCGCAGACACTTTACCTTTTTCCATTCCTTTTATTTTTCCTGCAAAGCGCTTCGCGCTGCGGCCGTTACCACGTGATCCATGAGAACGGCGGTGGTCACGCTGCCGACACCGCCCGGCACCGGGCTGACCGCTGCCGCTGCGGATGCGGCTTGCGGATCTACGTCGCCGCATATGCCTCCGGCGCCATCATCGTTGATCCCCACATCCAGGATAATCTGATCCTCTCCAGTCAGATCCCGCGTCAAAAAATTCGCCCTGCCTACAGCTGTGATCAGCACATCTGCATTTTTCCCGGCTTCCCGCAGTACCTCCGGCGTCGTCCTGCTGTGACAGATGGTCACCGTGGCATGGCGATCCAGAGCCATCACCGTCACCGGTTTTCCGATCACCAGGCTTCTGCCAAACACCGTGACTTTCTTTCCCGTAAGATCATATCCATAATAGTCCAGCATACGGATGCAGGCTTCTGCCGTGCAGGGCGGAAACCCCTCGCCGCTGCCAGTGAACACCCCTGCCATCGAACCGGCCGTGATGCCGTCTACGTCCTTTCGGAAATCGAGAGCTTTGCAGATCGTCTTGTCGTCGAACTGCTTCGGCAGAGGCCGGAAGATCAGGACGCCGTGGATATCCTGGTCTTCGTTGTATGCTGCGATCTTTGCAAGAAGCCGCTCCTGCGAAATATTCCCTGCAAAAACCTTTTGCTTGATATCGATCCCCATTTCTTCTGCCCGGCTGCAGATCCCGTGTTCGTAAGCGATATCACCCGGATCATCGCCTACCCGTATGGTCGCGATCTTTGGTATGATCCCCTGACTGCGAAGCTCTTCCACACGCTTGATCGCCCTCTCCTTGATGTCATCTGCTACCGGCTTCCCCTTCAGTTCTATCATTAATCGTTTCCCTTCTTTAATTGATTTGATACACATTCGAATACTTCATCTGCCAGCGATGTGTATTTCATCATCCTGATGGCACAGATCTCGTTCAGTTCCTCAGCTCTTGCCCGGTTCTGCATCATCCTGGTGTTGATGTAAACGTTGAGGCTGGCAGCCTGCAGGGCTGCTTTGCAGAGGATAGCACTGGATCCGGCATCGCTGACCGCGATCCTGCTGCCCCGCTTGGCGAAAGCTACCGAAAGCTCGATTGCCCGGCCGCATTTTTCCATGATCTGAAGAGGAACTGCACTGGCATTTTCCAGAGCCTCCTCCATCAGGCGTTCCTTCTCTGCGATCTCCTCATCCGTTTCCGGTTTTAGAGAATACAGCTGAGACAGGGGCTCGAACATATCGATATCCGCCTGCACCAGATCCAGAAGTTCACGCTGCAGCTGCCGTCCTTCTTTCATCAGCTCCATCATCTCATCTTCCACATCGGCATATTTCTTCTTTCCTACCGTCAAAGCACCTACCATGTGCCCCAGGGAGGTCCCCAGCGCACCAGCCAGAGCCGCAACGCTCCCGCCACCGGGAACCGGCTCTTTGCTCGCTGCCGCTTCGATGAATTTCTTACAGGATTTCTCCGTATAAATCATTTTTTTCACCCTTTCTATCTTAAAACAGGCCGGTGATCTTTCCCGATGCATCTACATCGATATTTTCTGCCGCCGGTTTCTTCGGCAGCCCCGGCATCGTCATGATATTTCCAGTCAAGGCCACGATAAAGCCTGCTCCTGCGGAGACTTTCAGGTTGCGCACTGTCAGATCGAATCCTCTCGGTGCTCCTAAAAGGCTCTGGTCGTCAGAAAAGCTGTACTGGGTCTTCGCCACGCATATCGGCAGATTCCCAAATCCCAGGTCTTCCAGCTGCTTCATTTCTTTTTCTGCTGCCGGCAGGAATTTCACATTATCTGCGTGATAGATCTTCTGTGCGATCGCCTGCAGTTTTTCGCGGATGGAGCAGTCAAGCTCGTATGTGAAGTGGAAATCATTCGGTTCTTCACAGAGGCGAACGACTTCTTCTGCCAGTGCGATACCGCCTTCTCCGCCTTTGCCCCAGACTTCACTGAGAGCTACGTTGACGCCCAGCTGTCTGCACTTGTCTTCCACCAGTTTCAGCTCTGCTTCCGTATCGGTCGGGAACCGGTTGATCGCTACCACAGCCGGAAGCCCGAATCCCTTCGTGATGTTTTCCACATGCTGCAAAAGATTAGGCAGGCCTTTTTCCAGTGCTGACAGGTTTTCTGTTCCCAGATCCGCCTTGGATACGCCTCCGTGATGTTTCAACGCTCTTACCGTTGCAACGACAACGACTGCAGACGGTCTGATATCCGCCATGCGGCATTTGATATCCAGGAATTTTTCTGCTCCCAGATCCGCGCCAAATCCAGCTTCTGTCACCACGTAATCCGCCATTTTCATCGCCATGCGCGTCGCCATTACCGAGTTGCATCCGTGAGCGATATTAGCGAAAGGACCTCCGTGTATCAGCGCAGGTGTTTTTTCCAGCGTCTGAACGAGGTTCGGCTTGAGAGCATCCTTCAGCAGAGCCGCCATCGCTCCCTGTGCTTTCAGCTGACCCGCTGTGACCGGCTTCTCATCATAAGTGTATCCCACGACGATGCGGGAAACACGTTCTTTTAAATCCTCGATATTTCTGGAAAGACACAGGATCGCCATGATCTCGCTGGCTACCGTGATGTCAAATCCGTCTTCTCTAGGTGTTCCGTTGATTCTTCCGCCCAGGCCGTCGGTGATGAACCGCAGCTGCCGGTCATTCATGTCCACGCAGCGCTTCCAGGTGATCCTTCTCGGGTCGATCCCCAGTTCATTTCCCTGCTGGATATGGTTGTCCAGCATAGCCGCCAGCAGATTGTTGGCAGCCCCGATAGCGTGCATATCGCCGGTGAAGTGAAGGTTGATGTCCTCCATCGGCACCACCTGTGCGTAGCCGCCGCCTGCGGCTCCGCCCTTGATGCCGAAGACCGGTCCTAAAGAAGGTTCTCTTAAAGCTACGATCACATCTTTATCGATCCGCTTCATGGCGTCTGCCAGACCAACGGTAGTGGTCGTCTTGCCTTCGCCTGCCGGCGTCGGTGAAATCGCCGTCACCAGGATCACCTTGCCGTCCTTCCTGTCTTTTCTGTCCTGTAACAGGCGGTAGTCGATCTTGGCCTTGTAGTTACCGTAAAGTTCTACGTATTCCTCTGCAAGTCCTGCTTTCTCAGCGATCTGGCTGAAGTGCGCCATCTCATTTTCCTGTGCGATCTGAATGTCTGTTTTGATTTCCATCTCTTTTCTCCTCATGCTCTCTTGACTGTGAGCCGAATCTTTTTCCCCTTAATATGCAAAAAGGGCCTGACGATCCGGACTTATGCAGCCCAGACGGTCGGCTCTCTTCTTCTCATTATACTCCACGTGGTCTGTTCCACTTTAAATACCGTCAGTCGTATAACAATCACATTTTACCACGTCGGGGTCTTCTGCGCAAGGGGAAAAGAGACCCGGACCATCCCTGGCGTGGTGCCGCTTTGGCATCGAACCTGCTGGCTTGGGGCCGGTCTGCCGCCAGACTCCCTGGCGTGGGGCTGAGCCCGCTGGCTTGATGCGAACCTGCTGGCTTGACGCCACTACGCCCCAGCTTCCGAGCTGGTCTTCCCTACTCCTGGGATGGATAAGATTTCCCCTTTAAAAACGTTCTTCGGTGGATAGGGCAGATCCCCTGCAGCCCCAGACCTTCGTAGTGAGCCTTCGTCCCGTAGCCTTTGTTTTTTTCAAAGGCATATCCCGGATAAACTTCCGCGTATTTCACCATCATTCTGTCTCTTGTGACCTTGGCTATGATAGATGCGGCTGCAATGGCCAGCACCTTGGCATCCCCTTTTATGATGGACTGCTGCGGCAGATCCAGTTCCTCGATTTTGACTGCGTCAAACAACAGATAATCCAAAGGATCTTTACCGGCATCCGCAAGCTTCTGTTCCAGATCGTGGACCGCCCGGCGCATAGCCAGTTTGGTCGCCTGCAAAATATTGATCTCATCGATCACCTGATGGTCTGCCATACCGATGCCCCAGGCGACCGCGTGTTTTTTGATTTCGACGAAAAGCTCCTCCCGTCGCTTTTCTGAAAGTTTCTTGGAATCGTCTATTCCCAATACGCTAAACTCCTCCGGAAGCACCACAGCCGCCGCAACCACCGGACCAGCCAGCGGTCCTCTGCCCACCTCGTCGATCCCGGCGATGCACCGGTAGCCCTGCTCATGCAGGTCTTCCTCCGGCACTTTCATTTCAATGAGCCGCTGCTTCTGTTTTTCAAGCCGTTCTTCCCTGGTCATTCCTGTGCCTCCTTTGCAGGAGTTTCAGCCGGACTGTGACTGCCTGCAACAGCGAAGTCGTCTGCCGAACAGATTGCCCCGGCTGGGCTATGTTCCGCCGGATCGCCATTGTCCCCGGCCGGGCTCTTTGCAAGAACCGGCGGAAGCTCCAGCGTGATCCGTCCGATCTTGCCGCCGCGAAACTCATCCAGCGTCAGTTTGCCGATCCTCTCGTAATCGATCCGCTTGCCCGGCAGGATGCAGCCACGCTTCTGAGCCATCATCTCCATGGTCTCGAGAGGAGTTTCCCCCGTTTCTTCCAACTTATACCGGTCCATGAGAAGCTGGGGATAATGCTCTGCCAGCACACCAATCAGCTCCATGGCCAGGGTCGGCACATCCAGGATCTCATCTTTGATGGAACCGCAAAAAGCCAGGTTCAGCCCTGCTTTAGGATCCTCGAATTTCGGCCATAATATCCCCGGCGTATCGAGAAGCTGCATCCCGTTTTGCAGACGAAGCCACTGCTTGCCTCTCGTTACCCCCGGCCTGTCGCCTGTCTGAGCGCTTTTCTTTCCCGTCATGCGGTTTATGAGAGACGACTTGCCCACATTCGGCACGCCGACGATCATCAGTCGATACGGCTTCTGCCGCACCTTGTCCTTGTTTTTTTCGGCCTCCATACTGCTTAAAAGACGGAACAGCTCCTTGCTGCCCGCCCCACTCATACAGTTCATGGCCAGCGCCTTGTTTCCCTGTCGGCGAAAGGTTTCTGCCCAGTCTTTTACCGCCTTGTCATCTGCCAGATCGCTCTTGTTTAGTACGATGATCCGTGGCTTGCTTTTCACCAGTTCATCTATAATAGGATTTCTGCTGGAAATCGGGATCCTCGCATCGATCACCTCGATGACAGCATCCACCATTTTCAAATTTTCCTGAATCAGCTCCCGGGTCTTCTTCATATGCCCCGGATACCAGTTGATATTGTCGATCATAATGGAATCCTCCTCTCATACCAAATTAAAATTTATGAAATCATAGGTCCCGGCTCCGGCGCCAGAAGCTCCTTCCGGTTTCGAAGCAGGAACAAAATAATCGATCTGGAAATTCCAGCAGTGAACACATTGGCCAAAGTCAACAGATCCGCCCACCGCGGCATCACCTTTTTCATGATCCTGTGAGAAAGGTAGATGTTTAAAATAAAAACGATCGGGAATGTGACCAGCCATAAGATAGAAATGATCGAATTCAGACTGGTATCTGCCATGGACTGCGGACCAAAACACATTTCTGCAAAACAGGCAGTGCAGATGATATCCAGGATCGTCAACAAAATCCCCACATTCTTTTTACCTGCGATCTGTCCCAGCCGCAGCTTGTTTAGAAACGGGATCCACGCCAGAAATCCATGAGAATAATTCCGGATCTGAGAAACCCGATACAGAAAAATACTTTCAAAAATATAATTCATCAATGCACAAATAGCGATCACCGCCATGATAGCCATCACTATGGCAGCCATCCACATGACAAAAGCAAACATGATCGAAAAAACAAATCCGCCCATACTGCACCTCCCATTTCTCTCGTCCCATTATACGATATCGAGATGGCTGCCGCAAGCCTCGCACTTTGCAGAAATCCGCATTGCATAAATGTAAATGAAGCAGTTCTCTTAACTACACTCATCGTGAATTCCCAGATAGAAAATATTTTGACCTGTATCGGAACTCTCATCCGTTTTCTCGCCAGCTTGAAATTCGTGAATTCCCAAATTTCTTTTTTAAGGGACGAGATGGGAACTGCAGGATGATATCTGCTTTAAAATCCCCTCGCTCTCGCCGGCTCACTCCCCAGTAAATAACAAAAATGTTATATTAAGGAGCTAGGAAACTTCTATGTGACGGAAATTTTGCAGAACGCTTCCCATCTGCCGTAATTTTTTTGCATAATGGGAATTCGCGAAGCAGCACATGGCTTGCAGACGACAAAAAATCCAAATCCAAAGCGATTTTTTTCCGATCTGGGAATTCACGATCCTAAAGGCAGGTCCCGCAAAGAACATCTCGACACAAACCACCCCAGTCCTCGCGACACTGCAACACCGCATCCCCGTGACCACGCGACGCCGCAGATCCCGCCCTTTGCAAGCGCCTCAGAAAACCGGCCTCTTAAAAATCAGAAAACCGGCTTCTTAGAAATCGTTTTTAAAAGAAACATGTTGCAATCTGCCCATTCATAAGATATAATATAAAGGCTTGATTACGGGCGGTCCTCTGGATGCATGGCAACACGGCACATGCCCACGAACGTCTTGAAGGGAAGGAGGAAAACCAATGGATGTATTAAGCTCAGTTGTACAGGATTATCTCAAGACTGATATCCCTGCGTTTAACGTTGGAGACACCGTAAAGGTACACGTTAAAATCAAAGAAGGAAACAGAGAAAGAATTCAGATTTTTGAAGGCTTTGTTCTGAAGAGACAGAACGGCGGAATCGGCGAGACTTTCACTGTAAGAAGAATCGCTTCCGGAGTAGGCGTGGAAAAGACTTTCCCGATCCACTCTCCGCTGGTAGAAAAGATCGAAGTAGTAAAACGCGGTAAAGTTAGAAGAGCAAGACTTCACTACATGCGTGCCAGAACTGGTAAATCTGCTAAGATCAAGTCTAAGGAAGAAAAATAGTGACACACGTCATAAGAGACAGGGAACCGGATCCGGTTCCTTTTTCTTTTTTATGCAAAGCGATCCCTGCGGGATCGTGAAGCGACGGGCCGGACCAGGCAGAGAAAACGGCCCGCGCGTCTGACGCGTTCAGCGATCCCGCGTCTAAAAGGAAAGGAAGTCACCCGCATGATTTACGACTGCATTATCGTCGGCGCCGGCGCATCCGGCCTGTTCGCCGGCGCCAGATTTGATACGGCGGCCGAAGGCCGCCAGGCTGGGGCAGCCTCCCCATCCCAGCAGGCTGCCCCTCGCATGGCAGCACCCGCATCCAGCTGCCCGCACAAAAGCCAGCCGGCCGGAAATCGACCAACCGGCCTGATCCTGGAGAAAACAGGCCGCGCCGGCACGAAACTTTTGATGTCCGGCGGCGGCCAGTGCAACATCACCCACGGCGGATCCATCAAAGATTTCATCGACCGGTATGGGAAAAAAGGCGGCCGTATCCGCAGCTGCCTCTATAAACACAATAACCTGGAACTGATCTCTTTTCTCGAAAAAAACGGGATCCCGACTGTCACGCAGGAAGAAGACGGCAGGGTATTTCCGGCATCCAGAAAGGCTCAGGATATCCGGGATCTTTTGGTGAGGAAATCTCAGGAAAACGGATTCGAGATCGCTTACGATCAGGAAGTTACCGGGATCCGACGGATCTCTGCCGAGGAGATCACCGATAGGCGGTCACATTCCAGCAATTTCGATCCGGTCTGCGATGCGAATGATCATGACCCCTCATCCGAATCGAGTCATCCTCATTCAGACACTTCCACCTCCGGCTGCTGGGAGATCACCACAAACAAAACCACATTCCGGGCAAAGACCATCATTTTAGCATCCGGCGGCTGCTCCTATCCGGCCACCGGATCCGACGGACAGCTGTTTTCCGTGCTGCAGCGAGACCTGGATCTTGAAATGACCCCGCTGCATCCCGCCCTGACATCGATCCGCGTCCAGAACTATCCTTACGCGAAGCTGTCGGGGATCTCCTTCAAAGACTGCCGGATCAGAGTGCTGCGGGCACAAAAAAAGATCGCCGAAGAAAAAGGCGGTCTTCTATTCACTCACAAGGATTTTTCCGGCCCTGCGATCTTAAATATATCCAATTTTGCACAGCCAGGAGACACCCTGGTGATCGACTACCTGATCGCGCCACGAGATGAAATCGCAGCCAAACTCCAAAAGTCCGCAGAGAAATCACACAGCGGACTTCCCGCGGTCCTATCGGACACGTTCCATCTGCCAAAGCGTTTCAGCCAGCTGCTGGTTTCCCGCACGGGCAATTCCACCAAGGCTCTGGCAGCCGCACTGACGGGAGAAGAATTTCAGATCGCTTCCCTGTCAGGTTTTGAAAAAGCCATGACCACAGCAGGCGGCATCGCTCTTTCTCAGATCGACCTGAAAACCATGGAGCTTAAAAATCACTCCGGGATTTTCGTCTGCGGAGAAATGATCGATATCGACGGGAGCACCGGCGGCTACAATCTGCAGTTTGCCTATTCCTCCGGCTGCACAGCAGCGGAATCGGCGATCCGGCTGCTCTAACTCCGGGGTTCGCCCTTTCGGCTTTTTTCCAGCCTGCGCCCGGGTCGATCTCAGCCCAAAGCTCTCATCCGGCTGCTCTAGCCCTTACGCTCTCGGATGAGACTTGTCGTACACGTCCTTGATCCGGCTCTTGGTCGCCGACAGGTAGATCTGCGTCGCAGAAATATCTTCATGCCCCATTAGTTCCTGCAGCGATTTGAGATCCGCTCCATTCTGAAGCATATGCACTGCGAAAGAATTGCGGATAATGTGCGGCGTCAGCTTGTGACTTAATTCCGCCTTTTCTCCGTATTCCTTCAAGATCTTCCACAATCCCTGCCGCGTCATCCGGTTCCCGTAGAAATTAATGAACAACGCCTGTTCCTCTTCTTTTCCACGCAGCAGCTGATCACGTGCCTCATAAATATAGTTTTCCAGTGCTGCCCGCGCAGGTCTTCCCAGCGGAACGATCCTGGCATGACTCTGTTCACCGGCACACGTGATAAATCCCATACGCATATTGACATCCTCAAGATTCGAAGCGATCAGCTCACTGACGCGGATCCCGGTAGCATAAAGCACCTCCAGGATAGCACGATCCCGCACCCCGCGAACGCTGTCATCCGGCACTGCCATCAGCTTTTCGATTTCAGACATTTCCAGATATTCAATGGTTTTCCGCTCGATCTTTGGCGACTTGATGTTCTCAGTCGGATCGGTTTCCATCATCCCCGTATGGATCAGATAATGAAAAAACGACCGAAGTGACGCCAGTTTCCGGTTTACCGTAGCCGACGATTTCCCAAGGCTCTTCAGATGATGAAGAAAAGCAATTATCTCCGTGCTGGTCACTCCCAGAAGATCCGTCATCCCTCGCGCGCCTTCGAAGGCAACGAACTCCGCCAGATCCCGTCCGTAAGCCGCTCTCGTATTTTCAGACATACGCTTTTCCTTTTTCAAATAAGTCATATAATCATCCGTATACATTCTTTTACCTCGCTTTATGCCTCTATTATACCCGCTCCCGCTTTCGTTGACAATAAACATTGACATATCAAAAGGACAAACTGCATATTCTAGTATCAAACCACATGTTAAAGGGGGACTTCACCATGCGAAAAATCGGATCCATCCTGTTGTTCATCTTCCTGACCGGTCTGTTCACCGGTCTGTTTTTCAGCACCTGCCTTTCCACCAAAAATACCGAGGCCCTCTCCGCACTGCTGCTCACCGGGATCACCACATCCAAAACCGGCTTCCTGCAAAGTTTTCTCACCTCGCTTCTCACGAATTTCATGCTGTTTTTTCTCATGCTCCCGGCATTGCTCAGCCGCTGTCTCTGCCCCCTTCCGCCACTCGTTCTCTGGTACAAGAGCTTCGCCATAGGCTTTTGCAGCGGGCTCGTCTGGATGGGAGCACGCTCTCACGTCCTCCTGTTCTCTCTTCTTCATATCCTGCCGCAGAACCTCTTCCTGATCCCCGGCTTTTTCCTGTGCGCCCTGGCAGTACTCTCCTCCTCTCTGCAAAATTCCCACCGCCGATACGCTGCCGGCAGGCCCTTTGCAGGAAACTCCGTGCTCCCTACTCATTCCGGCGGTCGCCACAGTGCTCCCGCCGGATCTTCCCATGCAAAAAGCAGCCTGCTCACAAAGGACAGACTGCTTCCATTACTGATTATTTCTTCCTTGCTTCTGGCCGCCGGATCCCTTACGGAAGCAGCTCTTCGCCTAGCTGCTCTTTCGCCATCATAAGAGCAGCGATGGTTTTCGCATCGATCATCTCGCCACGCGCCGCCATCTGATATGCTTCTTCAAACGGATATTCCAGCACATCCAGGGCCTCATCCTCATCCAGATCCTGCTCTCCCGGAGTCAGGTCTGTCATAGCGTAAAGATAGATCACTTCTTCCGAATAGCCTACGCTGGGATTGATCTTCCCCAGATAATGAACGTGCTCCGCCGTATATCCAGTCTCTTCTCTAAGCTCTCTGACTGCCGCATTCAGCGGATCCGTTTCTCCTTTATCGATCTTTCCCGCCGGGATCTCAAGCACCACATCATGGCAGGCGTACCGATACTGTTTTACCAGAAGGACATGGTTCTCATCCGTGATAGCGACCATGGCCACCGCACCGTTGTGCTCTACGATTTCTCTCGTAGATTCCCCCTTCTTAGCCGTCACCTTGTCACGGCGTACGTTCAGGATCTTTCCCTCATAAATCAGCTGGCTGCTGATCTGCTTTTCTTCAAAAATCATTTTTTCTTTTCCTCCGTCATCTCGATGGACCGGTCTACAGCTGCCTGGAAGCCTTCCTTCACCTTATCCATAAAACCATTGGCAAACAATGTCTCCACCGCTTCGATCGTCGTGCCCTTCGGAGAGCATACATTGATGCGCAGCTGCTCAAGACTTTCCGGACTCTCCAGCACCATCTTTGCAGCACCCAGCACTGACTGGGCAGCGAAGATCTTCGCCTTTTCCCCGCTCATGCCATTAGCCTGCGCCGCCTGCACCAGTGCCTCTATGTACATATACGTATAGGCCGGGCTGCTGCCGCTGACGCCTATGACGCAGTCCATCAGCCTTTCTTCGATTTCCTCCGCCTGCCCGACTGCTGCAAAAATTTTCATCGCTGTCGCAAAAGCTTCTTCCGTGACATTTTTATTCCGGCATACAGCGATCATCGCTTCTCCCACCTTGGCCGGCGTATTTGGCATGATCCGGATGATCGGTATCTCTGCTCCCAGGTGCTCCGCCAGGAACGCCAGGTCCACACCGGCTGCCATGGAGATGATCAGCTTGTCACTGGTACATGCTCCCGCGATCTCTGAAAGCACGCCTTCGATCACCTGAGGCTTTACTCCCAGGATCACAACATCCGAGCTGCTGCAAAGCTCCCTGCCGCTGCTGCAAATGGTCATCTTGGGAAAGCGTTCTCTGGTCTTCGCACAAACATCTTCACTTTTATCAAAAAGAGCGATCTTGGCCTCATTGTCAGGATCTGCCGATCCATAACCTGCCAGGATGGCGCCTCCCATATTCCCGCCGCCGATAAATCCGATTTTCATATCCCTCACCTTACTTTCCTATGGTTCCAAGAAACAGCGTTCCGCGGCTCTTGCCGTCCAGACTGTTTCGAATGATATTTTCTTTTTCTCCGTTGAGCAGCAGCATCGGAATCCCGAATTTATTGACGCGGGAAGCCGCCTCTATCTTGGAAGCGATGCCTCCTGTCCCGAAAGAACTGGTTCCGCCGATGCTGATGGTTTCTATCAGCCTGTCCGCATTCTCTACAAGGTCGATGAGCTTCGCATCGCTTTCCGTCTTCGGGTCTTTATCATACACCCCGTCGATATCGCTCAAAATGATCATCAGATCGGCATTCCACAGGCTCGCTGTCAGTGCTGCCAGTGTATCATTGTCTCCGATCTTGATTTCATCGACGCTGACGCTGTCGTTTTCATTGATCACCGGGATAACGCCTTCATCGATCAAAGTGAACATGGCGTTGCGAATGTTGAGCGTCCGGTGAGGATCGCTGAAATCATCCCGTGTCAAAAGGATCTGTGCCACATGTATCCCGTAGTCTGCAAAGTATTCTTTATACGCCATCATCAGCTCTACCTGACCGATCGCGCACAGAGCCTGCTTATAGTTGATATCACCTCTCCGGCTCCACTTGTTGATCGCGCCGACACCGCATATCCCTGCTCCCGAAGAAACCAGGATCACCTGTTTTCCCATGCTGATCAGATCGTTTACCTGCTCCGCTATGTTGTGGAGGACTTTTTTATCCACCACTCCATTTTCGTCAGAGAGCACATTGCTGCCGATTTTGATGACTATCTTTTTACTGTTTTCAATCGTTTCTTTGATCTGTTCCATTCTTTCTTTTCCCCTCCTGCATGCTACAAATTATATAACATCTGCCAAAAAAGGTAAAGAGGGCAGCTGCCCGTTTTTACCCCCTTTTCGCCTGGGAAAACTTCCGGCAGCTGCCCTTTGCACAATAAGATATGCATCCCCTATCTCGGTTCTACGATCAGCTTGATCGCAGTCCGCTCTTCTCCTTCGATTTCAATGTCCGTAAACGCCGGGACCGAAACGAGATCGATCCCTCCCGGTGCGACGAATCCTCGCGCGATAGCAATCGCTTTTACCGCCTGATTCAGTGCTCCCGCTCCGATTGCCTGGATCTCCGCTCCTCCTTTTTCCCTCAGCACTCCGGCTAATGCTCCTGCGACCGAATTTGGATTGGATCTGGCTGATACTTTTAAAATTTCCATTGGATAATTCCTCCTTCATTCCGATAAAAAATATAGTATGATTTATGCTTTATATCTTTGGCGAGGTCTCTCCCTCTTTTCTATATTATATATATGGGAAAAGCAATTTTGTGCAGGATTCCTTCGACAAATTTCCTAGTGTTTTACAAGGTAATGTCAGAAAAAAGTTTTTTCTTTAATTTTTCGACTTTTACTTGATTTATCTAGCTGAGTAACCTATAATTAAATCGTGGTTATCCCCCTGATAACCTCATTAATCTCTAATCCCAATACCCCTTTTAACAAAAGAGACCTTCTCGGTCTCTTTTGTTTTTCACTGACTTTTCACTTTCCCTTCCAAGGCAGCCTTGCTATAATATAAGTATGAAACACATTACCCTGAAAACAGAAGAAAAACTTTATCAAAGCAGGACGCTGGACTTTTATTTTAAGAGAATGCGGATCGGGGTTTTAGACATCGAAACGACCGGGCTGAACCCGGCAGTAAACCACTTTATCCTGGGAGGCCTTTACAGCGTGCCGGAGGGCACTTTGCATCAGTTCTTCGCAGAAACAAGAGCCGAAGAGAAAGAAGCGCTTTCCGGATATCTGGATATCCTCCGGGATCTGGATCTGGTCATCACCTACAACGGACGTCATTTCGATCTGCCTTTTGTGGAAAAACGCTGGAGACGATATTCCGGAGCATCTGCCGCCCTGCCATATAATCTGGATCTCTACCTTGTGCTCAACGGACACTCTCCCATCAAACGGTTCGTGCCTAATCTGAAACAGAAAACCGTCGAAAACTACATGGGACTGTGGCAGAGCCGTGACGATGAGATCTCCGGAGCAGAGAGCGTAGAGCTTTACAACGTTTATGAAAAAAATCACGACCCTGCTCTTGGCGAAAAGATACTGCTTCACAACAGCGATGATATCCTGCAGCTTTCAAGACTGCTGCCTGTGATCGGCAAAAGTGATTTTCACAAAGCCATGGCAGCGCTGGGTTTTCCGGCAGGACCGCTTACCGTTCGTAAAATCAGTATCGGCAAAGACAGGCTGACGATTTCCGGCCAGCAGCGTACCTGCCGGCTGGACTACATGGGATTTCAATTCCACGACCTGGCGGTGCAGTCCCGGTTTTCCGGTAAAAATGCCGATTTCACATTAGAAGTACCACTGATCCGGGACAGCGGACTGGGGATCCTCGATCTTCGTGCTGCAGGTCTTGATGAACGGACTTTTGAAAAATATCCCGGATGCAGCAGCGGCTTTCTCATCGTAGAAAAAAACAGCGAAAAACAGCACCGGGAACTGAACGATTTCAGCAAACAGTTCATTGACCTGTTTCTGCGGGAAACAGGTTTGGTATAAGAAAGAAAGGATATTGATCATGGACTTTATTGACAGTATTAAGAAAACAAAGGAAGACAGTTTTATTCTGGCATCCCTGCCGGAAGAGATCAGAAACGATGCTCTGGAACGCATGACTAAAGCCCTTCAGGCTAATAAAGAAGCTATTTTCGAGGCGAATGCACGGGATCTGGAGCTTGCAAAGGAAGCTGGCCTGCCAGCTCCAATTGTGAACCGTCTTGTGTTTGATTCTCACAAAATGAAAAGCTGTATCGATGGGATCTACGATCTGATCGATATGGAGGATCCTTTGTTTCAAGATCTTCTCAAGCGAGAACTAGATACGGATCTCATCCTGACAAAAACAACCTGCCCTATCGGTGTCATCGGTGTCATCTTTGAATCAAGACCGGATGCACTGGTACAGATCGCAGCACTTTGCATCAAAAGCGGCAACTGCTCCATCTTAAAAGGCGGCAGCGAAGCCAAAAACACCAACCGCATCTTATTCGACACCATCTATCAGGCCGCCACGGAGGCAGGGCTTCCGGAAGGTTTCGCTGTCCTCATCGAAGACCGTGCCAGCATAGATGAACTGCTGAAATGTCACGATTATGTAGACCTTCTCATCCCGCGCGGCTCCAACCAGTTCGTGCAGTACATCATGAACAATTCCAAGATCCCTGTAATGGGGCATGCTGACGGCATCTGTCACATCTACGTAGACGGTGCTGCCACCATCGAAAAAGCCGTGCCGATCATCATAGATTCCAAGACCCAGTACGTGGCTGCCTGCAATACTGTGGAAACACTGCTGGTACACAAGGATATCGCGGATGTGCTGATCCCTGCACTGGCCGACGCCTCGGGCAGTAAGATCCAGTACCGCGGAGATGTACGATGCTCCATGGTGATCGACTGCGATCCGGCAGAAGAAAAGGATTTTCAGACGGAGTACCTGGACTATATTCTTTCCATCAAAGTAGTCGATGACATCGATGAAGCGATCCATCATATCAACACTTACGGATCTCATCACACTGACTGCATCATCACGGAAGATGCGGATTCTGCGGCTAAATTCATGGCTCTCGTGGACTCCGCCGGTGTCTACCAGAACTGCTCTACACGTTTTGCGGACGGTTTCCGCTACGGTTTCGGAGCGGAAGTCGGGATCAGTACCGGCAAGCTCCATGCACGCGGACCGGTCGGTCTGGACGGACTTGTGACTTATAAATACAAACTGGTCGGAGACGGGCAGATCGTTGCGGATTACGCCAGCGGCAAATCTTCATTCCACTTCCGGGATCTTTAGGGATTTCCTGCGCTTCTGATATCATCATACATGCAAAAACGATAAAAGCCGGTTCGCAGCTTCCTTCTTAGAGGAACAGCCTGCGAACCGGCTCTTTTTATAGGCTTATTAGAGATCCAGCTTGTAGTCGCCATCCTTGATCTTGCCCGTTCTGCGGAGCACCTGATCGATGAGGATCGTCAGCACTGCCGGGAGCACGATCTGGATCAGGAGCACCTTCCAGAGCGTGTCAAGGGTGAATCCCATGTCAGTGAACGTCCCGATCTGACCTACCAGACCGGAAGTTCCCATACCGGCCCCTACCGGGATATTCGTCATTTTCAGAAGACACGTGGAAATCGGCCCCACGATAGCTCCTGCCAGCGTTGCAGGAAGCAAGATCCACGGATTTTTAATAATGTTGGAGATCTGGAGCATGGACGTTCCAAGTCCCTGTGCCACCAGACCGCCTACGCCGTTTTCCTTATAACTTGCTACAGCGAAGCCTACCATCTGCGCGCAGCATCCGACAGTCGCCGCGCCTGCAGCAAGACCGGAAAGATCCAGCATGATGCAGAGAGCCGCACTGGATATCGGTGCTGTCAGAGCCAGTCCCACTACAACGGAGATCACGATCCCGAATACGAACGGCTGCCATTCTGTCGCCGTCATGATAAGATCTCCCAGCTTCAGCATGCACCAGCCGATGGCAGGACCTATGAGCTTGGCTCCGATGCCTCCCATGATCAGCGTTACCGCCGGCGTTACCAGGATATCCACTTTGGTTTCCTTAGAAACCATCTTGCCGAATTCCGCGCCCAGCGCTACCGCAACGAATGCTCCTGCAGGGCCGCCGGCTACATCGATGCCAAATCCAGTCATCGTCGCACCCATCATGCCGGTCACCACGCTGGTAAACAGCACCAGAGGCGGTGCTTTCAGGCTCCACGCCACAGCTACACCGATGGCGGCACCCATATAGGTCTTCGCGATCCCGCCGATCTCCACGCAGAACGCAGATACTGCATTGTCGCCGAATAAATTAGCCGTCTGGGTTCCCAGCGTATCGAAAATAACGCCGATCAGAAGCGATCCGAACAACCCCAGCGCCATGGCGGAAAGCGCATCCTGCAGATACCGCTTCGCTGATATTTCAATGTCTTTTCGTTTCAAAAAACTTACTTTCTCTTCCATATCTTTCCCTCATTCATAGTTGTAACGATATTCTGTAACGATCCTTTTGATTGTAACAAAGTAGAGGAGTAAGTGTCAAGACATGAGTCTATTTCATTGAATTGTCTTTTTTCCTGTGGTAAGATAAGGGAAAAGAAGGGAGAGTCGATTTATGAATACATTAACAACAGAAACGCGACGTGAAAAAATAAAAGAAATGCTGCAGAAAACGGATCATCCTGTCACAGCATCTTCTCTGGCAGAGCACTTTTCTGTCAGCCGCCAGATCATCGTCGGTGATATTGCTCTCCTGCGAGCTTCCGGGCTGCAGATCCTGGCCACTCCGCGAGGATATCTGATGGATTCCCCATCAGTGCAGGAGGATAAAAACCTGGGAATGATCGCATGCCGCCATACTCCGGAGCAGCTTCGGGACGAACTATACACCATCGTCGATGGTGGCGCCACAGTCGTTGACGTCACCATCGAACATACACTGTACGGAGAGCTTTCCGGTAAACTGGATCTCGCTTCCCGCTATGATGTAGACGCTTTTATCAGGAAAGTCGAGGAAGAAAAAAACAGCATTCCGCTCAGCGCTCTCACAGACGGCGTCCATCTGCATCGGATCCGCTATCGTGATGCAGAAAGCTTCACACGGATCAAAGAGGCTCTGCGGGAAAAGCATATCCTTATTGACTAGCACTCTTAAAAGCTGGTGGAAATCTATCCCGGTAAGGTGGGCTCTTTGCAGCACAAAAAACCAAAAGGATGCGATCTTTCACGCATCCTTTTTCATATACATTATGTAGCTCTGTTTAGTTCAGTTCTTCCACCAGTTCCAGCAGGTCAGAGAAGATCCCGTATCCTGCCTGATCTACTTCCGGAGCTTCTGTCATGATGGTCAGCGTCCCCATAAGGTCCGTCGTCAGAGACACCATCAGAGAAGTTCCTGTTACAGCCGCGAAGCTGTTCATCTTGTTCACTTCTTCCGGAGCCACCTTCAGAATGACTTCACCGTTCTTGCGATACGCTCTGCAGATCAGTTTGATCACATTGCCGCGTGCAGCTGCATCGTCGATCATTTCCTTCGTAACATTCTCGATCCCTGTTGTTTCCACATCATCCGGCGTTACGTCTGCATCCATTACAGCATTGGCTAATGCAGCAAGTTTAGCTGCAGCTTCCGTTCCTTCTACATCGTATTTCGGGTTCGCCTCGATAAAGCCTCTCTTCTTGCTCTCGCTTACGATATCCTTCATATCCTTGCCCTGTTCGATCCCCTGCAGGATATAGTTTGTCGTACTGTTGAGGATACCTCTGATCTCTGTGATTTCACACATTTTCAGACTCTCACGGATGAGGCTGAACAGCGGTGCTCCATCCATAACGGTGGATTCAAAGAGCAGCTTGCAGTTGTTCTCGTCAGCCAGTTCCATCAGCTCCCTGTAATGCCATGCCAGCGGTCCCTTGTTGGCGCAGATGACATGCTTGCCACGTTTCAGCGCCGCCATGATGTGCTCCGTAGCCACCTGTCCTTCATTCATATCCAGCGGTGTCATTTCGATCAGAACATCGTAGTCGATTGCTTCCGCGATCTCCAGTGACGTCTTGTGAAGCACGGTTTTATGCTGGTTCGGGAACACTCCGGTTTCTTCCACGTTTTTAAGAACTCTCGCCAGATCGATCCCCCAGGCATCCACCAGATTCCCTCTGGTTTTCGTAGTAATAGCAACAACATTTACAGTCGTTTCGTATTCTTTTTCGATTTCTTCTTTTTTCTCCAGAAGGATCCTCGCAAAAGACTGTCCCAGACTGCCAAATCCTACTAACGCGACATTCAATTTTTTCATATACTCGACCTCTCCCTGCTGACCCGTCATCGGTCATGCGAACATGTTATAAATATATATAATTTCACTCTCATTATAGTTTTTTTTATTTATTTATGCAAGCCCCTCTGCCGGGTTTTTATCGCGATCCTCTTCGTTGATCACAGCTCCCAGATTGATGGTGGACTTCTCCAGTTCCATGACAAGATTGTTGATCTTCGTCATCTTAGCCGGTGAAATATCTTTGCCTACAGCCAGTTTCGCATTGTAGAGAATATCTTCGATCCTGCTGTGGATATCCGTCAGGGTATCCTGCGTGTTACTGATGATCTCTTCCTGCAATCCATCATTTTCGATGATACGGCTGTCAACGATCTCATCCTTTTCAAGAATGTATTCCGATTGTTCTGTTACCACGATCGGATCATAGCCCAGTTTTTCCTTTACCGTATAGGCAAAGGCTTTCTTTGACTCTTCTTCCCCGTGTACCAGAAAAACATGTTTAGGGACTGTTTGAAAGCCGCTGAGCCATGCAAAAAGTCCGTCTTTATCGGCATGTCCCGAGAATCCTTCCAGATTGTGTATCTGTGCATTTACCTGCACGTTTTCCCCAAAGAGCGTCACCTCTTTCGCGCCGTCCAGTAAAAGTCTTCCCAGCGTTCCTTCCGCCTGATATCCGACAAAAATGATGCTGGATTTCCGATTCCAGAGATTGTGTTTCAGATGATGGCGGATCCTGCCTGCATCGCACATGCCGCTGGCCGAAATGATCACCTTCGGCGTCGGATCGCTGTTGAGCCACATGGATTCCTGACTGGTTCTCGTGAATTTAAGGTTTTTAAAATCCAGCGGGTTGTCACCCTTTGTTATGTAGGCCTTCGTTTCATCATCGAATACCTGTGCATTTCGTTTGAACACTTCAGTCGCTGTGGTGGCCATCGGGCTGTCCACGTATACCATGAGATTTTCAAAGTCCTTACGATATTCGCTGTCGCTGTCATAGACCCGGTTAAGTTCGTAAATCAGCTCCTGGGTACGACCTACTGCAAAGGATGGGATCACGGTAGTCCCGCCGCGTTTCGCTGTATCACGGATAATGTCCATCAGCCTGGTGACATCCAGAGAATTGGATGGATGCACCCGGTTGCCGTATGTTGTTTCCATGATCACATAGTCGGCTTTTTTAATGATGGTCGGGTTTCTCAGGATCGGTCGGTCCATAACACCCAGGTCACCGGAAAATACGATTTTAGAGGTCTTGTCTTCTTCTGTGATCCAAAGTTCTGTAATAGCGGATCCCAGAATGTGTCCTGCATCGTTGAACACGAATTTCATCTCACCATTGAGTTCGATCAGCTGATCGTAAAGAACCGGTTTTATGAATTTCAATGAATCCATCGCATCATTAAAGGTGTAAAGCGGCTCTACTGCAGGACGACCGGCACGCTCGTTCTTACGATTCTTCCACTCTGCTTCTTTCTCATGGATATAACCGCTGTCCTTTAACATGACTTCTACCAGATCTGCCGTCGCATCGGTACAGTAGATCTCGCCTTTGAATCCCCTCTTTACCAGAAGCGGGATCCTCCCGCAGTGATCGATATGAGCGTGACTGAGGATCATATAATCTATTTCAGCCGGATCAAAGGGAAACGGTTCATAGTTCATCGCTTCTCTCGTCTTGCTTCCCTGAAACTGTCCGCAGTCCAGCAGGATCTTATGTTTTTCCGTTGTGATCAAATGACAGGAGCCGGTCACTCCCATTGCTGCTCCACAAAACTGTATTTTCATAGCGTCCTCCCTTCGAGGGTTTCTTCGTGCATCTATAAATTGTCTCTATTATACCATGAATTCAAAAAGATAGTAAAGAGACCGCTGATTTCTCATCGGTCTCTTTTATGAAGTAAGCCTAAGTGTAGTTTTTCATGCTTATTCGTAGTGGTGCTTCAGAGCAACATCAACGTGTTCTCTGCCTTCTTTCCACTTGATTTCTCCCGGAGTGATGCATTCCTGTACAGGACATACGTTCAGGCACAGGTGGCAACCAACGCAGTTGTCGTTGAGTTCCGGTCTTCTCTTTTCTGCATTCCAGTCAATAGCCTGGTGAGCAGCGTCGTAGCAGGAGATATAGCATCTTCCGCATCCGAGGCACTTTTCATCGCTGAAGTTAGGCAGGATCTTGAAGTCTCTGTTCAGGTCTTCCGCCGGAACGATGTTGTTCAGTGCGCATCCGATGAATTCATCCAGCTTGTTGTAGCCTCTTTCTTCCATGAAGTGCATCAGGCCGGATGCCATATCTTCTACGATTCTGTAACCATACTGCATGATTGCAGTGGTTACCTGCAGGTTCTTACAACCCAGAGCCAGGAATTCAGCAGCATCTCTCCAAGTTTCGATACCACCGATACCGGACAGGTCTCTCTTACCTACGATTTCGTCCTGCAGCAGATTTGTAACAAATCTCAGGGCGATCGGCTTAACTGCAGCACCGGAGTAACCGGAAATGGAGGACTTACCATTTACTACAGGCATAGCCGTCATATTTTCAAAGTCGATGTTCGTAATGGATTTGATGGTGTTGATCGTGGATACACCAGCAGCTCCGCCTTCCAGAGCGGCTCTTGCCGGAACTTCCATCGAAGTGATGTTTGGAGTCATCTTAGCGATGAAAGGAATCTTAGTCTGGCTTGTTACTGCTTCGCAGTACTTCTTAACCAGTTCCGGATTTGTACCAACGTCAGAACCCATAGCGTGGCTTGTCATCTGTGGACAGGAGAAGTTACCTTCAATCAGAGGGCATCCCAGTTCGTCACACATCTTAGCCAGCTGTTTCCATTCTTCTTCGCTGGAACCCATGATGGAAGCTACCATAACGTGGTCAGGATAGTCTCTCATGAGTTTGTACATGTTTTCAAAGTTAACTTCTGTCGGTTTGTCGGAAATCTGTTCCATGTTTTTGAAACCAACCCAAGGAAGGCCTTCCTTGTTTGTCTGGTCGAATCTTGGGGAACATTCGTCGGCAACGAAGATACCAACGGTCTTGTACATAACGCCGCCCCATCCAGTTTCAAAACACTTGGCAACCATTTCATAGTTGCTTCCTACCGGTGAAGAGGAAAGGAAGAACGGATTCTGACATTTAACACCTAAATATTCTACGGATAAATCTTTCTTAACTGCCATTCTACTTCACTCCTTTCTTTTCAAGGTATGCAATCATTGATGCTGCAGCTACTTTACCTGCTGCCACTGCTTCAACAACAGTCTTACCACCGTTTACGATGTCGCCTGCTGCGAAGATCTTTTCAACATCTGTTGCGCCTGCATCATCAGCAGCGATCGTTCCCTTGTCAGTAACCTTGACACCAGCAACTGCTGCCATGTCTTCAGCCTTCTGACCAGTAGCGAATACGATCGTGTCTGCAGAAAGAGTCAGTTCAGCAGCTTCGTCTCTGAATCCCTTGAATTCAACAGCTTCCACTTTACCGTTACCCTTTACAGCTGCAGGAGCCATACCTGTAGTCATGCCGATTCCCAGAGACAGTGCATAGTGGAATTCAGTCATGTTACCAGGAGCTTCTTCTAATGTTCTTCTGTAAACGATTTTTACATCTTCAGCACCCAGCAGTTTTGCGGATACAGCACAGTCAACTGCAACGTCTCCACCACCAACTACGAGTACTTTCTTTCCAGGGTTGAATCCTTCAGCCTTGGTTCTTGCTTCCTTCAGGAAATCTACTGCTGCGTAAACGCCGTCCAGTTCGATTCCATCGATTTTAGGAAGATTGTCAGCCCACAGACCAGCACCTACGAATACTGCATCGTAAGCATCCAGGTCAGCAGCCTTTACTTCAGTATTGAACTGGAACTTAACGCCCAGTCCTTCTACCTGTGCGATATCGTGATCAACAACTGCCTGCGGAAGTCTGCTTGGAACGATTCCATAAGTCAGAACGCCGCCAGCTTTTGCTTCTCTTTCCAGAATAGTTACGTTGTATCCAGCCTTAGCCAGTTCAGCAGCAACTGCCAGGGATGCAGGACCTGCACCTACGCATGCTACGTTTCCAACCTTCTTTTCCGGAGCGGACAGAGTCTTCATGCCATAAGCTTCTTCCTGCTCGATAGCATATCTCTGCAGTTTGCCGATTTCGATCGGTTTGTCGATTCCGCATCTGCTGCAAGCTTCTTCGCACAGTCTGTCATAAGGACATACTCTTGCACAAGTTCCGCCTAAAATGTTGTTTTCACGGATAGTTTCAGCCGCGCCTCTATCATTTCTGAATCTGATAGATCTGATAAACTTAGCAGGGTCTGTTCCTGCAGGGCAGCCTTTGCTGCATGGTGCATCATGGCACAGCAGGCATCTTGCTGCTTCTTCCATAGCGGTTCTGTGAGTGAATCCAGCTACAGCTTCAGCAGTGTAATTTGCTTTTACTACTTTACTCAATTTTACTCCTCCTTACGGCACCTCGCCTTATGGTCTATGATTAAAAAAGCTGCATTCCCCCGATGGCTTTTTTATGAAGTCTTGTTGAAATGCAGCTTAACCAACCAATTGTGTGCTGACCTCCGTCAGCAAGATTTAAAGACTAGCCTTCAAATCTTTCGTCAGCCTTCAGCATTGCATTCAGCAGTACAGTAGCACCGTCTGTGCAGTGTTCAGGCTTAGCGTATTCCGGTTCACAATGGGAAAGTCCGTCCTTAGTCTGAACGAAGATCATTGTGGATGGAATCATGTAGCTGATGAACTGGGAGTCATGACCTGCTCCGGAGTGGATCGGCTGGTTGGAAACGCCACTTTCATCAGCAGCTTCCTGAACGTAGCTTACCAGATCCTTGTTCCATTCTACAGTATCTCTCTTCCAGTTTTCTCTGATTTCGCAGTCGCATCCAGCCCACTTCTTAGTGGAGATTTCCTTAACGATATCCATTACCTGCTGCAGTACTGCAGGATCAGTATGTCTAACGTCCAGAGAGAATTCTACTCTGTCAGGAATTACTGTATGTACGCATGGGTGGCAATAAATTTCGCCAGTAGTGTAAACCAGTTCAGGTCTTCCCAGCTTATCTACTTCATCATGCAGATAGCACAGAGCCTGGGATGCAGCATACAGAGCATCGTGTCTCTTGTTCATAGGGAATGTACCAGCGTGAGCTGCGAATCCAGTGAAGATCAGGGAGTAGTTGAACATGCCCAGTACGCAGTCAACAACACCGATTTCTTTGTCGTTATCTTCAAGGATAGGACCCTGTTCGATATGAGCTTCGAAGTTGCACAGGCAAGTTTCAGGGCTCATTCTGTTAGCTTTATCGCCTTTGTATCCGGATTTTTCCAGAGCTTCACCGAAAGTCTTTTCGCTTCCTTCATGTTCTTCCATTGCAGGAACTGCCATCATGTCTTCATACTTGAAGTTCTTAGCCAGTTCAGGCGGCAGATAGTCGTTGCACAGGATTCCGGAAACCATCATTGCAGGTGGATACAGGGATCCTTCTTCGTTTGTCATGATGTAAGCAGTCATCGGATGCTTATGAGGGATTTTCTGGTCAGCGATAGTTTCCAGAGCTTCCATAGCACTCATAACACCCAGGATACCGTCGTAGTTACCACCGTTTTTAACGGAGTCACAGTGAGATCCTGCGATGATTCTCTTAGCGTTCGGATCAGTTCCTGGAAGAGTTGCATAGATGTTAGCCAGGTCATCGTATTCGATTTCAGCTCCAATAGCTTTCATTCTCTTAATGAACTCAGCTCTTGCCATCTTAGCTTCCGGAGACAGGGAATATCTTGTGATACCGCCGTGTCCAGCATCTCCGAACTGCGAGAAGGTTTTAATTTTGTCTGACATTCTTTCTAAACTACACTTATACATAACATTTGTCCTCCTTTGTTTTGGTGAAAACCTTATTATGTAATGGCTGTGTAACCAGTTACATAATATTATAATAACACGTTTTCAGAATATTTCAAGTCATTTTTACAATTTCCTGCAAAAATGTAATTCTGACAATTTTGGTACGCTATCCCGCACCCTGCTAAAAATGGGCGTTACAGCGTATTTTGCAACGATTACCAGGCCAGCTTCAATTTTTTTGCCGGGCAGATAAATGTGCACAAACCGCATCCTGTGCAGGTCTGTTCATCCACATTTACGCTGGTTTCGCTGCGGGAGATCGCCCCATAGATACAGGACGTCAGGCATTTATCACAGTTCTCTGTGCACGGTACGCTCTGCACTGTGCTGACTGCCGGTTCTATCTTCATTTCATCGAAGGATTTCATATTGGCAAGAGCCTTGCCCCGAACCTGCTCTACCGAAGCAAGACCGTGAGCGTCCAGCCAGTTTTCCAGTTCTTCTACAATCGTGCCGATCGTGCTATGACCCTGTGTCATGACAGCCGTTCCCACCTGAACAGCAGAAGCGCCCAGCATAATGTATTCCAGCGCATGCTTTGCACTGTCCACGCCGCCTATCCCGCAGATCGGAATGTCTACCGACTGCGCGATGGCCGCCACCGATGCAAGCCCCATAGGACGGATATAAGGTCCTGAGATACCTCCATAAGTTGAAAGCGCCGGCTGCGCCGTTTCCAGATCGACCCCCAGAATCCCTCTTACCGTATTGATCGCACTGACGGCAGAAGCACCTGCTTTCTTGGCAGCCTTTGCCACCTTAGTGATATTTGTCGTATTCTGAGACAGCTTGACGATCACAGGGATCCTGACATTGGATACCACTTCTTTCGTCATATCATAGATAACATCGGCATGGGATGCAACGACTTCCAGCGATTCCATCATCGGATTGGAAACCGAAAGCTCAATAGCGTCTGCACCGAATTTTTCCATTTTGCTCGCCAGGTAGGTAAGCTCCGAAGCGGTATGTGCGGAAATGCTGGCAATAACCACACCGCCATCACTTTTTGCTATGTCCAGCTCTCTTTCCCATCCTTCTATTTGTATGTCACTGTACAGCCTTATATTCTGCACTCCCATCTCATCGCATGCGATTCTCGGCCGCACATCCAGCACAGTGTCGCTGACGATACTTTCTGTTACGACAGCCCCCGCACCGGAAGCTATGGATCTATGCAAAGCCTTCCCGTCCCGGTTCCACGGTCCTGCCGCCACGATGATCGGGTTTTTTAATTTCATTCCTAAAAAATCTGTACTCAACATTAAAACATCTCTCCAATCCTCTCTTTATGTCCACACGATTTTCGGATCCGCTGCTTTGTCTGCAAAGTGATCTGCCTCGGTTTTTCGTTGATTTTGTCTTCGTCATCGATCAGGTCAAACAGCAGTCTGGCACCGTAGATCCCCATCTTGTGGAACGGTAATTCCACCGTGGTCAGTTTTGGCTCCACGAGGTTTGACATCCTGGCATTCCCAAATCCGGCTACCGCCACATCGTCAGGCACTTTCATGCCCAGATCTTTGATGGCATCCATCGCACCATATGCAATCTCGTCGCTGGTGGCGAAAATCGCCTGCGGCGGTCCATCCGCCACCATTTTCTTCGCTCCCAGATAGCCGCCTTCTATGGTATTATCCACCGCTTTGATATATTTTTCTTCTATCGCGATCCCGTTTTCCTCCAGTACTTCTCGATAGCCTTCCAGCATGTCTCTGGACTCCTGTTCCGGATCATTGCCGTACAGGATCCCGATGGTTTTATGTCCGTATTCGATAAAATTTCGGATCATTCCTTCTGCACCTGCCTTACAGTCCACACGCACAGAATTGAATCCTTTGATATCCTTGTTTTCTCCGATCAGAACGATGGGTACACCGTCTTCCTGGACCGCTTTTAAATTTTCTTCCTGCAAGAAAGAAAACATCAAAATAATACCGTCCACCTTTCTGGTCAGAAGCTGTTCGATATATTCGCTCTCGATCCTGCTGTTCTTCTCTACATTGCACATAAACGTCGTGTAGCCTTTCTGCAAAGCTACATCTTCCACACCTTTAGCGATCTCCATATAGGTGGAATTGAGTATGTACGGAATGATCAGCCCTATCGTTTTGGTCCTGTTGAAGTTAAGACCCTGCGCGAACCAGTTGGGCTTGTATTCTTTATCTTCTATGATTTTCTGTATTTTTTCCCGGGTTTTTGGTGCAACATTTTCCGGGTGATTCAGTACCCGGGATACGGTAGCAACCGAAACCCCCGCGGCCTTGGCAATCTGTTTAATATTCATGAATTGCCTTCCCCTTTCCACTTGGTGTTATAATTATCTCACTTTTTTGACATTTTTTCAAGCAGGAATCCTTCTGCGCCCCGGTGATAAATCTTTGCAATCATAACCACCCTTAAAAAGGGTGGTTTGCTCTAGGGCTATAAGCCCATGGAT